>Ga0209687_1000015_pt1 | contig 80243 bp, 71 predicted proteins | sample GraSoiAngelo_136_FD_185893 | JGI IMG/M metagenome (GOLD analysis project Ga0209687, IMG submission 185893) | Grasslands soil microbial communities from the Angelo Coastal Reserve, California, USA - 14_0929_09_20cm (SPAdes) (version 2) | ecosystem: Environmental > Terrestrial > Soil > Grasslands ...
GAGAATTGCGCTCGGCTTGAACTCGGCCAGTTCGGCTACCAGGGCGTTGAAAGGCGCGGGATCCGGCAATAGCTCATCCACGATCTCTTCGAGATTCTGAATGAGCGCGTCGCGTAGACCGTTGATCTCTTCGACCAGAATCGACGGGTCGAACGCCTTAAGAGGTTTCTTGACCACGTCGAAGATCAGCTTCACTTCATCCTTGAAAGTGGCCGGGCTAAAAGCCAGCAACTGATCTTTCAGCGCCGCATGCAACTGTGACGCGAGGTCGACAATGGTAGCCGGAGTAACCGGGGTGAGGGCGTCCTCAACGCTGATTAGAAATTCATCAATGCCCGCAAGCAGCGCCGATTGAAGCCCTACGAGCTTGTGGCCGAGCTGATCGAAGAGATTGTTGATTTCGACGCGAGCCGGGGCCGGATCGAGATCGCGAAGAGCCTGTTTAAGAAGGGCGGCCGTGAACTCCGCTCCTCCAAGAAACGAGGGGATCAGCGCCTCAATGTCCTGAAGAGGACCAAACGCCCCGCGCAATTTTGAGAGATCGAGGCTCGCTTCTATGTTCACGGTTGCGCTGACGATGCCGGCCGCATCGGCCCCTTCGGGCACGATGCTCAGGGGATCGAGGTCGGGCAGCATCACAACCACGCGTCCCGCTGCGACGGCGTCTCCCGCTGAGAGCTGGGCGAGGTCGACAGCGGCGATGGCGACCGCGGCGTCTTGATAAGCCGCCTCGGCTTCCGCCAGACGTTCGCCGATCGTTCCCAGGTCGAACTCGAGTTGAATATCGGCAAGCCCGGAGGTTATGCGCAGCTCGAGATTAGCCGGATTGAGAGCATTCAATCTGCCGTGAAGCGCGTCGTGCAGCATTTTCGCCGCCGGTTCCAGAATCGAATCGTCGATGTGATTGACCGCCTGCGCGATCTGATGATGAAGCTCTATTACCGGCAGCAGCATGTCGCCGGGCCGCAGGCCGAACAATTCGTCTTCGGCCTGGACTACCGGCTTAAGCGCGTTCTGGAGCGCGCCGCTTCCCGCGGCAACCGCCGCCGGAGGGTGCAATCCGCCGCCGGCGTGCTGAGCGGCCGTCGACGCGTGTTGATCAAAGAGATGAATCAGCTTCTCCGGCGCTACCGCGTCGATAAGATCGGTTACCGGCTTGAACGCGGCTTCGAGCGGTTTGAAGATCAATTCCGGATCGAGAATGGCATCGATCTTCGCGCTGAGTTCCGCGAACAGATGGGTGAGCGGCGCGAAGAGCTGCTCTATGTCGAGCGAGCGAATCGCGTCTTCGATGGGCTTCAACGCCTCGTGCAAAAGTTTCTTCAGTGAATCGGGGCCGAAAGTTCCGATGGCTTTCAACAGCTCGTCCGCGGGCTCGTCCAGTTTCGCGACAACACTTGCCGGATCGAGCAGCTTCAATTTGCCGGTCACCGACTCTATCGCCTTGGCGGCTTCCTGAATCAGCAGGGTCGGATCGATCTTCGCCAGAGCGTCGTTGAGCGGAGGGTTCACGGCCGCGGTCAGATCGATCGCGCGAAGAGTATTGGCTCCGAGTTTGAGCGCCGAGACGGCCGGGCCCGGCAGCGAAGAGAGATCCAATCCAGCGACGGTCTCTTTGAGCTTGTGAAGCTCGTCGATCACGACGCCCGCTGGTTCCGAAAGATCAAATGAATCGAGAGTCGCCTTGATCGAGTCGACCGCCGTCGAAACCTGATCCAGCGTCGGCTTCGCCTGATCCACCATGTTCTTGAGGCTGTCGATCGCCCCCGCGATCGTCGCGCGAACATTTTCAAGAAGCTGCTTCACCTGCGTGACTGCATCCTCGACGCCCTGCCATATCTCCTGCACCGCGCCTTTTACGGACTCGACCGAGAATTCGTGCAGCTTGTCCTCAATCTTCTGAAAGAAATCGTGAATCGGTTTTCGGAGAATGTCGGGATCGACTACGTCAAGGGCCGTGGCGATCTCACGGAGTTTGTCTTCGGCTTCCGCGGCAAGATCTCGAAACGGAAGAGACTCGATGGCAAGCAGAATGCGATGTTGAAAATCGATAAGGATCGCCCGCAATTCGCCGAGCGGACTGTCCGCCATGAAGGCCGCGATGCGGTCGCCAAGCCCGCGCATAGCCGCGCGAAGCTCGTCGGGGGTCGGCTCCCAATCCTCCAGGCCGGCGATAATGCCGTTGAGGTAATGCTTGACTCCGTCGATGAACGCGGTGAACTGGGGCGGGTTGACCGCCGGCGCCTTGAGCACCGCCTGATGCACGCTGTCGAACCCGCCGAAGTTGACTCGATTGAGATTGCCGAGCGTGACCGAGATCAACCGGTCCTTTGCGGCGCGAATGTCCACAAGCTCGCGCAGCTCGGCTTGCAGATCGATTTCAAGCCGCGGCCAGCTAATCGTCGCCCCGGCCGAAAACCTGGCGTTGATGCCGTGCCAGAAATTGAGCCGGGCGACGGGCGCGCCACGCCACAACGTCAGATCGGAACCGGCCGGAAGAACTTCGAACAACGGCTGGAGCGCGGCTTCCAGATGAGTTTCCGCTTCCTCGAAAATATCGTGCGGAATCCCAATCAATGCGCGGCTCAACAATCGAACAACCTCTTCCGGATGCGGAGCCGAGGAGTTCCACTTCAGCATCACTCCGAAAAGATCGAAGAATTCCGTGAGGCTCGACTGCGCCGACAGGACATCGCTGCCGGGCTTGAAGAGGTCTCCCGACTGATCGAGCACCTTCGTCAGCCCTTCTAGTACTGCCTGTTCGATATTGCCTGAAAATATTGCGTCCTTAAGCGGACCGAAGAACCCCAGCACTTCTTCAATGGCGCTTGCAACCGCTTTGAGATCGCCGATGGCTCCGGTGGGAAGCTTGGACATCAAGTCCTGAATCGGCGCGAGCAGTGAATCCAGGGCCGGAATCTCTTTGGCTTCTCCAGCAAGACTGGAAAGGTTTCCGAGCAATCCGCTGAGCGCGTTCGATGGATTGCCTCCGCTCTTTACAGTGTCGAGGAGCCCCTTGGTCTGCTTCACGATGCCCTCAACCTGAGCCGGCAGATCTTTCAGCTTGGCCAGATCTTCAGCGGAGACATTGATGGTAAGAGTCGCTGTCGCCATCACGCGCCTCCTTGGCCGGAATCAAAGGGATCGTAGAACAGCTTGAGGACTTCAATCTGTAGATCGAGCGCGCTGCGAGAGAATAGCTTGAACGTCGTAGCGACCCGGCCCTGTCCCGCGGCCGAAGCCAATCGCGAAAGCATCGCGGCCGGCAAGGCGACGCCGTCGCTGAGATACTGCTTCGGCGGCTTGAGGGGGTCGCCCACCACCGGAACGCTTCCCGTCAACAGGTTGGAAACCAGAATGCTCTCAGGACCTCGAACTTGTATGAGCGGCGGAGGAGGCGCCTCGACCGCATGAAAGAACTGAGTCAGGGGCCTGCCAATGCTGGTAATCAACGGATCGGGTATCCCCCATGACTTCCGCCCGTCGGTGCTGATGCGCGGAGGGCTCTCGTCGTCGCCTTCGCCGGTGAACCACAACAACTCTCCTTGATTGGCGCGAAGCGATACCCAGAGCGGCGCGCCTCCGCTGCTGACCGGCAGCGGCTTTTGCAGCTCGAACTCGGCCCAGCCGCTGAAACCCTTGCTCAGTTTTTTGCTCACAAGAGGACCGGCTATAGCGCCGGGCGCCGAAGCGGCGTCGTTTCGCAGCTCGACTACGGCTTCAGCGTCTTCAAGTACGCCGAGATAGAGCCGAACGCTCACGAGCGGAAGCAATGATCCGGGCGCCGTTCCCGAAGGCGGCAGAAACGGCAGCGCCACGGCTGCCGACAGATTCGTGTTCACCCGCAGCCCGCTTCCGGGAGGCGAGAGAGGCGGATCGGGCGAGCCGCCATTCAATTCACGGCCAAGCAGCTTCGCCGTAATTCTCATCGTGCTGTCCGCGATGCGGAGACCCGCGGGAGCTTCGAGCTTGAAATCGGTCCAATCGCCGCGCATCTGCACGACCGGAGGCTGCGCGGCGGCGGGAGTCACAACGTAGCGCGCTTCAACTTTCTTTTCCGTCACCTCCACCGAACAATCCGTGTCCGAATGAAATTTCAGCGGAACCGGAAGAGTCACCGCGCCAGGCCCCGCGCTCTTGAGCGCCTTCGCCATATGCTTTTGCGCGAGCGGCAGGAAGCTGACTTGCTGAACTCCCGATTCACTGAGAAGAAGCCCGGGGTGGTTCCACAGGCTGACATCGGCCCCGCCGCTATTGAGCGAGACAGTTAGATTGTTTGGAAGCGCGGATATGGTGACCGAGTTAATCGTTGGAGTCACAGCCGGAGAAACGGGGGCGAGCTTGTCAGCCGAATCCCCCTTGCCTAATTGAATGAGCCAGGCGCTGCCGAGCACGCTCGGCAACGTCAGAACATGACGCGAGCCGAAATCCTGTACCGCCATCCCCGCAAGCACCGGCCCATACATCGAATCGGCCTGAGGCTGATTGAAAAACGGAAAAGCGAATATGGGCGGGCCGACCGCGAAGCCGGAACCTTGCGGTGTTGCGATACGCACGACTACGCGAGCTCCCTCCGGCAGCGTGTAGTTGAGATCGATCTTTCGCAGCCGGGCCGGTTGGGACAACAAAAGAAACATGCCGTTTTTGTCGGCGGGCTCCGTCGGGGTGAACTGAACCTCGAGGTCCTTCTGTCCGGAGCGCAGACTTAGAGACGCGCTGGTGACCTCGATGTCATCCATGCCATGAAGCAATGGGATTCCCAATTCGCGCGAGACATCGCCGCCGGCCGCGAAATCGATCACGTCCACCTCGGCGGCGGCAATAGCCCCCAGCACGAGGCTTCGGAGATTGTTGTCCCCGATCGCCGGATCGTAAAGCAGAGTTTTTTTGGAAGCCTGGATCATGCTTGAACCAGCGGCACCGCTACCGAGCCGAGAAATGCGCCCGAGTGACCATCCGGCATCGCCATATGAATCGCCACGAATTCTACTCGGGTCGCGCCGAGGCTCCCGGTTGGAGCCGTGTAGTCGATGACAGTTTCCGGATCGGCAGCCGGAATAATTTTGAACCCGGTCTCGACTCCCGGATTGCCTGAAGCGATGACTCCTCGCTGACCGAACGGAAGGTCGCTCACTACTGTGACCGCAAGCCGCAACGGAGCCCTCGCGCCGGTGTTCGCGTCAACCAACCTCTTGCCCGAAAGCGAGCGCACGCGCACTCGCGTTCCACTTCCGGTGCGAACCGCCGGAAGGTCCGTTCTTGCGTCGAGTGGAAGCACGGCAATGATGGGATCAACCGCGGCAATTTTTCCTCCGGATTCCGTAACGCTCGGAGGCCAGATGTTTGCCGCCGAGTCATACAGCAACTCGCCGGTGAAGAGTCCGCCGGTTAGCTCGCCCGGCATCGTGCCCTTCTGAAGCGCGAAGTCCAGGAGCTCAAACCCGGGATCGGGATTGGCGGTTTGAAACGCGCTGCCATCCCTGACGCCTCCCGCCCCGAGCGCGTGCGCCGATAGCGAGATGTCGTCGAGTATTAAGCCTCGCGCCGCGGTCACCGATGACGGCGTGTCATCCCGCGGCCGCATTGAAAACGCGAGTCGCGCGGTGAACTGAACGCGCAGGATACGGCGCAGGGTCGCGGAGACGGCGGGCGCGCCCATCGCAATCGCCGACTGCTCGCGCTCAAACACCGCGGGCCCGGTCAACGCATTGACCGAGACCGCTACCAGACCTTTCCCAGGATCAGGAGCCGCGCCCGGACTCTCCGCCGCTTTGAGATGGGTGCGTGACGCGAGGGCGTCGCCCACGATGGCGGTCAATTTTCTTTCGATCTCGCCAAGCATAAGCGCCCCTTGATGATTAACGATCTATCGGCTGAAGAACGATGGAAGTCGATCTTAAAGTTGTTGAGGCGAATTTCTGCTCGATGGTCTTTGTAGTCTCTTCGCGCAGACCGGACACCATCGAACTGGCGCTTGCAACGGCGGCTTCGGTTGCGCTCCTGCCCGTAGAGCTGATCTCGCCGCGCAGAAGCTTGATCGTATCGTTGATGCTGGTCGAAGTTCTCGCCTGCTGGTCGGCGATGGCCTGGACCAGTTCCGAGCGAAACTGTTGAGTGGTCTTCGACGTGGAATCCTGAATCTGACTCGAGATGTTCACAGCCGTAATCTGAGATTTCACTTCGTCGCTGACTTGAGTCGACAGGTTGCGCAGCGATTGAGTGACCGCCTTGTCAACCGTCGCGCTCAACCCGCTGAGCCTTCCATCGACCGTGGTTGCAATCCTCGTATCGAGATTCGCGGTCGCGGCATCCGCGGCCCCTTTGGCTCGCGCATCGAGCGTAGCTTCGATACTCAGCCGCGCCTGCGTCAACTGAGTCGTTACACTGGCGCCTATGCTGTCTTTGAGAGACGCCGAAGCCGTATCAACTGAAGTCTTGATATTCACCTGGACTTCTTGTCGCAGCGACGTGATCTGATTCTGAGTATCGGCGAGTTTCGAATCGAGCTTGGCTCCGAGCGCCGAGGTCTGCGTCTGCACCTGCGCGGCGATCGTAGTGGTGAGCTCCGATCTCAGGCCGGCGGCTACGTCAGTCGCGACGGCCGTTGCTCCGGCTTTGATCTGTTCGGGTACGTCGGCGAATCGCTGATTCAGGAGACCGGTTACGGTGGTGAGATTTTCCGCGCGCAGTGAGGTGACTGCGTCGTTGACTTTTTGCGAGGCTCCGTCGTTGATGCGCTTTTCGGCGGCGGCGACTTTTCCGGTCAACGATTGGTCGAGGTCGCTTCCTGATTTCGCCACAAGCGCGGTCAGTTCGGCGCGCACCTTGTCGGAGGAGGCCGCGCTCCCTGTCGTAACCGCGTCCTGTACCGCCTGTGCTTTTGTATCGATGCGGGTGTTCAAACGGCCCTCAAGATCGGTGGAGAGTTTGGTCAGCCTGCCTTCGAGACCGCCGGGCCCGCTGACGCCGAGTGCGTCCGAAACGTCCTTCAATTTGAGCTGAACATCGAGGAGACGTACCGGGTTGCCGTCAATTCCCTTTAGATTATCGCGAAGCGTCTGCAAGTCGGTTACGGACTGCTGGATGCTGCTCACGTCGATCGGCTTTCCCTGTGCGTCGGTCAGGCTCTTGCGCAAATCCAGAACCGAGTTGACGCCGGTCTTCAAGGAGCCGAGCTGGGATGACAGGTCGGTGACCGACGTCCGCAGATTTTCCACGCCGGCAAAACGCGTATCGAAATCGCGAAGCGTCTTCCCGCGATCCGCGTCGGCCACCGCGAACCCATCGAGTTGCCGCCGCATTCCTTCGGTCAGAGTAGTCAATTGCGCTACTTGAGCAGACAGCCCGCGCAGCTTCTGATCCATATCGGCGAGCACGAGCCGCGTGGAGACACCTGCTCCGCCTCCGTCGGCGAGCGTGGTCTGAAGGTTCGGTTCGAGCCACGGAGAGGACACCTGCCCGAGATGCTCGTGAACAAGCGGCGCGAAGTGCTGATCGAGCGAGCTTTGCACGGTCTCTTCCTGGGCCTGGTCAATCTTCAGCGCTTCCGTCAACACGCGTACGAGCGTGTTCCACTCATCGGCTTCGATCGACATGCCGCGCGTCTTCTTGCCGATAAGCGAAAGATCCTGGACCAACCCCGCTATTTTTTGCAGTTGATTGTCGGCCATCGCGTCACCTCACTCCGCGGTCCGGATGTAAAAAAAAAGAAGCTCTCCAGTTCCGCGAAAGACTGAAGATCGCCTGTAGGCGCGGGCACGGAGGCAGCACGGAGGCCCGCCCCTACATTGCATATGAATGACTCCCTGATATCAAAAATAATCTCTTAAGCGAGCCCTTCGGGAACGTCACCCATCAACTTACCTCTTTAACGCGAGCAGGCCTCCGCCGAGGTTCCGGTCGAGCACGCGATGATGCTCCAACTCGCTCGCATAGCTCGTCGAAGTCTGTGATTTATGCAGATCCAACGCCGTCGACAGAGACTTGACCTGATCGGAGCCCGCGAACGCCGGGTCGCTCTGCTTTTCGTCGAGGAGCGCTTCGAACTTCGTCGAGATCTGCACTGCCGAGTTGCGCACGTCCCGGCCGTATTGAGTCGGGGACGACGTAATGGCTTTAGTCAGGTTGTCGATCGGATCCAGGAGCTCCTTTCCTTTCGGCGAAGCCGGATCAACCTTGGCGGTCTGAAGCACGTCGATCACCTGCTGGCGAAGGCGGTCGGCCTGAATCTGCCGCTGCAGCTCGGCCATCGCGCTGCTCAACGTATTCAGCAGCTCGCGAAAATTGCTGGTTATCTCATCGAACTTCGCGACGTATTCAGGGTGTGAATGCCCGACCGGACTCACCAACTGCATCGACTCGCCGAATGCGTTCGCGAGATCACGCACCGATGAGCCAAGTCCGTTCCAGTCCTGTGACAGAATCGCCTCGCCCGGATGTTTGTTGGTCAGAAGCGTCACCGTCTCGGCGACCGAGCGAGCGATACCGCGCACGGGGGTGAGGTTCGCTTCGGGTACTTCTTCGATCGGAGTATCACGGAACTGAGACGGATCGATCAGCACCGAAATCTTCGTGTCTCCCGTAGGCAGAACGCGAATGGGCCGCCGAATAACCGGAAGCGCAAGATTCGGATGCCGCACGGTTATTTCATACGCACCCGGATCCAGCTTTGGAATACGCGTAGTTCCGTCCAGAAACGGCTTCGCTTCTTTGACGATATTCCGGGTAATCGGGTCACGAACCTCGACCGTTAGATCGCGATTGACTGCCGCGAACCCGAGAATGTTCATCGTGAGATCGCCCATAGCTCAAACACCTTTCCGGCCGCTCAACGGCCGAACGGAAAATCGATTTCCCAGAAGAAGGTTACGTTTTCGCCGGCGCGCATCGCGACCGGTTCGAATACCACCTGGTTATAGAGATCGTCGCCCGCAAGCAAGCCCGCTTCGGTGACGTTCTCGAGATCGACAACGGGCTTGAAGACCGCCGTGACCGAGACCTGAATGTTATCCGGTTTGTCGGTAGCGATCTTAAAACTGCCGTTGCTCAAGGGGCTGCCGAGCGCGGCTGCCGGAATGCTGTCTTTAGGCGGAGTTAAGGAGGTGAGTTCCGCCGTGCCGGCTTCGAGAGCAAACCCGACCCGAATTTGATCGATGGGCTTGGCTCCGTCAACCCCCGCAAACAAACGCGCGATTACTCCCGCGCCTTTTCGCAGAACCATGTTCGAAGCGTGTCTCGTCGCCGTCACTTCGCCATCAGCCGATCTCACGGTCAGGTTCAGCCTGCCGCGGATCTTATTATTGTTTCCAGTTGCGTCTTTCATATAACTCGACCGTCCCTGTTGAAAGCGCTGCCCTATATTCAATGCCGTGCTATCCGAATCGCGAGCCGCCGAGCGGCGAGCTTCCGAAGCGGCCTCCAAGCTCGAATCGGTCGATGCCCGCCGGACCCTGCTCCGGATCGATAATTATCCAGGAGACTTGAGCGCGCACCTTCTGTCTTTGAATATCGCGAAACGGCTCGAACACAGTCCGCGCGCTCACTCCAGCCGCGTGCAGCTCGAGAATGGAGTCGCGCAGACCTTCTGCGATCTGTTCGTAGGCGGGCACGTCGAGAGCCAGATCCAGATCCTGAGGCTCGCGAACTATGCATCGCGGCACGTGCACCTCGAAGGCGGCGGGTTCGGTCTCCGTCCACTCCATCTCTAATTGCGCTACGGTTCCCGACGGGAAGAGAGCTTCGTCGAAGAAAGTCTGATCGAACACGCCTTCACGAAGATCGTCGCCCGCTATCGAAAAGAAGAAGTGATCGAGGCCCTTTACGCCGTAGAATCCCGCCGAAAGATTGACCCATTCGTTTGGACCCCGCGCGAGGCGAGGCAGCAACGGCTTTGGATCAAACTGCTCTTTGAGCAGCGGAGCGCCGAAAGTGAAACCGCTCGTGCTGAAGAGCGACGCTGTGGCATCGCGGCCATTGCGCGCGGCGGCGGCCAGCCTGGGATTTTGCGAATCCGCGGATTCCGAGACCGACAACTCGAGAGTGTCTCCGAAACGAAGCGTCTCCATGAATCCGATCAGATCGCCGGTCGTCAGATTCACCAGGATGGGAACCGAGGTTCGACGGCCTTGAACACCGCTTATCGCGAATCGCGCCAGCGTGTCGCTGAGCCCTCGATTGATTTCCTGCCATCGATACAGATAAGGAACCTTGCCGCCGCGCGCCGCCAGTCCGCTGCTGCGCCTCACAATCCGCGGATTTTCCAGCAACCGCAGAGGACGAAAGAGCGGGCGATCGGCCGGAGGCTCATATGCCTGTTCAAGCGTCACATTCCGCAAGCCGAGCATAAACGTGCTCGAGAGCACGCGCTCGCAACGGCTTATGTAATCGTAGACGAATTGCTTTATCTCATTAGGCCCGGTTGCGCCTTCGAGCAGCGCCGGCGCGAGCGCGATGAGCCGCTCGCGAAACGTCGGCAGAGTCTCCCACGCGAGCCGCTTGATTCCGAGCAGCGCGGCCAGCTTCTCCGCGTCTTCCAACCTGTAGACCGACTCGATCCAGTGGCTCTGGCGAACGCGGTCGAGATCCTCCTGGAAGATCTCCATCTCCATAGCCGCGATGTCCAGCAGCGCCGTCAGTATCGAATCCGCCGCGATCGAGTAGGCCGGCGGCAGCAGATCCTGCAAACGTTTGAGGTGATTCATCAGCTCACCTCCACCGAAATTACGGAGAACGATTGAAGCGGCTGAACCGTGAACGCCGCGCCGCCCTGCGCCACCTGCACGAACTGATCCTGCGAGGCGAAGGTCACCTGCAAGTGCAGCGGATCGATGGCGTATTTCGTGTCATCGCGCAGCGCGGTGAGCAATGCCGCGGCGTCAATAGTCGTTCCGGGCGACAGACTGGTGAAGAGCTGTTTGAGCTTCGAGGTGATCTGCGTCTTTACCTGATCGGCTGAAACACCCGCGACCGCCGCGGCCTGAAGCGTCGCGCGCACTTCGACCGGTATGCTCTGCCCGCCGCTTGCCGTCGGCTTATCGTATTGATCGGCCTCAAACGCTATGTCCTCGGGCGTGATCTGTACGGCGGCGCCGGTTGGCGTCGCAAAGTCGGCTCCGGCCGAACCCGGAGAGCCGCCCTTCGCCGCAAGCGTGAGAACGGCGTCGACCACTCGATCATCGGCCAGCAACGCGGCTACAAGCGGCCGCACTCGGATCGCCTCTCCGACGCCTTTTTTCTTGATCTCGGCTGCCAGGCGCTCGCGAACGGACTTATGAACCTGTTCGACTATAGACGGCGCGAGAAAGCCTCCAGCGAGTACAAGCTTGACCGCGATCCGCAGGCTGACGCTCGCCGCGGGCTCTTTGATTACGTGAATGCCCGCCGGTCTCAGCTTTTCGATGGCTTCCAACACCGCCGGCGGCAAGACTCCCGGAGCCGGAGGCGGATCGGTGAGGCTTATCGAAAGCTTGATCTCGCCCGGAACGCCGTTCGGCATCTCGATCAGTCCAACATCTCGCACATCCGGCAACTGGAACAGGCCGTTTACAATTGCTTCGACGGTGCCGCGGTTGCTTCCAAGCAACGCCACACGGGCGCGGGCCCGCAGCTCCTGGTCGGTCTCATCATCGCTCACGCGGGTCGTAGGTTTTTCGTTGGTGACCTGATCGATGCCGGCAATCACTTTTTGAACAACCTGAAGAACGCCCGCATCAACGGGAGGCGTGCTTTTCGATGCGCCGCGCACGCGGACCTCGGCTACGGATTCACCCGCGAGCATCTCTCGAGTCTCGATTGTCTCGTAACGGATCTTGTCGCCTTTATCGGTTATCGGCGTGCCCGCGGGAATGGTTATATCTCCACGCAAACCCGCGAGGCGCCTGAACGTCACCGAGCCAGTGGGTCCTCCGGCGCGAAAGCGCTGGTATCCCAGCAGCGCGACTACTCGATCGAGCGACGATCCCGTCGCGGTTTCGAGAAAGGCGGAGTCATACGCGAGATTGAGCTGCGCATACAACAGCGCAAGCTCCTTGCTGACGGCTTCCAATACCGTCCGCACGACGCTGCCGATGTTCAGGTCGTTGACGACGACCGGATCGGTGGTGCGCGGATAGTAGTTTACCGAGATGCTTGTTCCCGGCGCGGGCTTCCTGCCGAAGGGCAGAAATCTTATTCGGTTCAAGTCCTCAAGGTCCTGCGGGTTCGGAACCAGCTCATAATCGTTCAGCGAGAACGTATACGGAATCGGCGGATCGTCCTCGCTCACGGCCGCGATAAAGCCACTCAGATGAGACACGCGGCGCACCGGGCGCCGCAGAAGCACCACGTCCGGAACAACCACCGGCCTCGCCGTCGGATCGTAGTCGATGGGATGCGTCTCACCCGTCACGCCCTGCGTGAGATTGGTAAGAACATCGCGAACTACATCCGGATAAATTCGATTGATAAAAGTCACAGTTTCACTTCCAGCGCGAGACTGAGCGGCGTGTCGTCATTTCTCGGCACGACCGAAAATCCAATGCGTATCGTGTCAGGCGCATCCGGCGTCGTCGCGATCGTCAAATCGAGAATCTGACTGAGACGAGGCTCTTGCGCGAGCGCTTCCAGCGTAAACATGCGCGCGAGATTCCGGGCCGTGTCGTTGTTCTCGCGGCCTATCAACTCAACGAGCCGGCTTCCATATTGCGGATGGCCCAGGCCTTCCAACGATCCTTGCGGAGTCACGAGCCGGAGTATTAATGCCTGCGCCAGATTCGATCTGCCTTGCGATACTCCGATATCGCGAATGTCTCCGGTGACTGCCGCTGATCGGAGACCGCCGCGACCGCCTGGTACGACCGATAGATCGACGCTTCCCCAGGAGTCCGCGAATTCCAGAGGCACGCTTCCGGCCGTACCGCTGTATGCGGTAACGGCGATATCGCGTCCAAGCACGTCATAGGTCTTCGGTTTGGGCGCCATCAGCCTCCAATAAAAACGGTTCCGGCGGCGATCACCGTTCCAACCGGACTATCCGCGGGATCATTGCACGTGTTGGCGGTGTCGCCGTTGCGAGCGGCCGACTTGCCCCCGATCTTCACGGTCGCGCTGCCCATCTGAATCGTTCCGGAGTTAGAAGGAGGCGATTGAAAGCTGACTCCCGGCGGCGTCGCAATATGCGAAGGCGTGTTTGTAGCCTTCGACCCGACTACTGCCGCGGGCTGACCGCCTATTTTCACGGAGCTCACCAGTCCTCCGTCGATCTGACCCGTGAACGGGTGCGGCAGCGGCGTAGGAACCTGGGCCGGACCGGCGGGCACAATCACGATGTGCGTGTCGGTCGCCATAATCTGGTCGTTTGCTTTTGCCGCCGGCTGTCCCATGTTTATCCTGTCGCGGCTTCGTGCTGTCGCGAACTTCGTGCTGTTGCGAGCCTGCTAATTAATATCTACTTCGGAGCCCGCGATCTTCACGGTGCTGTCGGCCGAAACTTCGACCTTCGCTCCTTTGAGCGTCAAAGTCCCCGACGCCTGAATCGTTATATCGCCGCTTTGTTCGACGAGGATTTTCGAATCTCCGATCTTCAGCTCGGCCTGTCCATCCGAGGAGCTCGATTGAGTGAGATTGAGCTGCACGTCTCCGGTTACGATGTGGACGCCGCCGTCGTCTATGTTGAGCTCGATCTTCACTGTTCCGTCGAGCATGAGTTTGATCGCGCGAGTTCCGTCGCCGGGAGTGGTCACGCGAAATTCAATGCGCTTATCGGATGATGTCTCATCGCCGGGCAGCAATGCGGCGAACTCTCCCGGTCCGTGCCGCGGCGGATCGACGTCTTCGCTGTAGAGCCTTCCAACGACTACAGGGTTGTGAAGATCGCCGCCCGCGAAGACAATTACGACAAGGTCCTTCTCGCGGGGCAGGGCTACTGTTCCGATCAGCCCTGTTGCAATCGGCACCTTAGGAAGAACGATTCCGCTGTCACGCAGCTCGACCGTGCACGCGTAGAATTTGTCGCCGTTCGAGCCGTGCACCGACTTAACGACACCGAGATTCGCATAGCAGCGCTGAGCTGCTTCGTGACGCGCAATCTGACTTATGGTGTTAACAACTCGGTGCATATTTTAGAGGAGACCTCCGATTGAGCCGGCCAGCGAGCCCAACAATGCCATCGGGTCGAATGTGTCTCCGCCCTTATAAAAATGGGCTTGAGTTCGACCGCCTCTTCTCCCGAGCGAATGTTGAATTCGATAAATAAACAACGGGTTTGAAGGCAGGCCGTCAGGCAAATCCTGAATCTCCAAAATCGTTCCCGGCCGCAGATCGGGCTGCAAGAACGCCTCCATCTTTCCGCTCTCACGGCTGTTGTTATAGGTTCGCTGCAGCGACGCGGCCGCGGACGATGCGCCTGCCGCCGTGCGAAGAGCCGGTTCCGAAAACCAGCGGCTGGTTGCGGACGGACCATCGGGCGGGCTGCCTCCGAAAAAATCCGTCGTGGGCCGCAGCGCTTCGGGCGATGAAGTCGAGCCCGCGCCGCTCTCTCCGACACCCACAAACGATGTGATGGGCGCGTCCAGCTTCCATTGCCGGATGTTCAGAATCTCGCGTCCGTATTTGAGCGCGACATCGGCCTCACTCGCGTTCACCACAACGGATTCGACTTCATTCTCGTTCGAAACGCGAGCCATCGCCCCGCTCCAGCCGCACACGCGAGCGGTATGCTGCCACGCCGTGCGGGAAGGATCGGCCGCGTAAAACGTGAGCGAGACTCCATCCTCGATGCTGCCCGTGTCGACCCCGCCGTCGTCGCACAGGCTTCGAACGACATTACCCGCCGTAATCTGTTCATAGGTTGCGGCGGGCCGGAATCGTGCGAGCAATGCGCCGGCGTTGACCACGCAGACGACGATATCGGAAAAGCTCCTGCCAATCGATGCGATCTGTCCCGTGAATACCTTTTCGTTTTTTTCGCCGCTGTCCAGAGTCAATTCCGCCGGACCTCCGATGTCGGCCGAGATCGGAGCCGCCGCCGGAAGCCGGACGTTGAGCACGTCGATCAGCGGCGCCGCTTCAAGCGTCAGATCGAGTTGCAGCAGTTGATTGGTCCACTGCTGCGATCCAAGATTGAGCGTATATCCCGGTTGAAGCAGTGAAGTCATCCCGTCAGCCCCTTAATCATGCCCGCCAAATCCTTAACAGCCGATCCTGCCGATCCGAGCTCGCCGACCTTATCGACTACGGGTTTGATCGGATTTCCTATGTTTGCAAGGTCACCCAGATTCGCCAGCGCCGCGAGCTGCTGCACCGCGTTGATGGCCGCGTCGGCCGCGTCCATTATCGCGCCCGCGGCATTCCCTATATCGTCGAGCAGACCGCCGAGCGCTCCCGGATCAAAACCGAGATCGCCGAGCCCGAATCCATCCAGGCCGCCGAAGGAACTCAGCTCGGCGGGAGGCGGCAACGGCGGGCTTTCGGCAAGCGAGATGCAGTACGCGATCTGCCCCGCGAGCCCGACCTGTTGTTCCGCTCGAAAAGATTCCATCACCATCTTGTCTATCGAGAGCGCCGTAGTGATATCCGCGGTGAACGTGACTTCGTCGCCGGCCGCTGCTTTCTCCTGAAGCTTTTTCAGATCATCGTCAGCGGTTGCCGGAAGCAGATACCCCGTCAGCACCACTCGGTGGGAACGGCGACCGAGCTTCTGATGCAGGGTTCCGTCAAGCGAGGCGACCTTCTGCCGAACGTAGTCCTGATCGGTCTCCTGCCGAATGTACTGCACGGCTTTCAACTCGACGTCGTCGATCATCGGAGTGGCCATCGCTTAATACTCCACGTCAATGCCGAGCTGCGAGGCAGCCTGCGCCAGTCGATCCGCCATCTCGTCTAAAAAACTCTCGGGATCGCCGAGCTCAATTTCCGGCGAGTCTTCATAATCGCGCGGCCTCTGAATTTCTTGGGCGTAGTCGTTCCTCGACGGCTGCATCGACGCGGGCAGCGTTGCAAGCAGGGCTCGCGAATCAAGCGAATAGGAATAAGCCGATTCAGCGGCGCCGGGTTTACCCGACGACGAACCGATTGATTCAAAGATCGGCGAGCGCGACGGCGCCTTTTCCATTTCGGGCGCCGACCAGTCGCCTGCTGAAGGGGAGATGTAAGGCTCTGGCTGAACAACGGGCTGCGCGGACCGAGATCCGCTCGAAGCCTGCGACGAAACCGGTCGAGCTGAATCGATGGTTTTCGGAGCCGTGGTTTTCGGCTCGTGCATTGCCGGGTTCGATTCATTCATGGCGGGCTTGATGTTGGACTTGATGTCGCGTCGTGAGGGCACTGACTGCGCGGCGTCTTGATGCAACGATAGCGGCTCGATCTGAGGCTGAGGTATCGAAGATTGCGCGCTGATAATCGGAATCGGCGTTTCTCGCGCCGCCTCTTCGAGGTTCATGCTCGCGGTTTCAACACCTGCCGACCTGGAGCCTGATCCCTGAGCAGCCGGAGTAATCACCGCCTCGGATTGTCCTGCCGCATCCGACGGTTTCTTCTCGGCGCCCCCTGCTAAATTCGAAGCTGGGTTCGAAGCCTGAGACGTTTTTGAATCCCGGTAAGAGACGCGAAAGCGACCGCTTGATTCGCGACTCGCAATTTTCTTCAGGTCGACCCCGCTTTTTGAAGCGCTCGCAGCCGGACGCTTATCGCCTTCACGAACAAGCATCTTTTCGCGTTGATCTGATGCCGCTCCGACAACCGGAGATCGAAGGTCTTGCGGCTCTACTGAGACTTCGCGCTCCCCGGTTTCGCTAGCCTCAATTGATTCCAGCTCACGCGGCTGTACTGTTTCACCTGTTTCACCGGACGCTTTGTCGACGCGATTCGGTGGAGAGGTCGCGTCGTCTAAGACCTGAGAGAGAATCTCCGACGATTCGGGCGCCTGCATGACCGGCTGATCCGGAACAATCAATATTTTCGTGAGACCCGGCGACTCGATTTGCGCGGAGAGACCTCGATTGACTGTTGGGGCCGCCTCCCTCTCGTGATCGGCTTGATCATTTTGAGTTCGTCGAACCGCGTACCACAGAGCCTCGACCTCATCCGCTGAACGTTGATCGAAGTGCTCGGGCGCCAGAGCCATGCTCCGGCATAACTCAAGCGTGACGATGGAAAGGGTCCTCGCGTCAAAAGGAAGAGCCTCGCGTCCATCCGGCGAGTTGTACCATCTGGCCAGCTCGAACAGCAGTGATAGGAACTCGTTATCGCGCGGGAGGTCGGCGGTATCGGCCAGGCTCACTCTAACGAATTCGCGTATCAAGAAAGCCTCGCCCGCCGCCGCGAAGCGCGACAGCACCCGCTTGTCGCGCCATTGCAGAGGGCGAAGCCGGTACTCGGCTCCTTGCAGCTCGATACGAACGCAATCGGCCCGACAATCCACCTCAAAGGACCAACTGCGCTCGCCGGCTGTGATCCGCAGATTCTGTGCATCGACCTGAGGCCGCATTGAAATTATTCTTCTCTAACCCGGGTGGCGGTGAACGAGTAAATGGTCTCGCCGTAGCCCTGCGACGCCATACCGAACGATTTGTCTTCTATATAGCAGGAGTCAAAAGTCACCTTGCGCGTGGTGTCGCGGTGCTTCAGCGTGGCGCTGATCGAGAACTCGGTGTCCTTCTGCAGGAGATCGTCGAGGGTCTTGTTCCCGGAAGCCACGCGGAGCTTGCCGTTGACGGACTTGAGGCCAAAGTAGACGGCGATTCTCTCGTCGCTGCCGATCGCGCCGACGCTCTGGCGGTTTTTGACCATGACGTATTCAATGGACTGCAAACCTTCGATCGTCTCCTGGTTGACCTTTACTTCGGAAGCAAACGCACTATAAATCTCTGGCATGAATTCCTCCTGAGTCTTCGAGCACTCTCAGAGACGGCGATCAGTTCTTCACCAGGATCGTCGCGTAGATGTAGTCAATCGCGCGAACCGGCCGCACCGCGATGTCCACTCGCACAATGCCGTTGGCGAAGTCGTCTTGAGTCGAATAAACGTCAACCCGGTGAGACGGGTCCTTGCCGTCGGTGCTGGGAACGATGGCTCCGTCGCGCTCCATCTGCAGGAACATCGCGATGATCTGCTGTCTTAACGCATTGCGCGCGCCTTCATTGTTGAGCAGTCCAATATAGACGCTGGCGATTGCCTGCACTTCTCGCACGGACTTATTCGCGGTTCGCTGGACGTTGATCTGCCTGCCGCTGGTCAGCAAGCCTTTCACCACTATCGTGCCGCGCTTTCGCTTCTCGTTGATGGCGACGATGTTGTCGTTGATCAACTGGGTCAACTGAGAATCCGTGTAGTGTCCGGCCGGGCCGTCCAGGCTGGCAATCGTCTTGAACGTAGGCGATTGAAAGTAGTCCTGGCGGGCGAGCAGGCCTGCTAAAGGGCCTTCGGTTCCCGCCGGAGTCGAAAGCACGAAGTAGTCGCTGCGAACGTCGTTGGCGTGATCGATTATCGCCGGAACGCCGGTCTTCATCTCGGCGGCGGTAACCGAGGCAAGACCGATTCGGTTCCGCGCGACTCCGGCCATCTTCTCGCAATGCGCGACCACCGATTTGTGCACGGCCCGTATTCCGGCATTGTCGAGTTGATTGGCGACCGAAGCGATCACCAGATCCACTTCCTCGGCGGATTCAAGTCGATCAAGCGCGCTCTGATAGTCGTCAACCAGCGGAGACGCGCCGCCGGTCAACGTCGAGGGCCTCACCATATTCACTGGGAAGTTATTTGTGTGGGTACGAACAAACAGATCGTGCGCTCGAATCAGGGTCGACGATTGAAGCAGGTGCGGCAGGTAATTTACGTCCTCCGGATCGAGGCTGGCATCCGGATAATTTTCTCGCTCCTGATCGTCGAGGAAGACCTTGACCGCTACGACGCCGGTAGCGCCATCCTGCGTCGACACGCCTCGAGTCAGGCTTACGGCGATGTTTCCATCTACGCCTGGGGCCGGAACGATCTCGAGCAGCGGTTGATCGCCCGAGTCGCCGTTCAGGAACAGAGCCAACCCTCGTCCGCGGCCGCCTTGCAGTCTCGTCTCACCGGCATCCGGCAACTGCGTCGCGCCGCCCACGGCGCTGAAGCTGACTACGGGGTCGGTGATCGCCGCGATCGCATCCATATTCGCGAGGTTTGCATACTCGCGATTGTCCGCGCCTTCGGTGATCAACTCGATTGTGACGCGGCGCGCCAGGGCTGTTGAGGCTATGGCGACGGGCGGCGCCGCTCCGCGCGATATAGCCGTTACGTCCGCATCCGATTTCAATCCGGCTACTACATCGGCCACGGTCGTGAACGGCCCAAGAGTCCTCGGCAATCCGACCGCGGGAGTGACAATCACATTGAACGTAGTCGGGCCGGCAGCCGCGACGCTCACCCGGATTGCGCTTCCATCGGCGCCCGCCTGATTGGCTTGAATCTCGAGACTCGGCGCGCTCGCGGCGCCGAGGAGCTGTAAAGCCGCCTGCCCGTCTCTCACTCGGATCGCCGTCTGGTTGCCGGCCGCGCCCGCTCGTTTTGCCTGAACCAGGACCACGTCCGCGGCGCCCGCTTTCAATTTTGCACTCGCGGACTGCGCGTCGGATTTGATCAGAGGCGTCTTGGCAATCGTGAGCGGAAGCCCGGTTTGGAAGAGCGTGTCGACGGCGACCAGCACGCGCGACCCATTGTTTATACGATCGAAGAAGTAGTCCGGGCTTTCGTCATCAAGGACAAGATTCTTGAAAGTCTCGATCGACTGGCCGTTGAGGAATACTTCGAGATTGACGTACTTGATGCCCGCGCCGGAAAGCGTCTTTACCTGCGAGACCTGAATCGCGAGGCCGTTGCCCCACGCTCCTTCGGCCCGAGCTATCAATGTTATTTTCTTATCGCCGTCGCCGTCGATGAGATCGATCGAAGCCCGTTGTCCGCGCCCCGGCTGTGTGCGTGCAATGAAAATTTCCGACACTCCATTGGTAAACGCCGATCGCACCTCCGGCATGGAGTACCGAGTCGCGGAGCCAAAGACGTCGACCAGCTCACCCATATTACCGACCGGTGTAGGCGTGATGGGACCGCGTTCCGCTACGCCAATCACACCAAGAATGCCGGTCGCGCCCGGCAACACCGCTGATGGCTCGAATAGAGTTCTGACCTGTACCCCGGGAATAATTAATGTGGATGGCATTTTAAGCTCCTTAACAAATAGCCGAGTCGAGTTTTAGGTTAGGCCGGCCCGCACACACTTTGGACGTCTTAAACGAGCCGTATTTTGAGTTGATCGCGCGGAGCAGACAATAGAATACCTTTCGACTTTTGTCTGTGCGCCAACTCACATATAATGCAAAACCTTTCCCCCAAGGAGGTCTTTTTATTTTGTCAGTATACGCAAGAGTTGCGATTCAGAACCATCTGCTGGCGGCGCTACCGGATCGCGATTTCGCACGGCTGCGCGGAAGTCTCAAGCAAGTGAGTCTCGGGCTTGGTGAAGTCATTTATGAATCCGGTGAACAGATCGAGCATATCTATTTTCCGATCGACTCGGTCATCTCATTGCTCTACACGACGGAGGAGGGAGCGACCGCGGAAATGGGCCTCGCTGGAAACGACGGCTTCGTCGGACTGGCGCTTCTCTTGGGCGGTAATACAACTCCGAATCGGGCGGTAGCCCAGATTGCCGGAGAATGTTGGCGGATCAGAGCCGGCATTGTGCGTGACGAGTTCACTCGTGGAGGCGCGCTGCAGGCGCTCGTTATGCATTACATTCACGCGTTCATCACTCAAGTCTCTCAGACGGCTGTCTGCAATCGCCTGCACTCGGTGGAGAAGAGGCTTTGCCGCTGGCTCTTGTTATGCCACGACCGCACGTTCTCAAATGATCTGTGGATGACTCAGGAGTTCATCGCGAATATGCTCGGCGGACGACGTGAAAGCGTGACGGTGGCCGCCGGGCGATTGCAGGACCTCGGGTGGATTCGATATGCACGGGGCCGAATTACGATACTCGATCGCAACGGGCTCGAAGGAGCGGTCTGCGAATGCTACCGAACGGTCAAGAACGAAGCCGACCGGTTAGTCAGTCTGCGGGAGCGATCTATCAAAGCCGCTCTCAAGAATTAGTCATCGGTCGTTGGTCACGGGTCATTTATCGCGCCGCTGACAACCTGGCGCCTGATACCTGGCGCCTGACACCCGGCACCTAACATCCTGCACTGAGCAATCTGCGCAAAAGCGCTCTCAACTGATTGAAGTTATCGGGCCGCGTGGCGAAGACGTTCTTCGCGATCTCGATTTCGTCTCCTTCATCTACAGTGTCGATGCAAAAAACCACGACCGGAATCTCAGACGTCAGATTCGCGCCCGTTCGAATCCGTATCGCGGCCGCGATTACTTCGGCCGCGGAACCCGCCAGACTCACAAGAATCAGGGAAGGCGCTTCTCTACTAGCGGCGAAGATCGCATCGCGTTCGTTGCGAACCGGCTCGACACGATATCCGTCGATTTCCAGCAGCCCTTCAAGACAGTCGCGAGTCTCCTCAACATCCTCGACTACGAGCACCAGGGGCCTGGCTTCTTTTGTCATTGATCAAGCCTTCGGCTATCGAAGTTTTCGTAGGATCTCAGCGATAGACCGCTACGTCGGCAATCATAAAGGAAGGTGGAAGGCCCGTCTGTACGCTAAATCACATCAGTTTGCGACTCGACCGCGCGCGAGACCTGATTACAAATCAGCGGGGCGCGTAGCATTCCTTGAGATCGGAAACGAAGATGCCGAGGGCTGAAACGAGAATGCCCAACGTGAAAACAAGAACGTCGAGGTTTAAGGCGAGAACCGCGAGCCTCAAAACTAGCGCGATGAGGCTCAGAACGAGCACATTCAAATTGAAGACACATTCTCACAGAGTCAGCGAGTACCGATCCTTCGGCTACGCACGATTCCAACCGCGATCAGTCGACTCCGCTTGTTGCTACATCTACGTTTATCATTTTCAAGAAAGCCGATGCTTCTCAAGAATGCCTCTGCTCTCAAGAAAGCCGATGCTTCGAATAAGCCGATGCTTCAGGAGGGCGGCCAGGGACGGCCGCCCTACATTGATCCTGAAAGAACGCGAGTTCTTCAAAACTGAACCTTGAAATTGGGTACGGCTACGTCGCCGCTCTGCCCCCATTGAGTGAAGATGTACGTGCCGTAGTTCCCAGATGAAAGTGGAATGATCCAGACTCCGGCCGACGACCTCCAGATTCCCGGATCGGCCTTCCCGTCTCCATCAAAGTCGCCGACGATCGGAGTATCGCCCAGAGCAGGAAATCCCGCCGGGACGAATATGGCTTGAGCGAATGAGTATGAAGCGCTCGATTTCAGAATCGAATAAGCCGCGCTCTGGCCGCTCGCCGGAGGGACGATGTATGCGATATCCGCTTTACCGTCGCCATCGAAATCGGCAACGATCGGCTGAAGCCCCGCGCCTCCCCAACTGAAGAATTGCGCGCTCGCGAAGCTGTATCCCTGAGACGACTTCAGCACTCCCCATACGCCGTCTCGATAGAAGCCGATATCGGCTTTCCAGTCCCCATCGAAGTCGCCAACGATCGGTATATCTCCCTGCTGTCCCCAATTCGCAAAAATATATGTTGAGTAGTTCGTCGACGATAGTGGAATGATCCAAACGCCCGCTGATGCCCTCCATATCGCGGGGTCGGCTTTTCCGTCCCCATCGAAATCGGCCACGATCGGCGTATCGCCCAGAGCAGGAAATCCCGCCGGAACAAATTGGGCCTGAGCGAAGCTGAACTGCGCACTCGATTTCAGGATCGCATACGCCGCGCTTTGGCCTCCGGAAGGCGGAACGATGTACGCGATGTCAGACTTTCCGTCGCCGTCGAAATCCGCGACGATCGGCGCCAGGTTCGCCCCGCCCCATCCAAGGAACTGTGCTCCCGAGAAGCTGTATGACTCGACTGACTTCAGAACCCCCCATGTTCCCGCTCGATAATACCCGAGGTCGCTAATACCATCTCCATCGAAATCAAACTGGGCTCGATGGCCGCCCGGGTTTGCTGGAGTGACGGTGAAGTTCGCATTTGAAATGTCGAAGAATACGTTTCCGACTGCCTGAACTTTTATCCGTGCGCTTGACGACGAAATGTTCGGAACGGTCACCACCTCCGAACCGTCGTTCGGGGTCTTAGCCGCAAGCACGATTGGAAACGTGTTTCCGCCATTCGTCGAGAGCGAGATCTTCACGTTCGCGCAGGAGACCGGAGCCGACGATGTATTCGCAATGTTCCACGCAACCGTTTGCATCGATCCCCCGTTCCAGGTCGTCGCCGCGTTGGGCTGAGTGACAACGAATGGTCCGGCCCCTGAAGTCACCGTGAGAACCATCGCGTCCGAGTTGACTCCGCCTCCGGCCGCGCGATTGTCTTTAGCGGTCACGCGAAAGTTCATCGCCCGAGAAGTGACCGGAAGGCTTTCTCCAAAAGTCGTCGTGTTCCCCAAAATGTCCGAAAGCTTTGGAAAGAATCGAGTAGGACTGGCGGTTCCCTGCACCGACCTGAAGAGCGGCCGCGTTCCATCGTCCGTCGATGGAGGCGACGCCGAGCCGGTATCCATCTCTTCCCAGGTATAAGTAACCGCGTCTCCATCCGGATCGCTGCCCGCGGCCGTCAACGCGAACGGCGTTCCCATCGGAATCGTGTAGTCGGGGCCGGCGGATACATTCGGCGGATTGTTACCGGTGGAGGTTATCGTTGCGCACGAGCCGTTCGCGCCGGTTGAATACGCCACGATTTCGTCAAAGCTCTTTCCGTGAAAATAGTTGTCACTGTTGTTCTGGATGTTCTCGGGCAGACACACACCGGGATAGGCCATGATAGTCGACCCGCTCCCCGGTTCGAACGCGGTCGGCGCATTTCTTTGTCCGATGCTGCCGCAGAAGTTCGAGGTGCTGTTGAATGTGTGATTGGCGCTGAACTCATGCCCCCACTCATGGGCGACGAGATTGCTGTCGATCGAGAAGTTGCCCGTAACAAGCGCGATGCCGAGCACCGATGCGCCTCGGCCTTTGCTGGCCCCGCACACGACGCTCAACTGAGATACACCCGAGCTGGAGCCTGCCGAACTCAATCCAAATGCATGTCCAACATCATAATTCGACGAGCCGATCGCACCGTTCAGAACGCCGACGACCTCATTCAACATCGTTCCCACGTTGCTGTTCGTAAGTCCGTCCGGCTCGGCGTCGAAGATCGCGTTCAACTCGCCGGCAACCAGATTGAAATGAATCGATACCTCTTTCTCATAGATGGCGTTTATGAGATTAACGATAGTTCCAAGCTTTGTAAGCGCGGCGCTCTTGCTTCCGCCGTAAGTTGAGCTGGTCGTGTACTCCACGGTAGTCGCGATCGCCAGACGATAAGTTCGAAGTTGAGTCCCGATCGATGCTCCCGTTATGGCCTCAGTAATCTCTTTTTGACGCACCTGCTCGCGCAAATCCGAGGATGCCTGCATTGCTTCGGTTACCAGACACCGGGGAGGCTCGAAGCCATCCCGCTGAGCGTCTTTGTAGAAAGAGATGTAGTTATCGGAATCGCCTTCGCTGAACGGATTAATGATGACGGTTCCCTGCGGGCCGAGGATTATGGCGTGCAAGCCGAATGGGGTCCAGTCAAAGCGCGCTGTCGCCTCTGGAATATCGACTCCCTGGCCCCGATAAGTCTTCACATCGGGAAACTGTGCGGCCAGCGCAGGCTCCATTACCGGCGATTCCTCGATTCGGAACGCGGCGAACGCGCCGTCGGGCATCGGCAAAGTGATTTCGGTTCGATTCCGTCGAGCCGCTCTCGTAAATTCAAGCGGCGCGGCGCTGAGCTTTGCGAGCAGAGGATCCCGGAGCAGTCGAATCCGCTGATATGATCTCGGAAGCCCGACACGCTGCTCCTGGATTGAGTCAAAGGAGCCTTCGGCTGCTTTTACCCAGACCCCATCTTTAGAGGAGGAGCCTGTCGGATCGGATGGTATTAATGGCGCTTGAATCTGATTGAGAGCGCCGCTTGCGCCCGTTCTCATCGCGGCGAAGGGAACTACGGCGAAGATCAATAGCAATGCGGCGATTCGAAGTCGGCGCACATACAACGGGCCGCCCGGCACGTTCCTGCGTTCATGCTGGCTCATGGATAAATCCTTCTATAGTTACTGCCTATTTTCTCTTTGGGGGGGTAGATTGCTTCGGTTCAGTAATGGTAAGGGGCATTCGGGTCCTAGTCAACAGTTCATCCCGTTATAAGATTCAGTTGAGAATCCTCCAGGCCGCTGCTACTTCAGTCGGTAGACCACCGTCTCTGCGTCACGCATCGGTATCGGAAATCCCGCCAGGCGATGGAATCTCTCGGGATGCTCTTTGATAAAGGCGTCCATATATCGTTCCATGGGCGAGACCCAATCCGCTTTGTCCAGTCCCGTGCGCACAACTATGTATTGGCAGCGTTCGAGCCGATCCTTCGCCGACTCGACCACGATCCAATCGACATCCACTACGGGATTGCCGGCCCTTTGATGCGATAAGAGCCGCGCATACATTGCTGTCGAAGACGGGTTCACGTATGGAAGATTAACTATGACTCCGACTCGAGGCGCGGCCCCCGCCGAAGCCAGGCGCGTGGTCGGCGACACCGACTCCAAAGGATTCATTGGCCGCGACGACGCTAATGGTTCGCCGCGATCACCTTCGGCGGCATCGGCTTCGACGGCGCGAATGACTTCGGTAACTCCCCAATCGTCACTCAGAGGTCGATGGTCGAAACCGAAATAGTTTCTAGCAAACACCATCCAGCGAAATCTCGGCATATCTATATACTTGCCCATCCCGTCCCTTGGCCATTGAGCATTAAAGAAGCTCACAAAGGCCCAGACCGCTATTAGAGCCGCCGAGCCGAATCTAAAAGACATCGACGCGCGGCCCGCGCCTCTGATTGCGCCGAGCCAGCAAACGGACAGAAGCGCGACCGCGGGGAGAATCGGGACCGTATACCGCAGATCTTTATTCGCAACCAATGCGAACCCTACCATGCCGCTGAGCAGCCACAGATACAAAAGGACGCTTTCACTTCGGAATCGTATCAATGAAAAGATCAGACCGATAAAAAAGAGGCCGCCGAAGAGGATCTGAATGTGCTCACTTATCAACCCGTGGACATAAAACGCGTTCGACATGAATGAAAACAGCGGCGCTTCATTCTCGTTGATCGCGGCCTCCTGATTCACTCGGTAGATCGAAATCACGTCATTCAAATGAGGCGCGTACCAAATCGCCGCCGCCGCGACCGCAACCAGGCCGCTCAAAAGCAGATTGCCGACGGGCTTGAGCTTACGGGACCATAACACGCGACCCGTTACATAGACCGCCGGTAAGAAAAGGAAGAACGGATAAGTTTGCTTGGTCAACATCCCGAGACCAGCGACCAGACCAAACAAGATCGCGCGGCGGCTCGACGAAAAATCATCTGCTTGAATCAACAGCTTGACGCTGAATGCAGTAATCGCAAGCAGCGGATAGTCCAGGAATGCATCGTGAAGCAGCCACGCCGGAAAATGGTAACAAGTCGTCAGGAGAGCGGCGATTACTCCCGGTGTGGCAATCGAGCGAATAACGCCGCGACTCGATGCCTGAACCCCCTTGGACGATAAATCGCTTTCCAGTAACTGCTCATCACCTGAATACAACTTCCGCCCGATCCAGTTGATTGAATAGAGGAGCAACGCAAGCGAGAGCAGGTTTACGGCGATTCCGGTGAGTCTCGACGCGCCCAGAACGATAAAGATCGATGCCGTGGTGAGGTGAACAAGAGGCGCGTAGTAATGCGGCTCAACAAAAAACTCGTCGGCGAAGCCTCTGAAGTTCAAGTGCGCGAGTTGAGCATAGTAGTCGTAGGCTGCGCTTATATGATCAGCGGGATCCCAGGGCGGCGGCGTCCGATCTTTGAGAACCCAGGCTGCCGTTGAGGCGGAGAGAACCAGAAAAATGAGTGCCAGAGCTAGTCCCGCGGGCGTTACTCTGAGTCTGGCTAGCTTCACCTGTGCGGCAGATTATTATGGACGGCCTTCCCGCCGGTCAAGCCTCGATATCACCTGATATCTGATAGAGCCGTCTGTAACTCTCTCTGTTTTTTCGTCAAAAACCGGATGGCGATTTTTTTGAGCCCAAGCTCATATTTTCTGTTTGACGTTTCGGCGATTCAGATTAAAATCAACCGGACCGGTGGAATTTCATCCGCTGTTGAAACCCAAAATTAGGGGAGCTGGGAGGAAGAATGAAGCTGCTGAGAATCTCGATCATCGCTCTGGTCCTTTGCGCGGGCGTCCTTGTCGTTGCTTCAACTCGAATCGAAGCGACCGGATCCGGCAACGTCTCAATCACCTTCAGCAAAGACGTCGCGCCAATCTTCTTCAAAAACTGCGTACAGTGCCACCGGCCCGGTGAAATCGCACCGATGTCACTGTTGTCGTACAAAGAGGTCAGGCCGTGGGCTCGATCCATCAAGGAAAAAGTAGCTACCAGACAGATGCCGCCCTGGCACGCCGATCCAGCTTACGGACATTGGGACAATGACCGGAGGCTCGCGCAGAAAGACATCGAGACTATAGTAAAGTGGGTCGATGGCGGCGCGGTCGAGGGCAATCCTAAAGACCTTCCCGCGGTTCCCGCCCATACCGAAGGATGGCAGATCGGAAAACCGGATGTCATTTTCTCCATGCCGGAGGAATTCACCGTTCCCGCCGAAGGCGTCGTTCGTTATCAGTACTTCCCGGTTCCAACCAACTTTAAAGAAGATCGATACATTCAAGCGATGGAAGCGCGCGCCGGAGACCTTTCGGTCGTTCACCACATCGTGATCTACGTGCGCGAGCCCAACGCGAAACAATCCAAGAAGCTCGATCTTGGCGAAGGACTTCTCGGAGCGCTCTCACCCGGAATGACGCCGTTCGTCGCCGCGCCCGGCAAAGCAAAGCTGATCAAAGCCGGTTCGACTCTCATGTTCCAGATGCATTACACGCCGAGCGGCAAGGAGACCAAGGACAAATCCATGGTCGGATTGATCTTTGCAAAAGAGCCTGTGAGCCAGGTGATCACCACGAGTGCCGCGTTCGACGTTCGTTTCGAGATACCGCCCGGCGCCGAGAACTATGAAATCAAGGCTGCCTACGAGTTCGAACAGGACTCGCACATAGTCAGTCTGATGCCGCATATGCATCTTCGCGGAAAAAACATTGTCTACAAGGCCACTTATCCGGACGGCAGATCGGAGATTCTGCTGTCGGTTCCTAGATATGATTTCGGCTGGCAGGTTTACTACTATCCCCAAGCTCCGATAGCGATGCCGAAGGGCACAAAGCTCGAAGCCATCGCGCACTTCGACAATTCGACCAAGAATCCGTTGAACCCGGATGCCGCCAAACCGGTTCATTTTGGCGAGCAAACTTGGGATGAAATGATGAATGGGTTCTTTGACTACACGGTCGACAACGACCGCGCACAGACTCGCGCCTCACGCAGCGGAAGCAAGTGAGGTCGTAGACAGTATGGACTTAAAGGCGGGCCTTTGTGCCCGCCTTTTTGCATGCGTCGGTCGCCAAAAGCGCGGTACTGAATCTTGATGAGCTCATACTGAACAAGAGGACGGTAATGGTTCTCAAAAAAGCGGTCGAACTAGCGGCGAGGAAGCCTCTCAGTGCCGGTAAAGATCACTTCCTGATCTTATAACTCGAATCCTTCGGTAGAAGGCCTTAGCGTCATACCTTCTGCCAGCTATAAACGTTCGGCGAGAACGGCGGCAATTCTTCGAGCCGCGCGGCCGTCCCCAAAAGGATTGACCGCAGCGCTCATCCGCTCATGTTCGGAAGAGTCGTTGAGCAGGCGGGAGGTCTCTTCTACTATTTGATCCCGATCGGTCCCGATGACTTTACCGCCGCCCGCTTCAATTAACTCCGGTCTCTCGGTGACTTCGCGAAGCACAAGGACGGGTTTGTGAAAGGACGGAGCCTCTTCCTGTATTCCCCCTGAGTCGGTAAGCACGATGTAACAGCGGGCCATCACCTTCAACATATCCGAATAAGATACGGGTTCGAGAAGATGAATGCGGTCGATGCCTCGAAGCTCTTCGCGAGCCACCTGCCGCACGTTCGAGTTCAAGTGAACGGGATAGACGATCTCGATATCGCTGAATGTTTCGGCGAGCGTCCGTAGAGCGCCGCACAGCGCGCGGAGCGGTTCGCCATGATTCTCCCTTCGATGCGCCGTTACCAACACAACGCGCTTGCGGTTAAAGTCGATTTTTGAAATCGTCGGATCGCTGAACTCGCCGCTCGTATCAATCGACATCAATGCGTCGACAATGGTGTTGCCCGTGATAAAAATTGCCGAATCGGGCGCCCCTTCGCGCAAGAGGTTTTCGCGAGCCCGCGTTGTCGGAGCGAAGTGCATATCGGCGAGACAGCCTGCTATTCGCCGATTCACCTCTTCGGGAAACGGGTTTTTGCGATCGAATGACCGCAGCCCCGCTTCTACATGGCCGATACGGATTCCTTGATAGAATGCAGCCAGCGCCGCCGTCATCACTGTTGTGGTATCGCCCTGGATCAAAATCGCGTCGGGCTTCAGATCGGCAAGCAGCGCCGAGACTGCCGAGAGCGACCGTGACGCGAAATCCGCGAGTCCATGGTCCTGCCTCATTAGCGCGAGATCAAAATCCGGCTTTATGTCGAATACGGAAAGGACCTGATCGAGCATCTCTCGATGTTGGGCCGTCGCGATTACAACGTGTTCGAAGGGGCTGTCTGGGCGGCTCAGTTCACGAATGACGGGGGCCATCTTTATGGCCTCCGGCCTTGTGCCTATTATGCTTGCTACTCTTCGATTTCTCATGCGTCGGCTATTCAATCGAGCGCGGAACAGGCTACAGCCGATAGGTTACAGGTGAGAAGGGACGAGGGCCAAACATAAATAATAAGAGGCGCCTGACTAATAAGGATGAATGCGAAGCAGCCCTCTTCTTACGATCCTGCCGCCGCTGACTTTCTCAGCATCCAGCCGTACAGCCACACGATTAGCCCCACAAAACCCAGCAGTCCGAGCCAGGGCGCAAGCACGAAATTCTCCGGCACAAGGCCAATCGGAGCATCTTTTGCGAAGCCGACGATGAGGCCCGCATTGATCACGCCCCAAAGGCTCTCTCCGACAATCAACCCCGACGCCACCAGCGTCCCGAGTCGCTCCGCGCGTTCAGGGTTCCGAGCCAGGCGGGCACGACGGTCATACCAATGGGAGATCGATGCGCCGATGACTACCGCGAAGGTTGCCGACATCGGCAGGTAGATTCCAATGCCGACCGCGAGCGGAGGGATGCGCAGTTTCTTCATCGCTCCAAGCGTCGTGTCGAGCACGATCAAGCCGACGCCGACTAGCGCGCCGATGCCGATCATCTTCCACTCGAGGTTTCCTCCGATCACTCCCTGGGCAAGCGCGGAAATGAGCGTAGCCTGCGGAGCCGGCAGAGGATTCGGGGCTACAACGCCAACGTTCGCCGCGCCGGCGAATCCATAGGCCTTCGCGAGCAGGTTGAGCACCGATGGAATCACCGCGGCTCCGGCGGCCACGCCCACTATGAGCGCGATCTGCTGGCGCATCGGAGAAGCTCCGACCAGTTGGCCCGTCTTCAAATCTTGCAGGTTGTCATTGGAGATCGTTGCGCAGGCGAAGACGATGGCAGTCACAAAAAGCGCGAAAGCCACGAGCGCCGGCCGCGTTTGCTCCGTCGGCGTCACCGCTATGGCAAACGCCGATGCCCCCAGCAATATCGACAGAATACCTACGCCCGAAATCGGGCTGTTCGATGCACCGATCAAACCCGCCATGTAGCCGCAGATTCCCGCGATTAGAAAGCCGCCCAGCAAGACGAACGGCACGGCGATCAGCGTAAGCGTTAGCGCGTGCGGGGCGAGGACGGTCGACTTCACAAACGAAAATGCCAGCCAACCCGCGATTATCATGCATCCGGCTGTGAGGACGAGAATCCACTGAGGCGACAGGTCGCGATCGAGGTCGTCTCTCGTCCCCTTGGCTCGAGAAGCTGCGAGCGTGCTCACCAATCCGCCAATCACCGGTTTGGTCAATCTGGCGAGCGTATAGATGGCCGCGATGCCGATCGCTCCGGCGCCGATGAACCGGACCTGGGTCCGCCAGATCATGGTGGTATGCGCGGCTAGACTGACTCCATCCGCGGCCGGGGTCATCGACGTCAATATCGGAACGGCTATGGCCCAGGCGGTTATAAGGCCGGTGAGCATTGCCATTCCTACCGACAAGCCGACTAGATGCCCCGCCCCAAGTAGTGCGAGCGACCAGGCGATGTTATATCCGCTCGAAGCCAGGGCTCCGAGGCGTAAGAAACCAGTGACTTCAGCGGCGGCGATGCGCGTTGCCGTGACGATCGCGAATCCGCCGGAGGCGATCGCTCCGAGAGTAACGGCTACCAGCCCTTCTCTTGCTTCGCCAGTCTCGTCTTTCGTTTCTCCACGCGTGCCCGATCCGACTTTCAGCACTTCTGCCGCGGCAACGCCTTCCGGATAGGGCAGGTCGGAGGTCGTCACCAACGCGCGTCGCAGCGGTATCGTGAATAACACGCCGAGCACGCCGCCGCTGACACAGATAAGAAACGACTGCCAAAACGGAAAGCCCGTCCACCATCCGACGATCACAAGTCCAGGCAGAACGAATATGATCGCCGAGAGCGTTCCGGCCGCCGACGCAACGGTCTGGACGATGTTGTTTTCGAGAATCGACGAGTCTTTTACAGCGCTGAGGATTGCCATCGAGATCACCGCCGCCGGGATCGACGAGGCAAAGGTAAGTCCTACCTTGAGCCCGAGGTAGACGTTTGCAGCCGTAAAGATCGTCGTAATGAGTGCGCCCAGAATCAGGCCGCGTATGGTGAGTTCCCTGGGTTTCATAGCGCGCATCTTATACGCAGAAAGCGATCCGCACAAACTGATACAAAGGACTGTCGCATGCGGCTCCAATGTTGGCATTCGGCCCGCCTACTCGGGCTCCGTCGACTAATCTTTGTTCGACTAAACTCGCCGTTTGACTGTTATGTCGGAAGACTTCGATGAGCCCCTCGAATACTTGAAGAATATTCAAAGTGAAACTTCTCTTAGATAGACATCTTTTCTTTGGTTTATCGAGCAATGCTGTTAGCGGCATCGACCGCGGGTTCTATTTGAGTGAACGTAAGCTGCGCGTGTTTATGTGGAACCCACTTCACTTTCCATTTATTTTCGAAGCGCCGGCGATTTTCGTCAAATAGCTTTTCATACTCGCCGCTTTCGATGAGGCTTTTGAAGGTGGCTCGTCCAATGTGGTGGATGAATACGTCGGCGGCGCAAATGACGCGATAGCCTTGTGCTTTCACGCGGTAGGCGTAGTCGTCATCTTCGAACATACCAATCCTGAACTGCTCGTCCAGAGGGCCGACCGCATCATAAACCCGGCGGCGCAGGGCCACACAAAACATCGCGAGCATGTGAACGTCCGCGACTTCACCGTCGCGGGCCCAACTCTGCTGCCGCGCGAAGGTTTCCATTTCACCCCAGGTTCTGTAAGGAACCTCGATCCGCGCTTCGTTCCCTACGAAATTCGTTAGAGGGCCGACCATTCCAATCTTGGCCGATTTCAAATGGCGCAGGAGCCTCGTCAGCCATCCAGGAGTGACAACCGTATCGTTGTTCAGCAGAACAATGTATTCGCCGGCGGCGGTCGCAATCCCCTGATTGGTCGCCCGGGCAAAGCCTTCATTGCTGCGATTCTGAATGACTCTAATATTGCGGTGATGGCCCGCCATAAAGCGGACGTAATTAGACGTTCCGTCCGCGGAGTTATTATCTACTACTATGATTTCATAGTTCGGATATTCGGTGTTTCTTATAATGCTTTCAATGCACAGCCTCGTCAGAGCCACATTGTTATAGGTAACCAGTATGATCGAGGTCCGCGGGCATTGAGCCGATATAACTTCGTTTATTTGTCTATAGCGCGCTTCCCAGGTCTGGCTTTTCGCAAACGCCCTCCGCCGGACGGTCAGCTCCGTGTCGCTTTCCCGCACCGCGATATCAAGGCTCTTCACAAAGCTCTCGGAATCCTCGGAGATGTAGACGATATCATTGCACTCGAGCAGCTCGGGCATCGCCACTGAGACTACAGGCTTGCCCGCGCTCAGATACTCATAGAGTTTCACCGGATTCGTAGCCTCGGTGACCGGATTGATCTTGAACGGTATTATGCAAACGTCGAAGTGGAACAAGTATTCCGGCATCGCACGGTATTCTTGATGTCCCAGCAGCCTGACGTTCGGCAGCTCTTCAAGAGGCGACACATCTACGTCGAATACTCCTCCGAGAAGAATGAAGGCATATTCCGGCCGCTGTCGCGCCGCGAACGCGACCAGCTCAACATCGAACCAGTCGGTGATAGCTCCAAAGTAACCGATTATGGGATGCGGTATATCTCTCAGAAGCGAGTTAGGCTGGCAGCGTTCCTCGTAGAACTCATAGTCCACCGCATTGCGCGCCAGGATGATGTTGGATGTGTTGGCGCGCCACTTTTCATGCAGGCGGCCTGAAGTCACAACCATCGCATCCGATTGTTGCGCGAGTTCGGCCTCCACTTCGAGGAGGCGTTTATTCACGCCTGGAAAATTCTCCCACTCGTCCATGCAGTCATAGACGACCTTCCAACCCCAGTTCCCGCGGATTTCAACAGCCAGCTTTCCCCAGGAACTTATCATCACATAAGCAATCGCTTCGTTGATGTTGTAAGCTCGACGAAGTTCATCAAGCGAGCGAAGAAGCGCCGCTTTATTGTCTCCGTCGATTACTTCAGAATTCACTGTTGCATGCCGGGCAGCCGCAAGACTGACCTCGTAGAGGTTTTCGCCTATTTCGCTAACCAGCGCGCGAGGCTCGGACTCGTCGGGTTGAAACCTGCCGGCGCTCAGGTAGAAGACCCGGTGGCCCTGCCTGGCGAACTGCGACATTATCTGCTGCGGTCGCTGATAACGATATTCCCAGTCGATTATCGAAAAGCAAACCACGTCCGGACGCCGCTGTGGAACCGGCAGCTTTTGCGCGTCCAAAATATCGTTGAGCACTTCCTGATGGGCTTCGGGAAGGAGCGGCAGAAAGAGATAGTAACCGTCCTTCTCCTTGCGATGATGGCTCGGATAACGGCGCGCTGCGCGCTCGAACACGGCCCGCAGGGCCTGTTCTTCGCTCGCGTCGATCGCTTCTTGTTGGATCTCCGCCGAGCCGCCGATGACAGCTTCGTCCTCTCCCGGCGCCGGCTTGGATCTCTGTTCCGAGTTGTTGTTCTCATTGCGGGCCGCTTCCGTCTTCGCGCGGCCTCCGCGCAGCCGCCGCAGAAAGGGAAGAATAAATCCGTGCTTGAGTGGACCGTAGAGGTTCAACACGCGCCATCCCAGGCTGCTCTTCAGCCTGGTCAGCTCCGCCGTCTTTGCTTTGAGCTGAGCCGCAAGCTGGCTGCCCGAGTACATCTGTTCTTGAAGATATCGTTGAGCGAGTGCGAGCTCACCCTGGAGCCACGCTACGGCTTTATGATTTTCGGCTATGGTCTTTTCGAGCTCGTCGATTCTTGCGGAATAAGATGTGAGGGCGGCATCCCGCTCCGTGAATGTGCGATTATCCGACTGCGGATCACTCTTCAAGTCAGTCCCGACCGGGACTATTTCCTTCCTCACCATTGCTTACTCTTGTCTGACAGGGCCTGTGGGCCGCAATCCAAAACTTCTACAAATCTTCGTGGGGCGACAGTCGGCCGATTCGTTCGTGCTTCGGAATTCGCCGTTATCTTATCGTTATCGGCGTAGACTATCTGCACCGATTAGAGTTCGCAAGTCTGAAGCACAGTCTGAAGCACGTCGCTTCTTAAGAACGCCCATAAACGTCCGCGTATCTGAGAGTCTCCAGCAGCTAAGAATCCCTCCGTTGTAACGCAATGACACTCGGCATTCTGGTTGCGTTTAAAAGGGGACTCGCTTGGGTGAGCTGAAATGCTGTTCGCTAATAGACCAGAAACGAATGTTTGCAGTGCGTATATGTATGCAGGTTGGGCACGAACAGAATCGCAACGCGAGCAATCCTACAAAACCAAGCAATCATACGATGATTTCGCCGAGCGCATACGAAAGATCGCGTCAAATAAGATTCTTTAAATCAGAACAGATGGAGGTGAAATGATGACGGAAGCACGCAAGCTCGCAATAGTGACCGGCGCATCAACAGGCATCGGCTATGAACTGGCGAAATGTTGCGCCGAAGATGGGTTCGACCTTTTAATCGCCGCTGACGAACCGGAAATCTATAACGCAGCCGAACATTTGAAGGGCTACGGGACCAAGGTCGATGCAGTCAAAGCCGATCTGGCTACGGTCGAAGGCGTCGATTCCCTCTATAACGCAATCGGCGGCAGACCGGTAGAGGCGTTACTCGCGAACGCGGGTCGAGGCCTGGGCGGCGCATACCTCGAGCAGAATTTTCAAGACATCCTGCACGTCATAAATACGAACATTACGGGTACGCTCTATCTGACCGAAAAGGTCGGCCGAGACATGCTCAAGTTGGGCCGCGGCCGCATTCTCTTCACAGGCTCGATCGCCGGCTTTACTCCCGGCACATTCAACGCGGTGTACAACGGCACCAAAGCATTCATCGATTCTTTCTCGTTCGCTCTGCGGAATGAACTGAAAGACACGGGCGTCACAGTGACCTGTCTAATGCCCGGCGCCACCGAGACCGAGTTCTTCGAGCGCGCGAATATGCTCGATACGAAGATCGGACAGGAGGATAAGGACGATCCCGCCGACGTTGCGAAGGCAGGCTTCCAGGCGATGATGGAAGGCAAGGGCGATATTGTGACCGGTCTGAAGAACAAAATTATGTCGGCCGCCGCAATGGTAACGCCTTCAGGCGTGTTGGCTGAGCAGCATCGTAAGAAGGCGGAGCCCGGTTCCGCAAAAAAGTAAATCATTGAGACTGGAGGGTAAGATGGAACTGAGAAGAAACCGCGGTTTATACGCAAGGGCGGCCCGCCATCCTTTTCTGACCAGCGGAGCAGCGCTGCTCGGCGCGGGTGTCGGCTACGCGGTCTACAGGGTCGTTACGAACTGGTCGAAGCCGGAGGTCGCAAAGGAGGTTCATGTTGAAACCTCAATCGCGGTCAACAAGACACCTGCCGAGCTTTATGCCATCTGGCGCAATTTCGGAAACCTGCCGCTCTTTATGAAGAACCTCGTATCGGTAACCGACTCCGGCGACGGGCGTTCGCATTGGGTCGCGAAGACCATCAACGGCTCACAAATCGAATGGGACGCTGAGATTTACAATGAGAAGAAAAACGAGCTCATCGCCTGGCGGTCCCTCGAAAATTCGGATGTCGTCAACGCGGGCTCCGTGCGCTTCGAGCAGGGACCACAGGGCCGCGGCGCCTTCGTCCGAGTGACGATGAACTACAACCCTCCAGTCGGAAAAGCGGGTGAAGCCGTAGCCGAGCTTTTCCACATAGACGGAGCGCACCTGATAAAGGAAGACCTGCGGCGTTTCAAACAGTTCGTTGAAACAGGTGAAATCGCTTCGATCACTGGACAGACATCGGGCCGCGCTGAAATTGCCCAACCGTCGACCGATCTAAGTCCGGAAGCCGCCGCAACGGAAAAAGCGCGGGGCCAGCGCGCATAGGGGATCTTTCAAAAGGAGTGAATGATGAAAGCTGTATGCTGGTTTGGAAAGAACGATGTGCGAGTCACGAGCGTGCCCGATCCGAGCATCATCAATCCGCACGACGCCATCATCAAGGTTACGACGACTGCGATCTGCGGATCAGATTTACATCTCTACGACGGGTATATTCCGACGATGCAGAAAGGCGACATTCTCGGACATGAGTTCATGGGCGAAGTCGTCGAAGTAGGACATTCCGTGCAACGCCTTAAGAAGGGCGACCGGGTAGTCGTCCCTTTCACCATAGCCTGCGGAAAATGTTTTTTCTGCCGGCGTGACTTGTGGTCGGCTTGCGATAACACGAACCCAAACGCTCAAACCGCCGAAATGCTCTATGGGTTCTCCGGCTCAGGGCTGTTTGGTTATTCGCATATGATGGGCGGCTATGCCGGAGGGCAAGCCGAGTACGTACGAGTTCCCTTCGCGGATGTGGGCCCTATTCCTGTTCCACCGGATCTGCCGGATGAAAAGGTTCTCTTCCTGTCGGATATTTTCCCGACGGGCTACATGGCCGCCGAGAATTGCAACATCCAACCCGGCGATACAGTCGCGGTGTGGGGCTGCGGCCCGGTCGGTCAATTCGCGATCAAGAGCGCCTATCTGCTCGGAGCGGAGCGAGTCATAGCTATCGACAACGTTCCCGAGCGCTTGCGCATGGCCGCGGAAGAAGGTAACGCGAAGCCCTTGAATTTCGACGACGAAGACATTTTCGGTAAGTTAAGCGAAATGACCGGAGGGATGGGTCCCGACGCCTGCATAGATGCGGTAGGACTGGAGGCGCACGGCACAACTGTCGACGCTCTCTACGATCGAGCAAAGACCGCTCTCTTTATGGCTACCGATCGGTCACATGCGCTGCGACAGGCGATCCGCGCGTGCCGTAAGGGCGGCACGATTTCGGTTCCGGGAGTCTATGGAGGCTTGCTGGATAAGTTCCCGTTTGGCGCGGCGTTCTCAAAAGGGCTGACGTTCAAGATGGGGCAGACGAATGTGCATAAATATCTCGCTCCGCTGCTGAGCCTTGTTGAGAATCGACGCATCGATCCGTCGTTCGTGATTACTCATCGAATAAGCCTCAAGGACGCGGCAGACGGCTATGAGACTTTTAAGAAGAACAGAGACGAATGTATCAAGGTGGTGATGAAGCCGGACTTGAACTGAATTCGGCCGGGTCTCCAGTTGACGACTGCATCAAAATACTCTTTGGCGCTCCGTTAGGAGTTCGTCTTTTCAATCGAGGTTAATACATACTCGAAGCCCTTGGAGGTTCGCATTCGTACCGGCGCCTTCAATTCGGCGTCTATCCATAGCTCGCACGTTGCGCCGCCCACCTTTGCCGTTACGTGCCGAGTCTTGAATTCTCCCGCGGGAACCTGAATCGATTCATCCTGTTTAGCTTCATAGCTGGCGTCTTCCATAAGCCCCATCGGATTCTCGAATTCTGGTTGAAGAACGTACACCCGCATTGCGATCTTATTCGACACAGCGCACAGCGGCGCCCATGAAGCAGACGCGGCCGCCGGAGACGAAACTCCGAACAGATCAGGAACGGAGACTACCTGCTCGCTTGTTCCCGATTCATTGCCGCGCAGTCTCACGGTCATTGTCTTGTTGTTATCGAATCTGAATCTGGTGCGAAGGATACCGGCGCCGCGCTTCTTCGTTACCTCAACGAATGAAGGCCTGTTCGCGGCGTCGACGCGATACCAGACCTCAGTCGAAAGCTCGCCCGCCAGGATCTCGCTATGAATAAGGTATCCCATTTCCGAAGTTCGATACTGCTCGAACTTCTCGGTTCCCACCGTCCGCCCTTCTCCATCGCGAATCGAGTACGATCCATGGGCAAGGAGCGGACCACGATCCCATCTTCCGTTGTGCTTGAGCGGCTTGCCTTCCAATATCGCCGCCAGATCTTCCTCGATAGTGTTTGCCGCCGGCGTCTCGACAAATCGGCCCAGTTCCTGCCCGTTTCTTTTAACGATCAGCGTCGGGACGTTGATGATTCCCAGCGCCTGGACCGTATTCATAGGCTCGTGAAAGTCATGGTCTACGCCGATCAACTTGATCTTGAGATGGTTGTTGGCTGCCGTCTTAAGCGTCTTGAGCAGCTTTGGCACATAGTTCCTGCTGTCTGGACACCAGGTGCCGAACGCAAGAATCAGCTCTGAGTCTTTCGACGCCGCTTTGATGGCCGCAACCGCGCTGTCCAGCGGCTGGTATTCGTCCATAAGTGACTGCCAGACGGGCATGGCTTCAAATAGCTTCTGCTCGCTGAGCTCACCGGTCATGCCCTGATGGGGGCGAATCACAAAGGACTTTCCGGCAACCTGAAAAACATAAATCGGCCCCTCAATGCGAACGAATACGCCGCTGTCTTCCCGGGAAAAACCGGCGGGCGAAGCGGCTGAGGCATGATCCGCCGAAAGGGTTAGCATCGATTTGGGAGTGAGCATCACTTTGTGCTCGTTAATCGACAGGACGATGGCGCGATCGAGTTTCGGATTGAGCACGGCCAGATAGGAGGGTTGATCGCAGACCAGAACCTGCGTTGCGCGATCCAGTTCGCCATTAATAAACACGTCCCGCGGTGAATCAGTCCAAGTCAAAGTGTTGTTCATCGTTTGCGCGGTCGTCAGCATTGCCAGGACACAGAGCATCGCTATTGATTTCATCTAGAGCCCTCTATTTTCATTGAAGCGATGTCGTAATTATAAAGCACCGGGATTATATAGCACCGCGGGCTTCAGCCCGAATGCTTTTAGCGCTGCGTTGCATTTGATACCACAACGCTTGAAAGCGCCTGGCAACGGGTCAGGTTGGCGCGAGCCATAATCTTGATTTATTATTGCTCCACCGTAAACAGGGGAGGGGTTATGGCCGCCAGATCAGTTATTCGCCTGCTATTGATCACGATCGCTTCACTCATCCTTTGCAACGCGGTTCCCTCCACCGGATTTACTCAATCCACGGAGAAAACTTTGAAAGGTGAATGGGCATTGTCCTTTTCTCCGATCGACGGACAACTCTTATCGAGGAAGGGCAACAGTCTCGGTTTTTCCGACCGCCATATCCAGTTCGACGAGGAACAAGGGCTTCGAACCTCAATCGTCACTCGCGAAGATATCGATCCAACGCTTCACCCGCTCGGCGACTGGCGAATCAACGGCGACAGTTTCAGCGCTACTTTTCAGTTGTACTGCATAACACCGGACCTCGCCTGCGGAACGGTTACGCTTCGCGGCAGGTTTACGGACATCGATAAGATTCGCGGTACCGCCACCGTGTTCTTCGAACAAGAAGACACCAGCACGCCAACCGGCCTCGATACCTGGACTATGTCGTTTCGCGGTCTGCGGACATCAGGAGGTTCAAACTGATGACCAGATCAAATCGCAACAAACTGAAACTCGCTCTATTCGTTCTGATCGTGTTTTGTGGAGCTCTTGCTTCAAGCCGGCAGGTTCTGGCCGCGGCAAAGCTCGCGGGCAAATGGCGTATCACAATCACGTTTCCGGACGCGCCGGGAAGCAGGACCATGCGTGATCTCGTAGTCAATCTGGATGCGAGCCCGCTTGGCGACAGCCTGGTGGGGCGCCTGACGATCACCGATCAACAGCACCGCACAGTCGGAGGCGTGTGGCGGCAGGTGGGCAAACAGGTTTCGATAGCATACGAGCTTCCCTGCTCCGACGGCGAAGGCGCGTGCGCCACGCTGATTCTCACGGGAAAAGTCAAAGGCGACATCCTGAAAAAAGGCCCGGTAATCGTGATGTGGGATACGACCAGTGATCGTGATCCTTCGCTGTTCGACACATCCAACGGTACGTTTTCCGGAATTCGACTGGAGTAAACATGCTGGAGCAACAATAAATGAAAAGGCGCATTGCCGCGGCCGCCGCACTGTCCTGGCTCCTTCTTTGTGGAGTCGCAAACCGCAAGGGGATCGCCTCCGATCAGACCGGCGTCACTTTCGATAATCAGATTGTCCGGCTGTTGCAAAAGCACTGCCAAATTTGTCATCACGACGGGGACATAGCTCCGTTTTCGCTTGTCAGCTACGAGGACGCAAGCAGATTCGGGGAAGCAGCGCAGACGGCGGTTGAGAAAAAAGAGATGCCGCCCTGGAAGGCAGGGGCGGGCTGCGGACAGTTCGACGGCGATCGACGGCTTTCCAGCGAAGAGATTCAGCAACTCGCCGATTGGGTCAGCGCCGGCAAGCCCGAAGGCGACCCGCACGATCTGCCGCCTCCTCTCGTATTCACCGAAAACTGGCCGTTAGGTCAGCCCGACGTTGTCCTGGAACCCGACGCGGATTTCCAGGTTAATATCGGAGACGATCTCTACAGATACTTCTCGCTTCCGACCGATCTTCGTGGAGATCGATTCCTGTCGGCCATCGACGTAAGGCCCGGAGCTCGGAGCATCGTGCATCACGCGATCCTGTATGTCGATCCGAACGGCAAGTCGAAAAAATTCGAGGAGCGCGATCCTAAAGCTGGATTTGAGTCCACGGGCGGAGCCGACTTTCTAACCGAAGGCGCAGTCGGCTGGTGGATACCCGGCGACCCACACGGTTTCGAACCCGACGGAACCGGATGGCTCCTGCCAAACGGCGCGCGAATAGTGCTCAAGATTCATTATCACGTGCACCACGGCAATGGCGGCTCGGATCGCTCACAGGTGGGTCTGTATTTCGCCCGAACTCCGGTGCGGAAGCAATTGCGAGTTCTTCCGGTTGCGAACACCGACTTTGTGATTCCGCCCGGAGAGTCGCACTACAAACTCAACGCCTCGGCTGTAATTCCTCCCGGACAGAACGTGCACGCGTTGGGTATTGCGGCCCAAATGCAGCTCCTCGGACGCGAGATGCAGGTTCAGGCCGCTGGAACCGATGGAGCTACGCGCTGCCTGATCGATCTGAAAGAGTGGGATCCGCACTGGCAGGGCCTTTATCGATTCAAAGACCCTATACCGCTGTCTTCCGGCGCGCGATTGAGCCTATCCGCCTTCTACGATAATTCGGAGGGCAACTCCGAGAATCCGAACTTCCCGCCTCAACCGATGCACTACGGCGAACGAACTACGGACGAAACCTGCATGGCGTTCGTCAAGTACACGCTCGACGCCGAGAGCAGAACCCTGTCGACTCCGGAAATCAGCGGCATCGATGTCGATTCGAGCGGGCAGCTCATCGTCAGCGGCAAGGGATTTCTAGACGGAGCCGATATCGAAGTCAATCAACAGCGCGTCGCCGACACTCGCAACCACAAGAAGAAGGCCGCGAAGCGGCTCCTTTCGAGCGCTGCCTGGACGACGTTAATTTCGGCCGGCCATCAGGTCTCGATAACGGTTCTGAATCCCGATGGAGTTCGATCGACGGCGGTCAGTTTTTCGCGTTAGCGGCTCCTTAGCGCAACGAGGAACACACTGTCACCGAAAAATCAAAAGTGAAACTTCACCGTGCCGGAAATGTACCGGGGAGGCGAGAACTGTATCGGAGTAAACTTGCTCTCCTTGGCAATTTGAAAGATTCTGTTCGTCGCGTTCTCGACGTTCAATTGAAGGCCGATGGAATGGCGCTCCTTCGGAAAGAGATCCACGCCAAGATAAAAGTTGGTCACAAGGTGCTCGGGCAATCGCACGTGAACGTCGCCGCCATCCGAGCCTGCCAGCGCCGCCGGCGTGCCGCTTCCGTACTCGAGCGCAGCGCCTGCCCAGAAGCCCGTCCGTCGCTCGTGCCATGTCAGACCCGCCACAGCCGTGTGAATCTGATCGAAGGCCGCCGGACCGCGCTCGCCGGCCGCGACGTCCTCGACCGTGAATCCTCCGGAGATCGGCCCGGTTTGAAACGCACGTTGAGCGGTATATGAGAAGTAACCGGACAATCCAAGCCGCGGGATCTCATTGACTCGCGCCGAAAACTCGATTCCATACGCTTTGCCTTTGTCAAAAGTCGTAGGCGCGAAGATTCGAACGTTGGCCAACTCGGTAGTCTCGAATGAGTTCTTGTCCGAACGCCAGTAGCCGGTGAGCCGCACGACCAGCCTGTCCAAAAATGAACGTATAACGCCTGCCTCGAAATGATTACTGCGTGAAATCCGCGGCGGCAATCCATCGACTCCGAGCCGCGCCGATAACAACAAATTCTCGATCGGCGGCGGAGCGAAAAAACGGTTGTAAGCAAAATGAAAAACGGTCTTTCCTCCATTCAAGGCGTAGGCGAGATTTATTCTGGGACTGAGCGCGCGGCCGCTCGTAATCACGCTGTATTGATCGTAGCGAACTCCAAGATTGGCCGTGAGATTTCGAAGCAGCTTGATCTGATCCTGAATGTAAAAACTCGCCTGTCCACCTGTTTTTCTGCCCCTGAAGTCGAAGGGCTCGATCTCGATTTCGTTGTCGCGCGGATCAAAGCTGAAATCTTCGCGGAGCCTCAACAGCATCAAGTCGATTCCGGCTTTGATTGTTTGCCGCGAGCTCAGATACAGCGAGTAGTCGCTCTTGGCTCCGACAGTGATGTCGTTGCGCAATCCGCCGGCCTGAATGGACGAGCTATCCGTAGTCGGAACGAGCCTCGCTCCTGCCAGACGCTCGTAGAATGAGGTCGAAATCGCCGAGCTCGAGTTGAAGAGATGCTCCCACGATAAGACTGCGGTTTGCTCGCGATTTCGCTGAAAGAAATCCCTTCCTCGAAGCTCGTCCTCAGTCGCGTTAGGCAGCTCGAAGTTAGTGCCGTCGCCGGTCAGCATCAGCTTGAAGAAGTCATTCGAGTCGGGCCTGTAGTCCAGTTGAACGAAGGCGCGACTGCCCCTGCCCCGATCGTGAAACCGCTCAGGCACGGGAGTGTTTAGAAACCTCGCGCTTTGAAAGGCCTGGTCATAGAAAAAATATCCAAAGCGCTGAGTGTGTCCGCCGTAATCAAGGGATACATTGTCACGAAGAAAATCTCCTCCGCTCAATGAAAGGCTTCCATGATTGTCGGCGTCGAAGCCGGTTCGCGTAACGATATCCAGAATACCGCCGAAGCGGTTCCCGAATTCGGCGGGAAATCCTCCTGTTATTACGTTCACCGACTGAATGACGTCCGGCGAAATCCCCGGCGTGAATAGCTGGTGAGGATTGTCAAAGAAAGACACTCCGTTTATGAACGTGTTTAGCGAAAGTTCGTTGCCGCGAAGATGAACCAGATTGTCGTGACTGCCGACGGCGCTGGCAACAAACGGCGTGATGATGTCGGTCAATTGAACCCGCCGGCTCGCCGGAAGGTCTTGGACCTGAGAGACGTTGATAGTGGTCGTCGTAGCGGATTCAGTCTCATCTATGAGCTTCGACTCCGCGTGAACTGTCACGTTTTCCTTCACGGTCGCGACCGGGTTCAGGTCGAATTGGACCTGTCCCGTCGCGCGAGGCGCCAACGAGATGCTGATGCGTTCGGGATAAAATCGGTCGGCGGAAACAGCCAGCGTATACTTACCAGGACTCAGTCCCGCGAACGAGAAGCGGCCCTCGGAATCCGTGGTCGTGCTCTCCTGAACAGGCGGCTCCTGTGTATCGAGCTTAACGGTAGCATCCTGGATCGGCTGGCCGGAGCTCTTATCGCTCACCCTGCCCATAACCCTCTGCTGCGCAATCGCGGCCGAACCTATTATCAGAATCCAAAGAAATATTGCGGCTGACCGAAACAAGGTTTGCGGTACTCCTCTCGAGCGCCTTCTATGAATAGCCATTGGATCCTCCACAAAAAAGAGCGGTTTCGGCATGCTACGATGCCTCTCACCGCGCCGGGCTTGCTCAAGGGGGCCTATCGATTGATAGAGCTCCAGCCTTGGCTTGTCCGCGACCGCTCATCGATCGAGCGATTTATGCGCAGCTTCTTAAGCAAAACCGAGACTCGCATCGAGTGAAACTCGGAATGCCGGACTTCGCGCCGCGTGTTACCAAAATGGCTTATGAGTCGAGAGGAGGAGCGCGAGGAGGCGATCGCCTGAAACGAATCGCGCTTGGATAGCAGAGCGGATCTTCAAGACTTATCTTGACGCCGTCGGAAGCGATAAATAAGCGGGCTGCTTGACGCAACGGAGCCCGGAGCTTCGCGGTGACGGTTCGTCCGCATACGACGCACTGCTCGGCGCAGACTTGCCGAGCCGACGAAACGACCGTCTCCGGTTTTTCGTCGAGCTGCCCATCGTGTCGAGACGAACGGCAACAACAGCGTCCTTCCTTCGTGCAACAGGATGTACTTAGGAAATCAGCGCTCTCGGCCGCGAGCGTAAGCGGCGTGGATAGCGCCCCGATAAACAGGACGAGCCAGGCGCAGAAAGCGCCGAACTTTATTCGTCGTCCGTGTCTGAAGAGGGCCATGGTGATTGTGCACCTTTGTACCGCTTTGACTGGAACGTGTCAACAATATTCGAACTATATTCGAATCGGGCAACCGCCTCCTTCGAGTTAGCCGCTATATTCGCAATAAAGTTGCAAAGACGGGCGGCTGAGGTATGATACTCAGTGCCGAATTCCAAGCAGATTGAGAGGCGCGTAGTGAATACTCAACAAAGCTCGACGCTCTTGCGGCCCTTCGTCAGCAGGGCCTTGATTTCACTGGTTATTCTACTCTGTGCGACAGGTCCGGTATGGAATAAGGCCTACGGAATCGAGGCCGAACCGGAACCCGCACTTGCACGGACCGCGGACGGAGCGCTCAAATCGGCTCCCGACTTCAACCTCAAAGACCTGAGCGGTAAGACGGTGAAGCTCAGCGACTTTAAGGGGAAGGTCGTAGTGTTGAACTTCTGGGCCACCTGGTGCGGCCCTTGCCGCGCCGAGATCCCGGCCCTGATCAAGGCCCGCAACCAGTATCACGATAAAGGCGTGGAGATTATCGGCATCTCGCTGGACGACGACGGCTCCGAATCCGTAGCCGCTTTTGCGAAGCAATTCAAAATCAATTATCCGATCGTTATCGGCACCTTAAAAGATGTCAATAACTACGGATCGTTTGATTCCATTCCTACGACATTTGTCGTCGATCGAGAAGGCAAGATCAGGAGCTCGCATCTCGGAATGGTTTCCTTCGGCGACGTGGAGAACGCCGTCAAGCCGCTCTTGTAATCTCAGCAGGACAAACACACTTCAACGCCCAGAACGTGCAGTGAAAACCACGCATATTCGCGGCGCATCTTGTCGAGCTGGTGGCGAGGCTCGCCCAGACCGTGCGGCTCGCGAGGATGCAAAATCATCTCGACCCACGCCGTTCTTACGAAGCCCCATATACAATTCCTGCGCTTGACTCCATCTAACCACCTCGCTTGTCCCGAGAGTGAGTGACAAGCTTCGTCACATCGTATTAACACGAATGGTGTTGAGACAGACACTGCGCGGATTTCTTACACTAGGGAGCTGTAATAATTTCTCGGCCAATAGATCAAATGGGGAATGCCCTCCCCATTTTTGCTAATCATTCTTAACAGTCCGTTCTCTAATTCAATCGGCACAAAGATTGCACCGCCGATAGCGCCCTTACCTCACATTTAGGCCATTCAGATTGTGTTTTTTCTTTGTAAGTAGTCGTGTGTTCGCCCTCAAGTGCAGGAACTTAAGCCCTGGTCACGCGCGTTGCGCGGACTCTCAGAGCTAGATAAATCACTCGTGTGAGGAGAGCGAATGAATCATACTTTCCGGTCTTTTCCGCGCAGGCGCCTGGGCCAAACCGGTATCAAAACTCTCATTCTCATCATCTTTGTTTCAGCAATCCTATTGCCTTTCGCCCGCGACGCCGCCGCCGTTTCACAACCGACAATAATGTTCGTCACGCAGCCGCCGCACGGTGACGACTTCGCCGCGGTCAACTCCGTATTTGGAAATCATCTTGCAAGAGCCGACATCGCCACTCGAGGCGGAGACCTCTACATCAGATACGGAGACGGCACGCTGCGTAACCTGACCGCGGAAGCCGGATTCGGCCTCGCCGTTCGACAGGACATAGCGGTGCGTGAGCCGAGCATTCACTGGTCGGGCAATAAGGCCCTGTTCTCAATGGTGATCGGCGGCACGACGTTGAACGATCTGACATCGGTCTACTGGCAGCTATATGAAATCACCGGATTCGGACAAGGCCAGAGAGCGGTGATAACCAAACTCGCGCAGCCGACCGATTCAAATAACGTCTCTCCTATTTACGGCACTGACGATCGGATCATCTTCACATCGGACAGACCGAGAAATGGAAATCGCGCGTTGTATCCGCAGCTTGACGAATACGAATCAACCGCGACGAACACCGGGATCTGGTCGATGAATCCCGACGGATCCGATTTGAGGCTTCTCGATCATGCGGTCTCCGGAGACTTCACTCCGATTATCGCTTCGGACGGACGGTTGCTGTTCACTCGCTGGGATCACCTGCAGCGAGATCAGCAGAGCAATGAAGGAACTTTGAGCTACGGCGCATTCAACTACGCCTCCGAAACGAGCGCTCAGCAGTTGTCGACAAGCGCCGAAGTGTATCCAGAGCTACGAGTGCAACCTGCCGGAAGCTTCACCCACGGGCATACGATGAATCAGTTCTTTCCGTGGCAAATGAATGAAGACGGCACCGGACTCGAGACCTTGAATCACATCGGGCGTCATGAGTTCCTGAATTATTTCGACTCGGCCCACAACGGGCTTCCGGAGTTCATCGGACCGACCGGGCGCAGATCAGCTACAAACATTCTGCAGATGAAAGAAGACCCTACGCGGCCGGGTTATTTCTTCGCGACGAGCGCGGCTGAGTTTCGGTCTCACGCCGCGGGACAGATCATCGGGCTGAATAGTCCCGAGAGCCTGAATCCGGACAATTTTCAGGTCGATTACATTCAGGACCCGATCGCGGGAGCCATCGTCGAAGACGGCCAGACCGCTCCGTCCAATCATCCGGGCCACTTTCGCAATCCGACGCCTCTGACCGACGGCTCCCTTGTGGCCGTGCGAACGACGTCGCCCTTCGGAGACCGCGCCGTATCAGGACAGCTCTCATCTCGTTATGATTTTCATCTGGTCCGGCTTGCTCGCGGAACTCCCTACTGGAGCGTGGCCGAACGGCTGATTCCCACCGGGATCTCCAAATCTGTTTCATACTGGGATAACCAGACATTCGCGCAGGTGAGCTACAGCGGACCGATGTGGGAGCTCGATCCGGTTGAGGTAGTAGCGCGCACCCGGCCCGCGCGCCATTCTACTCCGCTGCCCGATATTGAAGCGCAGATCCTTCGGGATGAGCTTGGAAGTTCGGCTGCTGTCGATCAATTCGCCGCATTCTTGCGGTCCAGGAATCTCGCGCTGGTCGTGAGCCGCAATGTGACTCGTCGAGCTGATCGCCAGCAGGATTTCAATCTGCGGATCGCCAACAGTACGACGGTTACGGCAGATACCGGCGCGACTCCAATCGACATCGCGTTTCTGCAGTTTTATCAGGGCGATTTGATTCGCGGGTACGGCAACCTTCATGCGGGTAGGCGTCCCATTGCGCAAGTGATGCACGACGGCTTGAATCCGGACGTTACGGGCGCGCCCGCTGGAAGCGTGAAACTCGGCGCCGATGGAAGCATGGCTGCCTTGGTTCCGGCGAGCCGCGCGCTCAGTTGGCAGCTAACGAAGCAAGATGGTTCGGCGGTCGTGCGAGAGCGATACTGGGTTACCTTCGCGCCGGGAGAGATGCGAAGCTGTGCAAACTGTCACGGGATCAATACGACCGACACGGTCCTGCATCTTCCTCCGCCGACCAATCCGCCCGAAGCGCTGAGAGACCTGGCGCGATGGTATAAAGCGAATTTCGCGTCGTCCGGCTGCGCGCCCGCGATCACCTCCGCAAGCCAGTCATTTCCTGCGGCGGGCGGCACGGCAAGCATAACGGTCACAGCCGGCTCCGGCTGTGCCTGGAGCGCCGTTAGCAACTCTCCATTTCTGACCATTACTTCAGGAGCAAGCGGGAGCGGCGGTGGATCAGTCAGTTATTCCGTAGCGGCTAACGCTTCGACGATCTCTCGCACTGGTACGCTTACGGTAGCGGGGCTGACTTTTACGGTCAGCCAGAGCGGCGCTCAACAACCTTGCAGCTATTCGATCTCACCGGCGAATCAACTCGTTTCGGCAAGCGGCGGCCCAGGAACGGTGGTAGTAACCGCGGGAGCCGGTTGTTCCTGGAGCGCAATCAGCAACGCTGCTTTCCTGACAGTCACGTCATCGAGCAGCGGTGTTGGCGCAGGTTCTGTCCAGTATTCCGTGGCAGCTAATACGTCTCCGAATACCAGGAGTGGAACTCTGACGATCGCGGGTCAGACTTTTTTGATCAGCCAGAACGGCGGCTTATGTACGTACTCGATCTCGCCCGGTTCGCAGTCGTTTGATTCCACGGGCGGCTCGGGAATCGTTGCCGTAAGCGCCGGCGCGGAGTGCCCGTGGTCGGCAGTGAGTAACGCTGCATTCATTTCCGTGACCAGCGGAGCGACCGGCAGCGGAAGCGGCTCGGTCGGTTTTCGAGTGTCGTCCAATACGAGCGCTTCTTCACGCGCGGGAACTCTGACCATAGCCGGGCAGACGTTCACAGTTACTCAGAACGGTTCAACACCGGTTTGCACCTTTGTGTTGTCTCCTAAATCGCAAGAGATGGGATTCCCCGCGTCATCGGGAAGCATACAGGTCGTCGCGGACGGAGGCTGTGCCTGGTCAGCTTCGGTCGATGTGGAATGGCTGACCCTGACCTCGAGCAGCGGCACAGGCGCCGGGCGAATTACTTTTACAGTCGCCAAAAACAAAAAGGCGAAATCGAGAACGGCTACGATCACGGTAGCAGGCGAGTCGGTCACCGTTACTCAGCGTGGGAGGGTCTGATCGTCACTGGCGCGCGAAGCGAGCAGCCGCGTCGATGAGGAGCAGTTATGGTAGTAGTTGGACTGTAACGGGTTGAACATAGTATTAGCCTCCAACCCCCAGAATTGAATATTCGAAGCTGTGGTTTAGTCCGCGTCAAAGTCCAGAAGGATGAGAATCCGTTTGCTCTCGCGCCGATTGGATCATTATCGTTATGGCTGAACATAAGGGGCAGGGTCATTGAACCCAGCTTCTCGAAAACCTCTCAGCCTGAGCTGGCAGCTATCACAGTTCCCGCAGGCCCGACCTTCCACGTTGGGGTCGTAGCAACTGTGGGTTAGCGAGTAATCCACGCCCAGCTCTATTCCGCGTCGAATAATCTCGGCCTTGGACATCGCGATCAGAGGCGCGTGAATCTTCAGCTTCATTCGACCTTCCACAGAGGCTTTAGTCGCGAAGTTGGCCATTCGCTCGAACGCCGCGATGAACTCGGGGCGGCAATCCGGGTAGCCCGAATAATCCAGCGCGTTCACTCCGATAAAAATGTCTTCGCTCTCCAACACCTCGGCCCACCCGAGCGCATACGAAAGAAATATAGTGTTTCTCGCCGGCACGTAGGTCACGGGAATACCCGACTCGATTTCGTGCGCGGGACGGTTCTTCGGCACTTCTATTTCGTCGGTAAGAGCGGAGCCGCCCATTTTCCTCAAGTCGATATCGAGGATCAGGTGACGTTTTACGGCTAAAGCGGAAGCAACTCTTGCAGCGCACTCCAGCTCAATCGAATGGCGCTGGCCGTATCGAAACGACATCGCGTATGTCTCGTAGTCTCGCGAGGCTATGGCCAGCGTAGTAGCCGAATCCAATCCGCCGCTCAGGAGTACTACCGCTCTCTTGGATTTCCCTGAAGTGTTCATGTGTTCTAACCTTGCGCTATGATCGCCTTGACTGGTTCTGGTTTATGCTAATGGCATCAGAATCTATGAGCTACCAAACATACCATCACAATCGGAATTACGGCTGCCGGATCGTCGAATCGATTCTGGCCGGTCATCGAGCCGTCACGCTCGAAAACGAAAAACTTCGCGTTACCGTCCTGGCCGACAAAGGATCGGATATTTATGAATTTCTGTATAAGCCTCGGGACATAGATTTCATGTCGCGGTCTCGATCAGGTCTGAGGCCCCGCGATCATTTCATGCCGACCAGCTCGCGGTCGCAGGGCTTTCATATGGACTACTATGAAGGCGGCTGGCAGGAATTGTTTCCCAATTGCGGAAATATCTCACTCCATCAAGGCGCCGAGATAGGACAACACGGCGAGGTGCTGCTGTTGCCGTGGAACTACACTATCCTCAAAGACGAGGTCGACGAAATTGAGGTGAGATTCGAGGTTCGTACCGTTCGAACCCCGTTTCGAGTAGTGAAGACGATGTCGCTGAGAGGAAGCGACCCGGTTCTTCGCATTCATGAAAGAATTACAAATGAAGGCGGGCAGCAGGTTGATTTTACTTGGGGCCATCATCCCGCATTAGGATGGCCGTTCATAGATGAAACCTGCCGGATTGATTTGCCTGCGTGCTCGATACGGACGTTCGAGCGCCTCACGCCTGGAACCTCTCGGCTGAAGGCCGAACAAACAAGCGAGTGGCCTTTCGCGATTTCCAGAGATGGTTCGACCATCGATATCTCACGCATCGCAGGGCCCGAGGCGGCGGCTCACGATATGGTTTTTCTCGAAGGACTGTCAGACGGCTGGTATGCGGTGACCAACACTTCAAAACAAGTTGGATTCGGGTTGCGATACCCGCGGCAGCTATTCAAAGAGCTCTGGTACTGGCAGGTCTACAGAGGCGGCGTGGATTATCCGTGGTGGAGCGCAACCTACAACATCGCCCTCGAACCTTGCGTCTCTCTGCCTATTCTTGCGGACGCGGTTAAACGAGGAGAGGCATTGACTCTTGGACCGGGCGAATCCGTGGAAGCGGAATTATTCGCGGCCGCCTACGAAGGCTTCACTGCAATCACGGGCATTTCGCCGGACGGATTCCCCAGCGGCGCCTAAATTAGCTAAGCCAGATCTCCACGACGAGGGCTGATCGAATATTCCTAATTGCGTGAGGCTTGGGGGCGGCCCAAACGAGGAAGCGTTCTGTGGTCCAGCTTTCAGAGTCACGACGTGGGCGCGCTTTGCATTGATCCGCCCTTTGCCAAATTGATTCGGGGTTGCTGGTTTGCTACGGTCGTCGTCATGTCCGAGTGTTCCCCCAAGCAGATACATGCGCAGATACGCGAACTCCTCGACTCGCTTTATCGCGCGGATTCGGGACGAATCCTGGCGACTCTGATCCGCTTGCTCGGTGATTTTGATCTTGCCGAGGAGGCTATGCACGAAGCCTTTGCGGCTGCGCTAAGCCTGTGGCCGCGGAGTGGAGTACCGGACAACCCGCGACCATGGTTAATTTCGACCGCCCGATTCAAAGCCATTGATACTTTGCGTCGACGGGCAAGATTTGATGCGTCTCAAGACGAGCTCGTCCGATATCTCGAAGCACAATTGAGTTCGCCCGAGAGGTCAAATGCAGAGACAAAGTCCAATGAAGAGGAGAGCCTTGAGGATGATCGGCTGCGCCTGATTTTTACGTGCTGTCATCCATCCCTGGCGCCGGAAGCGCGCGTTGCGCTCACCTTGCGCGAGGTGTGCGGGCTGACAACCGAGGAGATAGCACGCGGCTTCCTCACCACTCCGCGTACGCTGGCGCAGCGCATTGTGCGCGCAAAGGCAAAGATTCGAGAGACACCGATTCCGTACGAGGAGCCGACGCCGGAGGAATTGCCAGAGCGACTGGGCGCGGTGCTTCATGTCATCTACCTTGTCTTTAACGAGGGTTATTCGGCTGCCGCGGGAGCGGAGGTAACGCGGGCCGAGCTAACCGGCGAAGCGATTCGACTGGGCCGTTTGCTGACTGAACTCCAGCCCGAGCCGGAAGTCATTGGGCTGCTCTCCCTGATGTTGCTGCAGGAATCCCGTCACGCCGCGAGAACCTCTCCGACCGGAGAGCTGATTTTGTTGGAGAACCAGGATCGCTCGCTCTGGAACCGGGAGCAGATCGCGGAAGGAGTGGCATTGCTGGAGAAAGCCCTGAAGTCACGCCGCTTCGGCTCCTACACACTGCAGGCTGCGATTGCGGCCGTTCATGCGGAGGCGGAATCGGTCGCCGCGACCGATTGGCGGCAGATTGTTGCGCTTTACGACCAATTGCTACGAATTCAGCCTTCGCCGGTTGTACTGCTGAATCGTGCCGTGGCCATAGCAATGTGCGATGGTCCCGAGGCTGGTCTGACGCAGATCGACGCGGTGCTGGAACATGGCGAATTGGCAAATTATTACCTGGCGCATTCAGCCCGTGCGGATATGTACCGCAGGCTCGGCAGGACTGCTGAGGCTCGGTCCGCTTATGAGAGAGCTCTGGCGCTGACCCAACAGGAACCAGAGCGGCACTTCCTGCAGGAGCGGATTCGGCAGTTGAAATAGAAAACGATAGCCCGCGTGCATGCATGCATGCACTGTTCTAAGCCTGCGAAGCAGGCGTGAGCATAAAGCCGGGGGCGTAAGCCCCAGATTATGGTTAGTATCATGCCCAAGCCCGCGAAGCGGGCGGCAGCCGCAAAGGAGACTCCCATGTCGGACTCTTATACGAACCTTCTCTATCACATCGTGTTCTCAACCAAAGATCGCCGTCCGCTCATTACGTCGGAATACGAGCCGCGAATTTATGACTATATCGGTGGAACGGTTCGTTCACTCGGTGGAATTTGTCTGGAATTGAACGGCACTGAAGACCATATTCACCTGCTCGCCAAGTTGCGGCCGGATCGCGCAGTGTCGGACGCGCTGCGCGATCTGAAAGCGAACGCGAGCGGTTGGATGCACGATGTGTTTCCGGAGCTCGAACATTTCTCGTGGCAACGTGGCTACGGTGCATTCACGGTGAGCCGATCGAACGTCGACGAGGTACGTCGATATATTGCGAAACAAAAGGAGCATCACCGACAGGTTTCTTTCCGCGATGAGTTTGTTCGATTCTTGAAAGCGAATGGAATTGAATACGACGAACGATACATCTAGCGTGGAGGCTGTCGCCCTCTCCGCGGGCTCTAATTCTAATGTCCGTTTGCGAGTTCAGCCTGCAGAGCGGGCGTAGGGCGTAAAGCCTGCGTAAGCCCCAGGGAAAGATCAGAAAACATTCATTCATAGCTCGTGAAGCGAGCGAAAGCGCGATTCGGGATTCGCGATTCGGGATTCGCGTAAAGCCTCGATGATGATTCGACTGTCGCCCGCCTCGCGGGCTTTACTGACCTACCAATGACTCTTCCTGGGGCTCACGCCCCAGGCTTTATGCCGTCGTGCGCTACGCGCACTATGCGATTGAGAATCGCAAGCCTGACCCATGTTCCTTACGCGTACGCTGGCACAGCGCATTGTGCGCGCAAAGGCAAAGATTCGAGAGACACCCATTCCGTACGAGGCGCCGACGCCGGAGGAATTGCCGGAGCGATTGGGAGCGGTGCTTCATGTCATCTACCTCGTCTTTAACGAGGGTTATTCGGCTGCCGCGGGAGCGGAGGTAACGCGGGCCGAGCTAACCGGCGAAGCGATTCGACTGGGCCGTTTGCTTACCGAACTCCAGCCAGAGCCGGAAGTCATTGGGCTGCTTTCCCTGATGTTGCTACAGGAATCCCGTCGCGCCGCGAGAACCTCTCCGACCGGAGAGCTGATTTTGTTGGAGAACCAGGATCGCTCGCTCTGGAATCGGGAGCAGATCGCGGAAGGAGTGGCATTGCTGGAGAAAGCCCTGAAGTCACGCGGCTTCGGCTCTTACACACTGCAGGCTGCGATTGCTGCCGTTCATGCGGAAGCGGATCGGTCGCCGCGACCGATTGGCGGCAGATTGTTTCGCTTTACGACCAATTGCTACGAATTCAGCCTTCGCCGGTTGTACCGCTGAATCGTGCCGTGGCCATAGCAATGTGCGATGGTCCCGAGGCTGGTCTGACGCAGATCGACGCGGTGCTGGAGCATGGCGAGTTGGCGAATTACTATTTGGCGCATTCAGCCCGTGCGGATATGTACCGCAGGCTCGGCAGGACGGCAGAGGCTCGGTCCTCGTATGAGAGAGCTCTTGCGCTGACCCAACAGGAACCGGAGCGGCACTTCCTGCAGGAGCGGATTCGGCAGTTGAAATAAACAAGACTCATCAGAAGCCGATGCGGATATTGAGATGACCAGGCGCAAAGCGTTTACATAATTTTGGCTCCCCACAGTGAACACTCTTCGCAACTTCTTCTACGCGCAGACAGTCGAGATGAAAATAACCTTTGACCTTCTGAGACAAGATAGAAATGCCCTGTACTGAGATGGTAAAGTAATCTTCTCTGTATCACGTTTTACGTAAAGAGGTGGTTCATGGCAACGCTAGAGCAAATAATCGAAGAGGCCAGGAAACTCCCGGTTGAAGAACAGCGCCGGTTACGCGCCGCCCTCGAATCACTTGCCTCGAACGGCGAAATGAAGCCTGCCAATCAAGAGCTATCGCCCCAGAAACCACAAGCCCTGCATATCAACAATGGTGACGATGAAATTCGGCGACTGCGCATGGAGTGGTTGAAATCGCATCGCGAAGAGCACGGCGGTCAATACGTCGCACTGGACGGCGATCAACTTCTCGCCGTTGGTTCAAACTACCGTATGGCAAAAGAGAAAGCGCGGGCAGCCGGCAAGCCGAACGCATTCGTCACTTACTTGTCCAGGCCCGACGAGGTAGCGGAGATGGGAGGTTGGGCTTGAGGCATCAACTCGCCTTCACGGAGTTGGTTAACTATGATGCCGGCCAGCCGAGCATCACCATTCCCGTTACTCTCAGCGTCAGCCAGACACGAGTCAACTGCGACGCAAAGGTAGACACTGGCTCTTCCAATTGCATCTTCGCCCGCGGCGTCGGGGAAGAATTGGGGCTCGATATCGAGAGCGGTCTGCGTCTGCTCGTAGGTACGGTAACCGGCAACTTCGTGGCTTATCTGCACGAAGTAAATCTATCGCTCGCCTCTTTTGAGTTTAGCGGCTTGGTCGGCTTCGCAGAAGATCAGGGATTTCGGCGCAATGTATTAGGCCGCCGTGGCTTCATTGAGCAGATGACTCTTGGCCTAGTCGATTACGAAGGCAAGCTGTACCTGAGTCGCTATGACGAATGACGATGTGTCGGTTGGTAATGTTGGCTCATTGACTCTCAAGGCCGCGTGCATGCCATCAAGAGCAGCACATTGTTTACCTCCGCGAAATATTCCGGCGAACGCAGAATCTCGCTACCGCGCGGTCACCGGCTGAGAATCCTGAGAGATCCTGAGCGTGGGCATTGCCAAAGAACAAATTGAAGTGCTAAGTTCGGTGCATGGCAACGACCTCGGAAAGCTTGGCATTTGATCGCGGAGTGCGGCCTATGCTGGAGATTGTCTTGCCGGAAAAATCTGATGCAGTGATCGGCTTTCGCGCTGACCCCGAACTACAAGCCCGCATCGAAGAACTCGCGCAAAAATCAACCGAAGGCGAACTCACCGAAGATGAACGCGGCGAATACGCGGGTTATGTGCGGGCGAATAAGTTCGTCGCTATTCTCAAGCGTCAGGCGCGGCAAATCTCCCGTGATAGATGATCAGCGCAGAGATCAGGGCTCAGGTTCGCGACCGTGCGCAAAACGCTTGCGAGTATTGCCGGCTGCATCAGGATGACTCGCCGCTCGCTGCGCTACATGTCGAGCACATCATTCCCAGGATTCACGGCGGCAATGATGACATGGACAATCTCGCCCTCGCCTGCATCGACTGCAATCTCACAAAGGAACAAATCTAACCGGAATAGATCCCGAAACCGGTGAGATTACTCAGTTGTTTCATCCCCGGCGCCAGTCGTGGGCAGACCATTTCGAGTGGGACGGAATCTATTTGGCCGGCAAGACCGCTACGGGCAGGACTACGATTCGAGTGCTGAACATCAATTCGAAGATCAAGTAGCGCTGCGCTCTTCGTAAGCAAGAGAAACCGACCGTATCGATTCACTGAGAACGCAATATCGAAGGCCTGACCTGGTATTGACCCACTACCACCAACAGCCTTCTTTATTCTAAAGCGCGGAAGAAAATTCTTTTGGACGACTTGTCGAATTTCGTCCGGCCGTTCGACTATATTGTGAACCGGCCCGCCCAAAGACCTAAGACTAAAGACCATCACAGGAGAAACAATCATGCCGCAATATCTAGTTGCTAACTACCTCCCCGACGACTTCGACCCGTCCGCCGTAACCGAGGCGATGATCGGGGAGATCCACGCGCTCAACCGCGAAATGATCGCTTCCGGCGCCAGGAAGTTCGCTTGCGGAATTTCCCCGGCCAGCAACGCAAAGACGGTGCGGAAGCAGCCTGATGGTACGGTGCTCGTCACCGATGGGCCATACACCGAGACCAAGGAGCATATGGGCGGTTTCTGGATACTGGAAGCCGCCGATATGGACGAGGCGCTGGCGTGGGCGAAGAAGGGCGCCATCTCATGCGATGCGGCGGGCGAGGTGCGCGAACTTCTTTTCTATCCGGACCCGAACGGAGCAACGGAATAGTCTAGCCGCTGCCACTTCGGAACATGCACCGTAGCAGGTTGAAATCGATGAAGGTGGAATCGAGAATCACTATCCCTCCAGTCCTTAGATGCCTAAGGATCGCGTCGCGGAATACTCACGCCAATGGGGCCCGCTGAGCCAGCAGCGTGTGCTCGATGTAGCGCTCGCCTGGTCCATCATCAACAGTCACCTCGACGTCGCCGACTTCCTACTTCAACACGGAGCGGACATCAACCCGACCTGGAGTTCCCATGAGCCGGCAAGCATCCCGGACGAACTCGTCTGGCACCGAAACTATGAGGCGATGCAATTCCTCATCGACCCCGGCATTGATATGACCATCAAAGACCACCGCTGGAATAGTACTGCGCAGGGCTGGGCCCGTTACGTTACAAATGACGAGAAGATGACCCAGTGGTTGGAAGAAGCCGAACGGCAGCAGAAGCGGTGAGTACTCAGCACAACCAGCGTCGGAGTTTTCACGATGGCAAGAGTCAAAGGCTACAAACTCCGCATGCCTGGATCGTATCTCTGAAAGCTCTAGCGCTGACGCAACAGGAACCAGAGCGGCACTTCCTGCAGGAGGGATTCGGCAGCTGAAATAGAGGCCTTCTAACTTCAGGGTCAGTGAAAACCAGCACTTCGCCAATTTTGGAGTTGCCGAGCGTAAAGGCATTGGCTAATAATTGCGTGTAGCACAATGGATTCTGACGTGTCAGGCGGCTAAAGTCACTCCCAGTTTCCGTTTCGGTGCTTCACCTAGCGGAACAGGCTGACAATTTTTCATCGAAATTGGTAACATGGCAGACTTGGCTCTGGACACCATTAGCAAGAGTTATCTCGATTGTTGGCTCGAATCGTCCGAAAATGCTCTTCCATCCACGAGTAACCAGTCTGCATTGTTATTGCCCTATCAGCGCTGGTTCAAATTTAAAGAGGCGTTCGCTCCGACATTTGTTGTCGACACGATCAAGCGCCTTCCCAAGAAACCTGAACGTTGTCTGGATCCCTTCGGTGGATCCGGTACAACCGCACTAACTTGTCAGTTCCTTGGAATTGAGTCGGCTACGATCGAAGCAAATCCCTTCTTGGCGGATCTTATTGAGAGCAAGCTTGGTAGATATGATGTCAACGACCTACGGCAAGCGGGTCGGCTTGTCGCTCGCCGCGCAAAGCGAAATCTAACTCTCAGCAAAGTGGAAGACTGCTTTCCAGGCGCGCCTCAAAGTTTTGTGCAGCCAGGTGACGGGAAGCGCTGGGTTTTCAGCCGAGAAGTAGCCCAGGCCGTGGTCTCTCTGCGATCCGAAATCGATCAAATCGTTGATACGAACTATCGTCGGTTCTTACGAATCATGCTTGGAAGTAAGCTTGTCGAAATCAGCAACGTAATAGTCAACGGGAAGGGGCGCCGGTATCGACGGAGTTGGGGGAAGAGATCGACTTGCGCCGCCGATGTGTTCCTCGCTTTCGATGAGTCATGTCGGACCGGTCTGACCGATTTGGAGGGCTTTGCCGGACGACCGCACGTAAGAGCCCGAGTGCTACGCGGAGATGCCCGTGATATTGTTTCCAGAGTTGGGGCAGTAGACTTTGTCCTCACATCCCCACCGTATCCAAACTCTTTTGATTATACCGACATTTACAATTTGGAGTTGTGGGCGCTCGGTTATTTGACGTCAAGGGCTGAGAATCGAACTTTACGCGAGAGCACGCTTCGCTCGCACGTACAGATCGCCCACGAAGACAAATTGAGTGACTCACTCTCTCCGACACTGCGGTCGACTTATAGGGCACTTGTGAGATGTCGAAGTGGTCTTTGGAATCGACGGATACCAGAGATGGTGTGTCATTATTTTGAAGATATTAAGAAGGTCTTAGCCGGTTGCCGAACTGTCTTGGTCACAGAGGGATGTATAGTGATGGCAGTCGGCAATAGTCGATACGGCGGTATTCTGATAGATGTACCAAAAATCCTGTCGGAGATGGTGGGGGATCTCGGTTTTGAGCTTTTTAGGCGAGAATCAATACGTTCGATGCGGTCTAGTGCTCAGCAGGGAGGGCATCCTGTTTTGAATGAGAGTTTAATCTGGCTTAAGGCATGAACGATCGATGAAAGTTCTCCGACGATTGGTACATGAAGTATCTGCGATAGAGAACATTCATGGTGTTTGCATAGGTGACAAGTTCTGCAATCTCGACGTCTCGCCCTCGGGCATCATAACAGCAAGCGTAGGCGACTTGGCACTGGTCGTTCGCCAAGCGGTAACTGTGAGCCTGAGCAATTCCTTTCTTGCCCCAATCTAAGGTGTAGCTCTCAGAGTCGGACGCGCGGAAAACTTTGAGCTCAAGAAAGTAAACCACGCGCTCCTCGATAAAAAACACCTTCAGGTCGGCACGGCCCGTTGACTCGTGGGACTCCGGAATGACCCAGAGCGACGTTTTGTACTGTAATCTGAGAAACATCAACAGGCAGTTCCTCACCTCAAGTTCGAGTTCGTCTTTGGTTTTTAGCTTACTAGCATTCTTCCATGGACGAGCGAAGCCTTGAGGTGTCGCTAAATAATCGACGTAAAAGTTTTTGAGTTGCTTTTCAAAATCCTCACTGCGGAGTACCGCATCGAATGCGCCGCCAATCTGTATGGTCGTTAGTTCACGCCTAGTAGCTGTCCGCCAAAGAGCGCGCTTGCTTCCGGCGTTAAAAATGACCACAGCGTGCGACGTTAGGCCAAGTCTTTCGAGCTCGTTCTCAAGGCCTTCGATACTTGCCGCAGCTATGTCCCGTGAAAACACGCTATGAAGAGTTGGTGAAGAGATATACACCCGACCGAGAAGGTCCTGAGGGGTGTCGTCACGGAAGTGCCTTTGCAGCGAGAATTCGCCTAAGGACTCTGCTACTTGCGCTACCCGATCGCACCCAACGAAACAACAGTAAGCCGGTTTATCGAGGCTAATTTGAATTTCATATGTATTAGCCCAGCGATGAAGCCAAGCTATTACCTCATCGATGAAATTCAGTGGGTCGTCAGCCGAACTCACTGAAAGATCTGCAAGTTCGCTTTCCACAAACTCCAACGTGTCATCGCTCATGCAGCACTCTCTTTCTCGATATATCGCAGATAGAGTTGGAGCTTCTCCCGAATACGATTTCGTAGAGCCTCGGGTGCGACGCGCTCGAAATCGCTTGTCTTGCGAAGGGCCAGATTAGAATCACGGTCGTCAAACGTAATCAAGGCTCCATCTGCGACACCTGGAGCGGCGTAGTTGAGCTCACTCAGCGCTATGTCATCCAATCGACGCTCTCCCAACCTGCCGAACGCAAACACTAGCTCATCAACATAGATCCCCGTCGATTTGCCGAGTGGCGTGTCCCGAATAATATTGATTGTTTCGATTCCGGCCGAGGTAATTGAGTAGTCCGCCTCCATCCATGGACCATGATCATCTTTGGCAACTAAGAGATTACTCACGCGAACCAATCCCATAGCGCTTAACCTGTCCAGCTGCCACTGCACGTCGGGATAGAACGGCCCGCGCTTGTATTTGAGAACACGCTTAGCTGGAGGAGTGGCTTGATACAACTCGGCGAGGCAGTTGGACAGGAAAACCATCCGGTGGAGTCGGGTCTTACCAATCGGGAGAAGCCCGGCACGATCACAAGCATCGATTGCAACTAATACCCACACTCGAGCCTGAACTTGGGCCGGATTAATCTCGGGCTCGTCGGGCTTTAGGTGTTGTGGACTCTCGGAATTGACTCTCATATTCTTTCCGATGCTGTCTTACGCTGGCGTTCTCGGCAGCAACTTCCAAAAGATTGATGATATGCTTTCTTATTGCAGCTTCTTTTGGTCGACGCCCTTGATTTAGGCCCAAAAGCGCACCAATCATGTTTTCGCGATTCAAGTTGGAAGTAGCTATGACTGAATTCGCGCCGGGTTTCGGATCGGCGCACCAATTTCTCAGCATCTTGCCAGCGTTATTTACAAAGACAGAGTCAAGACTGGACTCTGGTGTTTCGACTACAATCATTGCCCCAACGGTTACTTTCGTTGAGGTTGTGTAGGTCTTAAGAACGGCCATTCGAAACGCTAAGTCAATAAACTCCTTCTGAGATTCTGAAACATCATCATCTTGCATGCGTGTCGTGCCACCCGACGGCGTAACAGCCGATGTCATCTGAACGGCGAACGTCGGGTACTCCACCTTATCAATAGCTTGCCCGAGTTCGAGCTGTTGCGGTCGGAAAGTCAGATTACATTTTTCGGCAAGAAAATTCCCAGCGTATTCCGCAAAAAAGGCGGCCATATTGTTTCGATTGCGTCTTATCGCGCGGTCAAGAACACTCAATTTTTTAGTATATTTAATTAACAGGGCCTTGTTTTTCCGCCTTAGTTTCTGAATCTCCTTTTCGGTGAATCTTACATACTCTTCGGTCCTAGTGAGTTCACCGGCACCTACGGGACTCATCGCACGTAACGTTTCGGCTTCTGCTTCCAGTGCATCACGTTCTGACATGACATTGAGCAGCTCAGTCAATGCCTTCCGATATTTTTCCTCGTTTGAGTCAACTACGATCTGGGAGCGACTCACCTGCGTCTTCAGCTTGTCGATCTTAGCGATCTCGCGTTTGATTACCTTCGAACCAAATTGGGCGCTCGTCACCGTGACCTCTTGATCTTCTTTTGGGCTATGACAAACCGGGCATGTTCCCTGTTCCGCTAAGCGGCGCAGTTCGGCAGACAAGCCAGATCGTCGACTTCCGCAAACTAGACATCCGCTCTCTCCCATCAAGTTTATGAAAACGTTTCTTGCGGTTTCCGATAGTTTCGGAAAGAGCGTAACGAAATACTGGTGATGCCTGAATTCAAGCTCGCGACTCGCCTCTTCAAGTTCCAGTTTGAGCGCGTCCAGTTTTGCTCGGTTCGTGTTGCGGATTCCCTCAAGCTCATCCGTGGCTTCTCTGAGAAGCTCCGACCGCTGCTCGACTAGGGGCAATCGATCTTCAATATATCTTGTGCGATCCGTGACTTCTGTCGCCGATGATGATCGCGCTCGCATGCTTAGAAGTTGTGTTTTATAACGCCTCAGTTGGTCATACATATTCCGGGCTTGGCTATCGATCACTTGAATATCTCTCGCAATGTTGGCTAGCTCCAAGGCCTCGTCGCCGGTTAAGAAGAGGATTCGGAAGATCTCAGCTTGGGCAATTGGATCCCAAACAACTGGGGTCTTCTCCTCAAGAAAGAACAATACGGAGCGAACCAGCAGATGAAAATCATATTGCGAGCTACAGCCAGCCAGCTGCCATATCTGGTCCTCAGGCATTTCGACTTGCAACAAGAGCTCATTTTCATCAATTCTTAGGGAAATGAGCGACAAGTCGCTCAACCTTCGAGCAACGACCAGCTTTTGATTACCGAAACTGAATTCGCCATACGCTTTTCCATCAGTCCATGCCGATTTGTCGCGTTTCGAGAAATAGTTAAAGTATTTCAGTTCTTTGAGACGACGTTGTGTTAACTGAATTTCATTACCTTTATATGGATCAAAAGGACCAACTAGAAGACGGTATATGATATTAAGCAACGTGGTCTTCCCAAGGCCATTAACACCGGGAATTACTGTGACTCCCCGTTCGAATTTGTGATCGATCCCTTCCCCGTTTTTGCCTGGGAACAAACCGTAATCTTTCACAACAAGCCTACGGAGAATCGGAAAGCGAATGTTAGGATTTGGCATAAGCTTATCGACCCTTATTCGGTTTGATTATTGGTTCAAACCTCAGTCAAGAGTGGAATCAGCGGGCACCGTCGTCGAGCGGCACTATTGTGCCCGATTCTAGATCGTAATGCTAGATATAAAGCACCGGATCTTGTTTCATGCTCTTAGGAAGAGCCACCTCGTTCGCCAATGTCCCCCACAATGCGCGCCCAAGTTGTGCATTAGCCAGTCGACCGACTCAGAACCGATAATGGAATCACAGGTCAGATTCCGTCAATGCAAACCCAGATCGTTGGTCTGGGCGATTCGCCCTTGGCGCTTGATGCGGATACTGAGATGACAGGCTTAAACGATAGTTCTAAAGCGCGGAAGAAGAAGAAAAATTTCTTGGACGACCTGTCGAATTCCGTCCGGCCGTTCGACCATATCGTGAAGGCAGGCAACCGGCCCGCCCAAAGACTTAAGATTAAAGACCATCACAGGAGAAACAATCATGCCGCAGTATCTGGTTGCTAACTACCTCCCCGACGACTTCGACCCGTCCGCCGTAACCGAAGCGATGATTGAGGAGATCCACGCGCTCAACCGCGAAATGATCGCTTCCGGCGCCAGGAAGTTCGCTTGCGGAATTTCCCCGGCCAGCAATGCAAAGACGGTGCGGAAGCAGCCTGATGGTACGGTGCTCGTCATCGACGGGCCATACACCGAGACCAAGGAGCATATGGGCGGTTTCTGGATACTGGAATGCGCTGATATGGACGAGGCGCTGACATGGGCGAAGAAGGGCGCCATCGCCTGCGATGTGGCCGGCGAGGTGCGCGAGCTTCTTTTCTACCCGGACCCGAAGGGAGCAACGGAATAGTCTGGCCGCTGCGACTTCGGAATACGCACCCAGGTTGAAACCGATGAAACGGACGACTGAATAAATCCTGAAGCTACTTTGATTTGAGTTCAGCCGTCCGTTTTAAGGACTGCCATTGCTGCTTGTGCTGATCCCCACCGATAAATCGGTGGGCTATTTTCAATCGTCCGCTGCGCCGACTATTTGGGAAAAGCCCCGACGGTGCCGGCCTGACGGATCGGTGTCGGGGCGCCGCGAGCATTAAACAAATCAGAGGGACTCGAAGGAACTCAATCATGAGAAAAATTACCGTACTTGAACACATTACCCTTGATGGCGTCATACAAGCAGGGGGCGGACCGGACGAGGATACGAGCGACGGCTTTGCTTATGGCGGATGGGCAGCGCCCTTTGACGACGACGCGATCGGAGCGGCCGTGAAAAAGATGTTGGATATGCCGATCGACCTGTTATTGGGGCGCAAAACTTTCGATATTTGGGCGGCGTTTTGGCCGCAACATGGCGACATTTGGCCCAACGTTAACACGGCCACTAAATACGTCGCCTCGAACACCATGACTTCTTCCGAATGGCTACCCTCGGTGTTTTTAAACGGGGATGTTGCGAAAGAAATCGCCGAACTCAAGCAAGGGGAAGGACCGGACCTGCACATTTGGGGAAGCGGTAATCTGCTCCAGACGCTTATGAAGCATGATCTGGTCGATAACTTCTGGTTGATGATCTATCCGATAACTTTGGGCGAGGGGAAACGTTTGTTTGCCAAGGGCACGATCCCGGCCGCGTTCAAGGTGACGGAAAGCATTGTCGGTTCGAGTGGCGTCATTATCATGAATTACGAGCGTGCAGGCGCAGTTCAAACCGGAAGTTTATAAACACGGAGGAATCGATGAAATACATCTGTTTGGGATACATCGAGCCAGGAAAATTCGAAGGGATGACCGAGGACGAGCGCCACGCAACGTTCGACGAATGCTTTGAGTACAACGACCATCTGCGCGCCAACGGACATCTTGTCGCCGAAATACCTCTTCAGCCTTCGGAGACCGCGTTGACCCTGTACTGGAAAAACGGAGAAGTCGCGACGACTGACGGCCCCTATGCGGAAACCAAGGAACAGCTTGGCGGCATTCAAATTCTTGAGGCGAGAGACCTCAATCATGCCGTTCAGCTTGTCTCACAGCAACCGGGCTTTAAGTATGGACTTGGGCCGATTGAGATACGGCCGGTTTTTGATTTGAGCAAAATCATAAAAGAGAGCGAGCAGCGGCGACGGCGAAAGGATACCTCGCGATGAGGGCGGCCACGAGGGAAAGAATGATCAGTATATGGTGTTCATGATGTAGGCTGGCGAGTCCCCGCCCCGAGCTTATCGAAGTTCTCTCACTGAGGCCGGGACATCATCTGCTTGACTCTTTCAATTCCCGCCCGAGCTGTTTCGTCGCGGCCCGACGAGATCTCATCCACCTGTTGATAAGCCGACAGAGCCTTTGGATATTGTTTATCGCTCTCATAGACATAACCGAGCTCAAGGAGCGCGGCTATGTTCTTTGGTGCGAGCTTGATCGCCTGCTCTAAAGCCGCGGCGGCCGGCTTCCACTGACTTGATCTCGAATCCGCTACGCCAAGGTTGAGCCACGCGCTGCTCAAATCCGCGTGAGCTCGCGCGTATTTCTCCAAAAGCGGGGCTGCTTTGTTGAATTGCTTATCGAGTAGATAAGCCTGGCCAAGAAGCGCCCAGGCCGACTCCGTATCCTGCACCGCGAGCAGTTTTTCACCCGTTGCGATCGCCTGCTTTGCGCTTGCGGGATTCTGCTTGGCGCGAGCCAGTTGAATATCTCCCAGGAGAACCAGTGAATCCAGGTCGCGCGGATCAATCGCGAGAGCTTGACTGAGCGCCGTAACAGCTTGATCGTCGCGGTTGAGCTTATGCTGAACGAACCCTATGTAGTAATAGTTTGCGGCATTGTCCTTCATCTCCGCGGCAGCCGTCGTAAGAACCGGGATCGCTTCGTTGTACTTCTCGGTGAAGATATACGATCGGCCGAGCGCCGCACGCGCTTTAGTGTCGACCTTCTCGCGCAGCTTCTCGGAAGTAGAAATGTACCGGGTCAGGTATGGAATGGCTTTGTCGTATTGTTTTAGCTGATAGTAAGAAAATCCTATGAAATACGATGCGGTTATTTGCTCCTTGTCCTTCGCGCCGGCTCCCTTTATGTAGTTTTGAAACGAGTCAATCGCGTCTTCATAGTCTTTAAGCTGATAATGAGCGGCGCCGACGTAATACCAGGCCTGCCAGTAGTCGGGATTCGACCGAAGCACCGCGTGGAACTCTCTGATTGCTTCTCGATATTGCTGCTGGTTGAAGAGAGAGACAGCCCTCTCCCAATTCTGTCCGAATGCATTGACGCCGGCGGCAAGCGCCACAAGAACCATCGAGAGCGTAGGGAACAATAACCGTTTAATCATAACCTCTCCTGCTGCAAGAGTACTTCCAGCGACCGTCAGGCGACCGCCGTGACAAAGAAGATTCTAAAACAAATCTCGCCCGAAGTAGATAACTTCAACCGTCCTGCCCTCAGACCCAGGGGCTTTTCAAACGAGCTTAAGATGTCGGACGCTACCGGGTTGTGTTGCCCGGCCAAATTCAGTGTGTAGGAAATTGGTACTAGCATATTCCGGAGGTGTGCCGAATCAATACACTCGGCGATGTGTGCGAGCGATCGCGCGCGCTCAGGGAGTAATTCCCGAAGCGACGGATGACGGCTGTCCGAAACTCGTTCCCTACTAAAAATGGGCGATTTGGCGCGAGAGAACATCAAGTATTCAACTAAGCTGGCCATTCCGTAGCTGGACCGTGGTTTGCAAACTCCGTTGCGAATTCGGGCGCGATCGGGCGCGATCAGGCGCGCGGGTCTCGCGGTGGTTACGCAGTTACAGCCAAAGGACTGAGACTCATGAGTACCAGGAGCACTTAGAGCATGAATTTCCAGGGGATTCGGGGAGTGATAGCGGCTCAGTTAGACGGACGGCTCGGATGAACTGGCAGATAGAATTGACTGTAAGGCATATTCCACGGGAAGGGGTCCGTGAAGGGACGCAAGAGGACACTGCCAAAGCGGGTTATCTTACTGTTGCTTTTGACTTACGGAGGCGCTTTTTGTGTTGACCCACGACCTATTTGCTAGTATATACATACGTGCTGTTCTTGATTGAGCTTAGTGGTAAGGCTCGATTGTATTCTCGCAGGACAATCATACCCCCTGCCCCTGAATGTGGAGCTGGGCAATCAGAGACCTAGTAGTTTCAGAGGCGACGTTAGTTTCGAAAAGCACTTTCTTGTTCATAAACAAAGCGAACCGTTGTACGAGTACTTCAGGAGGCGAATGATGGAAGCGGTCAAAAGAGTAGGAATGCTGGTGCTGACAGTAATTGTTCTCTGCGCAAGCGCACTGGCTCAAAGTCATGGCGGAAACATCGCAGAGCGGCAAAAGGCTCCCACGGTTGCCGGAGGAACGGGTTTATTCAACACGTTCTCAACGCGCACCCTTTGCAAGGGTGAGTTCAATTTCGCGGTGTTCTGGAACAACATGGATCGCGACCCCGGCGACCTAGAAATCAATCAAGTTCCTTTTAATTTCACGATCGGTTTGACTAATAGATGGGAGTTTTGGGTCAACTGGATTACGTATCAGAAAGTACACTCCGACAGCCCGTTTCTTTTGAGCGGCTATCAATTGAGCGCCGTTCGCCGACTCGGTGATCCCTTCACCGTTCTGGGTCCGGCCGCAGGCGGCCACGGCGGCGGCGCCGCATTCTTCCCGGGCACGGGCGCTATTGGCGGCGGCATCCTACCGGCGTTAGGCCATTTCGGCACTCCGACCAATTTCCCCAACAGCTTGCAATCACCGGCAGGGCTCAACGGCCCTCCCGCCATCGGACTGGGTCCGGCGATATTCACGGATCGTCCGAGCTATTTCAATGAGCTGCCGTTCTTTGGCCCGGTAGATTTCTTTGGTTTCGATAGTGTCGGCCGGCCGGTGTTCGGGTTCAAGGACACTTCGAGCGGCACAGGCGACCTATCGGTCGGAACCAAATTCAACCTCATCGACCCCAACAAGCACTGGTTCAGCATGGCGCTCGGCGGCTATCTGAAGATTCCCGTGGCAAGGGGACTCGAGGATCGCTCGGAAGGGCGATCGAGCGGTGAATACGAAGGCGGCCCGATTCTGATCCTCGGTCAGGAGAGCGGCGGCCATCGGTTCAGGCTCTATGAAAACATCGGATACATTCACACCGGCGACATCGATCAGGGCGGAGTTAAAGTCCTCGACCTGAGAGACAAGCTCATCCTAAACGCCGGAATGTCCATCGCCTTGAATCGCCACGTCGAGTTCATCAGCGAAGTGGCGGGTACAGTCTACGTTTCCAGCGGAACGCCGAATTTGAATCCGGTCAATCCCTTAGACTTGAATATCGGGCTTCGATTCTTCTTTAAGGACGGCGCTATTTCGTTCGGCGGCGCTTATCGTCGCTTCCTAACAAACGCCGACGAAAAAGATTTCGCCGTTGCGCGCTTCTTGGGACTCGGGCCGTTTTTCAGAACCCCATTGTTTGATTTCCCGTCGCAGCAGTTCGGCGAAGGCAATTCCAGCGGTTTCGTAGCTTATTTCTCGATCGGTCGACGCAAGGCCTGCCCGCCTCCGCCGACGCCTACGTGCACGCTGCAAGCATCGGCCTCTTCCGTTATGCGCGGCGACCGGCTCTCGCTCACGGTTAAACCGACTACGGCCGGTTATGCTGACGGCAAAGTCTCCTATGAATATCGCTGGGATGTGAAGGATTCGTCGGGACGGCCGGTCACGGTGAGCGGCTCGGGCGCCTCGGTCGAGGTTCCCACCTCTCAACTCGCTTGCGGCAACTACACGGTCACCACGAACATCACTGCGACGGTTCCCGCGGTGGACTGCCCCAGTGAGTGCGTAACAACCGGCACGACTAGCTGCACGACTTCATTTTCCGTCAATGAGCCGCCCTGCCCGACGGTTTCCTGTGACATCGTAGCCTCGCCGTCCTCGGCTCAAGCAGGCGACAGGGTATCGCTCAGAGCGACAGCTCGGGGCGAGGGCAATATGTCGATGACCTGGACGACGACCGGCGGTACGCTCTCATCGACCAGCGGCGCCGAAGTCACGTTGGATACTACCGGAGTGTCCGGCAGCGTGACGGTGACGGTAAGCGTGGCAACGGACAAGACACATTGCAATAGTCCGTGCCCTGGCGGAAGCTGCTCGACTACGGTGACGGTTAATATGCCGCCGCCTACGGAAGTCTCGCCCGTCACGCCGTGCGGCCCGATCTTCTTCAAGTTCAACTCGGCGAGGATCAACAACGAACACAAGGCCTGTCTGGATGACATCGCCCTGCGCTTGCAACAGGATCCTCGCGCCTCGATCGTTGTCGACGGTCATCGCGATGCGTCGGAGCGCGTTGGAATCTCTCTCACGCGCGCCAACAACGCTCGCGACTATCTCGTAACCGAGAAGGGCATCGATAGCGCTCGCATAACAGTGCGCAACTTCGGCGATAGCTGCCCGCACGAATCGGGCGACCCGGCTCTCAATCGCAGGGTCGAGTTCTGGCTGTTGCCGGATGGCGCCAAGATCGAAGGCATCAAGAAGGTCTGCGGAGGCGGAGCGACCAGTCGCGTGATTACCGACGAGCAACCGGCACAGTCCGACGATAAGAAGCCGCCGCGACGGCGCGCTCCGCGACGCAAAAAGAAAGGCTAACGCCGAGTTCATATCGAGCTGTTTGAAACAGCTTTCAGGCGGGATGATCTCATGGTCATCCCGCTTTTTTCTTTTTATGGCCTCGCATTAGTAAATCGCTGCGTGTGTCCATGCTTCCGCGCGGAGCTTCCGCGCGGAAATCACGGAAGCCATTCTCCAGCTTAAGAAACAACGGGCCTATAATGGTCGTATCGGTTTTGACAACGGAGGGAACACACTATGTTCTGCCCGCAATGCGGCGCCAATCAAGGCGAGGATTTGAAGTTCTGTAAGTCGTGCGGCGCGAACCTATTCGCGGTACGCCAGGTAGTGGCGACTCGAGAGACCGATCAGAAATTCGACTGGAGCAAGACCTGGGTCGCGGAGATGTTTCTCTCGGACGGAGAGCGAAAGCGACGCAACGAAGAATACGAGCGGCTTCGCGGGGTTACTCCCGAGTCCAAGCGTGAACGCGAGATCAAGCGCGGCGTCATCGTCTCCTGCGTTGGAATCGGAGTCTCGATATTCCTCTTCGTGCTGATGCAGGGAATCATTGCCGGAGCGGGGCTCAGCCACGGAGAGGCGGAGATTCTAAGCCGTCTATGGATAGTCGGCGTGATCCCGTTCTTCATTGGATTAGCTTTTATAATTAACGGCCTGCTAGTCGGACGCACCCGTTCGATCGAGGGCTCCGGTACTCGATCGAAAGACGAGGAATACAGATTGAAGGCCGTCGACACATCGGAATTCGCGCCTTCCAGCGCAAGCGTCACCGAAGATACAACTCGACAGTTGAAGGAAGAAGGGTAGGGCGGGTCTTACGCATCAGGGCTCAGGCTTAAATATTCTCACCCAGCAGTGGATGGAATTTCTTGGGAGCTATCAGAAGCCACGCGATGCGCAGATGAAACGCCAACTCTTTATCGTCTAAGTGAGACAGTTCCATTCCGACCCATCCGCGCCCGCCTACATACGGGGGCTTGTAAAACTTGTCCGGTGAATCTTCAACCAGCATTGCCTGCACGCCGGGAGGCGCCGGCGCTACAACCGCGACGTGGCCGTCGTTGTGGTGATTATTCGAGAACATCGCAAAGACCTTCTTGCCAGCGAAAAAAGTAGGCTCTCCGTGCGAGAGCTTTTCCGTGGTTTCAGGCAATGCCAAACAAATCCGTCGGACTCGCTCAATTTGCTTCTCGTTCCTTTTCCTCTGATTTGGTACCGGGTCCTCGGCAGGTTGGCTCAGATCTGATTCCGGCCTGCTCACATCCCCGGCTAACATATTCGCGGCGAGTCGGGTGGGGGCGGCGATTACATAGCTGGCTCGAATCAATTCGTCCACCTCAGCCCAATCTATTGGTCCCAGATCCAACCGGAGCGCTACCCATCCACGCGGCCCAACGTAGGATGGAAGATAAAACCGCTTAGGATCGTCGGCTATAAGCAAATTGTTGACGCCCGGTGCAGCGCGGCACGAGATCGCAACGATCCCGTCTCCGTGATGATCGTCAAGAAAATAGGCGAATGGCTTCTTGCGTACACGAAAGGTCGCGTGACTGCCGAACCTCTCGCAGACGGCTTCCGGCAGCGCCATACATAACTTGATGACCCTATCCAGTCGCGGATCGTTTGCTGATTTTTTCGTCATTCCCATGCTCTACGCTTTCGGACAGGAAGTAGGCCAACCCGATTGAAGCCGAAATTGAAGTGCTGCGAGCCCGCTGGAATAGACTGAGAGAAGTCAGGCGCCTGACGCGAATCTCCCGACATCATTGATCGATGCCCTCCGCGATCTCTGAGGACAATCTCGATCGCGTCTTGCGCGAACGCCAGTGGCGGCCCTGTACGCCCTTCTCTCAGCCGGTCATCACACGGCCGCCTTTTCAAGCCTCGATTGAAACGCTCTCGGACGGAATAAGAACTCGACGATGTTGCCTTCGTGCGGTTGAAGCCAGTCCAGTTGAATTGTAGGAACGGGGCCAAGGTTCAATCGGTCTATATGGGTGGCGCCGATCAGCTCTTGCTGGAACATTTCATCATACGTAATCACGCTGCACACCAGAGTCGATCCAATTCGCCTGAGCATCTCTTCCTGAGGACACTTCACGACGCTCACGAATGGGAACATGAACTCGGTATTGGAAAGCGCCGCTTCGGTTGAGTTGCAGTGAATCACAACCGGTCTCAAGTAGCCGCACCGCTCTCGTTCCACAAGCCGTGCGCCGAACCGCGCGGTAGTATGCTCGCTCGATCCATCACTGAGGCCGGTCTCAATGCTGTTCCAGATTGCGCGCGCGGCGCCAGGAACAGTGAAGGCAGCCAGAGTAGCCTGTGGATCTTCCGGCGGCTTTGGCTCAACGGATCCCATTCGCTCGGCGAGAGCTTCGGCAATTTCCCTGGTATGACGCGAAGCCCAAATCCCCGAGCAGTTGATGCAGCCCCTGCCGCTGTTGAGAAACACACTATCGACCATTACGTCGATGTATTTCTCCCAATCATCAACCACGTCGTCGCCCAGTAGAATCTTACTGAATCCCGGACCATGAACCTGAACGCGCACATCCCCGCGGTAGCGTTCCACCGTAGGAAGGCCGCCGAAGATCATCGTTCGATTGGAGCGTCTAACGACCTCCGCGCCCATTTCGCCGTAGCCCGGATAAATTGAAATCGCTTCTTTCGGCGCGCCCGCTTCGGTGAAAGCCGCCGTCATTCGATAAGGCGTCCACGGCTCCTGGGGCCCCGGCTTGAGCACAAGGCCGATCTGCATCGGAATCACGGGCAGCCAAAGCGTATGTACTCCCGGTGAGTTCGAAGGCAGCACAAGTCCGAGCACCGGAGCCTGCGCTTGATAGCTCACGGTGACTCCGCGAGATTCAACCCCGTACCCGCGCGTCAAGATATTCAAATCCAAGCCGCGAGTAAGCGAGTCCAGTATTTGACCCATATTCGTCAGCACGAAGTTATTCTTCGCCATGTTCGCCTTGCACATATGCTCCGGAAGACCCGTGCTCGCTGATTGCTGGCGCGCAAAGTCATCCGGCGTCTGTGCGCCGTCGCCGATCGGCAGCGTTCCGTTCAGATAGAGATCGGCGGCCTTCTTCATCATCGCGATCAGATCCGAAACCGGTATGTCGGCCAGCACCTGACGGGCGCGCTGAGCGAATCTCATGTCCCGGCCTAACAGCCCGGTGTTAGCCTGACTGACGCGCGCGAGTGTTTCGCCGGTCACGAAATGGACCACGGCCTCTTTGTCGAGACTCGTATAGGGCTGACCCCATCTCAAGATTGGAATATTGAGCACCGCCATTGCGTCCTCTTATCTTCAATAGACTCCGACCGTTGTTTGCCCGGCTATCTTGCGGAAAGGCCGAACTCCGCTTACACCGTCCCATGGATACTTTTCGCACGGATGTTCCCGCTCCCCCTCATCTCGCTCGAGAAAACCCGGTATGAACGTCTCGCGAGTAAGAGTAGTCAGCTTGACTCGGCCGGTTTCACCATATCCAACGATGCGATTACTGTCGTCGAATGATACGACTTCGATCACCGCGCGCGGTTCGGGGGCAAAGTAACTGATCTTGTAACCGTCGTCCGGAGTGACGGGCTTTGAGCAAGCCAGTCCCATCAGAGTATTGCCATAGGTCGGCGTCAGGTAGACTCCGCTGCCCAGCAATTCTTCCATGGCAAAACGTGTGTACTGCGGCGTGAACTCCGTTCCACCGGCAAAGATGCCGGTGATATCGCAAGCCTTGATGCTCGTCCCGCGGTTTTCAAGCTCCTCGGCAAGCGCCTCGAGAAGCTTGGGAGTAGTAAACAGGCATTTGATGTTATGGCCGGCGCCAAGAATCGTGATTGCCTGCTCGACTACATGCGCCTTGTATTGATCGAGCGCCTCGGACTCTCCCCACTTGATCAGTTTGATCACCCATCGCGGATCAAGATCGACACAGAAGCAGATTCCGCCGCGATATTGACAGAGATGCTCAACGGCGAGCCGCAGCCGCCGCGGACCCGAAGGGCCTAGCATCAGCCAGTTCGCTCCGCGCGGAAAGTACCCTTCCGGAAGCGTATCGCTGAACATTTCGTAGTCTATTCGGAAGTCCTCGATCTGAAGCCGGCTCTTCGGAACCCCCGTGGTGCCGCCGGTTTCAAACGTGAAGATCGGTTTGCCTTCAAGACCCTTCGGAAGCCACCGGCGCACCGGTCCGCCTCGCAGCCACTCGTCTTCAAAGGGCGGAAATCTTTTGAGGTCGTCGAACGACTTGATCTCGCTCCGCGGATTCCAGCCCAGCTTCGATGCAAACTCCAACCAGAACGGACAGCCGGTTTCGGCATTGAAGTGCCACTCGACTACTTCTCGCACCTGCGCGTCAAGCAATTCTCTCGACTGCCGTGCTCGGGCATCCAACTCGTTTGTAGCAACACTCATATTCGTTGACTCTCGGATTTAATTCGGGATTGGGCAGCCTGATACCGCCGAACTCTAAAACTCTTGGACAATCAGTTAAGTGATCAAGTCATCAATTTGCCGGACTGCATCCAGATCAGGGCTCGAATTATAACGTTATCTTCGCGGGTTCGAAATCGCGCGCGCCGTCAAATGTCCGGCCGGTCTTTTCATTTCAATGACAGCAAAGATTGCAAGCTACGTAGATCCTCGCTTGAGTCGCGATGCCTTGACGGATCGCTTTATCGTTCTTCCGGCGGCCTCTCGCTCTTTTGTAATTGCTTTTGCGTGTTTCAGGGCGGCCCTGATGAATTTTTTAAGGTAAGGGTTCTTCAAGTCCTCTGGACGCCTGACCTTGATGTGGCGAATGATCTTGCCTTCCCCCACCAGAACGGCGTCGGGATCGTCGAGTTCGGCGCCGCGGTTGAACATTAGATTCACGCCCTTCTCATAGATCACGACCTGACAGAAAGCATCGGACATCTTGCCGGTCAGCGAATACCAGAACACGAGAGCGTAGACTTGAAAGGCTCTTTCAACGGCGGCGGGCGCCTCTTTCAAGACCATCGCTCTCAATTTCAGAGCCAACTCGCCGACCTGGACTTCGTAACGCGAAAGCATTCGAATCAGCTCTTCGTCCGGCGGTCGTGACTCACCCATCATTTCTTCCTTCGGTCAAATCGCGAGCTATCCAAGTCAACCAGGCTACGGAGTCGCTCCGAGAGAGATGCTGCCATGCAGCCCGCAAAATCAGGAGCTGCAAATCGAGTTGAAATACAGTCCCTTTCACTCAAAGCACCGCCGTCTCCTCCAACAATCTGCCTTCCGCAAACCGCTCGAACGCGAGCGGTCGGGCGTCGAGCGTGCGCGGCTCTCCAAACAATACGAATTCAGAAACAATCTTGCCGGTTGCCGGTGAATGCATAACCCCATGCCCGCCGAATCCGTTCGCCAGATAGAAGCCTTCGATTCCGGGAGCCTTGCCGATGATCGCATGATGATCGGGCGTTACTTCATACAAGCCGGCCCAACAGCGTCGCGCGTTTACCTGCGCCTCCTCAAAACACGGAACGCGATTGACCGCCCTGGTCAAGATTTCCTCAATAAAATCGCGGTCGAAATTGGTGTTGAAGCTGTAGATTTCCTCTGGTTCAGGCCAGGCCATCATTATGCACGAGCCTTCGCGTCTGAAGTGAAATCCGTTCGACATATCGATGACCATCGGCAGCCGGCGAGGCACGAGATCAAAAGGTTCGGTGTTGATGATCTGGCGTCTGAGCGGTTTGACCGGCAAATCAATTCCAATCATCTTCGCTATAGAGGCGGCCCACGCACCGGCGGCATTCACGACGGCCCGCGTTTCTATCGCGCCCCGCGAAGTTTCCACGGCTCGCACTTTGCAGCCGTCCGTCGATATGCCAGTGACCTCGGTGTTGAGTAGAAGCCTTGTTCCTCGCGCGCGAGCCTTTGCCGTGAACCCGGTCATAACGCTATACGGATCGACAAAGCCGTCGGTCGGGCAGAAGCTGCCGCCTACTATATCGTCCGATCTCACCTGTGGAAGGATCTCGACTATTTCTTCGCGAGAGACAATTCTAACGTCTCTCAGTCCCTGTTCTGTCTGTAGCTCACGGTTTGCCTTCAGATAATGAAGGTGCTTTTCATTGGTCGCGATGAAGAGATATCCGAAGGAATGATATTGCGCGGTGTGGCCCGTGAGCTCTTCGAACCTCGAGAATACATCGATCGAGAATAGCGACATCTGAATGTTTATCGGCGTTGCGAACTGCGCTCGAACTCCGCCAATGCTCTTGCCGGTCGAGCCCAGTCCCTGCCGCGCTTCGCGCTCGACGATCACAACATTCGTGCAGCCGCTCTCGGAGAGGTAGTAAGCGATGCTCGCCCCTACAATACCGCCGCCGATTATGACTACGTCTGCTGTTTCCGACATTGAAGCTCTTACACAACCGTCCAGGGGATTCTTTTCGACCGACAGTATAACGAAATTCTTGGCGCTGCTGAATGAGATATTCCAAGCAAGCAATCGAGAAGAAAACGCGGACGAACGAGCGGCGCCGAGTTGGAGAGGATTATTCTCAGCGTACGCATATGCCGGCCGGGGTTCAATAACCGGATACTGCAACTGGCTCCGAAACCCATGGCGACGTCGTGCGCCGCGAAATGTATTCTCTGACGCCGGCATAACCTACCGCGAACAAGTCGCGTTCTGCTCGAGACAGCGACGGCGTTTTCGGATCGACACAATCGGAATCGATGACACCTTCCAGCTTCAGAGCGTATTTCAGACACGCAATCATTTTGGAAACCGGCTTTCGATCTATCAAAAACCCGCACGCAGATTCGAATCGCGTGAATGAGGTCTGATAAATCCCCATCAAGTGCTGATCAGCCGCGTAGCACGCTCTCCATGCTCGTTGCCATTCACGCGGAAAGACGTTTGCCGGGCCCGATACTACGCCCATGGGCAACTCGTTATGCAGGAGATAGCGGTTCCAATATTCGCGAACGCGGCCCGCAAATCCGTCATCAAGCTTGAAGACCTGGAACATCAGCATCGCGTCGCCAATGTAAACCCCAAACTCACCTTTATCTTTAAAGTGAAGCGCTCCCTTGGTGTAGTTGCCGAGAACGCGCCGAGGCGCGGAGACCTTTATGCCATGGATGAAAGGCAGCCTGCTAATCAGCTTGACCTCTCGCGTGTGTATGTGAGGAATGCGAGGATCGGCTGCTATCTCCGCGTTGTCGTAGAGAAAGATCGGGATCGAACGGCCGGCGTGATCAAATAAGTCGCTCACCTCTCGTTGAAAGAACGGTGCGAGGCTGCCTATATCTCCGATCGACAGAGGCGCTATCACCGCCGCATCCGCTCCTGCCGATAAAGCGCAATCGAGATTGAGCAGCGTCTCATTGCGTGTCGCTCCCGATATTCCGACCCAGGCTTCGACGGTTGAGACCTCCGCGGCTCGCGCTTCGGCATTAATTGACGACACTTCGTCGACGAGTATGCGAATCAATCGCTGGCGCTCTGTGTTCGATATTCGATTGAGCTCGCCGGTGGTGCCGCCGCCAAACAGAATGTCGGCGCCCATTCCTGACTGCGCGATGTAGCGGAACACGCGCCTCTGCTCGGCCTCGATCACACGACTCGACGAGTCGAGCACGGTGATACTGGGTATGCTCAAGCCGCGACGGGGCCGGTAAACAGGCCGGCTCACACTATTGGTGCTCGATTCTTTGAGACGTGTTCTTTCCGTTGACTCGATCATGTCCGTTTTCAAGCGCGTCGGGTGCGAAGATAACTAACCCGGAAATTTTCATCAACTTCAATGAGGGGAGCGGCGCCCGTCGATTGTTCGGCCGAAGGCGAAAAGCGAACTCGCTCTCAACGCCGCCGTTTCCTTCTGCCTTCTTCTCTTCTTCTCTTCTTCTCCGCGGCACCGGTGTCATCCGCGGATCGCATCACGAATTTTCACGCCCGATCCATTCCCTCAGCACCTCTCGTAAATCGAATCTCTCATTGAGGAGACACGCATGGCCGGCGAAAGGAACGGTTTTGACCGTTGCGTTTTGCACGTGACTCGCCATTTGTCTTGCTTCACGAACAGAGCTCACCAGCAGGTCTCGTTCGCCGGCGACAAAAAGCGTAGGTGCGTTGATTTCAGAGAGACGGCTTTCGAGATCAAGCGTTGATATGAGCTCCAGTCGCCGCGCATAGCCCGCCTTTTGCACGGTTCGCATCGCGTCGAAGAAGAAGCGCCTATCAGCGGCGTTCACTCGATCAATCGATAGTCCGACCTTGCTGAAGACCACTCGCGCGAGCCAGGTCAGATTGAATGGAAGATGTCTCGCCAGCAGCGAGGCGAGTCGGATTCTTATTCTTCCGCGGAATCGAGGGAACGAGTTAACGATTATGAGCCGCTCGATCAGTTCCGGATGTCGCAGGGCGAATTGCAACGCGATGGTTCCTCCAAAAGACTCCCCCAGAACTACCGCTCGTTCTTCGCCCGCGTCTCTGATTATTGATGCGACGTCTGAGACCAGGTGCTCATATGTGAAATCAGCGCCGTCGCGAAGTCGAAAGGTTGCGACCCGAAAGTCCCTCGCAAGAGACGCGGCCTGCTTAAAAAAGAGCGCTCCGGTTCCGTCCAGGCCCGCCACATAGACAAGGAGCGGACCGGCGCCCTGGAGCCTATAGATGGGTACTTCCTGACTCACGGCTAGCTATACGTTCGCCTTCGCTCCAGCGCTTTCCATCTCTTCGAGTATGCGTTCGGCGGCGTCGCGTCTGCGAGGGGCGCCAAGAATCGGCCTCCCTATTACGAGCAGGTCCGCGCCGAGCCTTATAGCTTCGGCCGGGGTCGCGGTTCGCTTCTGATCGCCGCTTTCGGACCAGGCCGGCCGAACCCCGGGAGTAAGAATCACGAATTTCTCCGCCGCAACGCGTTTCCTGACGAGCTCGATCTCCAGCGGGGAAGCCACAACGCCATCCAGCCCCGAAGCTCGCGCGAGCGCCGCGAGTCTAACAACCTGAGAAGCTGCATCGTCTGAGATTCCAATCTCCGCAAGAGAGCTCGAGTTCATGCTGGTCAACACGGTAACGCCGAGAATCAATGGGCGCCTCTCGCTGTCCTGTCGAGATACCGCATCAACAGCAGCCTTCATCATCTCGGCCCCGCCGGCGGCATGAACGTTGAAGATCGATACTCCGAGCCTGGAGGCTGATTGAGCGGCGGCGGCAACGGTGTTGGGAATGTCATGAAACTTCAGATCGAGAAAGACTCGTTCTCCTCGGGCTACGATTTCCCGCACCAAGCCGGGTCCTTCCGCCGCAAAGAGCTGGCTGCCGATCTTGAACATCCCGGCCAGCCCGCTTAGATCGTCGACAGCTTCGAGGGCCGCCGCGCGATCGGGTACGTCCAACGCAATTACGAGTTTACTTCCGATATTATCAGGCGTGATTACCGACATTATTTTTCCTCCGGTGGATGGGTTATAGCGGTTCGCGATCCGCGCAATCGAATATAGTGACGGGAGCCCGACCGGGCAAGAAGCCGCTGGGAATCGCAGTATACAAGCCTGTTCCGCGATACGGATTGACCTCAACCGGCGGCGCGCGATAGCCTGATATTTACGCGTTGATTTCGGTCTGCCGGCATTCGAATAGAATTTATGCAACTGCAACTTCGCGAGGCGGCTCTTCGTAAAATCGATTCTCAACTCAAAAATCTCAATCGGAGTAAACCTATCCTTACAACAAGACTAGACATTTCGAGAATCGCCGACTCGACGGAGGAGGATTAGTTCAATGAAAACTGGAATGATTATGGCTGCGGCGCTCATGATTGCGATGAGCGCTGTTTTGGTTCCTGGGGCCCCTATGCAGAAAACAACTACAACCGTCCCGCTGATTCCGCTAAAGGATTTCTTCCGCAACCCAGAAAAAACCGAGTTTGAGCTTTCTCCCAACGGAGAGTATCTGGCATTCATGCAGCCGTGGGAAAAGCGGTTGAATGTCTTTATTCAGAAGATTGGATCCGACACGGCGGTGCGAGTTACCAACGCAAAAGAGCGAGACATCGCCGGCTATGCATGGAAAGGAAACGACAGGATCATATTCCTGCAGGATGCCGGCGGAGACGAGTACTTCCGGCTCTTTTCGGTCGGAGTCGATGGTTCTAATCCGAAGGATTTGACGCCATTCGAGAAAGTGCGCGCTGACATCATCGACGACCTGCAAGATATACCGAATGAGATGTTGGTCGGCTTGAACAAGCGCAATCCTCAAATTTTTGACGTCTATCGTATCAATGTCAGCACGGGCGAGATGAAGATGATCGCCGAGAACCCCGGCAATATAACCGGCTGGCAAACCGATTGGGACGGCAAGCTCCGATTGGCGACCACCACCGATGGAGTCAACAACACGCTTCTTTATCGCAAGAGCGAGAGCGACAAATTCGCTCCCGTGATAACGACAAGCTTTAAGGAAGGCGTCACGCCGCTCTCCTTCACGTTCGACAATAAGCACATTTACGTCGCGACGAATCTGGGACGGGACAAAACCGCGATCGTGAAGTATGACGTCG
>Ga0209687_1000016_pt1 | contig 78150 bp, 82 predicted proteins | sample GraSoiAngelo_136_FD_185893 | JGI IMG/M metagenome (GOLD analysis project Ga0209687, IMG submission 185893) | Grasslands soil microbial communities from the Angelo Coastal Reserve, California, USA - 14_0929_09_20cm (SPAdes) (version 2) | ecosystem: Environmental > Terrestrial > Soil > Grasslands ...
GCGGAAGAGGGCGGCGACGGCGGCGTGAACCACCGCCTCCGGCCGAAGATGACAAGGCCCAGGCCGAGAGCGTACAGGAAGGCGAGCCCGCCATTCCCGATGAAGTCCAATTCGAAGCCGCAGCGAGCGAAGCAGAAGTCGAAGCCGCTCCAGCGGCGGCCGCTCCGCCGCCCGCTTCCCTTCCAAACCGGCGTCCGCCCGCGCGGAGGACGCCGCCGCCGCGAAGAAACGAATTCGTCGGGCAGCGAACAGCGCGCCGGCCCGAACGAGTTCCCGCGACAATCAGCGAACTTCTTCACGAAGGCCAGGAGATACTCGTTCAGATCGCGAAAGAGCCCATCGCAAAAAAGGGCGCTCGAATCACATCACATATCGCATTGCCGGGACGCTACATGGTTTACATGCCTACCGTGAATCACGTTGGAGTCTCGCGCAAGATCGCTTCCGAAGCCGAGCGTATAAGGCTGAAGCGAATCGTGGCAGGCCAACGAGAACGTGAGGGCGCTTCCGGGGGATTCATAGCGCGAACCGCGTGCGAGGGGCATACCGAAGAAGAACTGATCGACGACATGAGCTATCTGCTCAGAACATGGGGCGACATCAAGAAAAAAACCGATCAGGCGAAAGCTCCCTCTCTTACGCACCGCGATCTCGATCTTGTACAGCGCATCCTCCGCGACCATCTCTCGGATGACTTCAGCGCGATCAGGATCGACAACGAGCTCGAATACGCCCGGCTTGTCGAGTTCGTCAACCGAATAAATCCAAAGCTGGTCAAGCGAGTCAAACTCTACACCGCCAGCCAGCCGATTCTCGAAAAGTACGGCGTTCAAGCGGAGATCGACAAGGCGGTCAAGCCGCGCGTATGGCTCAAATCCGGGGGCTACATCGTCATCAATCAGACCGAGGCTCTCGTTGCGATCGACGTCAACACAGGTAAGTTCGTAGGCAAATCCGACAGGCTCGAAGACACAATCACGAGAACCAATCTGGATGCCGTAAAGGAGATCGTGCGTCAGATTCGCCTTCGCGATCTCGGCGGCATTATCGTGCTCGACCTTATCGATATGGAGGAACGAAAGAACCGTCAAAGGGTGATGATGGCCTTGCAACAGGAGCTTCAGGCCGACCGCGCGCCGTCCAAGATTCTCGCGATCAACGACTTTGGACTCGTGGCCATAACTCGGAAAAGAGTCAAGCAGTCGCTCGAACGAACGCTCTGCACTCCATGTCCTTACTGTCAGGGCGCCGGGATGGTGAAGTCGCCGCAGACAATGTGCTTCGAAATACTGGAGCAGGCCAAAGCGATGAGCCGCCAGATGCAAGGCGCCAGCGATGTCACCCTGCGAGTCGCGCCGGATGTCGCCGAGGCATTTCGTGCGAGAGAAAGCGAGGTTCTCGACGAAATCGAAGCCTATTTCAACTGTTCGGTCACCATCGAAGCCGATCCCGCAATACATCGCGAGCAGTTCGATTTCGCGTTGTCCTAAACACTCCTGATTATCCCGGCGCCGCTTGCTTCCGCGGGCGGCGCCGCTGATATCACAATCGCCCAATCAGCATCAGATCCATGTCAAACCACAAGCACACCAATAAGCTCATAAACGAAACGAGTCCCTATCTGCTTCAGCATGCGCATAACCCGGTGAACTGGTATCCCTGGGGCGACGAAGCCATCGAACGTTCACGCGCCGAAGATAAGCCGATCCTTCTCTCAATCGGATACTCGGCCTGTCACTGGTGTCACGTCATGGAGCACGAGTCGTTTGAAGACGAACAGATCGCCTCGCTGATGAACCAGAACTTTATTTCGATAAAAGTCGATCGCGAGGAGAGACCCGACATAGATTCCATCTACATGAACGCGGTTCAGATGATGATCGGCCACGGCGGCTGGCCGCTCACCGTGTTCTTGACGCCCGAGCTGAAGCCCTTCTATGGCGGCACCTATTTCCCGCCGATTGATAGCCGCGGCCTGCCGGGTTTCACGCGAATACTGCTCGCGATCGCCGACTCCTACCAGACTCGAAAAGACGACGTTGCGGGCAGCGCGGACGCGATAACCGATGAGCTCCGCAAGGCAAATCGCTTCCACGGCTCGGCCGAAATGCTCACCGCCAATGTGCTCGATCAGGCGTACGTCGGGCTTGGGCGAAACTTCGACAGCGTCGAAGGCGGCTTCGGCGCGGCGCCGAAATTTCCGCCTTCGATGAGCCTCATGTTCCTGTTGCGTCAACAGGCGCGGACCCACACCACCGCGCCCCTCGAGATGGCCGAGCTAACGCTGACGAAGATGGCGGGCGGCGGAATGTACGATCAGCTAGGCGGAGGATTTCATAGATACTCGGTAGATGCGCACTGGCTTGTCCCTCATTTTGAGAAGATGTTGTATGACAACGCCCTGCTCGCGCGAACATATCTGTACGCCTATCAAGCTACTCGCAATGAGCTCTATCGGCGCATAGCCGAGGAGACACTCGATTACGTCGTAAGAGATTTAACCGATCGGTCCGGCGGCTTCTATTCCTCCGAGGATGCCGACAGCGAGGGAGAAGAAGGCAAATTCTACGTTTGGACCAAAGCGGAGGTATTGGAAATACTAGGCCCCGGCGACGGCGAAGTTGTTTGCGACTACTTCAATGTTTCCGGCGAAGGCAATTTCGAAGGCGGAGCTTCAATATTGAACACGCCCGTGTCGCTCGAAGAAACGGCCCTGAGCCATGGAATCGATTCGGATCAATTGCGGAAGACGATCAACGCCGCAAAGAAAAGGCTCTTCAACGCTCGAGAAGAGCGAGTGCGCCCCGGCCGCGACGACAAAATTTTGGCGGCTTGGAACGGCCTGATGCTTACGGCCTTTGCTGAGGCCGCTTCGATCCTGGGACGCGACGACTACCGCGCGATTGCGGAGCGCAACGCGAACTTCATTCTCGATTCCCTGTGCAAAAACGGCCGGCTTTTAAGGACCTATAAGAACGGACAGGCAAAGCTGAATGGTTATATAGAAGACTATGCCTATGTAGCGGAAGGGCTGCTTGCGTTGTATGAGGCGACTTTTGAAGAGCAGTATCTGCACCGCGCTGGTGAGCTTGCCGATGCCATGATCGAGCACTTCTCGGATGAATCCGACGCCGGCTTTTTCTTCACGTCCAACGACCACGAACAACTTATTACCCGAATGAAGGAATTCTTTGACAATGCCACGCCTTCGGGAAACTCCGTGGCATCGCTAACGCTTTTGAAGCTCTCGCTGCTCACCGGCGAGGATAAATATCAAAGGCCGGCCATTGCGGTTCTCAGAATGATGCGCGAGGCTATGGAGCGCTTTCCCAGTGCGTTTGGTTACATGCTCGGCGCGCTTGATTTCTATCTTTCTGAGCCCAAGGAGATCGCCATAATCGGCGACCCCTCGTCACATGAGGTCAGCAATTTTCTTGAGATCATCAACTCACAATTTATCCCGAACAAGGTATTGGCCCTCGCGCCGGATTCACGCCCCGCTGATGAAGCGTCCATCCCTCTCCTGAAAGACAAAGCAGCGGTTGGCGGAAAGCCCACCGTTTACGTATGCCGAAACTACACCTGTCTCGCGCCCGCCGTTACCGACGAGGAGCTAGCTCAAAGGCTCGCCCAATAGAAGCCCATAGCGGCCGTCCGTATTTTTACTACTTACCCGCGCCTCCACTTGAGATGGAATTCTCGTGACTCTTACGAAGTTCGTTCGCTCTGCACCGTGTCTGGGAAAAAGATTACAATCTGCTTTATACTCACCTGTTCTCCGACAAGGGGGACAGCCATTCACTCACTTAAAAAAACAGGAGGCGGTCGAATGAAAACGGTAAAAGGAGCTTTGTGCACGCTCGGATTCCTGCTTGCGTGCGCGGCGGCGCCTGCGTTCGCGCAATCATCGGAAGCGCTGGTCAACGAAATAAGAATCACCGCGAAGAGGTATGAATTCGTCCCGAATAAGATCACCGTCCACAAAGGCGAGAAAGTCCGACTCATCGTAACATCGCAGGACGTGGATCACGGCTTCGCAATTGATGCCTTAAAAATCGAAAAGAAGATCTCGGCGCACAGTCATGAGACGATCGAGTTCACTCCGACCAAAGAGGGCAAGTTCCAGTTCTACTGCTCCGACTTCTGCGGAGACGGGCACGACAAGATGAAGGGCGAGCTGATCGTCACGAAGGGTCAAGCAACCCCCGCCAAAATGCAGGTAAGCTTCGACCCGAACTCTCCCGGCGTAGTCATCGTCGAGTCGCCGAGCGGCGAGAAGTTGAGAATCGATACCAACGCGAAAACGGTTGCGGCCCTGGCGGAAACGCCCGCGGCGATACACGACGAGACGCACGAAGCCGCCGCTCGCGACAAGAGAGAGGCCGAAAAACAGGCCCGCGGCACGGACAACGAAACCTTTGATTACAAGTTGATCAATCTCCCCACCCCCAAGCGCGTTCCGCGCCACAGCATAAACGTAGAATTCACTCACCGCTTCGCCGAACCGCTGCGATCTCTCGAAGGGGAGCGGGGGGAGGAGCACGCTTCGCGAATTTCAAACGATCTATTGGGGCTCGACAGCCTGTCGGTTTCGTCTTTTGGATTGACCTATGGAGTAACCGATCGCCTGTACGTGCGAGCATACCGATCTCCGATTTCGACTAAAGGGCTCAGCAAGACAATCGAGCTGGGAGCAGGGTTCCATCTGCTGGACGAGGCGGGCCGCTCGCCCGTTGAGATGCAGCTCTACGGCAGCATCGAAGGCGACCGGAACTTCACGGAGACGTATACCGAGAATATTCAACTTATGGTCTCTCGAAGCGTCACCGAGTACGCACACGTGTTCTTCTCACCGGCGGTTCACATAAACTCGAACGGCCAGGGCCGATTCAATCCCAGACCCGAAGACTTCTTCCCGTTCGATCCTACCGTCGCCGCATTCAAGCTCGGTCAGCACACGGGCTCATTCGGCTTCGGCGTGGATGCGAAGATCAGGCCGTCAGTGGCTCTCATGTTTGAATTCACGCCTCGAGTGGGATTCAAAATGGGAAGGGTCGATCCGATCTTCGACTCGAAATTCAACCGTATTGGACTCGTGAACGAGTCGGAGCCTGAGATCGGATTCGGAATTCAGAAGCGCATAGGCCGTCACGTATTCGCGTTGACGTTTTCAAACACTCAGGCGACTACCACAGCGAGATACAACTCAAGCAATCTCGTCTTAAGCCCGAGCAACTGGACTATCGGGTTCAATCTCTTCAGACGGCTGAAATGAGACTCTGGATGTAAGAAAGCTCCTTTCCACTTGACGCTGCGCTTTGCGGAACGAATGTACGGGCGGCCCTCAACGGCCGCCCCTCCTGAAGAACCGGCCTTCGCATCAGTGTCGAGTGGAAAGAGCGCCTTGCATGGAGGCCGACCGTGTGTTGATCTTCAGGCAAGCATAATGAGAGACGAAGCTCAACAAGTAGTATTTTCAATAGGTCATTCAAACCAGTCGATCGAGAAGTTCCTCTCGCTGCTCGAATCGCATAAGATCGATGTTCTGGTCGATGTGCGCTCTCATCCCTACTCCAAATATGCTCCTCATTTTCAACAGAAGTCTTTGAGCCGGAAATTGGAGGAAAGCGGTTTCAGATATTTATTCCTCGGCAACGAACTCGGCGGAAAACCTGAAGCTGGAGATTTCTATGATGCAAACGGTCATGTGCTTTATCGTGAACTGGCCCGATCTTCGCTCTTCCTGGAAGGCATTCAAAGACTTGAGCGCGGCCTCGAGAGCTATCGAATCGCCATTATGTGCGCTGAAGAGAACCCGTCGCGCTGTCACCGCCGTTTGCTGATCACGCCCGTTTTAGAAGGGCGCGGCATCAACGTGATTCACATTCGCGGGGACGGTAGGCTGGAACCGGAGTCGGAAATTCTTCGCCAGGAAGCACAGCTCACTCTGTTCAGAAATTCGGAGCAAATTCCCTCGAGATCCTCACGCTCAATTTTGAAAGGAGAGCGCCGAGGAAGAGGCGCCTGAACTTAATGTTGCCGAAGTAATATATGATTCGCGCGATTAAGATATTCGACTATCCGCTATGCCCTCGATCTAAGCTTCCCCCCTGCCGCAAAGAACTTTTTGAGCCGCTTGCACGTTGATCAAGCGGCGAGGTCTGCTGGTTGAATATACTCGATACGCTGCTCAAACTCTTTGCCGATTACGGCTACTGGATTGTTTTCTTCGGGGTAATGCTCGAAAACGCCGGAATCCCGGTGCCCGGAGAAACGATCCTGCTGGCGGCCGGTTTCTTCGCGACTCAAGGCTATTTTCATTTGGGCGCCGTTATGCTTATCGCAATGACCGGCGCCGTCATAGGCGATAACTGCGGCTACTGGATCGGCCATCGTCTCGGCAGGAGTCTCCTCATTCGCTACGGCAAGTATGTTTTTCTGACCGAACAGCGATTCCAAACAATGGAACGTTTCTTCGTCGCTCATGGAGACAAAACGGTACTGGTAGCGCGCTTCATCACCGGTTTCAGGGTCTTTACTGCTCTCTTCGCCGGAGCGTCTCACATGTCCTGGCCTCGCTTCCTGTGTTTCAATGCACTGGGCGCGTTGATCTGGTCGGTAACGATGGCGTTGCTCGGATTCTTTTTCGGTCGAAGCTGGGCGCTGCTCGAGAAATGGACCAAAGGCGCCGGCGTTGGGCTCGCCGTCGCGGGGATCGCGGCCTTCATAATTTTCAAACTTGTTAAACGTCGCCGTCGAATAACTGAAGGTCAGTGAACAGACGGCTGATACAATCTCGAAGAAGGGCGGGCAGAGACCCCCGCCCTTACATTGATCTGCAATTGTAAGTGAAATGCGCCTCTAATACTGACCGACCGATCATTCGATTCCGCCCAGCCTCAAGACCTGCTCCATAGCAAAATGCTCAGCCCCTCAGCAAAGGCATTAACAGAGTGGCAATGCCGAGAAACGAAAAGAAGCCTCCCACATCAGTGCATGTTGTAACGAACACCGTCGAAGCCACTGCCGGATCAATCCGAAGTTTTTTCAGAGCCACTGGGATAAGAATTCCGGCGGTGCCTGCAATCACAAGGTTGATCACCATCGCGGCCGCCAGCACCACCCCGAGCCAGAAGCTCTTGTAAAACAGGCCTGCTACAAAGGCGCAGACCAATCCGTTTATCAAGCCGTTTGCTCCGCCTACTACAACTTCCTTGAGTACAATCCAGGGGACAGACACCAGCTCATCGAGCGCCATTCCGCGAATGACTATCGTGAGCGTTTGCGTAGCAGCATTGCCTCCCATTCCCGCAACGATGGACATCAGGGCCGCCAGAGCGGTCAATTGTCCTATTGTTCCTTCGAATCTCGAAATGACATAGCTCGCGAGAAAAGCGGTGCCGAGATTTATCAATAACCACGGAGCCCGCAAACGAAGCGACCTCGAAAGCTTGGTACTCAGGTGCTCTTCGGTGGCGACACCGGCGAGCGCAAGCAGGTCTTCGGTGGTCTCTTCCTGCAGGACGTCTATCACGTCGTCGACGGTTACGATGCCGACCAGTTTGTCTTCGTGATCGACGACCGGAACGGCGAGCAGGTTATACTGCGCAACAAGCTTTGCCACCTCTTCCTGAGGCGTGTTCGTAGACACCGTGGTCACGTCCGTAAAAAAGATCTTGCGCAACTGATTGGAAGGCGGCGTCGTCAATAGCTTTCTCAAGCTAACCACGCCGACAAGGTGGTCGTGCTTGTCGATGACGTAAACATAAAACACCATCTCGAGCTCTTCATTGCGCCGCTGGAGCGCGGCTATGGCTTCGGCCACCGTGACGTCTTCCTCCAGAGCAAAGTAGTTGCGCGTCATTATGCGGCCCGCGGTACGTTCTTCGTGCTCGAGCAGTCCGCGTACTTCAGCCGCCGGAGCCGCTTCCATTAATCGCAGCACTTCGGCGGCAAGCGGTTCGGGCAAGCGCGAAGCAAGCGAGGTTGCGTCATCAGCAGGCATCTCGCTCAAGAGACGCGCCGTCGTTTCAGCTCCGACCGATTGAAGCAGCGGTATGCTATCGACGATCTCAAGCTCGCTCACGATCGCGGCGACCTGAGCCGTTTCGCATTCGGCGAGAAGGATTGAGAACACTTGCTGTCGCTCGGTAGCTCCCAGCAGCGCCAGCATACGCGCCGCATCCGCCGGATGCGCTTTGTTGAATACTTTCGCCAGATGAGATCTCGCTCCCCGATGAAGCAGTTTTCTGACGATGCCAAGCGGATACCCTACAGGCATCGCTGACTTGGTGAGTAGTTTCTGATCGGAGTAGTTCATTATTATTCCTGTCGCAATTATTCCTGTCGCAATCTCACAATTGCCTCCGCGGCATCGCGGGAATGATAGGGGCTGGCGCGGCCCAAATCAATAAGTCGATTGAAACTCAACTGCTTGACCCTCTCGCCGCCGGATTATTACAATGCAGCATCGATCCGAGGAAGCGCCCCGCTTAAGGAGACGGCATATGCGATCCATTTGGAAGGGCCACATTAGATTCTCGCTGGTCACAATTCCCATTCGTGTCTATAACGCCATCGACTCGACCCAGGCGATCAGATTCAATCAGCTTCATCGCGAAGACAACGGCCCTGTCGGATACGACAAGCGGTGCAAGGTGTGCGAAAAGACGCTCACGAACGACGAAATAGTCAAAGGCTATCAGTATGAGCCCGACCAGTACGTCATCGTAGAGAAGGACGACATCGATAAGGTAAAACTCAAGACAACCAAGATCATCGAGATTCAGGGCTTTGTAAATAAAGCTGAGATCAATCCCACTCTGTATGACGCGGCCTACTATCTCGGTCCCGACGGAGACGTGTCGACCAAGCCCTACGCGCTTCTTCGAGAGACCTTGAGTCAAACCGACAAGCTAGCGGTCGGCAAGGTCGTCTTGCGAGACCGCGAAGACGTGGTGGCGATAGCGCCTCAAGGCGACGGTCTGGTCGCCTACAAGCTGCACTACGCCTCGGAAGTTCGCGATATCCGAAATGTTCCGCAGCTCGACAAGGTTCGCGATTTTGACGAGAGCGCTCTCGGGCTCGCGCGCAGCCTTGTGGCTACGATGGCGACCAGCTTCTCACAGATCGACGTTACAGATCGCTATGGAGCTGCTCTGAAGGAGTTCATTCAAACAAAGATCGAAGGCCGAGAGATCGTGGTCTCCGAAGAGAAGGAAACACCGACCATCGACATCATGACCGCGCTCAAAGAAAGCATCGAGCAAGCCAAGTCCCAACGCAGCAAAATGGTTAAGGCAACGGGCGAAGCAAAGAAGCCCGCGGAAACGGAAGCCGTCCAGCAGGAGGAGAAACCGGCAAAAGCGCGAAAGCGCAAAGCAAGTTAATAGAATCGCAGTAAAAGCCGATGTCCAATAAATCTCAGGGCAAGATCCTGAAGTGGCCCGAGCGGCCTCCGGCGGCGCTCGGGTTCCAGGCAGTAAAGTCAACCTACACGGTACGCGAGATAAGCCAGTTGTTCGGCTTGAGCGAACACTGGATTCGCCGCTGGACCCGTGAAGGCGTAATCCAGCCTCTCGAAACAGCGGATCAGAACAAACTCCTGTTTGAATTCCGCGCGCTGGCAAAATTTCGTCGCGTGCGCGAGATGAAAGCCGCGGGCAAGACTCTCAGCGAGATCGACGCTGAGCTTCGCGGCCAGATGAATCTCTTTCAAACCGCCGAGGGCCGTGTCCTGGATTTCGCTCCGAAGCGAGGCCCGTTTGAAGAGGCGCTCTGGCTGCACGAACAGGGCAATGACCGCGCGGTCGAATCATACGAGCACGCGATCGCTGAAGGCGACTACGTAGCCGATGCATACTGCAATCTCGGCATACTCGAGTTCGACGCGGGCCACAACAGCAAAGCCCTCGATTGTTTTACGCGTTCATTGAAAGAAGAGCCGCGTCACTTCGAATCGCACTTCAATCTGGCGAATCTCTATTTTGACGCAGGCGATCTGGCATTAGCGCGGCTGCACTACGAATTTGCCGGCAACATAGAACCGAGTTTCGCTCAGGTTCATTTTCATCTCGGGCTTGTGCATGCGCTGCAAGGCGACTTCTCGGCGTCTCGCGAAGAGTTGATGACGTGCAAAGAATTGTCCGCTGAAGATGAAAGCCGCGCGGTGGACGATCTGTTGAAAAAGCTCGAGCGCGTGATGGAGACGGAGTAACGAAAATACATTGTCATCCCTTTCCCGACACCGGCATTATTTGCCCATTTCGCGTCCCTCAGCACACGCACCGACTCGGTGTCCCGAAAAGAAGATGTGAAGAAATCCATCGCTCTGAAACCCGGCAACGTAAGTACTACCTGGGTTACAGAAATATAGATTTAGTTACGTTGACGTTCGTACTGGATAACGATGGGAAGGTGACGAATGCGGAGAATATTGAGCACTGACAAAAAGGAGGAGTGATCGATGCGTACGCTGCTTGAGGCCGCAGACCGCGAGAGTATCATGCGACGGCTCGCTGCCCTCACACCAAACTCGCCGCGCAAATGGGGCCGTTTGAGTATGGGCGAGATGCTCAGTCATCTTCACGAGTCGACCAGGATGGCACTGGGTGAGCTGCCGGTAAAGCCGAAGGGAAAGAGAGTGTTCCAGGTTTTTCCGCTGAAGCACCTCTTGCTGTATGTGGTTCCGTTTCCTAAAGGGGCTCCCACGGCGCCGGAGCTTCTACAAGGCGTGCCAAGCGACGACTTCGAAATCGATAAAACGCGCTTGCGTGACCTGCTCACGCGTCTTGGCCTTGGTCCATGCGAAGGCCTCGGGCCGGCGCACCCCTTGTTCGGGCCGCTATCGAGGCAGGAATGGGGCGCTGCGACGTACAAGCATACGGATCATCATCTACGCCAATTCGGTGTCTGATGTAAGCCGCCGAAAAGCAGCTGCATTTCGCGAACAGTACAGCAATACCGGACCGGTGTTGATCTGGCTCAACCTTGACAGCAGGAAAGATGTAGACGAGTTGTATGAAGCCTGGAGCGGGCGCGGCGCGCGGATCGTCTCGAAGCCGGAGTCCAAGCCATGGAATTTACATGAATTCACCGCCGCCGATCTGGACGGCAACCTGTTGCGTGTTTCTATGACTTTAGCTCGGATCTAAAGAAATAGAATACTCAGTCGGCGGCGGCATCAACCGGCGTGGGGTGAGCCAGCTTGCGCCGGCTGAACCTCTCGCGCATTGATTCCATATAGGTGTAGAAGACCGGAGTAACATACAGCGTCAGCAACTGAGATACTAGCAATCCTCCAACGACGGCCAGACCGAGCGATCTTCTGGAATCGGCGCCCGCTCCCGCGCCCACCGCTATGGGAAGCGTTCCCATGAGTGCCGCCATTGTCGTCATCATGATCGGGCGGAATCGAATCAAACAGCCTTCATAGATTGCGTCGGCGGCGCTCTTGCCTTCTTTTCGCTGGGCCTCGAGCGCGAAGTCGATCATCATAATCGCGTTCTTTTTGACTATGCCGACCAGCATTATCACACCGACAAAGCCGTAAATGTCGAGATCCTTGTGAAAGATCAGCAGCGTCAGAAGCGCTCCGAAACCGGCGGCCGGGAGACCCGACAAAATCGTCAGCGGGTGAATAAAGCTCTCATAGAGAATTCCAAGCACGATGTAAATCACCAGCACCGCCATCAACAACAGCAGCCCGAGTCCAGTCAGCGAAGATTCAAACGCCTGAGCGGTTCCCTGAAAACTGGTAGTGATGCTCGACGGAAGCGTTTCGCGCGCCATTCGGCCCACGGATTCGACGGCTTCGCCAAGCGCGACTCCGGGCTTGAGATTGAACGAGACAGTGACGGCCGGCAATTGCCCCAGGTGATTAACTGAAAGAGGGCCTACAGTGCGCGTGAGTTTCGCAACGGTGCTCAGTGGAACCTGTTGGCCCTTGCTCGAACGAATATAGAGCATCGACAGCGCCGACGGATCTTTCTGGAATTGAGGCTCGAGCTCGACGATGACCCGATACTCGTTGTTCGGCGCGTAGATCGTAGAAATCTGCCGAGACCCATACGCGTTGAATAGAACCTCTTCGATTTGATTGGCCGTCACTCCAAGCGCCTGCGCCTTGTCGCGATTTATGTCGACCTGAACCTGCGGATTCTTTATTTGAAGGTCGGTGGTCACATCCTGAAGCTGTGCGAGCTCACGCATCTTCCCCTCGAGCGTAGTCGCGTTCTTATAGAGCTCGGTTGTGTCCGGCCCTTGCAGCGTGAACTGATAAAGACTCTTTGTGAGCTGGCCTCCGATTCGAATCGGAGGCGGATTCTGGAGAAAGACTTGTATGCCGGGCACGGTTGCAAGCTTCGGCCTTAACTCCTGGATGACTTCGTCGACACCCACGCGCTGCGATCTCGGCTTCAGTCGCATGAACAAGCGGCCGGCGTTCAACGAGCCCTGCCCAATGCTCGACGAGAAGCTGTCCACATTTGGATCGTTCTGAACTATGGCGGCAAGCTCCTGCTGGTGGCGCGCCATGTCGTCGAATGAAACTCCCTGAGCCCCTTCGGTCGCCGCGAATACCTGACTCGTATCGTCGCTCGGCAGAAATCCCTTCGGAATGATCATGAACATATAGATCGAGACAACGAGCACCGCGGCCAGCGTAAACATGGTCGCGATTCGATGCTTGAGCACATGCTTCAGGCTCCAGTCATAGGTTCGAAGCATTCCGTCGAAAAAGCTCTCGAAGGCTCGGTACAGCCTTCCATGGCTCTGTTGTTTGGGCGGCCGAAGAAAGCGGCTGCAAAGCATCGGAGTCAATGTCAGCGACACAAAGCCGGAAATCAATATCGCCATGCCGATCGTCACGGCGAATTCGTGAAGCAGGCGCCCGATGATTCCTCCCATGAAAAGGACGGGTATGAATACGGCTGCAAGCGACAATGTCATCGAGACGATTGTAAAACCGATCTCGCGAGCGCCGTCGAGCGCCGCCTCGAGCACGCCTTTTCCCATCTCCATGTGGCGCACGATGTTTTCGAGCATGACGATGGCGTCATCTACGACGAAGCCGACGGACAGCGTTAACGCCATTAGCGACAGGTTGTCGAGCGTGTAACCAAGAAGGTACATCGCCGCGAATGTGCCCACGACCGACATCGGCAGCGCCAGGCTGGGTATCACGGTCGCGGAAAGATTGCGGAGGAACAAAAAGATCACGAGCACTACCAGGCAGGTCGTCAGCACGAGCGTGAACTTAACGTCGCTGACGGACTCACGTATCGACTCGGATCTATCGAACAAGATGTCCAGTCTGACCGATCCCGGCATCTGGGCTCGAAACGTGGGCAGCAGGTTCTTGATGTTGTCGACCACCTCGACGGTGTTTGTTCCCGGCTGCCTCTGAATCGCAAGCACTATCGATCGCGCTCCGTTGAACCAACTGGCCGTCTTGTCATTTTCAACGCTGTCGATCACGCGCCCCAATTCGTCGAGGTGCACCGGCGAGCCGTTGCGATACGCGACAATCAGCGGTCTATAGGCTTTCGCATCGGTGAGCTGTCCGCTCGCCTGAACGGTGAACGCCTGATATGGACCGTACAGCGTGCCGGTCGGCAGGTTGACGTTGCCGGTTTGAATCGAGCTAACAACCTCGTCGAGACCGATAGATCTGCTCGCGAGCGATTTCGGATCCAACTGGACTCTAACCGCATACTTTTGCGAGCCGAACACCTGCACTTGAGCGACTCCGCTGATGGTCGAGATTCGCTGCGCTACAAACGTCTCGGCGTATTCGTCAACGGCCGACAAGGGCAGCGTGCTGGAGTTCAGAGCGAGAAAGAGAATCGGCGAGTCGGCGGGATTGACCTTTCGATAAGAAGGCGGGCTCGGCATGTTGGCCGGAAGCTGAGACGTCGTCAGGGCGATTGCCGATTGAACGTCCTGCGCGGCCGCGTCGATGTTCCTGCTCAAGCTGAATTGAAGCGTAATCTGGCTGCTGCCGAGGCTGTTTGTCGAAGTCATCGAGTCGAGCCCGGCAATGGTCGAGAACTGTCGCTCGAGCGGCGTCGCCACGCTCGAGGCCATGGTTTCCGGACTGGCGCCTGGAAGGTTCGCCGAAACGAGAACGGTCGGAAAGTCGACATTGGGCAAATCGCTGACCGGCAGCAACCGATAGCCCATCACGCCGAACAGAAGTATCGCCAGCATGACCAAGGTGGTCATTACGGGCCGGCGAATGAAAAGCCCCGCGAGATCCATTAATGCGCTTCTCCATTCGCCGCTGTTTCATTTTTGATCTCGACCTTCGCGCCCGCGACGAGGCGAGATTGGCCGTCGGTGACGACTCTCTCGCCAGGCTGCAAGCCAGCCGAAACGACTGTCTGGCCTTCGAACGTTCTCAACGGCACAACGGGCCGCTGCTCGACGCTCAAATCGTCTTTCACCACGAATGCGAATTGTCCGGATTGTCCGGTCTGAACTGCTTGCGAAGGAACCACTATGACATCGGGCTCGGTCGTCAGCGTCAACACCAGATCGACAAACTGTCCCGGCCAGAGCCGTTTCTCCCTGTTAGCGAACTCTCCCTTTAGGCGAATGGTTCCGGTCGTGTTGTCTATCATGTTGTCGACAAAACTGATAGATCCGTCGAGCGGTTGCTGGTCCTGACCGGGTATGGCCGCGGCCACCTTGAGGCTGTTGCGATACTGCTTGATCTGGGCCAGTTGCTGCTCGGGAACGGCAAAGGAAATACGGATAGGGCTGATCTGATTAATGACGACCAGCGGTACATCGTTCGCTTTGACGAGGTTTCCCTGATGCACCATCAAAGAACCGGTTTTGCCTTCAATAGGCGAGCGAATAGTGTAGTAGGCAAGCTGCAGCTTCGCATTTTCAAGAGTCGCTCGATCGGCTTTCATCACCTCTTGAGCGGTGGCTATAGCCGCCTGATCGGCTCTGAGAGCCGCGGTCAGGGCTTCAGCGTTCGCATGAAGCTGCTCCTGCTGGTCTTTGGAAACCACTCCCTGACTCAGCAGCAAATCATATCTCTCGAGCTGAACCTGAGCATGCCGGGATTGCGCCTGATCTCGAGCCATATTGGCTTCGAGCTGTTTGATCTGGGCGCCGTCACGCAGGATTACCGCCTCGTACTGGTGAATCGACTCCTGGGCCTGGCGCGGATCGATCGTGAACAACAGATCGCCTCTTTTGACCTCTTGACCTTCCTGAAAGTGAACGGCGGTCAGCTCGCCGCCGACCTGTGCTCTCACCTGGATAGTTGAGAACGCCTCGACGGCGCCTATTGCGCGCACCTGCAGAGGAACCGGCTTTCTGACCACGTTAGCCACGGTCACGGGGACGGCCTCCCTCGCGGGTTGCGCGCCGCTGCTGGCTTTCGTGCCGCCGCAACCCGACATACTTATGCAGAGTACAAAAGCCGCCAGGCCGCCGGAGACCAATTTCAGTTTTGATGTGGGGATAAAACGAAAAAACGAGGAGACTTTGTTCGAAGCTTCAAACACCGCTTGCATTGTTACCTTTGATCTACTTCCGAGCCTGTATGATTGCGTTGGCTGCGTTGACCGATCACGAGACCGAATCCGCAACCAATTAGAGCGTCCCTGCCCGCTCTGCTATCCGCCGTCACTATGTCTACCTGGGCGGTCGAAGACCAGCGAAACGACAAAGATCAATTATGGACCACAGCAACACTCGCCCACAAGTTTCAATATCTCGCCGATCTTAGGTCGAGACCGAGTGTTTCGGATGAATCCCGCTCGTTGATGAACTCACCGGGGGCAGGGCCTATTCGTACCGCAATGCATCGATTGGGTCGAGCGAGGCTGCCTTGCGCGCGGGGTAGTAGCCGAAAAGAATTCCTACCAGCATCGAGAAGATAACAGAGATGAATATCGATGCCGGCGAAATCAACGTTGGCCAGCTAAGAGTGCGCGATATGGTAATCGCGGCGGCGACGCCGAACAGGACGCCGATCAATCCTCCGACGAAAGACAGCGTGATCGACTCAATCAGGAATTGACGGCGGATCACCTTGCTGCGGGCGCCGATCGCCATCCGGATTCCTATCTCACGAGTCCGCTCGGTCACCGAGACGAGCATTATATTCATGATTCCTATGCCGCCGACCATAAGCGAAACTCCCGCGATCGACGCAAGAAGATTAATCATGATCTTGGACGACTGATCAGCGGCCTCGGCGACGTCGGTCAGGTTCCTGACAAAGAAATCATCCTCCTGATTAGGCCCGAGTTTATGCCGCTGGCGCAGCAGATCAGAAATCTGGTTCTCGGCGGTGAAGGTGGCGGAAGGGCTGATTGCCGACACCATAACCTGGTTGATGTAAGTTATCGTCAGCATTTTTTTCTGGGCCGTCGTATACGGCACCATTACGGTGTCATCCTGATCGTTTCCGAACTGCCCCTGACCTTTGGTGCTAAGGACGCCGATAACCCTGAACGGAAGATTCCGAATTCTCATCGTCTGGCCGATGGGATCAACCCCCGCGAATAAGTTGTCGGCGACGGTCTTCCCGATCACGCAGACACGCGCGGATGTTCGGACATCACCTTCGGTAAAGAACTCGCCCGAGGTCACAGGCCACGATCGGATGTCCGGAAAGTTTTCGTTTACGCCCATGATCCCGCTCGAGGCGCTCCAGTTTTGATTCCCGAATACAAGCTGGCCTCCCGCGCGAACGCCGGGCGTTGTCATTCGCACCGAAGGGCATTCGCGTGCGATGGCCTCGGAGTCTTCAACGGTGAGCGTGTTTGTCGAACCGCTGCCGCCGCGCATACCGCCCGTGCGCGACGATCCGGCCATCACAAAAAGCATGTTGTTGCCGAGTTGGGCAATCTGACTCTGAATCTGCGAAGACGCGCCCTGGCCTATCGCTATCATTGCTATTACCGCTCCGACGCCGATTATGATGCCGAGCATGGTCAGCATCGAACGCATCTTATTACGGGAAAGCGCCTTCAGAGCGATTTTGAATGTAAGCAGGAGGTTCATTCGTCGTCCTCTGTCTCGTCGACATCAACAGGCGGCAAGCTCTCCAGTTCTTCGCTCGCCGAGCGTGGGTCATCGACAAGGTAGTCGCGCTTGATCTTGCCGTCTTTGAACACGACTACACGCTTGGCGTACTGAGCAATGTCCGGCTCGTGAGTAACCAGCGCAACAGTAATTCCTCGCTCGCGATTCAGATATTGAAAAACGCCCATCACCTCGATCGAGGTACGGCTGTCGAGATTACCTGTTGGTTCGTCCGCGAGAATGATCGACGGCTGATTGACGAGGGCGCGCGCGATGGCGACGCGTTGCTGCTGGCCGCCCGACAACTGGTTGGGCATATTGTGGAGCCGCTGCCCCAGCCCCACCAACTCGAGGCACTCTGTCGCCCTCTTAATTCGTTCGGAGTGTTTCGCTCCGAGGTACAGGAGCGGCAGCTCCACATTTTCTATAGCCGTCGTACGCGCAAGTAGATTGAAACCCTGGAACACGAATCCGATTTTTCGGTTTCGGATGTCGGCCAGCTCATCTTTTGTCAGCTTCGAAACATCCTGACCTTCGAGGTAGTAGTGCCCTTTGGTAGGCTTGTCCAGGCACCCGAGTATATTCATCGTGGTAGATTTGCCTGACCCGGATGCGCCCATTATAGCGACGAACTCACCCGGTTTAATGTGGAGGCTGACGCCTCTCAGGGCATGTATCTCGACGTCGCCCATCTGATAGATCTTGTGAACGTGGTTCAGCGTTATGAGTTCTTGCGCGGACGCGCCGGAGCCTTCCAGCTCTTCGTCCTTTCGAGTCGCCGCCTCTTCGCCGATGATCACTTGAGCTCCCACTGCCACCTCGTTTTCCGATCCATTGAAGCGGATCTCTATCGGCCTCGGCCTCCCCCCATCGGCGGACGCGGCTGTAGCGGATTCGTCGTATTCGCCTGCGGCGGCCTTGCGCCGCTCGTATCGTTCTGGCCGGTAACTATTATGTCGCCTTCTTGCAAGTCACCGGAGATGATCTCCGTAAACCGCCCGTTCGTAATGCCGAGCCTGACGAACCGAGGCTCGAGCTTTTTGTTGACGGTTAGAACATAGACAATCTGGCCCTGTTGCCGTCTCGATCCACCTTCGCCTCTTCCACCGCCCTGCCCGCCCGCATCCCGAGAACCGCCGCCCATTGATCCATTGGAGCCATTCCCCTTCGTCGCATTACTCCCCGAAGCGCTGCCGCCTTCCGAGCCCGAAGCCTTGTCGCGTCCGCCCTCGCCCCTCCGCGCGTGTCCTTCCGCATTCGAGTTGGCCCCGTCTCTCCTCCCGCCTCGATGCGACCCGCCGTTAGAATTAGCGTCGCCGCCTTCGCGGGCATGCTCGCCTCGGTGCATACCCGACCTTCCGCCATTGCTGTTGGCGTCCGACCCTCCGCCCTCCGAAGCGCCGCCCTCCCGGCGCCCACGCCAATTACCATTCCCCTTCCTACCCTCCCCGCCCTCACGCATTCCCGGACCCTGGTCGCCTTCTCCATGATGTTGTTTATGCTCTGCTCCGCCGCGATTGGCGTTTGCGGTATTGCCGGCGGGCGCCTGTGCGGTCTCTTCGGCAGGGGCTCCCTCTTCTTTCGGTTGATTCTCGGCGCCTTGATCTTTAGCAGCTTGCCGCTCGGCTTCTCGTTGTTGGCGCATCGCTTCGATCTTCGCGTTAAGCTCCGCTTGTTCCTTCTCCGAGAGATTCGGTCTGAACCTGAGCGCGGCATTTGGCAGCATCAACACGTTCTCGCGTTTAGCAATGGGGATCGTCAAGTTGGCAGTCATACCGGGCCTGAGCTTGAGTTCGGGATTGGACACATCTATGACAGCCGTGTAGGTAACCACGTTTTGGAGAGCCTGAGCGTTCAGGCGGATCTGTGAGATCGTCCCATTGAATACGTCGCCATGATAGGCATCGACGGTAAAGTTAGCTCGAATCCCTTCGCGAATCTGTCCGACGTCGGCTTCATCTATTGATCCGAGGACCTGCATCTTGGTTAAGTCGTTCGCGATGGTAAAAAGCGTGGGCGCTTGCAGACTAGCGGCGACAGTCTGTCCTACATCCACGGTGCGAGACACCACGACGCCGTCTATAGGAGAGGCGATGATCGTGTGAGCGAGATTTACTTTCGCCTGATCGAGTTGAGCTTTGGACTGAGCGACACTCGCTTTGGCCTGTTCGAGTTTCGCTTTCGCGGAATCAATCGCAGCCTGCGCCTGACCTACTTGAGCGCCCGCCTGAGTGTATTTTGCGGCGGCTGCGTTGGCCGCGGCCTGAGCGGCTTCAATCTCACGGCCGGACAGTACGTTGACCAAAGCCTGATTGCGCTTAAGGAGCGCTATCGCGTCGTCTCGCTGGACTCGCGCTACTTCCTGGTTGGCCTTTGCTGAATCGAGACTGGCCTGTTGACTGGAGAGATCGGCGGTAGCCGTCTTGACGGCGGCCTGGGAGTTCAATACATTCGCCTGAGCGTTGTCGACTTGAGTTTGAAAAATGGCGGGGTCGAGCTTGGCTACCAATTGTCCTCGCGAGACCTTTGAATTAAAATCGGCGCCCAACCAGGACACCGTGCCGGACACCTGAGAACCCACCTGAACCGTCGTAACAGCCTGAACAGTACCGGTGGCCGATACGGTAACTTCAATAGTTCCGCGCTCGAGTTTTTGTGTTATGAAATCGCTGGCTTCGGTGCGCTTGGTCAATACAATGGTTGTAATAACACCGGCCGCAAGCACGACCACGATGCCGATCAGCAAGGCCCGCCGTCTCTTCAAGAACAACAGTAGTTTCTTCATCTCACCTCTGCCTCGGAGCCGTTTCGGTGAATGCCGTCTAAGTAAAAGCCATTACCCGTGCGACTCATTCTTTCTTCAACTCGCCTTTCAACTCGATTCAGTATCAACTAGCGATGTGGCTAAAACGGCCTAAACCACGAATCGGTTACACGTATCAGCATTCAATCAAGTCCAAAGCAATAATGTCAACGCAACGCACTCGAGAATACTCGCTGCCCGGCGTCAAAGGCTTACATTGGATGCAGGGCATGCAAAAACAATTTGCTTGACCCTGGAATCTATTCCAGACCTTATAATGGCACGGTCGATGGGAGACGCATCCAAAAACGGATTCCTGCGGGCGGGTGAGCTGGCAAGGCTCTCGGGCGTCAGCACCGATACCCTGCGGCACTACGAACGCAAAGGCGTTCTGCCGAAACCGGGTCGATCACGCAATCGGTACCGCCAGTATCCACCCGAGGCCGCCAAGCGAGTGCTCATGATTCAACGGGCATTGGCGATTGGCTTCACGCTTGACGAGCTCGCCGGAATTCTAAACGTTCGCGACAATGGAGGCTCGCCGTGCGGGCGCGTTCTTGAGATCGCTGCCGCCAAGCTTGCCGCTCTCGAACAACGAATCGTTGAAACAATCGCGCTTCGCGATGAGCTTTCAAGCATACTGGACGATTGGGATGCAAAACTATCGAGTACACAACCAGGCGGCCGCGCCGCTCTCCTCGAATCGTTGACCGGCAGAAACCTCTCGAAGGCGCGCGATCCGCAATTTCAAAAAAGCGGGAAACCGCGACAAAAGCATCGAAGGAGTTAGATCGAAATGAGTCCATTATCTTATCGAATCGCGATGATCAGTCTCATCCTCACAACATCCACCGCCGTACGCGCCCAACACGAACATCCGAATAATCCCGCAATGGACAAGTGTCCTGCTCACGAGTCGCATATGGCAGCCTTGAAAGAAAGAGGCGCTCGCGCAATGGGATTCGACCAGGACAAGACCACTCATCATTTCAAGCTCGCGCCGAACGGAGGCGCTATTGAAGTTGAGGCAAACGATAGCAACGATACTTCCAGCCGCGATCAGATAAGGCATCACCTCGGGATGATCCGAGAAATGTTTGCTGCCGGCGATTTCTCGAAGCCGTTCGAGGTTCACGCGCAGGCCCCGCCCGGCGTGGAAGGCATGACGCGGCTAAGGGAGACGATCAACTATGACTTTGAGGCTACGGAAAGAGGCGGCCGCATTCGAATCTCCACACTCAACAAAGAAGCAGTGAGTGCGATTCACGAGTTCCTTCGTTTTCAAATCACCGATCACAAAACAGGGGATTCAGTAAAGTAGCGATCAGCGGTCAGCTATTACCGATGAAGCGTAGACAGATCATTCAGATCAGGTCTTTGGGAATCACTACGTGGCGCATCAAACGAGCGATGAGGCTCTTTCTTCTCTCGACCCTCGCCTTATGTTTATCAGGATTGTAGGCTTCACGAGGGTTCGGGATTATAGCCGCGAGAAACGCGGCTTGATCGGGCCCCAGTGACGCCGCCGTTGACTCGAAATAGGTTCTCGAAGCCGCTTCCACGCCATAGACCCCGTCGCCCCATTCGATCACATTCAAATAGAGCTCGAGTATGCGCCGCTTGCTCAGAATCTTCTCCATCTCCCAGGTGATGAGAGCTTCGTGCAGCTTTCGCAGAGGGTTCTTCGACGTTGAAAGGAACAGGTTCTTCGCGAGTTGCTGGCTGATGGTAGAGGCGCCGCGGTGAAAACGCTTCTCTTCCCAGTCCTTTTCGAGGGCCTTTTGAATCTCTTCCCAATCGAATCCTTCGTGATCAAAGAAACGGGAGTCCTCGCCCGCCAACACGGCGCGAATAAGAGAGGATGAAATCTTGTTATAAGGCACCCAGGTCTGCTCTTGTCTGACCGGTTTCCCGGCGGCCTTCGCCTCCGAAGCTCTCTGTTCCATCAAGGCTGTGACCTCGGGATTGACCGCCCTGAATCGAAAGACGCTGTACAGAATTGTCGCGTGGTAAATAAGGAAGAGCCCGACAACCGCTCCGGAGATGATCCAGAACCATCGCCGCCATCGCGGCTTCGGCCCGCGAGCGCGCCTCTCATTCTTGTAGCTTTTCGTCCCCGACACTAACGCCCTCAACGATGCACGGTATGTCGAGTCAGGAATTTAACACGACGCCGCAGTCGGGCAACAGAGGCGGTTCAAACGCGCCTTGATGTATGACGGTGCGCGAGATGAGAAAGGGATAGCCGGTTAGACCAGGGTATTATGACGAACTCAATTTCAAATAAATTGCTGCTCTGCTGCCCCGCCGGAGGGTTTCGATACGGATCGAAGCGAATCTATCACTAGCGTTCCAACGCCGAGCGATCCCATTTCGCGAGAGTTGCTCCCGCATCGTAGGTGCTCTGCAAAAACTCCATCACCATTTCATCAGGAGAAGCCGCATTGCGGACCTCATCGTAGAAGAGCACGAAGCCCTTCGTGTCCTGACTGTAAAAAGCCTCCGCCGGTTTAATTGAAGCCTCGCTGAACCCTGCCGGCTCGGGAGCCGAGTAAGCATAAAACGCCGCATCCTTTATGGCGCCGCCGCCGGGCCAGAAGCCGTGGCTTATCACTTCGTGTGAATACCCCTCTCGCGTGATCGAGTCCGCCCCTTCCCTTTCCGGGGCCTTTCGCCCCGAAAACCGAGTCACCGCCATATCCAAGCCGCCCCAGAAAAAATGCACCGGGCTCACCTTGCCTATAAATCGAGCTCGGAACTCTTTGAACAACCTGTCCACCTGCACGAGTATTCGCCAGAACCGGTTCGCGTAGTCCGGATCATAGGACGCATGCGTTCGATCCTGTTCGAATGGAATCGGATCTGGAACTTCCGACGGCAGAGTCCATATCTTTATAGTTATCCCAAGCTCGCCGAGCGCCGACATGACCTCACTATAGAATTCCGCCACGCTCCTGGAGCGCAAAGCGATTGTTCTACCGGAGCCGTCGCTGCACTTTATACTCAAAGTGTGATCGATGAAGTCGAAGTCCATCTGAAAGGTCCGTTCCTGATAAGGCATCGGAAAAGTCGTTAAACCTCGCGAGGTCACGTACAGTGTTGTATTCCACCAGTGATTGACCAAAGGCGTCTGAGCCAGTTCGATCTTGCCCACGATCTGCATCCACATATGCAGAGTTGCACAGGTATCCGCCCACTCAGCCAACGGAAGCGCCGGCCAGATATTGTCTTTATTATCCTTATCAATGGACATCTTATTCGACCTCCAGTCCGCGTGAAGGGACCGGGACTTAATCCTGTTCAGACCATACGAACGTGCCTTCGCGGAGATCGCGCAAAGCCTGCTCGATCTCGGCTCGGGTATTCATAACGAAAGGTCCGTAGCGCGCGATCGGCTCATTCAGAGGCTTGCCGGAAATCAAAAGAAATCGCGCTTCCGAAGCCGAAGTATCGACCTTGATATAATCGCCGTCGCCCCACACGACGAGTCTGACTGCTTCCGCATCGCGCGCTTCGGTCGAATCAATTCCAAAGCGGGCCTGGCCTTCGAACAGGTAGCTGAACGCCGTATGCCCGCGTTCTATTTCGTGGCTGAACGAAGAGTGAGCGGGAACCGTCACGTCCAGATAGACGGGATCGGCAGCAATTCCGGTCACCGGACCCGCAATGCCGGCGGCCGTGCCCGCGATGACCTTAACTCGCGCGCCGCTATCGGTGGTGATTTCGGGAATCTGACCGGCTCGGATGTCCTGGTATCTCGGCCTGCTCATCTTGAGTCTTGCTGGAAGATTGACCCAGAGTTGAAAGCCGAAGTTGCCTTCTGGACGGGCCTGCGGCATTTCTTCGTGCATGATTCCGCCGCCCGCGGTCATCCATTGAATATCTCCGGCGCCGATGCTGCCGGAATTGCCGAGCGTGTCCTTGTGATTGACGACTCCCGTCAGCATATACGTGACCGTCTCGATGCCTCGATGAGGATGGAGAGGAAACCCGGCTACGTAGTCATCGGGATTGTTAGATCCGAAGTTGTCTAAGAGTAAAAAGGGATCGAGGTGGTCGAGCGAGTGTGTTCCGATGCTGCGTTTCAGCCGGACACCGGCTCCTTCGACTACGTGTTGGGGTTCTACGATCTTGTCTACCGGTCTTGAGATTGCGGTCATGATTTTGCACTCTTTCGTTGATGCGTTGCTTGCCAGATCCAATATGCCGGTATGCCGGTCGCTATCACAGCGAACACCAGCAACGTTCCGCCTGCGCCTTCGACATGGCTTCGTCCCGACATCCATGAGATAAGATTTCTAACGTCATCTATGACCGCGTTGCCCACCAGGAATGTAGCCGCAAGCAAAAACAACGCCGGAGTCACTGGATACCCGAGAGCCTTATATGGCCTGACAATATCCGGCCGCTTCTTCCGAAGCGTGTAGACAGCCGCGACACCGCCTGCGTAAAACGGCCAGATTCCCAACACGAATGTGTCCGCCAATTGTTCGAACGACCTCACCATCACGAAGATCACCGCGAGCACCGCTGCAAGCGAGATAGCCACGTGAGGCGTCTTGAATTTCGGATGCACCGCCGCGATCTTCTTGAAGAAGAGCCCATCATCCGACATTGCAAAGAAGATTCGCGAGCCGGTCAACATCGATCCGTTCAACGTGCCGAACGCCGATATCATCACCGCGAGCGAGACAAGCGTCACACCCGTCCCGCCTACGACTCTGAACGCCGTATCCGCCGCAACGAGCTTTGAATGCCCGATCTGATTGATGTCGAGCAGATGCAGGTAAGCGAGGTTGGTAAGCAGGTAGACGCCGATGACTATGGCGGTTCCGGCGATCAACGCGAACGGGAGATTGCGTTCCGGGCGCTTCACTTCCCCGCTCACAAAAGTCAGGTCGGCCCATCCGTCGTAGACCCATAGCACTGAGATCAACGCCAGCCCGAATGAAGTCACCGTAGTAGTTCCAGCCGGTCCAAGATTCTGAAGCGCTTCCGGAGCCGGAAGCCGTCCCCCGATAACGAACGACGCCAGCACCAGTAATATCAGAGCTATGAACTTGGCCGTCGCTGTTGTGTTTTGCAGAGCCGCGCTTATGTTGACTCCCACAACATTCAAAACGGCAATGACGACGATGGAAATTGCAGCGAGATAATGAACCGCACCGGCCCGGTCTATTCCGACAGACAGCAACGCGCTTGCGAAGCCTTCGGGCGAATTAGTCTCCAGCAACCTGATCAAATATTCCGAGAAAACCGTGGCAATTGCGCCTAATGCCGAAGCTCTGAGTATCGTGAGCTGGCTCCAGCCAAACAGAAACGCGGGCAGTCTCCCGAAGCCTTCACGCAAATAAACGTACACGCCTCCGGTCTGAGGCAACACCGAAGAGAGCTCCGCGTAGGTGAGCGCTCCGCACAACGTGAAGAGCCCGCCGATCACCCACATTATTAGAAACAGTGGTTCATTCGGGATTCGAGTCGCGATGCTGGCCGGTGATCTGAAGATCCCGCTGCCGATCGTAGTGCCTACGAGAACCGCGGTGGCGCTGATGACTCCGAGGGTCCTCGGCAGCGTAGCAGAAGGGCCGTCAGGCGTGTTGTTATCCGAGTTAATGTCGAGTCGATCTTTGCTTTTGGCTTCCACGCTGCCTCCGCGTCGACTGTGCGGAGATTAGGGGAGAGGGTCGCGCTCGTCAAGGCAAGGCCATCCTGGTTATTTAGCCAAGGCGTGATTGGGTCAAGGCAGATCCAGCGCGCGGGCTCTTCACGACGCGGAATTGGTGCTGGCTCGAGAAGAGCCGGTCGCGGAAAACTCCGCCTCATTGCGCTGGGCGCTTGAGCCGGCCCACGTCGAGCAGGAGCCCCACCATCAAGGGGATGACCTGCGTCACCGCCGGGGCGACGCCTAGCTGCGTGTCGAGCATCGGTATGCGCAGCAGAACGAGCAGAAGCTGCACGAGTCCGGCGACGAGCAGCGCCTTCCAGGCCCAGACGTCGCCGCGCCGGTACGGTCCAAGCACGATGGTCAGGAACAGGACGCCGAAGCCCGCCCCGTAGGCTGCGGACGTGCCGCGGATACCGCGCAGGGCAGTTGCGATGACGGCATCGCCGCCGGCGACCCTGGACACCCTCGAGCTGCCGATGGCGTAGTCGTCTGAGGTGCGGTACGCGTGGAAGGCCGAAACCAGGCTGAAGAACGTAATCGCGACGCCGAGGACGGTGAGGAGGATCCAGCTTGCTTTTTTCATCGAGACCTCCGGAATTTCTTTAGTTCGCTTTGTTTTGAAGACCGCTGCGCGCTCTCCGCGGCATCGAGAGTTTGGCCCATCGTCGTCAGGAATGTCCAACCCGGTACACGGGTCCGCGCTTGAGATTCATTATAAATTCGCCCGCTAGCAGGGTTGCGGTCTTGCTGGTTAAAGGAAGAAGGAAAACGTCTTTAGAAGAGTGAGGCGCATTGATGATCACAGATGGCCTGACTTTTGATCCTGATAAATCTGAGAACGGATAACGTACAAGTACAACTTCACCTCTTGAGTAGTTGCTCATAAACGCCGTCCTCTTCATTATTCCAGACCGTTGCCAATGAGGTCTCACTCGCCTGCAACCAGAACTCTGCCTCTTCAGAAAGAATCGTGACTAGCACTTCGGTCCCCTCAGGAAGGCTAACCTGCTCAGCAATTCTATTCTGCCTTCTCTGACGATTGCTTTAACTGTATTCATCATCGTAAACCAAAATTGTCTCGATAAAATTTGGCGACTCTCTGCCTTAACTGTTCGTAATTTCCTCTCTCATAAATGAGGCATTCCCAATTCCTCAAATCGGAGGGGAGATTCAAAACCAAGCTAGATTCAGAGATGAGCAGTACATCTTTGCCCAGGCCCATTGCCGCACCCAATTCAAAATAAACATTGAGATTATCAGAGTCTACTTTAGCAACGATGAACCTACTCCGCTCAATTGAGCGTAATACTTGGTCCAGAATTTGATTGGAGCGAACAGTATCGTCGCCTCTATGAACTTTGATTCCTACATCACTAAGCCCAGGTGAAATACCGTATCTATAGGCATTGTCATTTTCATCATTGTGACTGAAACGCATAACAATGAAAGCGGAAGCATAGTCAAGTACCTTGGGACGACCAACCGCTTCATCACGAACAACAGAAAGAATGCGCCTAATGGCATCTATGGCATTTTTATCCATCCCGTATTGCAGTAGTAATCCCTCACAGGAAAGGCATAAATTGCCTGCTACCATTCCCAATTTGATAGTCGGCTTTTCGATGCATAGGTCGTGTGCGCATCCTTTCGGAGGCTCATGGACTAGTCGCAGTAACATTTCTTCAGTAAGTTCAGCCTCAAACACAATCAACGATTGAGCAATTTGATAAAGCAAATATGATCGTAATGACGGTGGCGCAAATACTTCTTCCCAATCGTACGTAGTTATTATGGAACACTCTCGGTATTCGTGTGAGAACCAGTTATCCTCCAGCGAACGTGAGGTGATACAAATGAGATGTCCAGCTTGTTTTGAAGCGAGTAGTCTGTCCTGAAGTGAGTCCACTCGAATTATTGGCTCTCTATCATTGATAGATGTAGGTATGTCTTGGAACTGTAGAAAGAAATAGTTCTGAGAAGCATTTACAATCGCCACCGTATCTTTTATGCGTCGGGCATGGTTATTATTTTCGTCAGCCGCAATATTAATTCTTTTCATCTATATACCTCCAATTTTTTGTGACCTCGCTACTCTCAGCGGTCGGGTAGCTGGGCAGGATTGCTCCGGCCCAGCCCCTTAAGAATCGTGCCTGCAACTTTCGCTGCACACGGCTCAAACCTCACATAACGCCTCGTTGACGAGACGCGGTTTTACCGCTTTCAACTCACGGTCGTTAACCTTGCTGTGACAGCGGAGATGAAAGCAATACACGATTGCTCATTTTAATGCTTCCGCCCAAAAAGGCCCTCTAAAATTTCCTGTGGCTTTGCCATCCAGTCAACCCCTTGCTCTCCCGCCTGTGGATCAGCTTTGATGCTTGTTCGCACGCTCACTCCCCTGAGGTCACGCTCTCCTTGATCAATCCATGATGACCAAACCACTATTCATCTCTTTTCGTTCACGCAGCCTCCATTCCCCTCGCCGTCACAGTATTCCTCTGCCCTCTTGGTCACTCACAATTCGATTCTTCTCACCCGCAGCCTCGTCGCCCGCAAACAATCTTCATCCGCCGCTCGCTTCTAGCCTCCTCTTCCCTCGGATTAGCTCCTCCACACTCGCATCCAAGTCAACCTTCTCACTACAACCACCCAACCCGACCACATCCTCACCTAAATGCCTCCACTGAACTCCTCCTTAAACTCCAAATGATCCCAACCTGGCTTGTCAACACCGACTTGCGCGGCGGTTTCGCGCCGCGCTAAGTCTTAACTTGTTCTATGACGTCCTGTTGCACCGGATGGCTTGTCTTTGCTACTTTTATTAGTAGACGCAACGCCTCGTTTACGGATTCCGAATCGGGAAAAGCTTGTGCCACATCAGGCGCTAATAAAACCAGATTCGTCCCCTTCTTGTACCTCTTGGCATACTTGCCCCTTACTCTATTCTTCAACTGTGACAGGTCGTATTCTGGTCGGAGATCGTCTTCCAGTTCGCTATTGATTTCCTTCATAACCCCTTCTTTCTTGCCGTGTTAGTTCTCTCGCGCTGATGATGCGAACGCCGTCTGCTCGATCCGTGCGGCCACAAACAAGAGCCTACCCTTTTCTGAATTTCCAATAGTGATGAAGCGGTTCTCTTCTGCTGAATGGTCAGGATCATCATAAGTGTCTGACAAAGGGTCGCCAAACACAGTGGCCGCCTCTTCGAAAGATACGCCATGCTTCTGAACATTTACAGCATTCTTCTCCTCATCCCATTCAAGTTCCATGGGTTGAGTATACCATCTGCTCGCATCTCATCTACGGATGGTCGGGTAGCTGGGCAGGATTGCTCCCGCCCAGCCCCCTAAGGTAAGGGTCGAGGACTGGCGCGGCGCTCCTTAGGTCTGACCTATCGCTTCTCCCCGTTTCCTCTGGGAGTGCCTCACTAGTCAGACCGTGAGCCCGTTTCCAGCCCCCGCCTCGTCAAACGCAGCGTGCGGATTTCCCGCACTGCGCTTTCCTGTCTGCTTCGCCTCAAGGGTCATGTGACTTGTCCAGCCGGGCCAGCTTTCAGCGTTTTGCTCTTTCGGTCAACCCTACTAGATATTGAGCAGCCTGGGTTGTCCATTGATCCGGCTCTCCCGGCGAACTCGGTATTTGTTAAATAATCCTAGTTCATCGTAGAGCCACCGCTTACTCCACCTTTCCCAGCCGAAGCCTTTCCGCCTGCGGCTTCGCATCAAGTGTCGTCGCACTTGCTTAAGGATGACTCTAGGAGCTTATCTAATCCCTTTGACTTCAGTTCAGATAATAACTTGGATTTAAATGCAAGTATATCTCGATGTGTTGTAATCAACCTGATTCCAGAAACACAGAATAGCAATAGAGGTAAAGCGAGCAATAGATTAAGCACGATTAGCCGACCGGAATTATTGTCTAATTGGCCTGCTTTAATTCCAAGTGCGAAGAACAAAAACCCCTCAGTGGCAATATAGAAAACCATCACGGCTATTTGGCCTGCAATTGAAAGCCACAACGGTAATCTCTGTCTATCAACTATAGTCTCTGTTTCATGGGTTAGAAGAGGCAGGCCCGACAGCTTGAGAACTTTATCTTCAATTCGCGCTATTCTTTTGCCTGCTCTATGGATGTAGTATCCAGCATTAATTACGAAGCTCAGAAAGGTAACGAGTATTGGTATGACGAATAATAGGATTAAATCGAGCGGAGCCTCTGCTTTCCAGCCAGAACACCTCCAAAGAAAACAAATAGTAAAGGTACAAAATATAGTTTGGGAGCATTTAATCTGTCATCTATTTCTTTGCGCAAAGAATCGTACTCCTTCAGCGCGATGTCTATGTTGTTCTTCATATCCATTTTGACGGAGTCATTCATATTATCTCCTGTAGCTATCTATAGCATGAGGTGTCGAGCAATTCGACCCACATTGGCGGTATGACGCCTGATTCAACGGGCGCGTGAGCGGCACTGGGAGTAACCGAGAAGCTGAGGGCACGCGCTCCGCTGCAATCGGTTGTTGAACTAAGCGCTATGCGCAGACGCAGGCGCGTTCGTCTGATGAGCGCTATAGCTCGATCATTCTCGATCGGGATCTGAATCTCTACACTTCCTTTAACCCAAAATAAATCTCGAACTGGAGGTGTAGTTATGACCGAGATGCAGCGAAAGAGTATGATCGAGACTCTTCAACTGGCTGGCTTCTCTGAGCGTACTCAGGAAGCATATGTTCGAGCTGTCCGCCAACTGGCTGAGCATTATCACAAGTCACCTGACCTTATCACCGAGGAAGAACTCCGACAGTATTTCCTCTACATTAAGAATGTCAAGAAGTATGCCCGTCCAACCACTACCATGGGTGCAATTAAATGTGGGACTCGACTATGAAACGGCTAGGATCTTGGGTGTCAGGTCCCATTGAGGACTCACGTGACAGCTCGCTGGCGTCGCTTGGAGTATCAACGACTTACACAAATACGCGCAGCCAGCCCTGCCACATCGCTGTAATTGTTGTCAAACAAGAGCCGGAATAAAAGTCCCATTTTATTGCACCCCACTACCATCGCCCTGTGCGGAATCAAGTTCTTCTTCGAAAAGACTCTCGGCACGCGATGGACGATCTTTGATCTGATCAGGCCAGTGTCGCAAAGCGCCGACCTCAACCCCGCCGTCAGGACGGTATGGTTATAGAATTGGGTAGTCTCAAACCGATTGCCCTCAGGACGGAGGGGCTCCAGAGTCTCCATTCTGCTTTGGGCAGGCGGAAATTTCTGGACACCGGATTTGTTTTAAATGTTGTTTTGGATCTTGTTTTCGGTGTTTGTTTTGGATGTTGTCTTTTGTCCTGGAGGGACATCTGGGGAATAGCCCACCAGTTCACTGGTGGGTTGCTGTCCCAATTGCTTGGGAAGTGCCGAAGGCACGGCTGATTGTTATCTTCACAAGTGCGACCTGAATGGTCTCTGCGAGTTTCAATTTGATCGGAGCTTTCATAAGAAATGTAATCTTGAGACATCAGCCGTCCCTTCGGGACTAGCGCTTTGTTTTGTGCCCCTACCCACCGATAAATCGGCGGGCTATTAATCACAACATCCCTTTGGGATGCTTTCGGGAAGTCTCCGCGGAAGAATTCATCCGCCGCTTCCTTCAGCACGTCTTACCAAAGCGCTTCATCAAGGTAAGATTCTACGGCCTGCTCAGTCCCGGAAACCGCCATCTCCTCAATAAAGCAAGGAAGCTGCTCGGCGCCGGCCACTATGTAAAACCCTCATCACGCGGCGGCTTCACCCCGCGCTAAGCCTTATCTTGTTCTAAACGCGTAGTGGATTACCTGGAGCATTTCACTACTGCATTCACTTCGTTGTAGTGAAATGCTGCCGTAGAAGCTCATTTGCCAACTGGCTGGATGGAACATCCTTCCTACGAGCCTGCTTGCGGAGGCTCCTTCAGGAGCGCGCGCGCGATGGCGATGTGTCCGTCAACCTGTCTCCGCCAACCTGTGTCCGTCAACCTGTGTCCGCTAACCCCGGTGTTCGTCAACCCCGCAAGGGGTTGCAGCCTCCAGCCCAGCGGTTGCCGTACTCGGCTACCCTGGGAATACAGCGCGTTCTGCCTCCAACCCCAACGGGGTTGCGGCTCTCATTGCGTATCGAATTGAAATGTGACTGCCGCAGTCAGTTGCGTTTTATACTCTGCGAGTCTGCAACCCCTTTGGGGTTGGCGCCAATCACTGCCGTTCCCCAGGGTAGCCGACTACGGCAACCCTGGGCTGGCGGGCACAACCCCGTTGGGGTTTGAAACCAAGAGTGGAATTCACCCTACTGGAATAAGTAGTCCTCTTGTAGATAGGCCAACTAGCCTATCTAAATTCTTAAGGAAAGCATCGCTCAATACCGGAATCCGTCTTAGCTGCCACAAGATTTCGCCATTGGTCCAGGCTGTCTCTCTAGCTTTACGCACACTCCATAAGGCGATCACATCATCAAGCTGACCCAGGTCTTGATCTATTTCTTCAACAACTCCCGTAGCAAGGAACTGCTTCACCTCCTCTGCGACAACCTCTAAGATGGTATTTACCTTCTCAAAGTCTCTATGCTCTGGACTACCGCCACGCGGGACAATGCCCTCTCCCTCGGAGGTCTGTACCAGGGCTATCGCGAGGTCATGATTGATATGGGCATTCATTCCTGCAATAGCGAACTGGACTCTCATAATATTCCGGCTATGTCTTGCTTTGAACAAAGGAGCCCAAGCACTGGCAACACTTTTCTCCTCACGCTTCCAACTGGCAATAGCCGTGAAGTATAGACCGGCGAATATTACAGCCAGCCGCTCGAGGAACCGTGGATTCTCCCACCCCTCAGCCGGAGGATGACGTTGAACAGCCTGAGTCACCCTCAAATAAAGAAGGTTAAACCATTTCAGTCCATCATTACTTGGAAGAATGTTATCAAAGTCTTCCATCAGCTTAATTACATCATCAATGGTGTTGATCACGGATGCCGAAAGAGCCTGAACAAGCCTTTCGTCAACTAGAGATGTGTCAGGTGAGCCTTCCGTCATTTTCTCAGACCTCCTTATTACTGTAACGCGAGAATCGGAATCAGAAGGAGAGAGTCGGACTTCTTAAGTCGCCGCATCGGACTTCTTAAGTCGCCGCACATTGACCTCCTTATCGGACAAAACCAGTGAAGACTTAGTCTCTTAATCCGCGATTGTACCGACTAAAGTAGTCTGGATCATCAAAAGAACCTCGTATCTTTGTTAGAGACGCAAACATAGTTGCACCAAAAACGCTCAAATTTCTATGTACGTTGAATCATCGCGTCAACGAAAATAGCGAGCATTCATCACTGTCGGCCCCTACATTCTAAAGATCAATTGAGGCTTCACTACCGATAATCAAGGCTTCACATAATCAGAGGGATTTTCGTTACTCGGAGGAAGCTTAGTCTGCTACTCCTCATGCTCTCTTGTTTGATTAGCTCTTATTCGCCGACGGTACGGGCGTAACACAAATTGGACCGGCACGAGTGCGTACCAAAGAACAAAATTAACATTCGCGTGACGCACGTGCGTGTAGTAGAATACCGCCGCCGCCAAACGGCAGTAGTCCCCTGAGCCGTCAGTTCCATTTCTGCGGCATTGTTCAAGCAGGGTATTTTGAAAGACGAACTAGATTTGAAAAAACGCTTGGTCGTCAGCGCATCCGCAGGAGCACCGCAAAGAGAAGCGCGACGATCAGCATAGCCAGTCCCGGTTCGGTGTCTGGCATCACGGGTTGATTCGGAATTCCTTTATTAGAAGCTGAGGTCTTCGGTTGATTTGCATTTATCTTCAGGGCTGCCGGTTGCTCGCCGGGATCGCAAACGCAATCGGCATCACCACACATACATGAGCGGCCGTTCGACGCCGTATGGCCTGCAAACGCCTGCGGCTGAAATGGGACAGATTTCGTAGTGGCTATATTCCGAGAGACACAGAACGGGAGCCCGAGAATCACCAGCATCGTTGCTGCACAGCAAAGTAGTCTTTTCATCACTCTACCCTCCAATCAGATTTGGACATCCGAATCGCATGTCTCTGCGGGTCATACACGCTGTCAGCGAGCAGTTTATGAACTACTCGCTCGTGCTCGGCTTGCGCACGAAGAAATCGAGTCTTTGTGCAGGTCGTTGCTTGCCGTTGCCGCACAAGCTCACGCGTTGAGAGATGTGGAAGCCGTAGATATGGCCAGCCAGACAGTTCTTGGCCTGTCTGCTTCCGATCATGCAAAGAAAATCGCTCGTTACTATCAAGCATTTTGTTTAAGTGAGCGGCGCGAGTTCGCGACAGCACGAGAGATTGTCGATCACTTGTTGGACGAAAGGCTAAGTTCCCAATTGCGGTCACGATGTCTCCTAATTAAGGGCTTTACTTATTTCTGTGCTGGTCAGATTGATGAATCACTACCCTTCTACTTAGAGGCTGCCCGGGCCGCTCGTAATTCTGACATTGCGGCCTTGCTCCGAGCGGCGAGACATATTGCGGTAATCAAGAGCATTCACGGTGATCACTATCAAGCCTCCGCTGACCTTGAAGCGTTGATCCCGCTCGCTTGCCAGATAGCGAGAAACGATCCTCAGGCGTACTCAGCGACACTGAATAGCTATGCAGTCGAACTTGGTGAAATCGGTCAGGTTGAACAGGCTCTTAATGTCGTACTCCGAATTGCACCGTTCTCAATCATTCATCCTGAGTTCAATGAAACCATAGCTGAGCTTCGGGAAAAACTTCCCACACGCAAGCATTCCGTTGTCGTAATACACATCCCATCGGAACCTGCCACTGCTTCGCAAACGGCGGCGAACCGGACGACGAAACGCGCTCGGTTATCAACGTTCATCATTCGTGAAGCTGAACGGCGCTTCACATCATTTCGAGCGCCGCCTCTTCAACGCCGACGACCCATCCCATCCAACCTCGCGCTGCTCAATCCTGCGCGCCAGCCTGCCAAGCCACGAGCGCCTTAATACATCTCCGCCTTCCACTCATCTCAAGAATTGCGTAGGCCAATTCATGGTCTAATCGTCGAAAAACCGCGGAGGAATTTCAAGCGCATTTCCACGGCGAATAAATATTTCATTGCTTCAAAGAGCATACCGTAACCGGATTGCAGTATAGCGTTACGGTGTACCCGAAAACTCGATGAGCGGATGGCCGCCACTCTCGATGGCGTCCACCCTCTCACCAGCTAAGCGCGTTGGCGTGCCAGAAGTTCTCTGTCCGATCACGCCGCGGCGCTCTAGAAGAGGTGTGTATGATATTAGAGGCTGATGCACGAGACAACTCGAAAATCACTTCCGACGATGACCGCCCGAGCGGGCTTGAAACTCGAAAAGAGGAGCCGGATCAAACCACCGAAGCCAGCGGCGGCATTAAGAGATACCGCGGGTGGCACAAATCGATAACCGGGGGTCGAGGGGAGCTTTTTGCAAACAAAATCGCTCAAATCGTTGGGCGTATCCAGATCAACATCGACTCACATCGGTCCGTCCTCGATAGATTCCCAGAGCAGACATTCAAACCGAACCGGATTACGCCCTGTAATCAGCTACTCTGCCTGATCGAGCGCGGGCGGCTCCAAATCAAGCGCGCGCGCGACAGGAATTGGAGAGTTGCGAAGCAGCGGCTTCGTTACGTGCACGCGCCAGACGATCACAATCCTCAACAAGCAGGCACTGGAGGAAATCAAGCGACTTCTTTGAAGTCCGCCCGAAGTCGCAAGCCAGGCCAAAGAGGTGAGGCCTGGCTCCGTCTCCTCCGCGAGGAATCGGCATCGTCCCCGCGACGGTTCGCCCATTTTCTATTCAATAGAAAGCCAACAGAGTCGAGGTGCGTTATGGATTACAGGATAGGTGAAATTATGCGGTTCATTGAAACGAATTACTTCCGCCCAATTTCAATAAAAGACCTTGCCCGCGAAGCTAAGCTGTCGATGTCGCGCCTATGTTTTCTGTTCAAGACTGAGGCCGGAGTCACCCCAATGCAATATCTCAAGCAGGTAAGAATCCGCGAAGCCGAGCAGCTTCTAATGCAGGACAAGTCGCTATGCGTTAAGGAACTGGCGGCGAAGGTCGGCATTAAAGACAGGAGCCACTTCGCCCGTGATTTCAAACAGGCGTTCGGCGTTGCGCCCGGCCAGTATAAACGGAAAAAGAGTTCACATTAATTCAATAAATAATCACGAGGTTCCCGCTGATAAAGCGATGATTATGTGAGCCCCGGCTTGCACCAGGAAAAGCTGCCACTTAATAGGAATGCGCGCTACGCCTTGGTTGTAGACCGCGATTTAATCTCGGTCTACACTGGCGCCTGTTTACATCCCCTATCAGTTCTGGTTCGAGAGGATGATTGATGAGTATCGATGAGTATGAAGTTCATGGAGCCGAGCCGAGCGTGGATCGGCCAGTGATACTTCTCAGCAGTCATGAGTCGCAGCTTTCACTCGAGCTGGACTCAGAATGAACAAGAACCATGAATTGAGGACTTGGTCGCGAGCCGGTAAATGTGGTCATAACACCTTCCACGAGGAGCCAACCGCGGACGGCCCGCTCAAGGCCGTCACCGGCTCGCGGCCAATCTTTTGTGTCAGTCTTTTATTGTCAACGGAGGATTGGATGATGACTACGCTGGAAATCAAATTCGAAGTATTACGGATGTGGGGAACGATAACGGCTGGAGCCGAGGCTCTGGAATGCAGCCGCTCTCAACTCTCCTATTGTATCCATGGAAAGCGAAAGACTCCGCACATACGAGAAAAACTTGCCCGTGCTCTGAACAAGAGTGTCGAGGAACTCTTCGGGAAATGAAGCGCTATAGGGCATTGGGGCTGGAACCAGGGGCGGCGCGCTACGCGCTTGCCCTGGCTGTTTTATAGTCGGCCTTTCAGGCCTACATCACTTTTGCTTCCTCCCATGGACAAAACCCAGAGTCGGCCTTTCAGGCCTACATAAGCGCGAACTTTGATCAGGTAGGGTAACAAATGGCGAAACTCCAGGCCCAAGGCAACGCCCTGGGTGTTGAGCGGCCAAACGATCCGAGCAGAGAACGTGCGAAATGAGCGTTTCATCACAACATCGTTAGTTTTTGCGCAGCGCGGCAACGAAGCGCTTATATAGCGCCTTCAGCGCTATAGGACATTGGGACTGGAACCAGGGGCGGCGCGCTACGCGCTTGCCCCTGGCTGTTTTATAGTCGGCCTTTCAGGCCTATATCACTTTTGATTCCTCCGATGGACAAACTCCAGAGTCGGCCCTCTCAGGCCTACATCACTTTTGCTTCCTCCAATGGACAAACTCCAGAGTCGGGCCTTTCAGGCCTACATCACTTTTGCTTCCTCCGATGGACAAATTCCCGACTCGGGCCTTTCAGGCCTACATCACTCTTGATTCCTCCGATGGACAAATTCCAGACTCGGGCCTTTCAGGCCTACTCGCGGCTCTGGTAGCGATATTGCAGGTCGTTGATCGGAAGGATGCAGCGTATTATAAAAGGTCACAGACTGCTGCTCACACAGTACCTGGCCAAACGAGTAAACAGAGGCGTTGAGTTTTGTGCATACGCCTTCTAGAATTCTTAAGGCATCCGCAATCCGCGAGGAAACAACCTCTATTGGGAACCGGCCGAGATGCACAAACTTTTAATGAACGACAAAGGGTGTCCTGATTTACTAATCTCTGAATATTAAACCGCCGCGTAGCGCCAGATCGACATCACCGGGAATAAGAGTCCTTACGCATGCAGACTGTAGAAGCGGTTGTACTTAACTCAGTTCAAGTCCAGGAACCCTTTCTCAATCAGAAGGTCCATACTTCGCCGCGCCTCAGGCCAGGCGTAATCCTGCTGCTCTTTGTCCTCGTCTTCGCCGCTTTCTTCGTTCGCGCTTACCATCTTGGCGCCGCCGGACTGTCTGAAGACGAGACACACAAGGTGTTCGCCGTTCGCGCCTACGCGCAAGGCGACTTCGCCTCAAACGCCGAGCATCCGATGCTGATGAAGATGCTCTGCGCCCGTTCGCTTGAAGCCTGCGAGATATGGAATCGAATCGCCGGCGATCGGCCGGTTCTGGCCGTCTCCGAAGAGGCCGCGATTCGCCTGCCGAATGCGCTGTTCGGAGCCCTGACCGTTGTTCCTCTTTTCTTGCTCGCTCAGTCTCTGTTCGGATTTCGAATCGGTGTGATCACATCGATATTGTGGACGCTCGGGTTGAACGCGGTCTGGTTCAATCGAATAGCAAAAGAAGACACATTGCTGGTCTTTTTCATGCTCACCGCGTTCTATCTGTACAACCTCGCCAAGAACCGGCCCGAGCGCGATGAAAGAACACAGGAGCGACTATATGGCTTCGCGGGAGCGGCGTTCGGGCTGATGCTGTCGTCCAAGTACTTCCCGCATTACATCGGACTGTTTCAGCTCTACTACTATCTTGCGGCTTATGATAGTAAAAACAACCGGCCGCTCACTCGCCGAATGTGGGTGCGGCACTACGGCGCACTGTTCGGGACTCTACTCGTTTTCAACTTTGCTATCTTCGCTCCGGACACGTGGAGATATCTGTGGAGCTATCTCAGTGAAGACCTGCAGACCCATCACGGCTACATAATGATGGGCCGGCTTTATCCGAATGAAATTTCGGACACACCCGCGGGCACGCCGTGGTACTTCTACTGGCTCTACCTGGCGGTAAAGCTGCCTCTTCCGCTGCTTGCGATGTTCCTGGCGGGCGCCGTCGATGTGTTTCGACGCAGAAACGCCGGCGACAACCGCCGCGGATATCTATTTCTTAGAGTGATGTTGTTCGCATGGCTTGTGCCGATGTGCATAGTAGGATCGAAGTTCCTTCGTTATACTCTCGGCCTGATTCCGTTCGTGTATATGGCGGCCGCGATAGGCGCGGTTCTCATTGATTCGTATCTTCGCGGAATGATCAACAGGCTCTCGGATTCTCATGATCTGCTCATCGGATTGCCGCGCCGCGCTCTGACGGCGGGCTGCCGTACTGCTCTTGTTGTGATCGTAGCGCTGCCCGCGCTCGCGTTAGCACGGTATCAGGACAGTCCCGGTCTCTTCACCAATTCGATAGGCGGAAACAGGATCGGTTGGTTCTTTCCGCATGATGAATTCTATGATCTGGGCGCGAGGGAGAGCATAAAATTTCTGGCGGAGAGCGCCCCGCCCGGTTCGATCGTCGCGAGCGAGATTCCCGGAGTGATGCAATATTACCTCGCAAGATTCAATCGTCAGGACATAACGTCCATCGAGATCACGGAAGCGAATTCAGACGCATCGCGCCAGGCCGATTTCACAATCGTCCAGCCCGGTCGAGTCTATTTTGAGAATAGAAACAGGCTGGCGTGGATAAAGAAGGCATGTCCGCTTCTTCAGTCGAGCTCGTTTGAAGGCGAGGTTACTTCCGCGGTCTATTTCACTGGGAGCAACATACCGAATGGAGAATGAGCGCGCTTCGGGAGACCGCCTGCCGGCGAAGCGGCTCATCGTCAATGCCGATGATTTCGGATTCGCTCACGGAGTCAACGAAGGGATATTACTGGCGTTTCAGAGCGGAGTGTTGACGAGCACCACGATTATGGCGAACGGTCAGGCTTTTGACGAAGCCGCCGCAATAGCGCGCGCAAATCCGCAGCTCGGAGTCGGGGTTCACCTTGCCATAGTCGGCGGGAGGCCCGTAGCTCCCTTGAATAAAGTTGCTTCGCTGGTCGACCGCTCGGGCCTGTTGCGGCGCACGCTGTCGGATCTGATTCTTGAACTCGTCCGAGGCCGCATGAATCCTTGGGAGATAGAGATCGAATTCAACGCGCAGATCGAACGCGTGCTCGACGCGGGAATAGTTCCCACTCACGTCGACACGCACAAACACTCGCAGATTGTCGGTCCGGTCGCGAAGGCCCTGGCCCGCTCGGCCAATAAATTCGGCATCAAGCGAGTGCGTTTTCCATTCGAGAAGATATCCGATTACTGGTTGGCGGGGGACGCGGCGCGCGCCAATCGACGCGTTTACATGAAGCAGTTTCTGCAAGCTTCGACGACGGCCTATCGCGCTCGCTCGTTCAAGAAGCTGGCCGCGCGGGCAGGATTAAAGACACCGGATCGATTCTTCGGAGTTTCCCTGACGGGCCTGCTCGATAGCGCCGCGATGATCAATGTGGTTAGAATGATTGGCGCCGGAACGTCCGAGCTTATGTGCCATCCGGCGGTTCACGATGACAGCCTCGAACGGGCTGCTACGAGGCTCAAAAGCCAGCGGCAGCGCGAGCTTGATGCGCTGACCGATCCGAGGGTGAGGGATGCTATGCGGGAGAATCGCATAGAGCTGATCAGTTTCAGGGAGCTTGACTGAGATGTTCAACGATGACAGCGAACGGCCCAGGTATTCCGTCGTTGTGCCGTTTCATAACGAGCAGGAGAGCGTTCGCGAGCTTTACGGCAAGATAGCAGGCGTGATGACCTCCAGGTTTGAGCCCGCGGAGTTCATCTTCATAGACGATCACAGCACTGACGCGACCGCCCGGCTTCTTACGGAGCTGGCGGAAGAAGATCCTCGAGTGATTTCGATAAGATTGAAGCGGAACTACGGCCAGACGGTCGCGCTTGCCGCGGGGTTCGACTATGCGGCAGGCGACATAATCATTTCGATGGACGGCGATCTCCAACACGATCCCGCCGACATACCGCTGCTCCTGAACGCGATGGAGGAAACTGACTGCGACATCGTGAGCGGCTGGCGCAAGCGAAGAGTAGACAATTTCCTGCTGCGACGGCTGCCCTCGCGGATCGCCAATATCCTGATGTCGAAATTATCCGGCGTCGACATTCACGATTTCGGCACTACGTTCAAAGCTTATAAGCGGGACACCATCAAACAGATTAGGCTCTATGGCGAGATGCATCGCTTCATACCGGCGCTGGCGTCCTGGAATGGAGCCACCATAACCGAAGTTCCGATTCGCAATATCGTGCGTCCGGGCGGGCAATCGCATTACGGCCTTTCGAGAACCATTCGCGTTCTGTTTGATCTCCTGACGATTCGCTTCCTGATCAAGTATGTGACAAGGCCGCTCCATTTTTTTGGCCCGTTGGGTCTGATGAGCATGACCGCGGGCTCGCTCATCGGTCTGTGGCTGATAGTGAAGAAGATCGTGCTGGGATCGGATCTCTTTTCTCAACACGGGCCGATGATTGTATTCGGCATGGTTCTTTTTCTTGCCGGGGTTCAATTGATCTGCTCCGGCTTGCTTGGAGAAGTGGTCAGCAGAACTTACTTCGAATCTCAGGGCAAACCGATTTATACGATCGAGAAGATCGTGAGCAAGCAAACATCTCCGGGCCTGAATCGAAGCTGAGACTCGAAGCGACAGTCTCAAAGATCTCGGCAATCTTTATACTCTGTAGGGTAGGCAGAGGACATCATGAAAATAGCAGTCGCCATTGGCGAAAAGGACCGCTCAGTAACTACGAACGCAATCGCATTGTTAGTTGGCATCGGGTTAATGATCGCCGCGATCAGTCAGATTGGATGTTCAAAACCTGAGCCTCAGTCATCCAGTCAATCAAGTCCGGCTCCAGCAAATCAGGCAAGTCCGACTACAAGTTCCAATGAATCAACTGGAGCGCCTCTTGGAAGCCCGACTACAGGAGCGTCTTCGGATCAGGCCGGCCAGGGACCGGGAGTACCGCCCGGGCAGGCTCCCGGTGCATCGGGCGGTGGAAGCGGATCTGCCGAAAGCGGATCTACCGGTGGAGGCGCATCGGCTTCCGGAGGCGGCTCAGGCGCGAGCGGCGGGGCCGCTGGCTCTGGCGGGGCGGCAAGCGGCAGGGCCGGTGGAACTGCAAGCGTAACCGAGACGTTACCGCCGCGCACCTACACTCTGACCGCGGGAAGAAATCTCTCGGTATTCACAACGTCGACCCTTTCTACGAAGAACAACAGGAGCGGAGATGCGTTCACGGCGACGCTTGCGCGTCCCATCGTAGACGGCGATTGGGTTATAGCAAATAAGGGCGCTGCCGTTGAAGGTGTCGTAACCAACTCCGATCCCGGCGGCAGAGTAAGCGGCGTGGCTTCGATCGCAGTCAAGCTGACCAGGCTTACCTTGGCTGACGGCCGCAAGGTGGAACTTGCTACAAGCTCGGTAAGCCGGCAGGCCAAGACAACCAGGACAAAAGACGCCACCAAAATCGGAATTGGGGCCGGAATCGGAGCGGCTATAGGGGCTATAGCAGGACGCGGAAAGGGAGCCGCGATTGGAGCGGCGGTTGGCGGAGGCGCTGGAACCGCCGCCGTGCTTGCGACACGAGGCGACCCTGCGGTAATTGCCGGCGAAAGCGCGCTGACATTCAGGCTGAACGCGCCGATTCGTGTAACAAAGAGGTGAGCCCGCTTCGTCCGCGAACGCCTCGAAATCAACAGCACGCCTTCGGAGCAGAGCCGCGCCGAGTTGTCGGCGGCAGCTTAATTGGGCCTGAATTCTTTTCGCCTCTTCTCTTCTTCAGCCCGAATGCGCTCCTGCATGAGCCTGTCGTGTTCAGTATTACGGAGCCTGATTGAAGCGCTTCCGCCCTCTATCGTGGCTTCGATTTCAATCCCATTGCATTTCAGGATTTTGTTCGGCGCCTCGCTCGCGCCGGCAATCCACTCACGGGCAGCGGGTAACGCAAAGGACTCGGACAGCTTGCCGATCCATTCGTCGAGGCTGTTGAAGCTGAATCCGAAGTAGGTGGCTCCGAGAGCAATCACGCGCCCTTTGTAGAGCGTCACGGACAGAGACTCGTTTGGCGCGCTCGCCCCCTTCTTTTCCTTAGGCGAGCTCGACATATCGAAGGTCAGGTATGCGGTGTCGTTGGCCTCGGGCTTCTTCGCTTCTTCCAGCGAGCGCCGTACATCGCCGTTTTCGGCAGAGCCCGCAAAAGCGGCGAGAACCTGTTGAGCGCTCATGCCAAGTCTCACACCGTGAAGAGTCGGACTAGTCGCGTCGGTGAGGCTGCAATTTGGTTTGACGCTCTGGCCTCGGGCCGGATGCGAGTAAGCCGCGACAATCAATACTACAGCGATAAAACTCAAGAGTGATCTTTTCATCTCTTTCCCCTAAGACCGGAAGGCGCATTGAATTCGTGCTGATTCCGGCAAAAGACGAACCTCAATTTTACGTTAATGAACAGGCGAAGCATCTGAAGAAATTTTCTACGCGTGTTGTACTGGGCCGTACCAACCAGATGCAAATAACTGGTTGGACGGCCCTCTATGAAGGCCGCTTATCGCTATCCTATAGTGAGCGTATTCACGACTCTTTTGAATTGCTTACCGATCTGCGCGGCGAAAGCGGATGACGCGGCGCTGACGCTGCCGATTTCGCCTCCGCTGTTGAAGTCGTGCGAGCCATGCAGGGTGATGTTCTCAGGCGGCTTTCCTTTCAGGAAGAACAGCGTGACCCAGAGCTGCGCGGTATTCTGCTCGGCTGTGCCGCAACTCACTCGCTTTATGCTCGAGTAGTTCGCGACGTGTTTATCTTTCTGGAATACTTTGCCGCCTTCGATTTGCCAGCGGCCGGCTGCGTCGTCAACATTATTCAGGCAATCCCGGACTAGGTTATAAGTCAGACTCATCGGTTTTCTCCTCTTTGGATTCTATTTTTGCGCTGTTGCCGTAACTCAGGTTGGTCTTGCCGCAACAGCGGTCGACAGGCCGCCCATTCCAGGGAAGAATGGAGGGCCGTCTCTTTGTTGGCTCTTTTGAGAGAACTCCAGGTAAATTGGCCAGGTCGCCTTCACTAACTATAGACGCCAGGCGGACGGAATTTATACGCAAAATAAAGACGGCACATTCAATGAACATCATTTCCCTTGAAAATGTCAGTATGAAATACGGCCCTCGGTGTTTGTTCAACGACGTGACGTTCGGCCTGGACGACTCCGAGAAGGTCGGACTCATCGGATTGAACGGCTCAGGCAAGTCGACTCTGTTGCGCATAATCGCGGGCGGCGAGCAGCCCGACGCAGGCCGCGCGGTAATCGCCAACGAACGAGTCGTCTCTTATCTTCCGCAGAACCCTGCCTTCGATGACGACCAGACCGTTCTAGACGCCGTATTCGCCGGGAGCAGTGAAGCAACGCGGCTCCTGCGAGAGTATGAGCTTGCCTGTCAGGAGTTGTCTTCGCGTCCGACTGATGAACGACTGCTGACCAGAGTCGCCGCGCTCGCGCATCAGCTCGAGTTGACGGGGGCCTGGGATCTGGAAAAAGACGCCCGAACAGTCTTAACTCAGCTCGGAATCCGGGACACCTCGGCGCAAATGGGTCGGCTTTCCGGAGGCGAGCGCAAACGCGTTGCTCTTGCGCACGCGCTCGTCTCGCATCCCGATCTGCTCCTGCTCGACGAACCCACGAATCATCTCGACGCCGACACCATAGCCTGGCTGGAGCAGTATCTTGGTCGGTTCAGCGGCGCGCTCCTGATCGTGACTCACGACCGATACTTTCTCGATCGAGTGACTAATCGAATTCTTGAAATAGATCAGAACCGCGTCCGGAGCTTTGCCGGGAATTATGCCTACTACGTGGAAAAGAAAGCCGAACAGGACGCTCAACAGGCCGTGCTGGCTGAAAGACAGGAAGCGCTGCTGCGGCGCGAGCTGGCATGGCTCAGGCGCGGAGCAAAAGCGCGAAGCACCAAACAGAAGGCCAGGGTACAACGAGCCGAAGAGCTGCAAAGACAGCCGGTGCAATCCGAGAGCGCCGAACTCGACATTTCCATCGGCTTCAGTCGAATGGGCAAGAAGATTCTGGAGCTTGATCGAATAACAAAGTCCTACGGCGACAAGAAACTCATAAACGAATTCAGTTATACATTCAAGAGAGGCGATAGAATAGGAGTCATCGGCCCGAGCGGAGCCGGCAAGACTACGCTGCTTGAATTAATCACGGGGCGAATAGAACCCGACGACGGTCGCGTAGACTGCGGACAGACCATCGTCATCGGCTATTACGATCAGAACAAGCGCGATCTTAACGGAAGCCAGCGAGTGATCGACTACATACGCGAGGCAGCCGAGAGAATCGAGACCGCGGACGGCGACACTATAACCGCGAGCCAGATGCTGGAGAAGTTTATGTTTCCTCCTGCAATGCAATACGACCTGATCTCGAAGCTCTCCGGCGGAGAACAACGGCGGCTCTACCTGCTGCGAGTGTTGATGGACGCTCCCAATCTGCTGATTCTCGATGAACCGACAAACGACCTGGACATTCAGACGCTCGTTCGCCTTGAAGAGTATCTGGATTCATTCGCGGGTTGTTTGATTGTAGTCAGCCACGACCGTTACTTTCTCGACCGCACGGTTGAAAGCATTTTTCGCTTTGAAGATGGACGAATCGCGGAAAGCCCCGGCAACTACAGCGCGTTTCTCGAATCCCGCGACCGCCGGACGGCGGAAAGCGCGGACGCAAAGGCCAACATTGCAAAGCCGGTCGCCAATGCCGCCGCGGCCTCGCAGACGCCGAGAAAGCTTTCGTTCAAAGAACGGCGTGAATTCGAAGAGCTCGAAAAACGGATCGAGGCTGCGGAAGCAAGAAAGGTCGAACTCGAGCGCGTACTCGCCGAGTCATCCAGCGATTTCGTCGCCGTCGACGCTGCGTATAAAGAACTCGAGACGTTGAATGTAAGCCTCGAGGCTGATGTTGAACGGTGGGCGAAACTGGCCGAATTGGCCTGAGTCATCAAGACTGAAAACTGAAAAGGCGCTCGGACGCGTCTACACTCTCCGCCCTGCTTCTAAGACAACAGCTTCTAAGACAACAGCTTCTAAGACAACGGCTTCTGAGACAACAGCTTCTGAGACAACAGCCAGGCAGTTGCATCCTCCCTTGAGCCGACAAAGCGTATCAAAGGATGGGACGAATGTTCGTAAGCAAGTTCCGAGAACCGTTCTCCATACGCGGCCGTATCTCGCAGGACAATCGCGACCCTTATGCCGTAGTTCACCAACTTCTGAAACATCTCTCCCGCAAGCCCGGTTCGAAGATCAAAGAACTCGGGCGCCAAATCTGTTTCGGTAAGGAAGAAGCCGCGTTTGCCAAACGACGCGGATAGCGCGTCGGAGATATCTCCTGCGCTTCGAATCAGGATAGCCGATTCCGCGGCTATGGCTATTTGATCTTCGCCGGCCATCTCTCAATGCGGCTTGGGAGAAAGCTGCACGGTTTGCCGGGCCGCTTTTACGACCGCCTCCTTGCTGAACGGAAAGATCGGCGTAGTTACGGCTTTCCAGTCTTTCAACTGGTCCGTCCAATGCGGACTTGCCGGGTTGCCCGATTCGCCGAGCGTTATACCTTGATGCGTGTCATCCCAGTCGGCGACATCAGCAATCAATCGCATTGAGACGCCAGTGCCGACATTGACGGTCGGAAACGTGCCGCTGCTGCCTGCCTGAGGGAACGGTAAGATGGTGAACTTCTCGCCTGTCAAAAGAGGAATCGCCAGCGGATGTTGAAACCGTCCGATGACAAGGCGGCCCCATGTCCATTGCGAGGAATCCGCGCCGAGTCGCTTGGTGAGAGACTCGCGGGCCTCTTTTTCACAGGCCCGCATCAATTCGCTATAGCTTTTGAATTCCGCCGGCAGCCATTCGCGAGGCTGCTCTCGTATAAGAAAGTCCAGAAAGGTACTACCGATATCGCCGCTCGCCTGCGCGGCGAGGGCGGCGCCAAGACCAGCCTTCAGAACGCGCCCTCTGAACGCGCCCCGTGTCTCGGAAAGAATGAGCGCGGCGCGCGAGTCCGCTAGAATCCGACCATCCCATTTTTTTAGCAGCTCCAGAGTCTCCTGCAGATCGCGGTCGTCTCCAGCGCCTCCATCTTTGGTTACTACATCTATGAATCGCTGTGCGAAATCAGCGGCGCTGATCGAATACACGTCTCCCTGGATCGCGCTGAAATCGGCGGGGGTGAGCTTCTGTTTGGCCTGGAGCAGATCCATGATTCGGCGCGCCCTGTACGGAGGAGCCCAGTCGCTGGTGAGATGAAAAGGATAGCCTGTTCCTACGATGCGATTGTTCGCAGTCGCAATCATGCCGCCGGGCGGATCGTAAACATGCGGCAGTTTCTCGAATGGGACATAGCCGGTCCAATCGCCTTCATCGACCGACCCATCATATGGAAGACTTCCGTCACCCTTTCTTCTTATTGGAATCTTGCCCGCGCCGTAGTAGCCGATGTGCCCTTCGACGTCGGCATATACAAAGTTCTGCGACGGCCCCGGGAATTCTTTTAGCGCGGCGCAAAAATCCTTCCAATTCCGCGCGCGATTGATTGCGTAGAATGCAGTGAGCTCAGCCGCATCGGATTCAAGCAAGACCCATCTCAGCGCGTATCGAACCGAAGCTCTTTCCAAAATAATCGGCCCGTGCGAGGTGACGGTCACATCAAACGAAACCGGATCGGTCGCCGGATCCTTCAGGTTCTTTCGAACGAGAAGGGTCTCCTTTCGAATCTGGGCGTCATGCCAGCCGTCATTAGCCTTATAGCGATTCTTATTTTCCTTATCGAATTGCTCGATGTAGAGATCCTGAACATCCGCGCCAAGATTGGTAGCGCCCCAGGCTATGTACTGATTGTGTCCAAGCACGATCCCCGGCGTGCCGGGGAAAGTGACCCCCGCGACCCTGAGACCCGGCGCGCTCAGATGAGCCATGTACCAGATTGAAGGAGCCGACGGCGCCAGATGCGGATCGTTGGCGAGCAGCGGCTTGCCCGAAGCAGTGCGCTTACCAGAAACGACCCAGTTGTTACTGGCTGCAAGCTCGGGTGCGTAGAGTCCGACCCGCGAAAGGGCCTCCTGCATGGTTCTATTTATCGCGAAAAGCTCTTCCAGAATGCCGCCCATAGCCTCAGCGTTATGGAGCACCGCACGACTACGCCCGGAAGATCCGGCGCCTTTGTTTTCAGGGCCATCGTTGTAGGCAACCGGCGCCTCCCACGGAGAAGACGCCTGCGCGATTGCATCACGCTTGTCGCGCGGGAGGTCTGCTCGCGCGGCTCGCGTGATGTCCAGCGGCCATGTAGTGGATAACGTCTCGCCCATCAGCTTTCCGACAAGCAGTGAGTCGGCCGGACGCCAGTGTGTAGGGCGATATTGCAGATATCCAAACTCAGGAGGCAGACTGGCAACATCGCACGAATCAATGTATGCGTTGACCCCCCGGCAGTATGCTTCAAGCTGAGCTCGAACCGGCGCGGCCAATCGATTCACGAGCGAGTCTGCCAGAGCGCCGAAACCAAGAACGCGATGACGCTTGTCGCTTTCAAGGGTGATCTGGCCTAGCACCTCCGAGAGATTTCCCGCGGCGGTGCGTCGAAGCAAATCCATTTGCCAGAGCCGATCGCTTGCAACGACAAATCCCTGAGCGAAGTACAAATCATCTTCATTCGCGGCTTCAATATATGGAATCCCGCGTTCATCGCGCCGAACGAGCACGCGTTCTCGAAGGCCGTTCAAGACAATCTCATCACTCGCCGGAATGGCGGCCGCCTCGACTGTCCTGGCGTGATAAGAGGGCAGCATCGCCAACAACAATCCGACTGCCATTATTCCTGAGAGGACTCGATAATATTTCATCAGTAGATTCTTCATTCGCGCACCTCCAGGCTATGATCGAGAAGCGACCGGTGAAAGCAATACCTTTGAACAATGCACCAACGCGATGCGATTTTTTGCTTGAAGCGATATTCCGGAACAGCTTTACCCGATCACGAGTAGAGTCGACGCCATTAGAGCCCGTCAATCATGTCATGACTGGAACTGCCTTCGGCTTTGAGCGCAATCTTGATAAACGAGCTTATGCGGCTCAGGCCTGGTTGCCGTCTACATATCGCTCGACTACTTTCTGCCCATCGCCGCCGGATTCCATCAGAACGATTCTGTCGTACTTGTCTTTATTCTCGTTGACGAATGATCGAGCCTGATCGACGCTGGCGAACTCCTGCCTCTTGCTGTCCGGGCCGGGGATCGATTGCTTGCCGTCGTCCGAGACCTTCGGGATTGAGTAAAGATACACTTCATAAGGCATAGTGCTTTTTCCTCCACGCAGAGATTCTTCACACGACTAAATCGAGATCGTTGCTCGACCGTGAGATTCTATCGTAGGCAGTCCCGCAGTCAAGGCGGAGGATAGGTTACAGGGGAGGGAGAACAGGTACAGGGGACAGGTTAGAGGATACGGGGCAGAGGTTACAGGTACGGGGGGCTTTGCACAAAAACGCCGGGTTTGACTCCCTTTTTGTGCAGGAAGGGATTCTGCAAAAAAATCAACAGCCTAGCTGACGGTGAAGCCCAGGATAGCTAAGAATGCGTAGTTCTATTTCGGTCGCCAGCGCTTCAAGAACGTGTCCAGAGAAAGCGCGTAATATCTCTCTATCGTCGATTCTAACGCAGAGGCTGCTTGATTCAATCCATTTTCGAGTTCCGCATAGAACCTAGATTCGATCAGGCTGCATAGTTTTCGTTCGAGCAATCAAGCCGTTCTCATCATAATCATCAGCCGCCCGCGCGGTCTGGACAGTTGGCAATGTCCTCTCCCAACAGATCAAGCCGGCATTCGACAGAAAACCAGCGGGGTTTCCTTTCCTTATCGCTCATTCGTCCGCCCTCCGTTTCCCCAAAAGTGTGGCCGCATGAGAACGGATTTCGGAGGCAAACGCAAGCACAAATGTAAACGCATCACGACTGTATCATGTGAATCATATAGACTTGCGGACTTTGGCGAATGGGGAAAGCGCCTGTTAGACTAGACCTTTACCGGTCAAGGGATAGCACGGCGGATTTTTTCAGTATTTTGTTGACGCCGTAGTTCATTCTGACTACGCTGTTTACCGTTATCGTAAGGGTAATTTGATGAGCAGTAGCGATCTAACAAAGAAACTTCCAAGCGATCAAAACAGTCACCTACTGGAGCAGATGGCGGCGCTACGGACGGAGGTCGGGGAATTGAGTAAGCACTTCGAGATTGGATTCAATTCCATGGAGCAGCGCTTTGACTCCATGGAGCAGCGCTTTGACAAGCTTAGCCGCGAGATCGCCGATGGCCTATCGAGGATTAACGATACCATAGAGGTGCTAAATCGAGACAAGCTTAACTCAGATACCGATTACATCTCGCTACGTCGCCGCGTAGGAAAACTTGAACGCAAGGTATCGTAGAACATAAAGAGAAAGAACCCAGCCTTTCACGAAAGACCTCGCCTCGATCAACAGACTGTTCATAATTTCCCGCGACTCTATTTAACCGAGCCGAATGCCTGGAATGTCCCTACCCCTGAATCTAAATCAATGCTTACCTATAGCGATGACGCGGCCCTTTCGTGGTTTGATCACTCAGACCACTAATGGAGCCGGCTCTCGCTGTATCGCGCCGTACAACGTGTCGCGTTCAACCGGTATGCGTCCGGCGCCGCGAACAAGGTCTTCAATTTCCGGACGCGTCAATTGATTGTCGTTTCCTTCGGCAAGGTAGGACTCCATAAGCGAGCCGCCGTCGTTTATCGTTCCATCTAGATCGTCGGCGCCGAACCTGAGCGCAACCTGAGCGATCTGTTTACCCAACATCACCCAGTAGGCTTTTATGTGAGGGATGTTCGGCAGCATTAACCTTGAAACCGCAATTGTCTTCAGTGAATCGATTCCGCTCGGGCCGGGGAGATCGGCGAGCGCCGTGCCCTTCGGGTGAAACGCGAGCGGTATAAAACATCTGAAGCCATCGGTCCGGCTCTGCAAGTCTCGAAGCTGGATCAAGTGGTCAACACGGTCTTCATACGATTCGATATGGCCGTACAGCATCGTCGCGTTCGTAGGGATTCCAGCGTTGTGAACTTTCCGTGACAGCTCCAGCCAGCGCTGCCCCGAGGTTTTGTGCGCGCAGATCTTGCTTCGAGTAGGCTCCCGGAGAATCTCGGCCCCGCCTCCCGGACAGCTATCCAGCCCCGCTTCGATCAATCCGCTAATCACCTCTTCGTCGCTGAGCCTGCAGGTTCGCCCGATGTGATCGATCTCGACCATCGTGAACGCCTTCAGGTGCATGTCCGGGAAGTTGCGCTTCAACTCCTTGAGCAAACCCGTGTAATAATCGAACTGCCATCGAGGATGCAATCCTCCCACGATATGCAGCTCGCGCGCTCCTTCCCCGTATGCTTTCCTGGCGATTTCAACGCACTCCTCGACCGTCCACTCGTATGCTTCCGGATGTCTGACTCGCCTGTAGAAACCGCAAAACGAACAGTCGGACACGCAGACATTGGTATAGTTCATGTGCCGATTGACGTTGAAGTAAGTGATATCGCCGTTGATCCGTTCGCGAACGCGATTCGCCAGCGCGCCAACGGCAAGCAAGTCGTCGCTTTTGAACAGAGCGACCCCCTCGTCAAAAGTAAGAGGCTCACCGGCGTCGAGTTTTTCAGATATGCCGGTCAGTTCCTGAGGCAGTCGTTCCTCTTTCATCTCTTGATCCTCACACCGCTGTTGCGCGAACAATCTCAGTTCGCATCTGCATAAAAGAGAAGCTCATTCTTTGAGCTTGAAACCAACGAGCTCGATCGTCATTTCCATAATATCGCCGGGCTCCGGGATCTTTTCGAGTTGTATTTCAATGAACATAGTCTCGTGCGGTCCGAGGGATTCCCGCGATTTCGGTATCGGGGTAATAGTCTTTTCCTTGAGGATCTCGTTGTTAAACCCGAGAGCGACCGCGCGAAGCTGCAAACCGGTGATCAAGCTATCGCCGGCGTTTTGAACATGGGCGCTCAGCATACCTATATTGCCGAACATGTTCTTTGCGGTGGCTTTCTTGATCTCGTCCATCTTTATCGACTGCTTATATGAATCGAATTCGGCGGAGCCCGGCCTGGCCATTTCGAGCGGCGGCGCCGGATGTTTGGACGCCCGCGTGCCGACGATTATCGTGAGCGCCACGACGACGACAAGAAGGAAGCCGCTGACGGTCATTATCAATCGAGAGTGATCTTTGTTGGCCTTTTCTTCGGGTTGTTCGAACATGAGTTCTCCGGCTGTCGCTATGCGCTGATGGTCATTCTTCCAATGAGGACGGTGGGAGCCGTGATGCTTCCCCTGAACTCGATATCATTCCCTACCATCTCGATGGCATTGAGCATCTCTTTGAGATTTCCCGCTATCGTCACTCCCTGCACTGGAAATGTGAGCTCGCCATTTTCAATCCATGTTCCCGAAGCGCTTCTGGAGTAATCGCCGTTGACGACGTTTACGCCGAACCCGATCAACTCCGTCACGTAAAGCCCGCTCTTGACTGAAGAGATGATTTGTTCGGGTGAGTGAGAGCCGGGCATCAAGATCAGGTTTCCCGCGCCCACTCCAGGCGCGCCGACCAACCCTCTGGAGGCATTTCCGGTCGATCTCAGCCCGAGCTTTCGCGCGGTATAAGTGTTCAGCAAATAGCTCTCGAGCACGCCTTCGTTTATGACGACGGTGCGGCGAGTAGGCAGTCCTTCGGAGTCGAATGGACGCGATCCCAAGAGGGCCGGCCTTGTTCCGTCATCGACGATGTTGAGACAGCGCGAGGCCACGCGTTCGCCAAGCTGCCCCACAAGGAAGCTCGCCTTTCGAAAAACCGATTCGCCGGAAACGGCTTGAAAAATGTCTTCGAGCAATTCGCTCGCGACATTCGGCTCGAAGATCACGGGCACGTTTTGATTGCCGACCGCCGAAGCGCCCAGCTTCCGAAGCGTGCGCCGCGCGGCTTCGGCCCCGATTTTTTCGGGTGAATCCATATCGCGAAGTTTTCGTCGCGAGTCGAACCAGTAGTCCCGCTGCATGCGGTCGCCGTCCGATGCGACGGGAACGGTAGCGATCGTGCAGCTACTGCCTCGATATTCGCCGACAAAACCCTGCGAGTTCGCCAGTACCATAGTGCCGACTCTGGAGTCGAATCCGCCTCCATCGAAGTTCACTATCTTAGGGCTCACTTCCCGGGCAGCCTGTTCCGCCCTCAATGCGAGGTTGATCTTCTGCTCGGTCGGCAATTCGGCGATTTCCGGATCGTAGATGTCGAGATCGGCGAAGCTTGTGGCCATTTCGCTCGGATCGGGCAACCCAGCGCTGTCGTCCGCCGAAGTGGCGCGCGCCATATCGATCACTTCAGTGATCAACGACTCGACGGCTTCGATAGAGAAGTCGGAGCCGGAGACCGATGCTTGTTTTCCGTCCAGCAGCACTCTCAACCCGAAGGCTTGATCCGTCGATTCCTTCAGTGTTTCCACTTCTCCAAGGCGTACGCTAACAGAGAACTCGACTCGATGCCTGAGGAGCGCTTCGGCCGCGGAAGCGCCGCGAATGACGGCTTCGCGCGCCAGATCAACAGCGAATTGCTTGCCAAACAATGGATTCATCGTGATTCGAATTGTGCGCCGAGTGGGATTGAAGCTAGAGTTTTGTTCCGCCCACGGTCATACCGCTGATCTTGATCGTCGGAAGCCCGACGCCTACCGGAACGTTCTGGCCGTCCTTGCCGCAAACGCCGACGCCCTTGTCCAACTGGAGATCGTTTCCCACGGCGGTGACGTTCTTCAGCGACTCCGGTCCATTGCCTCGGAGCGTTGCCCCTTTGACCGGCACGGTGATCTTCCCATCTTCTATGAGGAATGCTTCAGACGCGGAGAAGGCAAACTCACCGCTCGTGATGTCCACCTGACCGCCGCCGAATTGGACGGCATAGAGCCCCCGTTTTACCGAACGAATTATGTCTTCACTGCTATCGGAGCCCGACAGCATAAACGTGTTGGTCATACGAGGCAGCGGCAGGAATTTGTAGCTTTGCCGGCGGCCATTACCGGTTCTCGGAGATTTCATCAGCCGGGAGTTGAGATTGTCGTTCAGGTACGCGCGAAGTACTCCGTTTTCTATCAAGACCGTACAGGTGGTTGCTTCGCCTTCGTCGTCGATATTTAGCGAGCCTCTGCGATTTGGAATCGTTCCGTCGTCTACTACGGTGCACAACTCGGAAGCCACTCGTTCGCCGATCAAGCCGGAGAACGCCGACGTGCCTTTTCGATTGAAGTCGGCTTCGAGCCCGTGTCCGACTGCTTCGTGCAGAAGAATTCCGGGCCAGCCGGGTCCAAGCACTACTTCCATTTTACCGGCAGGCGCGTCAATCGCGTCGAGTTGTCCAATCGCCTGGCAGGCGGCTTCGATTCCGCATTCCGACGGCTTGAGCTGGCCTTCGAAGAAATCGATTCCGATTCGGCCTCCTCCGCCGGATCGACCGATCTGCAGATTCCCATCGTCGTCGGCTATGCACATAACGCCGAGCCGAGCAAGCGGCTGAACATCACCGACCAGTTTCCCATCGGACGACGCAATCATCACGTGTTTGATTTCATCGGCCATCGTCGATTGGACTTCGCGGATTCTGCGGTCATACGCGCGGGCCGCGCGGTCGCTTTCCATCACGAGCTCAATTTTTCTATCGAGATCTTCGGCTGAGACTGGAATTTCGACGGGGTATAAATCGTGAGAAGAAGGCGAGACGCTGACTCCGGCGGCGGTAGTCAAGCCGCCGTTTCGAGCTATATGGGCGGCGGTGCGCGCGGCGGCTACGATCGAATCGAATGCAATGAGATCGGTGTAAGCGTAGCCGGTCTTGTCTCCGATTATCACCCTGACCCCGACGCCCTGCGACCGGGACTTGGTCACCGATTTTATCATCTGCTCTTCGAGACTGATGCTGTTGCTGATTCTGTACTCGAAGTATAGATCGGCGAAGTCGCCGCCCTTCTCGAGGGCTGCCGCGAGCAGTCTATCGATATCACGCTCCGTGAGACCGTACCGCTCCGAGAAGAAGCCTATCCCTTTGTTATCGGTCATGGACTCCTCTCTCGACTGTGGTGATTGTAGCGGCTGGGAAATGGTGATAGAAATGAATCATCATCGCGTTTGAATGCCCTCAGCGGCGCCGCTCCGGAGTTCGCTTCTCGGCCAGATGCACCGCGGCAACGCCATAAAACAAATTGTAATAGGTGACCTCGGAAAAACCAACCTCGGTCATTATTGCGGCCAGAGCTTCCTGGTCGGGGAAGGCTTTGACCGAATCCGGCAAGTATCTGTAGGCCGTTTTCGAACCCGAAATGAGCCGCCCGATTCCAGGCAGCACACGATTGAAGTACCACCCGTAGAAGTTTCTGAACACCGGCACGATCGGCTTGGAAAACTCGAGCACGGCAACCTTGCCTCCGGGTTTGATCAGCCGCAGCATCTCGATAAGGCCCTCGCGAACCGATTCGAGATTGCGGAGGCCGAACGCGATCGACACCGCGTCAAAAGAGGCATCCGGAAAAGGGGTCTTCAATGCGTCGCCTTCGATGAGGACTACATTGGACCGTGAATCTCTTACCTTGCGTACGCCGAGTTTCAGCATCGGATGGCAGAAGTCCACGCCCCAGGTCTCGGCATTGTGAGCGAGCTCGATGGAAAGATCCGCGGTTCCACAGCACAGATCGAGCACGCGAGCCCCCGGTCTCTCTAACACTGTTGCGAGCGACCGAACCAGCCGGCGCCGCCAGCGCCGATCGACGTTGAGCGAGAGAGCATGATTAAGAAAGTCATAACGCGGCGCGATCTGTGCGAACATCGTTCGTACCGCATCCGATTTACTTATCTGGTTTAGATGGCCTGAAGCTTGCTCGCTCGCCATAGTTGAACGAATGCAGAAGGAAGCGCGGCGTCAATGCAAAGCGGAACCGCCGGTCAGAAGCTTCTTTAAAGCGGGTTCTATTTCCCTGACGGCGCCGGCTGCCGCCAGGACGGAGCTCGCGGGAGCCACATACTTTTGAGCCGACTTGACGCAGTCCGCCGGAGTCACCGCGTTCACTCGCTCCTCGAAGTGCAGGAGATAATCGCGGCCAAGCCCGTATAGCTCAATATCGAGCAAGGCATCTTCGACGCCGGCAGCACTTTGAACGCCGCGAAGGAAGGAGTCCAGGACTCGTTGTTTTGCCGACTCGATTGCCTGCGAGTCGAGCTGACCATTCTTGAATGTCCGGAGGTTCTTCAGGATCGCATCCATCGCTGCCGCTAGTTTGTCAGGCGGAGCTTGCACCGATGTCAGGATCGGCCCCGCAAGATATCGGGCTTCGGCTTCAGTGTGAACGGAAACCTCACTGCCGAACGAGACCGCTGCTTGCTTATTTGAAGCCGCGAGAGCTTCGATCATCACTGCCGCGGCAAGATAATCGGGAACGCGTCTTGAAAACCCGATCTGTGCTACGACCGCCTGAGCCGCCGCACCCGGCGAATCGCTTACAATCAACTTGAGATCGGCAGGGGGCTCCGGAGTCCTGAAAGTCGCGGGCACGATGGCGCCTTTCTTCCAGGCGCCGAGCTTTGCGCGGCTTATGCGAACTATCTCCTCGAGTGTCGTATTTCCTGTAATCAGCAGCTCCGAGTTATTCGCGAGATAGAATCTGTCGTGGTAATAAGACAGGTCGGTGCGTTCGATCTTCGATAAGCTTTCCGCCGTTCCTCCTTCCGGATGGCCGAACGGATAGGCGCCGAAAAGAACCGCAAGCGCCCTCTCCTTCAAAACCTCCGGCGCCGCGGGTGGTCCCTTTTTTAGAGACTCCACGCGAGTGCGCTTGAACGCATCGAATTCGGCCTGCTCGAATGAAGGCGAGACTACGAGTCGGGCGCAGAGATCGAGCATCGCTTCGATATCGTTCGACGAACTGATCATCACGACGTCGGTGGAGTCCCACGTTACTTTTATGCTGATGCGAATTCCATAATGCTCGACTATTTCTTCGATGTTTTTCGCGGCCAATCCCCCGCCGCCCTTTAGAAGCATTCCGGCTGTAAAATCCGCGAGTCCGCCCTTACCGGCCAGGTCGAACAGCGCTCCGCTGTTGACTCTGAGATGAAGCCTCAGCCCATCGGTCGAGGGGCTCTCGATCAGCATCAGCGAAAGCCCGTTTAGAAGCGAGTCTCTCTTCACTACAGGGATTGAGAAGCCGGTCTGACGTAAATATTCAGGGCGAGCGGCGGCGGATACGGGCGCTATCGGTAATTGAAATGCGCACACTATTATGAAGATTGGAATGAAGCGATTGATGATTCGCAAGGAACTCCTCCGCGGCGCGAATGGTAATCGAGTCTAGCGATATGCTGTAGAGACCGTCAACCTGTTGTGCTATACTGGCGGCCGTTGCTTGGGCATAACTAAAGCCCGCAGGGCCATTCGGAGATCTTAAGGGAAGAGCAGGACAAGGTAACTTTCAAGGATCGAGGGAACAGTCTGCGATGTATTGTCCGTCTTGTTCTACACAGGCTGCCGATGGCGCGAAATTCTGTAAGACTTGCGGCCTGAGCCTCACGATAATCAATCAGGCAATCAACGGCGATACCGGCTTCAGCGACCCTCTGCGCGACCGCGAATATAAACGGGCTCGCAAACAGATCAGCGAAGGTATTCACGGCATCTCGGTCGGCGCGGCTTTTCTGACAGCGTGTGGTCTCGCATACGCATTTCTTTCGGTTCAGCAGACCTTTGTACTGATTCCCGTTTTGAGCCTTGCTCTCATCGGGCTGGTATTCGTCTTTAGAAATGCCGGTAAGCTCATAGACGCGAAGGTCGGCCAGAAGATGGCCAGCCGTCCAACCCAGCTTCGCGGAACGGGCGCGCTCGGTTCGGCGCCGGTCACCACCGCGTTTCAACCGCAAGCCCGGTCGAGTTCCAAGTCGAATCCGCCGAGCGGTGCGTCATCATCATCATCATCGCCGCTCGCGCCGGCTCAGCCGAATCAATCGGTCCAGCGAAGTCAGACCGCTCAGCCGGCTGCAACCCAGCGGCGCTCAACGGCGCTTGCTCCAATGAATCCCTCACGGCCGCTTCCCACAGGCCGCATCAACCGCGAACAATCAAGTCCGCTCAGGCGGGACAAGAAGGACGACGACCTTCTTGCGAAGATAAGAAACTAGTGCACACCCACCGTTGCAATCTCGTCGCGAAAGCAGACGACTCGCATAGAACCTGACGACGCGAGCAGCGTCACGCAACCACAGTCCGGCATAAGAGCACGCAAAGCAATTTCACGGAGGATCAAGAAGTGATCAGCACACGATTTGTCATAGCGGATGTATTTACGGCGACCAGGTTTTGTGGAAATCAACTGGCTGTCTTTACAAGCGCTCAGGGGATTGATAGCGCGACAATGCAGGAGATCGCGAGGGAGATGAACTACTCTGAAACCACGTTCCTGCTTCCTCCAGAGTCCGACGGCGATTTTCGACTGCGAATATTCACGCCGGGCAAGGAACTGCCTTTTGCGGGACACCCCATTGTAGGAACCGCATTCGTGATTGTCTCCGAAGAATTAAAGCCGGCGGACGGCAGCCTGACTACGGTCAAGTTAGAGACCAACGTGGGTGTCATCAACGTTGAAGTCGCGACTGTCTCGGGGCGGCCCGGCCGGACGACTATGAATCAGCCGCTTCCGAAGGTGGTGAGCGTCTATTCCGACCTTAAGAAGCTCGCGAGCGCGCTTTCAATTAACGCGAATGAGATCGGAGGCGAGGATCTGCCTGTTGAGATCATCTACAACGGGCTAACCGTAATGGTGGTTCCCGCGAAATCGATTGAGACGGTTCGGAGGATTCGTCCGAATACAAGCGAGCTGGAAGACATAGTGAAGGCTACCAACGCGGAAACGATCTTGATCTTTACTACCGAGACTGAATTTCCAACCAGCCATTCTCACAGCAGGGTCTTTGCTCCGGGCGCGGGCGTTGGCGAAGATCCGGCGACTGGCTCGGCCAACGGTCCCCTGGGCTACTATCTGGCGAGACACGGCCTGGTGAATGGGGTTCACAATAGATTCAGCATCGTTAGCGAGCAAGGCTTCGAAATGAAGCGCCCGAGCCTGCTCTACATCGATGTGGTCTTTGAGCCGGACGGCAAAGACGTGAAGAAGGTCCTTGTAGGAGGGGACGTAGTCGTCTCGGGCAAGGGCGAGATATTTCTAGACTGAAATTTCTATTTGACCGCGCGCTTTCAAATCCTTCAGGGGCGGGCCTCCTGTGCTCGCCCCTCTCCGGATTACACTGTTTTTACTAATCCAAATTTCGAGGTGTCTATGACTCTGCACAAATGGAGCGAGATTGAAGAAGAGAAGCTCACCGATTCCATAAGCCGCAAATATATAATGGGCGATCGCGTGACCATGGCAATGTTCACGTTGAAAAAAGGCTGCACCGTTCAGACTCACAGCCATGAGAACGAGCAGATGTCTACCGTGTTGAGCGGAGCGATGAAGTTCGTCGTCGAAGGGCAGGAAGTATTCGTTCGAAGCGGGGAGACGTTGAGGATTCCTCCGATGACGCCGCACAGCGCGGTGGCCCTCGAAGATACGGAGAATCTCGATGTCTTCGCTCCGGTCAGGAGCGATTGGCTCGAAGGCAACGACGATTATCTAAAGAAGGCTTAGCTTCGCGCTTAAAGTTCGCTTGGATTTCGAGCGGCCTTTTTGCCTCAGACTGTCTTCGGGGTCTTCCAATACCGTTTGTTGTAGTACGCGCGAATTCGCGAATTCGCTTCTCGAAGCTTCTCGGCCACCGCTCTCGCTTCGAGGTTCGGCGATGATGCATCGTGCTTCCCTTCAGCGGTTGGCCGCACGGAGATTGTGGCGTCCGGCGTGAGCACTTCTACCAATCCATCCCATTTTCTTTCGTCGAGAACAACGACGTAGCCGTCTCCACCGAGCGCGTAGACCCGGTCGTCGCCTGCTTTTACAAACGAAGTTCCGTGATCGGCCATCAGGTCGTCCAGCGTTGACGCCAGAGCGGATAAAGCATCTTTGAAAACTCCCTCAAAGTGCGTAGACGTGGATTGAGTGCTCATTCGTGTCCTTTGTGATCTTCTCTTTTTTTGATGTCAGCCGAGCGACCGCTCGGCTAGTGGATCGTTCAGCCTCGGCCTTCCCAGCCGATCTGTTTCAGGCGGCCCTCTTCGACGATGACGGGCACCGTCCGGTCACCGCCCGTGATGGACAGCATCTCTTTTCTGAATTGGGGATTATCCTGCGCGTTCCGCTCATCGAACGCGATACCCGCCCCAGTGTAGTGCTCGCGGGCCTTCGCGCAATATGGACAGCCCGGCTTCGTATAGATTACAAGCATTCGAACCTCTTACTCGTTTCAGATGTCATTAGAACCCCAGTCTATCAGACGCGATTTGACGGGCGCAAAGCAGGCCGTGTAGTTGAACGATGATCTGATCGAATGGTATGGTTCGGGCGAAAAAAGCGCGATTGGCGCGCCGATGCGGGTCAACCAGAGGAAGGCAATGTCCAGGGACGCGGAGAAGATACTCGCCGCGCAACGAGCGGTCGAGTTCGTCAGGGACGGTCAGCTAGTCGGGCTCGGCACTGGATCTACTGCCGCGCACGCCATAAGAATACTTGGAAAGAGAGTCGAGGCCGGCCTGTCCATTCAAGGCGTCCCGACTTCAAACGCGACGGAGCAGCTTGCTCGCGAAGTCGGAATTGAGCTGGTTTCTCTGAATCAGGTGGACGAAATAGACATAACCATCGACGGCGCCGACGAGGTGGACCCACAGTTCAACATGATCAAAGGCGGAGGCGGCGCGCTGACTCGCGAGAAGCTGGTTGCTGTTGCCTCAAAAAAACGCGTGATCGCGGTTGATCAGTCCAAGCTCGTGGATCGGCTCGGCGCCAGATTTCCAATACCGGTCGAGGTGCTTCCGTTCGGCTTTCGCGTCGTGGCGCGGGCGCTCGATTCTCTCGGCTGTCATCCAAAAATACGAGAGATCAACGGGACTCCATTCGTTACCGACAACATGAACTGGATTGTCGATTGCGCTTCGGGGCCGGTGGACGATCCTCTTCTCCTCGAGCAGGAGATAAAGCAGATCAGCGGAGTGGTTGAATGCGGACTGTTCGCTCGGCTCGCGGACGTGTTGGTCATCGCGTGCAGGGATGATGTCACCGTGCTCGAGCGCGGCGCTTCGAGGAATTCCGTTGCGGTGTGGAACCAACTCAGTGGAGCGCGCGGAGGCAAGAGTGTCTGACGCACCCTGGAATGAGGGGCTCTTCAATCGCTTCGAAAGGCTGGTTGAGATAACGGTCTGTGGGGTCCGATTCTCGATGCCGGAGAACAATAATCTGCTTCGCGGCTTTCAGTATGCGAAGGCGGATGCTTTGATGCGCGGGAATTACTGCTGGAACGGCGACTGCATCAACTGCATAGTGTGGATCGACCATCCCGAAGGAAAGTCAAAGGGTCTGGCGTGCAGAACCGAGGCCGTGAGTGATATGACAATCTCGGCGGTGAGTGATGATCTGCGAATTGATTTGATGTTGAACCGCGCGGAGTAGATTGAATTCACGGAGTAGATTGAACCGTCGGGCAAGTTCGACTCACGATTTGAGCATCATTGAGCATGGGTCTGAGAATCACTGTACGGGCGGCCGCGGAGGGCCGCCGTACAGTGATTCTTGTTGTATATCTTCCGTTACAGGCGCCCTCATTAATTTGGCTTGCGAGTTCCGCCTTTCACCGGACGGCCGTGAGGTTCGACTGGTTCGGAAAGCTCGCTGGTTTGAACTATAGGTTCCTGTTTGGCAAGCGCGGCTTCATTGCTTTTGGGAAACTGCTTTATCAGCGCCTTGAACTCGGCGAGCGCCTCGTCGTTTTTGCCGAGCCGCTGAAGCGCCTTGGCTTTCTTGTAATGCGCGCCGGGAACTTTGTCGCCCTTCTGGAAATTGTTTATGACCTTGTCGAATTCCGCGGCTGCGCGCTCCATATCGCCTTTGCCGAAATAGCACTCGCCGATCCAATACTGCGCGTTGTCGGCCATTTCGCTTGAAGGGTAGCTCTCAACGTAGGTGTTGAACTCGCTGATCGCGAGGTCGTAGTTCCCACGCGAGTAGTCGGCGTAGGCGGCGGCGAAGAGCATATCCGGGTTCCCAGGGTTGACCTCCGGAAACGCCGGAAGCTTCGGCATATTCTGAACGAGCTTCTTCAGCTCCGCCACGGTCTCCGAGAGCCGGTCCATCTTCTGGTTCGTCGATCCCAGGCGCTCGCCGAACGTATTCACCTCACCGGCTGTGGAAGCCGCGCTCTCGGCAACGCGGCCCTGCGCCTGACGTATCGCGGACACGTTGTCGCTGATCTGAATGATCAGAGCGCTCATCTGGCCGCTATTTCGATCCAGGCTCTCCTGCATGCTCCTGACCTGTCTTTCAAGAATAGTTATCTCGGATTTCAGGTCGTCGATCGCGAGCTTCAACTGATCTTTTTCTTTATCGTTCGCCGCCCAGGAAACGCAGCTAAACGACAGCAAGATTATCGCAGCGGATATGGTTACTCTGCGGTTCATGATTCCCTCGATTTTCGGGAGGTTTGCGATGCCCTCCGTTGAAAAAAGAAATGGCTCTACTGGCTCTTGGGCGGCGTTCCGCCGGAGATGTATATGAATTCGTCGCGACGGTCATGCGCCCAGGACGGAACGACGGACGGCGATCCTTCATCGTTTCCGTTGGCGTGTTCCCTTCCGTAGCTGACCGTAGACATTCGCGATGACTCGACTCCAAGCGATGCCAGGAATTCTTTTGCGGCTTGCGCTCGTCTTTCGCCAAGCCCGAGATTGTACTCTTCCGTGCCTCGAGGATCGCAGTTGCCTTCGATTCGGAAAACAATCGAGCGGTTCGGAGCCTGTGTGAGCCATCCCGCCGCTCTTCTGAGCCTGTCCTTCGATTCCGGCAGAATATCGGCTTTATCGTAGTCGAAGTAGATCGGCGTAACCCACTGATTGAAGATAAGACCCATCGATGTTCCACCGGTCGCGTTTCGAGGGCGGGTCACCTCGCCCGCGTCTTCCGTAATCGTCACCCGCGTGGATGCGGAGTCAGTACCGCCTGGTCCCGTAGCCGTGGCCGTGTACGTAGTGGAATCGGCCGGGCTCACCGAGCGCGAGCCGCTCGGAGGAACGGCGCCGAGGTCGGTTATGCTGACGCGGTCGGAGTTAGTGGAGCTCCATCGCAGCGTCGTGCTTTGACCGCGCTGTATCGCGTCCTTGTCCGCGCTGATCTGAATCGATGGATGAGCCGACCTTCCGTTGACGTTGACGGTCTTGCTGTCGCGGACTTCTTTATCGCCGCGTTTCGCCACGGCGGTATAGTCGGTCGTCTGATTCGGGTTGAATACTCTGGAGCCGCTCTTGTCTACCTTTTCTCCGTTGAGCGTGACCGCCTTTGCGTCCTGCGAGGTCCATGTAACTTTGACATCCTCACCCTGTTGAATCTGATTGCGCGAAACCTGGACGGCTACCTTGGGCTTTGCGCATCCCACCGCCATCACGATCAGGGTGCAGATGATCGAGACGAACAGAAACCGTGAAGCTCTACCGGCCATATTTATGCTCCTTTCGATTCCGGTGCATTTTGTTTTTCCTGCGCGGTTTTCTCGGATTCTACACTCAATAACCGCAAACCTACCATGCCTGCTTTGCCGGGGCTTACTTGCTCGCTTACTTGCCCGCTTACTTGCCCCATGACGGGGTTCGGCCGCCTCCCTGAGAGAGCTGGCGCTGGCCGCTTCCATCAATGTGCATCAACCAGACTTCCCATCTGCCTGTCCTGTTGGACTGAAACACGAGGTGGCGGCCGTCGGGAGACCACGATGGACTCTCGTTTCTGCCGCGCGAAGTTAGCTGCAGTAGCTGTCCCGATCCGACGTCGGCTACGAAAACCTGATAACCTCCGGCCCCTCCCCACGTGAATGCTATGTAGCGGCCGTCGGGTGACCATGATGGAGAATCGGAGTGGCCGCCTCTGGCGATCAAAGGACGTTGGTTGGCCCCGCTCGAATCCATGACGTAGATCTGCGGCGCCCCGCCTCGATCGGAGATGAATGCAATCTCGCGACCGGTTTTCGGATTCCATCGCGGTGAAATGTTCACCACCTTTGATGTATGTGTCAGACGCTTTGGGTTCGAACCATCGAGGCTCGAAACATAGATCTCCATCGAACCGCCCTGGCCGATCGCGGAGCTGAATACGAGTTGGCCTCCCGGCGAAATCGATGGAGACGTCGTAGTCGAGTTGAAGTGAGTGCCGCCGACGATACCCCCTTCCGCCGATCGAACTACGATGTTGGGAACGCCGCTCTTATAGCTTACATACGCGATGTGCCTGCCGTCTGGCGAGAACTGCGGAAAGAGAAGAATAGGGCCGTCGCTGGCGAAGCCGCGCTGATTGAAGCCGTCATAATCCATGACCTTGATGCCGCCGCCGCTTACGTAAGCAATCTTCGAAGTCGCTACTCCGTTCTGGCCGGTCAGCAGCTTGACGATTTCTTCCGCGAACTCGTGAGCCATTCTCCGCGGATCGCCCGAGTGCCGGGACGCGAGAAGCTGCTGTTTAGTCTTCACGTCATAGAGATAGGTGTCGGCGGAGAGGTCGCCCGAGCCCTGGATATTTCCAAACGCGACGTAGTCCGCCTTCACCGGATCGGCCGACCATTCGTCGTACTTCAAGGACGCGGGATCGGGCAGAGGGGTTCGAGGATTGAGGCTCTTGCCGACCATCGCCGCAACCGCCGCGAACTCCAGATCCTGTGCGAGGACTTGATTGAACGTGCTCACTGCCGCGTTGACTCCAGCCGACCGCGCCACGAAATCGGCCAGCGCGAGGTTCGGTCCGGCGCCGGGCGTCACGATTATTCTCGAGAGCTGAGTTCGGAGCGGACCTGATTCCGGCTGATCCTGGCGCGTATAAGGCCGCGCCGCAGGATGCAGCGTGAATACAAGCAACGGAGCGATCAATGATGCTTTCAACAAGTTTTTAATTGAGGCCATAATCGTTTTCACTCGAACGGCGGGCTTGTTTCCAACACGGCCCGCGAGGAAGTCGTCAGCCGCCGGTTACTTCGGATAACGGAACCACACCTCGGCAACCGCTTCCTGAACACCGGTCAAAAACCCGGCTGGAAACGGCGGAAGCGGATTGGAAGCCAGCAGCGAACGCTCCACCGCGTAGTTCGCATCCGCGCTTTGACTTCGCTGCTTGAAGCTCGCGTGAGCCACGCGTCCATTCTCTACCGACAGGATGCGGCCGTCTCGAGCAATGCGCACAAGCACGATTATGTACTGCGATGCGGCATCGCTCGAAGAAGGATTGTAGTTCCGGCTGAAGATCCCTTGAATTCGCCTGCCGTATTCGGAGCCGCCGGGCAGACCATTGCCGGCGCCGATCCCGCCGCCGGAGCCTATGCCAACGCCGCCGACTGTAGCGGGGGTCGGGCTTCCATAGCTCCGACCTACATCCACCGATATCGACGGAGACCGGCCTCGCTCGTCTTTGCCCGTAAAGACTCGCTCGGTTCGCGGAGCTACCGGTCGGTCGGTTTTGATTGAGTCCGGATCGGGTTTGTCGCTCTTGCTTGGGAGTACCTCATCCGGCCGTTCGGGTGTTGGATGGGCGGTCTCGACTTTTGCATTGTTCAAGGCGCTGTTGCTGTCGCCTACAAACGAAACCGCCCGAGGCTTGGCGAAGCCAAACAGGGCGGACGGATCGGCGATGCCTACGTCGATGGAGCCTCCTCCGCCCTCGCCGCCTTCACCCTCTCCAGCCGCGACGAACTGAATTCCGGAGCGGGAGCCAATCCAGAAAAAGAGGCCAAGCACCAGAAGGAGATGAAGAGCTACTGAAATGACAATTCCAACGCGGCCGCCTCGGCGTCCGGTGCTCGTGACTTCGGTTCTGAATCCGTAAAGGTCCATCACTTCTTCTTTAACGTAGGCTCCGTCACGAGGCTCACGTCGGCTCCGGCCTGTTTGGCCAGATCGAGCACGAAAGCGATTATTCGATAAGGCGTCTCTCCGTCTCCGCGTACGTATACCTTTCGCTCGCCGGATTCGCCCAGCGCATCGGTTAGCAGCTTCGGCAGATCGTTAACGTTTACGGCGCGGGCTTCCGACTTCGTGCTCAAGTAGACGTTGCCGTCTTTATCAATGCTGAGCACGACCGCCTTCGGCTTCGGCTGCTCGACCTGCGTCTCGCGAGTCTTTGGAAGGTTAACTTCGATGCCGGTCTGTAGTATCGGAGCGGTAACCATGAAGATAACCAGCAATACCAGCATAACGTCTACGAGCGGAGTTACGTTTATCTCGGCGAGCGAGGTTTGAGTACGCCCTTGTCTGTTAGTGAAGGCCATTTTGCGGAGGATCGCCTCGCTACACTCCTGCCCGAACGTAATGCCGTTCGACAAAATTCAGCAGCTCGAGCGTGAATCGGTCTATGTCGGCGGTCAGGGTCCTTATTCGGCTCAAGAATGCGTTATAAAAGATCGCCGCGGGCACGGCAGCCGCAATCCCGGCAGCGGTCGCGATGAGCGCATCGGCTATTCCGGGCGCAACCGATTGTATGGACGAAGCGTTAGCAGTGCTTAGCCCCTGAAAAGCTATGATAATTCCAACTACGGTTCCAAAAAGGCCGACAAACGGAGATGCGTTTGCGGTAGTGGCCAGCCAGGATAAGCTCTTCTCCAGTTTGGTGACTTCGGCTATGGTAGCCGATTGCAGCACTCGCGATATCGAGTCGAGGCTGCGCACTTCCGGCGATCCTTCGCTGATCTGGTTTGCTATCTCGTCATAACCGGCGAGAAATACCGCCGCCAGCGGGCTTTGGCCGAATTGTTCGGCGGCCACGTAGACGTCGGACAGCTTCGCGCGGCTTCGAAAATGAGTGATAAAAGAACGCGACGATTGCTCGGCTTTTCGCAGCCACATCAGCTTGCTGAAAATGATTGCCCACGATGCGATTGAAAACAGGAGGAGCACGATAAGAACAAACTTCGCCGTCGGACTGGTTCGCAGAAGCAGTTCTATCAACGAGCTTGCTTGCTTTTCATTGGATTGGAGAAACAGATACAGGCCGCGCAGTGGAGTCAACTCTCAGGTCTCCTTTTCGACTGGCCCTGCCATTCTAAGGCGATGCCATGGAGGTGTCAAACAACGGCCCAGATCAAACAAGGGCTCAAGTCATGGATGCATCGGAGCACTGAAAGTGCGAACGAGGATAGCGTTTGAAGGGTATTGGGCCGTGACCAGGGGCCGCGCGTTGCGCGCTGACCCCTGGCTAAGATATCGCTGGCCTTACCTGAGTATCCATGAACAATTCGGGAATGCTGCATCTTAACGGCTTGATTCGGGTGTGGCTCCGAGTTTAGCCGCAAGGTCCTTCGCCATTCGTTGATGCTCTTTTAGAGCGGGCGCCGTTTTTGAAGCCCAGTCCTTTACGGCTGCATCGCTTCCGCTGCTCGCTTCTTGTTCGAAGTCGCTCACCGCTTGATCATGATCCCTGACCATTTCTTCTATGAAAGCTCGATCAAATTCCGCACCCGACAGCTTGTTCAGCCTGGTCTCTGTCGACTTGTAGCCCGGATCAGGGGCGGCTGGAAAATTCATTCCCTTAGAAATCGACTTCAACTCCGCCTGAGCATTGCTGTGGTCGGCGATAAGTTGTTGCGCGAATTTTTTGACATCCGCATTGGTGCTCTTTTTGAGCGCCAATTTGCTGAGTTCTATTTCAGCCATATTCCCCTGCGCCGCCTTCATAACAAATTGATGGTCGGCGTTCTTATTCTGACTGTCATCGGCATCGGCCTTGACCTGCATGGCGCCGGAATCCTTCTCCTTTGCCTTCTCCTGTTCCTTTGCCTTTTCCTGCTCCTTTGCCTTCTCTTGCTCCTGGCTGACGATCCAGGTTGATGTAGCGGGCGCCGGGCTTAGAAATGCCAAATAGGCTACGAAAGCTAAGAACCACATCTTTTGTCACCTCTTCTCTGATTGAATTGATGGACTCGACTATCCGACTCGACTATCCATGGATGCGATTTGTTGCGGATTGCGCGAGCCCTCATTCGGGTAAGGCAAATACCGTGCGCGGCAAACAAAAACTGTCCGCGATCGATTATGAGCGCAACAACATGAGATTCCTAAACTGATGCAGTTTGCTAGACGCTGTGGCAGCCGCAAATGAGAGAAGAGATGACTACAGCGAGTAATTTCGTTCGGAGCCGCTAAGGCGCTTTGTTCTTAGTCGTCCACTATGAAATTTATATGCAACGCAATCAGACATGAACGTTTGGCTCGCGAACGCCGCGGCTCGCCTGATTCAGCTTCGCGCGACGGACCTTGCATGGCGCCAGGATTGCCAACAAAGAAGATCGCGCATGAGCCCTTTTTAGGAGATATACCAATGAGAATAAAAATAATGATCGCGGCGGCATTCCTGCTATTGTTGGCGCCCGTGCTGCCATTCGCGGGCAAAACAGAAGCGAATGCCGAGCTGGCGCGCGACAAGTCGGAGCAGTTCTCGGCCCTTGCTCAGTTGCCTACCGGAGGCCCGACAATGAATGTGAGGATATACATCAACGGCTACTCGAACCCGGACGAGTGTCAGAACCTTCACGCATTATTGCTCGAAGGCGGGCCGTCGGCTTTGTTGAAGGCTCTTCAAAAGATGAAACCCATCGGCAGGATAGCGAGAGAAGGAACAGTCGGGATGTACGATTTCAAATTCATCGTCTCCAAACAGACCGCGGATGGACGCGTGATCTACGCCGTCGCCGATCGGCCTATAGGATTTCTCGAAGCCTACTACGATACTCGGTCGCGTGATTATCCGTTCGGCATACTTCAACTCAATCTGAAGAATTCGGACAAACACGAAAAAGGAGAGGGCACTTTGATCTACGCGGCTCATATCAAGGTAATCGACGGAGATAAGGTGGAGACGGAAAATCTCAGCTTTGCTCCGATCAAGCTCCTCGGCGTCCGCCAGCTTTAGCTGACCCGCGGAGCCCTCAAGAACACGCGGAGCCTTCAGAATACAATGTACGGGCGGCCCTCCTGTGGCCGCCCCTCTCTTCGATACAGCGGTTCAAGGCTAAGCTCGTTTCTTCGCGGCCATACTCTTCTTCAGCACTTCCATGATATCCACGACGTTGCTCCTATCGCCCTGCTCTTCTTCCGTTTCAACGACATCTTTCTTCCGCGACTTCTTTGACTTGACCAGCTTCAGAAGTCTCTCGGTCTGTTGATCCTTCAACTCTCCTTCCGCACGCCCGCTCTTCGCGTATTTGGTTATCAGCTTCTCGAACTTAGTCACTGCCGCCTTATCGACCTTCTTTTCTTCGGGCAGTCCCACATCCTTCGGCGAGCGCAATTCGTCCGCGAACCTCAACGTTTGGGCGCTAAGAATGCCGTTTTCGGCCATCACCGCAACGAGATATTCCTTGCCGCGCATGACGAATGTTCCGACGCCCGCCCGTTCGCTGTCCTCCATTGTTCTGGCCAGCAGCCTGTACGCTTTCGCTTCGTCGTCGGCGGGAGTCAGAAAGTAGCCCCGATTGAAATAAATCGGCGGAATGGATTTCTTATCGACGAACCTCCGAAGATCGATGTCGCGGCTTTTCTTGGGAGCGAGCTTCTCGAGTTCTTCATCCGTGATAAGCACGTACCGGCCTTTTTCAATCTCATACCCGCGCGTCATCTGTCCATCGTCCAGATCACGCCCGGTGCTTTCGGAGTAATAGCGGCGGCTGAGCGGAACGCCTTCCTTTGAGAGCATTCGCAACGGCGCTTTTTCCGTGCGAGTTGCGGGAAAGAGATTCACCGGCACGCTAACCAGGCCGAATGTCAGCGTGCCCGACCAGATGGGACGCGCAGCCGGCCTGCGATCGTCATCGCGGGTAGTTTTCTTTTTGCTCGTGCTGACTGATCTAGGCAGCGGCCTTCTCCTTTTGTTTTTTCAACGCGGCCAGGCTCTTTGAGAGCACGGTCTCGAGCGATTTCGCGGCCCTCTTTGTCGTAGCTTTCTCGAGTTTCGGCTTCTTGCCCGCCGCCTTCTTCTCTATGAACTCGAGAACACGATCGCGATACTCGTCCGTGAATTCCATCGGATCGAACTCGCCTTCGAGGAAACCAATCAGCTCCTTTGCCATCTTCAACTCATTCTTTTCGAGGGCCCGGCCCTCGGGCGGTTTCAGATCTTCGGCGGATATCACTTCAGCGGCGGGCCTCAAGGTGATAAGCATCAGGTAGCCGTCCTGCGAGCGCAGCGCCCCGGAATACTGCTTGCCGCGCATGACCCAGCGAGCTACGGCTTCTTTGTTCTTATTCTCGAGAGCCTCCGCGAGCGCAAAGTAGTCCTTCTCGTCGCCGTCGGGACCCAGGTAGTAGGCGCGGTCATACCACTGGCTGCTGATTTCATCTGGCGAAACGAATCGCGTTATCTCGATGTCGCGAGACGCCTCCGGCTTCAGCTTCTCCAATTCCTCCGGAGTTAGTATCACGTAGAGGCCCGGTTCTATGCTGTATCCTTTCTGAATTTCGTTCGACGGGACTTCTTCACCGGTTTCGGGGTTCACCATGTGCTGTTTCACTCGGGATTGAGTCTTGGAGTCGAGTATGTGGAAGTGTACCGTGCGGTCGACTATAGCCGAGTAGAGACGCACCGGCGCCGTCGTCGAGTTAAACTTGAGCCTGGCTTTCCATATCGCTCGCGCGCTCATCTATTGATTCACCCCTTTCTGAATCGGCGCACCACGTGCAGAGCACGATCGCGGAGACACCGGTCTCCACGCAGATTGAACAAAGGGCGCCATCACAGCTTATGCAGTAGTAACCCATCTCATATAGAAAGGTATGACCGCAGGACGAACAATATTCGTGTCCGGATTCAAGCCACCAGGGCCCGTCTTTTTTACGCTTTTTCATCCGTGTGCTCACAATGCACCCTGGATTCCAAACGACCAGTTCGGCGTCTCACGCAATCAATTTTTGAGGCGTGATAGGAAGGTCTCGTATTCGCTTACCGGTCGCGTGATAGATTGCGTTGGCTACGGCCGCGGCCGTTCCGGTTATGCCTATTTCGCCGATCCCGCGCGCTCCCAGCGGATTGAGGTGAGTGTCGGCAACGTCGATGGCCGAAACATCAATCTCTCCGATGTCCGCGTTCACTGGAACGTGATAATCGGCGAGGTTCTCATTCACGATGCGGCCCGTTCGAGCATCCATATGCGAGTCTTCGTGCAGAGCCAGGCCTATGCCCCACACTATGCCGCCGATGAACTGGCTCCGGGCTGTCTTTTCGTTCAACACCTTTCCTACATCGTAGACCGCTGTCACACGCCGCACCCGCGTTGGTCCGAGATCGGGATCAACGGAGACCTCCGCGAACACCGCGCCGAATGAATGCGACGCAAATTTCTGTTTCAGCGTTTCATCCGGCTCGACGTGAGCGATGCCTTCGATCGGCTGACCTCCGTTTCGCGCAATAAAATCGCCAAGTTTTTCCGAGCGATTTGGCGACAATTTACGAAAGATCAGTCCGTCTTTGAAATCAACCTCATCCACGGATGCGTCGTGCACCGGTGAGCCTGAGTCCGCGACCGCCATCTGCAAGAGCCTGGTCCGAACCCGCTCGGCCGCGGTCTGAATCGCCGGCGTAACGCTTGCGACCGTCATCGATCCCGCGGTGATGGGCGCGGGTGGAAGCGCCGTGTCGCCGAGTTGCGCGTCTATAAGGTCCGGCGAGACATTCAATGCGTCGGCGGCGGTCTGAATCATAATCGTGTAAATGCCGTTCCCGATTTCATGCGTTCCCGTAGCCACGAGTACGCGGCCGTCCGGTTTGAAGCGAACGAGCGCGCTGGCCGGACGGCGGTTGGCCGGATATGTTTCGGTAGCGACTCCCCAGCCGATCAACTGAGAACCATCGCGCATTGAACGAGGCTCTCGCGTTCTATTGCTCCATCCGAATCGCTCCGCAGCGCGAGTGTAGCAATCGCGCAGGTGTTTTCCGGTGAACGGCAGCTTTGTTTGCGGATCGTTCTCCGTGTAGTTCAACAACCGAAGCTGCAGCGGATCCATATTGAGTTTATAGGCCAGCTCATCCATGGCCACTTCGAGCGCATAAGTTCCGGTAGCAACTCCCGGGGCTCTGGTGTAGGTCGGCGTTCCAAGATTGAGATCGACGATGCGGTGAATAGTAGATACGTTCGGACATCCGTACATCACGCGGGTCGGAAACGCGGAAGATTCGAGATAGTCTTCGATCACCGAAGTATGCGCGTGCACTTCGTGGCGGATCGCCGTGAGCTTTCCCTCGCGAGTTGCGCCGACGGTAAGGCGTTGATGGGTGCGCGGACGCGCTCCGACCGGGCCGAACATCTGCGGACGCTCCAGGACGATCTTGACCGGCCTGTTTACCTGCCTGGCTGCCATCGCGGCCAGCGGCACGTGCGACCATAGCGGCCCCTTGCAGCCGAATCCGCCTCCGACAAAAAGACAGATGAGCCGGACATTCGATTCCTGAACGCCAAAGAGCTTCGCAAGCTTCGCGCGATGTCCGCTGATGTCCTGGGCTGATTCGTGGACTGTTAGCTCGTCGCCGTTCCATTGCGCGATGGCGGCGTGCGGCTCCATCGGATTGTGATGATGAATCGGGGTCGTATAGACCTGGTCGATCTTGATATCTGAATCCTTCAATGCGCCGTCGACGTCGCCCCAGCTCATATCCCCAGGCTCTCCGTTATGGTTTCCGGGGTGAGATGAGGGAAATCCGGCGACAAAATCGAGTTTTGGAGCCGACACGGAGTATCTAATCTTGATAAGAGACGCCGCGTGATGAGCTTCCTCCAATTTCTCGGCGACGACCACTGCTACAGGTTGGCCATTGTAGTAGACCTGATTGTCCTGCAGGAGCGAAAGCCTCTTCTCAGCGCCCGGAAGCCGCTGCGCGTTTTCAGGAGTGAGTACGGCGAGAACCCCGGCAGCCTTGCGCGCCAGCGAGTCATCCATGCCCGCGATCCTGCCCGCGGGTATAGTGCTTTGCACGAGAACCGCGTAGCACAAGCCCGGCATATCGAATTCGGCGGAGTATCGTGCGGAGCCGGTGACCTTCAGCTTACCGTCGACGCGTGAAATGGGCTTTCCTATCGTGTTCATGCGAGACCTCCAGCGATTGTGAGCGCGCGGATGATCGCGCGCTTCGCCATCTCCACTTTGTATGTATTGTCTCGGCGAGGCCGCGCGCCCGAGAGAGCGCGGGAGGCGGCTTGCTCGAATAAAGAGATACTCAGCTTCTGACCCGCGAGCGCGGCTTCCGCGGCTTCCACGCGCCAGGGCTTGTGAGCGACACCTCCAAGCGCGAGGCGCGCGCCGCGAATCCAGCCCGAATCGACGTCAATCGCGGCCGCGACGCTCACAAGAGCGAATGCGTAGCTTGTTCGCTCGCGTATCTTCAAATAGTGAGAATGGCTTCCATAGGGAGACGGCGGAAGATCGATCGACACAATCAACTCATCGGGCATTAACGTGGTGTCGATCTGCGGCGTGGTTCCGGGCAGTCGATGAAAGTCCCCGATCGCAATGATGCGCTCGCCCTTGGGTCCGCGAACCCGAACCTTCGCTTCGAGCGCGGCAAGCGCGACGCACATATCGGACGGATGAGTGGCGATGCACTGATCGCTCGCGCCTAAGATAGCGTGGTTCTCATGAAATCCTTCGAGGGCAGAACAGCCGCTTCCCGGCGTCCGCTTGTTGCATCGTGAGAATGCCGGATCCATGAAATACGGACAGCGGGTGCGCTGCAGTAGGTTCCCTCCGTTCGTCGCCATATTCCGAAGCTGCGGCGACGCTCCCGAGAGAATCGCCTGCGAAAGGAGCGGATAGTTCTTGCGAATCAGCGGATGATTCGCGGTGTCGCTGTTGCGAGCAAGCGCGCCAAGCTTCACGCCGCCGTCCGGCGTCTGCTCAATACCTCTCAGCGGAATATGATTGATGTCAATCAGCTTCGGAGGTTGTTCTACCGTGTTCTTCATCAGATCTATTAGATTGGTTCCTCCGGCCAGGAACTTCGATCCTCGCCATCTGGAGATCGCGTCGACGGCGGTCGCTGGTTCATCGACCTGTTGATATTCAAAAGGGTTCATACTGTGTTCTCCGCTTCCAACATAAAACGGCACGCCAGAGCGTGCTCAGGATTGTTACAAGGTCGCTTTCTACAAGGTGCGGGACGCGGTCTGGACGGCCTGGACTATGCCGGGATATGCGCCGCATCGACAGATGTTCCCGCTCATGCGCTCGCGGATTTCTTCCGGCGTCAGTTCAACTCGGCCTGTGTGGGCGAGATCCTGGGTGACGAAACTGGCATCGCCTCTCCGCGCTTCTTCGAGCAGCGCTACAGCCGAACATATCTGGCCGGGAGTGCAGTAGCCGCATTGGAAGCCATCGTGCTCGATGAATGCCGTCTGAAGAGGATGTAGCTCTTCGCCTCCGGAGAGCCCTTCGATCGTTGTGATTTGATCTCCTTGATGCGTCACCGCGAGCGACAGGCAGCTATTGATGCGGCGGCCGTTCACCAGTACAGTGCAGGCTCCGCACTGGCCGTGATCGCAGCCCTTCTTTGTTCCCGTGAGCTTGAGATACTCACGCAGCGCGTCCAGCAGGGTTACTCGAGTATCCATAGTCAATTTATGGACGAGGCCGTTTACCGTGAGCTCAACCGTATGCGCGCTCGCTGAAAACTCGAGCGGAGCGCATTCGACTATCGTTTCCACGGAAATCAACTGGAGCCCGAGCGCGCCCGCGCCCGTGAAGTAACCGACCGTCTTTACGAAATCGCGCCGGCTCAACTTGCAATCGATCATATCGGTCGCGGGATTTACTGAAGAATATTCCTCGGAGTCTGTCTCCGGAACCGTGGAAGTCCGCGAACTGTTCTCGGTTGTCACGGCGATGCCTCCATTCCATTGTTGTCTCACACTCTTCGTATTGCGGTGCGCGTCTAGCGAGGTGAGCTAATTCCGCTTTCGGAAGAGGACTGCGGCGCTGTAGGCGCGGCGGGCAAGAGCCTGTGTTGCTTATATAGTTGTTCGATTATCGTTCGTCACAGATCAAGCAAGTGGAGGGCCGTTCGAGGCTCTGATACTCCGCGCAAGGCTCTTTCAACTCGCGCGAAAAGCCTTTGAATTCGCGCTGAGGATCTCAAAGCAATGAACACAATCCAGACGCGGATGTAACAGAGAGATACATAATTCAAACGCGTCTGCTCGGAGATTGAACCGTGAGGCATAGCCGCATTGGCACGACAATCGCGTTATCTGGAGCAAGAAGTCGGCGACAAACATCACGCGAGGACGTCTCGCACGAAGGAAAAAACAATGTGCATATCAAACGTACAAGAACTACGACAGGGGCGGTTCGCGGCTGCTTTGCTCTGCGCTTCGCTCCTTGTATTTCTCCTGGGAGCCTCTTGTACCTCCAAGAACGAGCAGTCACAGCCCGAGGAGCGTTCGTCTTCCGAGCCGGTAGTGGTTACCGCCCCGGTCGCCGGCGTGATTCGCGCGGTTCTCGTCGACGAGGACGCGGCGGTGAATCAGGGAGCCCCGATCCTCGAGATATCTATACCGCCGGAATCCGGCAACCAAAAACAGACCAATGTCCAAAATGAAACCGGAGTAAAACCCGATCTCAAACTGGCCGAAACTGAAGCCGCCCGTGCCCAGACAAAAGTTCAACAGGTACAGGACCTGTTTCGTCGCGGCTATGCGTCACAGGCCGAATTGGACACGGCTCGCACCAATTATCAGGACGCTCAGAAAAGATTGCAGCAGGCGCGGGAGGCTTCTTCAGAGACTCGAACCGATCAATCCAAACCAGGAGCTTCACCGGGAACCATCGCGGTTTTAGCTCCTTCGAGCGGCAGGGTTCACATCATCTCCGCGCAAGCGGGCCAACCTGTTCGGCCGGGACAGGAACTGATCCAAATCGAAAAGAGTACGGAGTAAAGAAATGAGCGACTTGATGACAGGTGCGCAAGAAGCCACGGACACCAGCGTGACTAAGGTCAGCTCGAACTTCGCGCCGAGCGGACAATCGGGCCAGCGATATCTGGCGGCCGGACGCAAAATGTCCATGAGACTCTGGAGCGAAGAACCACCGGGTGAGGTAAAGCCCGAATCCACTCGTCCATATGAAACGATCGGCTTTGTGATCAAGGGACGCGCCGAGCTATACCTTGGCGAACAGCTTGTATTGCTGGAAGCCGGTGATTCATACGTTGTACCAAAGGACGCGAAGCACAGATACAAGATTCTCGACACCTTCACGGCTGTCGAAGCGACCTCGCCTCCCGCGGAAATCCATGGACGCGATTCGGCCGAAGAGGGGTAAGCATTCTTTAGAAACTTTAGAAAAATCTATCGGCGCGAAGGTGAATCGATGGCAAGCTCGAAAAAGAAATCAGCGTCGACCAAGAGAGCCGCCAATAAGAAAAGTACAAAGAAGAAACGGTGGTCCCAGCACGTCACGCAGACGAGCAATGCGCTTGATCTCGAGCCGGGAGTGTTCTCATTGCATAGCCCGCGCAGCATTGCGCGCTCGTTGAAGCGATCCGCCGATCGGAGCGACCGCCGTAAGACTGCGCCGTTCCGTTCGGCGATGTCGATGTTGAGCTTTTACATCAATCGCGCCGGTAAAACACTTTCAGAAGAAAGACGCTCGCGGCTGGAAGCGGCTAAGGACGAACTGCGGGCCCTCTATCATCGCGAAAACGCCGCCCGGACATAGTACGAGGGCGCTTTACTTCTCATGGGGTTGCGCCTCGCGAGCGCTCAACTTGTCCAGCACTTCTTTAGGTTCCACCTCTTCTTCCAACTCATGAATGGAGGCTTTATCGACCGCTATGCCGAGGCGATCAGCAATCGCGTCCACCAGGTTCAGCAGATGTGTGGCCTCACGCTCCGCAAGAAGATTTACTTGAAGATCGAGATCGGACCGCCGGTTCGCCATCGCTCCCGCGCGGTTCTGACTTATCAAAACGAAGGTGGCTAAGAATATCGCTTCCAACGATACGATGAGGGTCAGCAAGCTGAACGGAAAGGGATCGAAGGGCGTGCGACCGAGCCAGCCCATGTTATAGACGATCCAGAAGGCGAAGCAGACAACATGAATATAGATAAACGTCATGCTGCCGGAGAAACCGGTCAGCAGGTCCGCGAATCGATCCTGCCATCCCTTCTTGCGTTCTTCGGCGTCGCGCATCTCAATCAAGGCGTCGATATTCCTCTCTATGAGCCTGCCTTGAGGGAGTGAGCTAGAGGGCCGCGCCCATTGAGACGATTTATCGACACCGGACGATTTTTTTTCTCTTCCGCCGTTATTCATAAAGAAAATCCGAATGAGAAGAAATCATAATGCGTTCGGAGACCAAAATATTTTCATCTTGAATAGATCGAGCTGTCGCGTACATAGCGTCTGATGAGATGAAATGAAAACATCGCGACGAGGCGTGTCCTTCAAGAGCAGACATACCCGGTAGTTCCGCTTCGCATCGCTAAGCTTCACTACCGGGTAAGGCCCACCTCCGACGCAGAAAGTTTTTTACTTCAAGCCACAGCACATCCCAGGAAACTACCATTCGATTCACATTGGAGAGGTATTACTAACTGCCTCAGAACTGTACGACGACGTTATTCACGACGCTTCTCACGCCCTTTACGCCTCCGATAATCCGTTCCGCATGCGCTTTGAGCTCATTGCTCGGAAGATTACCGCTCAACGTTACCTGCCCTGCTACTGCTTTCACTTTGATCGGAAAGGAGCGTAGATCGGAGTCGCGCTGGAGTCTTGAAACAACATCGGTTTCGAGCGCTGCGTTTGACGGCGCCGCCGCCGATTGCGAAGGCTCGGGCGACGGCGCGGACGCTTGTGTCCGCACGGCTTGAGGGCGGCTAGCCGCGCCAGGCGCTGACTGTTCCCGTGCCGCGGCCTCTTCGCGTTCGAGCGCCAGCTCTTGATTCCGATTACTCCGTTCACTGTTTACGGTTATCAATGTGATTAAAACCGCGAACGCGATCAGCGCGACGAATACGACCGTAATGGCCGCGTTACGAGCGCCGGATGTCTTGCCCTCAGCGTGGCCGTGTCTGGTCTCGACAACAGGCCATCTGTCGGCTAACGCCTTCTGAAAGCGATTGTGTCTCTCTCGATAAGCGCTCATTTTAATACTCGCCTTTCAATGATCCGTGAATCCGCGTTGCGGACCATTAGGTCGTCAATCGTTCCGTGTAGGGCTTGCGGCCCGGAAGAGCTCGGGCTTCTTTGCCGCGGGTTCGTTCATCGCCTGATCGAGCGCGGGTCGATTCTTGCGCTCGAAATCGCCGAGCGTAACCGACGCGCCCATAGTCGCGGACTGATACAGAGCTTGAATGACTCGGACATCGGCCAGCCCTTCTCGCCCCGACGGCTCGGGAGCCTGGTTGTTGATTATGCAGTTGGAGAAATAGACGAGCTCGGGAGCGAATTGATCGCGCTTTGGAAATTTGTGCTCGCGTTTTTTCCCTTTGATGGTGAGTTGATGCTTTAGTCCGCTTGCGAATTCATAGGCCGGATCGACGCGAAGGTTTCCCTCCGTGCCTATGACCTGATACGCCGAAACATCCGCGGCTCCAAAGCTGGCCGTGAAAGACGCCAGTCGTTCGCCG
>Ga0209687_1000018_pt1 | contig 77036 bp, 45 predicted proteins | sample GraSoiAngelo_136_FD_185893 | JGI IMG/M metagenome (GOLD analysis project Ga0209687, IMG submission 185893) | Grasslands soil microbial communities from the Angelo Coastal Reserve, California, USA - 14_0929_09_20cm (SPAdes) (version 2) | ecosystem: Environmental > Terrestrial > Soil > Grasslands ...
CTGATAGCAAAGCTGATCGTACATCACCGAACTCGCAGCCAGGCCATCGCCCGCATGCAACGCGCGTTGGAAGCGATGATAGTTGAAGGCATCGAGAACACGGCCTCGATGCACCAGAGAATTCTGGCGGATCAGGACTTTGTTGAAGGCGCACTATCGACTAGATTCATGGATAGATTCACCGCGAAGCCTTAATTAAAAAGGCTGTATTCCGGTCGCTGAACAAGCGCGCGACAAACCGGCAGATAAAAAAAGAGCGGGCGCCGTATTGTTAACCGGCGCCCGCCTTCACATATGGGATGTGACGTTTGAGTCGATAGGCCGACTCTTAGGTCTACTCTAGAACAGGAACTTCAAGCCCATTCTCATTGCTCTGCCGCCGCCGTTCAGAAGGTCAAAATTGAAGTACTGCGTTGCCGCTGTGCCTGCAACCGATCTTCCGGGAACGCCGGTGAATTGAGGATGATTGAAGAGGTTGAAGGCCTCGAGACGATATTCGAGTTTGAACCTCTCCGTGAATCGGAAGTTCTTAAAGAAGAACGTATCGAAGTTGCCGGTCCAGTTGGAGCGCTCGGTATTGCGACCGAGCGTCTTGCCTGTCGGGAACCCTACACCTTGTACCGCGAATACATCATTGGGCGTTACGCAGGTGTTCGTATCGGGATTTCGGAATCCCGTGGAGCAGGCATTCGCGGCTCCCGAGGTCGGAACGATGACAGCTCGGGTGTTGCGCGGAGCGTTCGCGTTTCCGATGTCGGGCCGATCAAGTCCGTTCACGCCATCGCCGTTCCTGTCGACGCCGTTCAGAATGGTAAATGGGGCGCTGGACTGGATCGTCGTTACGCCTGCAAGTTGCCAGCCGCCGATCGTCGATCCTAGCAAGCCCTTCTTGGGACCGGGAAGGTTCCAGATGTAGCTGAATACCAGGCGGTGGGTTCGGTCATAATCGGAGACCGCCTTGTCAAGAATAAGGCCTCCTTGAAACACCGGCACCGAAGCCAGGGATGATCCGCTATTGGTGGTTGCGAACACTTCGCTGGTATTGTCGATGAATCTCGACCATGTGTACGACGTATTCACCGTGAATCCATGCGAGAAGGCCTTGTCGATTCTGACTTGCAGTGAGTTGTAGTCGGAGTTCGCGCCGTTCGTTCGCATACGCCTGATTCCCAACAGCGGGAATCTTCGTACGCTGCCGATCAGCGGATTGATGTCCTCGGTCACGAACAATTTTCGGCCGAGAGAGCCTACGTACGACACATCCATCAGCATCTTCCAGGCCAGTTGGCGCTGCACGCCAAGAGAGAACCGCTGCGTGTACGGATTCCTGATGCCGGGGTTGAACAGCGAAGTCTGGCTATCGAGTGGACTGACGGCGCGCGGTGTCGTCGGTATCGCGTTTGGAAACCAGTTAGCCGTTCCTCTGCTGGTCGCGGAAGTGCCGCTCGAAACGTCCGTATTCGTAGTGCTGATGGTATTCGGCGAGTCGGCGGCTATGTTCGACAGAAGATTATTGAAGAAGGTGTCGTAGCTCACCTGGTAACCGCCGCGCCACACCGTCTTGTCTTCTCCGAACAGAGTGCGCAGGAAGCCGGATTTGAAATTCGGCGCCCACGCGAATCCGACCACCGGTCCGAAGTTGTTGTTGTCGCTCTGAACCTTGTTGGGTGTCAGGAAGGTCGCAGGATCCAGGTTGATCGCAGGGAACTTGAAGGCCTCATTGGCAGGCTGTCCAAAGTTCTCATATCTCAGGCCCAGCGTGAGAGTGAGGCTTGGAGATACCTTCCATGTGTCCTGTAAGAAACCGCTAATACGGCTCAGGTTCGGATGATAGATGGGATCTCCGAAATTGATGTTCGCGGTACCGCGGAATCCGCTGAAACCGTCGATGAAGTTTGCGAGGGCTGAGAAGCCGCCGCTGGTCGCAAACGCGAATGAACCGCGCTCGTTAAAGGGCGGATGCTGATCGGCGACCTGACGGAGGTATTCGCCGCCGAAGCGGAATGTATGCGTCCGCCATACCTTCGACATCGTCTCCTGAACGAGGTAATTGTTGGCGATTCTGAACTGCGGAATGTTCGTTTGAATTCCAGTTGCTGAGATTCCGCTTATCGCGATGTTGGGCAGCGTGGCCGCTAGCGCGACGTTACCGGGCGCCAGCGGGAATTGGAAATTGATTCGGCCGAACGAAAACCTCAACTCGTTCGTCATCGTGGGACTGATAACCCACGTGTGATTGGCAACCAGATTCTGCGAGCCGAAGTTGCCATCGAATGTGAATCCGGGGCCATTGACGCCATTCGGCGTCGCCGGGCTATGATCCCAGAGATAACGGCCCGAGATGCTGTGCGCGTCGCTGAACTTATGGTCTATGCGTATCGCATAGTTGGTATCGTTGTTTGAAGTCGGAATCGCAACCGGAGCCTGGCCAAACTGAATTGAGCCTCTGTCGACTCCGTTGGAGCCTCTTCCCAGCGGAATATTCGTTAGGGCCGTTATTCCCGCAACACCGTCCCACGCCTTCAGATAAAGATCAACGCGAGGGTTGGTCCCGGCGGGAAACAGTGCCTGCAATTGGGCTCGACCCAATGCTGTCGGAACCGTGAACCCGGTGTTACCGGTCGATCTGAACCGATACCACTGGCCGGCGGCAAAGAAGAAGGTTTTGTCTTTGATGATGGGACCGCCGAAGGTAGCGGTGAAGTTATTCTCGGTGTAGACGGCAGGTTCTTTTAGCCCGTTTAACCGGTCGTTGTTCGTTAACGCGTCGAAGTTCTGCGAATGGAACTTCCAGGCCGTCGTTCCGTGATAGCTGTTGGTTCCGCTATTCGTGACCTGATTAAAAACGCCGCCGCCCGCGCGTCCGAACTCAGCGCTGAACAGACCCGTTTGAATCGACACTTCACGAACTTGATCTTCGTTGCTTGGCTGGAAAGCGGGACCGCCGATCGAGATGTCATTGTTTTCGATGCCGTCGATAAGGAAGTTATTTCCTCTTGGACGAGCGCCGTTGATCGAGAGGTCGGTTCCGTTTCCGAACCCGGTGGTTCCGGATGGTCTTGTTACACCCGGAAGCAGCATCGCGAGGTTGTAGGGATTGTTTGTCGCGGTAGGCAATTGCGTGACCTGCATATGGTCAAAGTTGCCGCCGTGAACTGCATCGCTCTTCTGAAGAATTTCTTCGCTGGCCGCATTTACTTCGACTACTACTTCGGTGCCGCCGGTCTCCAGATGAACGTCGAATGTAGCTATGCGATTGGCTTGAATTTCAATGCCGGTCGCGGTGTAAGCTCTGAAACCCTGAGCCGTAATCTTAAGTGAATAGATGCCAAGATCGACCGCGTCAAAGCGGTATATACCGGAATCGTTGGCCGTGGTTGTGCGTGTCTGGTTTGTGGACTTATTGGTCAGCTCCGCGGTCGCGCCCGCGATGGCTGCCCCTTGCTGGTCGGTGAGGGCGCCTGTAACAGTACCCCTGCTGGTTTGAGCAAACAGGGAAGGTGCGCTCAAGAGAAGCAGCAATGTCGTGAGAAAAACAGCTAGTGTAGATTTGAGCTCTTTCTTCATCAGTACCTCCTGTCGAGAATCACAGCCTGCTGTGGGCCATGGTTTGTTGGCAGCCTGCCGCAAGCATCACCAGACGTGGATATTGGATTGTCAATCGGCGTTCCTCAGTAGAGAGCCCGCTTCCGCGTTAGTGAGTGACAGTCGCCTTGAACCAGTTCTAATTCGCGTGGCGCCCGGATGCGTGAAACACAGCCCCATCTCATCAAAATGAAGAAACGATGGGGACTCACCATCCATTGAGGCCAAAGCGCGTAAAGACTTCAAAACAGGCGCGAATGATATATTCCTAATGCGTTGAATGTCAACGAAAAGGCTATTGATTCAAGGCGAATTTGGCGAACCAGTTGTGACAGTGTGATCTACCAGGTCCCAGTTGTTGATTCTGTCGTGTCGGCGAAGATAGAGATCGTAGAGCTTCTTTCTAGTTTTAATTCAGAAACCTGCCGCGCTTCAAGCAGAGAAGTTGAGCGCGGCAGGTTTCATTATTGCGGTGACTCTCTCCTAATGCTCTTCAGGAGACTGCGTCAGCGGCAGGGTTTAATTATCATTTGCCGTGCGTTCTATTCGCGTAATAAAACACCCTGCCTGGCCGTTTCTCACCTGTATGTATTCAATGTCGGGGTCCTTCAGCATCTGCTGTATTCTTTCATCCACACCGCCGTCTTCGATTTGCTCCCGTCGTGTCAACATCCCATCCTTTTTGTGACCGTCCAATACCAGCAAGAGGTCTCGCAACTCCTCCGGAAACGTCTCGCCTTCGTACTTCTTACAATCTTCTCGATGGACGAATATCGGCCCTGGCGCCGGCAAGTCGCTTATCCCCTCGAAGGGATTGTAGGTGAACAGTACGCGTTCCTCTTTGCCCTCTTCAAACTTGCGCAGACAGGAGCGGCAGGGCCCGCATCCGTTTGCGATCTCTATGAAAGCGGGATGGCCGTATTGCGGCGACTTGAGTGTAGTGCGAACTCTCTCCGATAGCTCATCTGAAACTGCGACAATTCGATATCCGGTCATTGGTGTATTCCTCTCAGGTTTAAGTTTTTTGCTTCGTAACATCTTGTTCTCTTGCTCCATCGTGATTGCAGTATAGGCATATCCCGGATCGCGTTATATCCGCTTCTTGCTTTCAAAATAAAATAAAGCTCGCGCTGTTTTGGATAACGCCCGTGGAGATATGGGCTGGCAGGGTTTCACGCATGAGCCGGACCGAATTTGATCCGCGCCGAATGATAAGCGATCAATATGGAAAGGCGAATTGACGATAAGAGGATTGCTGTCGAGCCCGTCAAGTTGATTGAGCTATACTCTGGACTCCTCTTTTCAGTACATATTGGTGTCCGAGTGATCAGAAATGAATATCTGCTTCTGTACTCTTGCCATTCACCCGGCATATCGTAGGCGGGCACTACTTCTCTGTGCCGACGCGACGACGGCACCCTGGATCGTCTTAACCGACGAACCGGACGACTTCGCGTCTTTGTCGGTTCGCGCGATCCGCCATGTTCCGACGGGTCCTATGGCGGTGGACTATCTGGCACGTCTGCCGCGGACCGGCGAAGGACGAGGTGCAGCGGCTTATCACGACAAGAGGTTTGCGCTTCTGGCCGCTCTCCAGGATTTCGATACGGCCATTTATATTGACGCCGACTCTCGCATAACCGCGCTTCCACCGCTCGGTGATTTTCCGTCGGGGCGGCTCTCGGTGCTTCCAGTGGTGCGTAAGACGATCGCGGAGCATTTGGAGACCTGCGGATCATGGCGGCTGCCCGCTTTCAAGGAGTTGGCGCGCCAACTCACCGGCGATGTCGATATTCTTCGGACCGCGCGATGGTGTCACGAAACGCTTATCGCAGTCACCAGGGATGGACGCGAATCGCGCTTCTTCGAGGCGTGGTCATTTGCCGCGGACTTCCTACAGACCCGTGGGGTTTACTCTGGAGAAGGAGGCGTGATCGGCCTTGCCGCCGCATCCGCCGGCTGGAGCGTCGACTATGACGCTCTAACGAGCCTGGACGCTTCGATTCAGCACGAAGGCGGCGGACCAAAGGAAGCGTGACTCTAGAGAAATCCCACTCACTTTCGAATCTCGGATTCTCCCAGCCGCCGCAACGAGATGGCCATGCGCAACTTCGACTCACTCGATAATCCAGCGCCATTGCCAAGTCGACCACGCCTTTGCCTCGGGCAGCAGATCTCTGACTGCCTTTACGACCTCGGGCCATTTGATCTCATCGTAATCGTCTCCCGAAATCCAGCCGCCCTTCTTGACCTTCGGGAGCCATGCCTGAATATCCGCCGTCAAACCCGCATAATCGTGGCGCGCGTCGAGATGGACCCAATCCACGGACTTGTCGCGGAACAGTCGCGAAGCAGTCACTGAATCGCTGATGATCAAAGTGATCAGATCGCCGTAGCCACAATCCAGGATGTTCCTGTGCAATGCGCCCGCGAATGTGCCGCCGCCTTGAGTCACTGCCGCCCCGTGATAATCCTTCTGGCACGGCCCCTCGGGTCCGCTGCCGCGGCAGGTGTCGATTCCGACAACCGCGAAGGTCTTGCTGCTTTGCTCGACGACTTCACCCAAAGAGCAGAGGCTCCGACCGAGGTAGGCGCCTACCTCAACGAAACAACTGCCTTGCGGAAATGAATGGACGGCCTCTTCCTGCGCTGATCGCCATTGAAACCACCCTGCTATCTCCTGCCAGTGCATGCGTGCCTCAAATCCGATCGGGTCTATCAGGCCGCAGCGCGGCGAACGAATTAATGCAGGCATTCCAATGCCAGCATCTGGGTTTTGGCTATTCTCAATTTCTTAACCTCGCAAGCGGTTGTCTGGAGTCTGGCTATTCTCAAATGTTTCAACCCCGCAAGGACGCTAATCTGGAATCTCGGCCTCGACAAGCTTCGCTAAAAGAGCGAGCGATTCCTGCCAACCAAGATAGCAAGCTTCGGGAGGAATAACGTCGGGCACCCCTTCTTGCACGATGTTCAACTCAGTTCCTACCGATACCTTCCGCAAGGTTATCGTCACCTGAAGCTCCCCTGGCAGGTTCGGATCGTCGAATGTGTCCGTGTGGCGAATGAGTTCGTACGGTGTCAGTTCGAGATACTTTCCGCCGAACGAGTGGCTATGTCCTGTGGTGAAATTCGTGAACGACATCTTGTACGCGCCGCCAACCCGGGCATCCAGGTGGTGAACCTTGCCGGTGAAGCCATTTGGCGGAAGCCATTTCGCCATTGCATCTGCATCCAGGAACGCCCGATAGATTCGCTCGGGTGTCGCACGGAGCACGCGATGAAGCCGGATAGTGTTCGTTGACATGGTTGCGTTTCCTTCCATAGATGGTCTTGTGATTCAATAATAGCCGCTCTGCTGTCCGATCGCGAAAAGCAAAATAGTTCTCCTGGCGGACGACCCAGAGTCGCCATTCTTGTTCGCGGTTCCGCGCAGATAAAATCACCACAGAGCGCATGAAGGAGCACGATCAGGTTCGATCCAGCTTCAACCGGCGTGCCTCATTTCTGTTGTCGGATAGAGTGGATTACGGTGCAGCGGCTCCGAGTGCGGCCAGTTATCAGGCTTGAGAGGAATCAATATCCCTTGGAAGAATTCGAGAGAAGAATTTCGAGTCCGTCCTTGATTTGCAGTCCGCGGAAAGGACGAATTGCGTTGAGATTCTTCAAGTTCTCTGTGATTAAAATTGAGCCAAATTCCTTTTTACTGATCTCAACCAGAAAGATCGCGCATTATAGTGGAGCGAGCCAGGGGGCAAGCGGTCCGTGCTTGCCCCCTGGTTGTTTTATTGTCAGCCTTTCAGTCTTCTTCAGCGAACACTTTACGGTTTCTCCTCGTGCGGGGGGCCGCCCCTGTTCCGGCGCATCAATCCTTCCACTCGTTGTCGTTGAATTGAATGCACAGGCGTTCAAAACCGTCCTTTCCTCTGAAGCGGCTTCTCAATGCCGCGAAGCTCTCAAAGTTGCGGCTCGGGCATAGTATCCTCAGCAGTTCGAATTCGGCCGGAGCCGTGCGAACGGATATCTGCATGCCGCCGGTGCTCAGGTTTTCGGTCTTCGCCATCTCCCTTCCCAGGGCTCGCATCGATTCGTCGTAATACTCGACTACCACGATCTCGGTCTGCGACTTCCTCGGTTTGCGCCTGCGATTAGATCCTCCCCAGTTGATCGCCTTGAAAGTGGCCCATGGCTTCTCCAGAAATCCCGGCGGCGGAGTGGGGCCGACGAATTCGAGCCCTACGTTGCGAGCCCCTTTCTTCATCGGATCTACTCTGCGAACCAGGCAGTAGACCGCGTATCCCGCGTCCGCGTGGCCGTGATTGCGGAGCTTTTCGGGAAGCGGCAACGTGAGATAGAGCAGAAGCCCGGGACGCACGCGATGACGCATCAGAACGGTCAAACCGGTTCTGCTCACATCTACAGTCGTGGCCATCTCATTCCACTTTCCGCCTATGCGTTCGTGGCCGGTGATCCGCGCCGGCACGGTGAGTTTTATGCGCGAGACGCGCCTCCTGTCGTCGGTCAACTCAGCGGTCCCCGCGGAGTAGACGCTCTGGTTCTTGAGCTGAGAGGAAATTCGCGGCAGCGGAACCGCCCCGGTATGCTGAGCCATCGGCGTTTTACCTTGCTCGGCGAGTTTCAACGCGGACGATCTGGCCTTCGCGCCGTTGGCAGAGGAAGCCCCCGCAGAAGGAGAGGTTGAAGGAGAGGTTGAAGGAGGACTTGAAGTAGAAGTCGATGGAGTCGGGGGAGTTGTTTTCGAAGAAGCGGAGGCTCTGGAAGAAGCAGGGATCGAAGGATCTCCCGATGGAGGTGTAGTCGAATACGCTGCCTTCTCCGCGGTCGGTGCAGGCGGTTCGGTCTTCGATGCCGCGCCGTTGACCGGAATCGAACTGGAAACACCCAAATTCCCTGACGGAGAGGTCTGGCGATCGTACTGCATTCGCTTAGCGAAATTCGCCAGGACCAGGAATGCATGAGTGACTCGGTGATAGGTGAGCTCGATCTTGGCCTGAAGATCAGGAGGCATAGTCGAGCTGATGGAGTAGGGGGCATAAAGCCGGTCTATTAGCTGAGCATAGGCTTGTTTGATCTGATTCAGGTTCGCCGACCTCTCGATATTCAAGGCCTGGTAGTGAGTGCAGGGTTTTTCGAGTAGGTCGAGAAGCCTGCCCAGCTCGAGGTAATAGGCGCTTACTTGCTTGGGCGTGAAGTTGGCGATATCGCCATTTTTGGTTGCTGGCTTCATCGTAGGGTATATCTCCGATAGCTTGGGGAATTGCTCCGATTTGCGGGGGAAACCTAAATGGAAGGGGCCTGAAAAGCGCGAGGCCTAAAGGAATTATCTTCACTGAATATAATAGAGCCTCTGCCATTATCGTTGCATTCAAGTCTTTGTCAACATTTTAATCGAAATGCGAATTAGAGACGATAATCCGATTCTTCAAACCCCAGGCGTGCCGAGTTTGGACTTTTTTGAATTGCTCTCTGAATGGGAACGCGTCAATAACCGGGCCACCACTGATTGCTCTCTTATTGACATGACAACAACCGCCCGCTATATTTCACAGTCCGCGCGGGAGTAACTCAGCGGTAGAGTGCGACCTTGCCAAGGTCGAAGTCGCGGGTTCAAATCCCGTCTCCCGCTCCAAAGGATCGAGGCGAAGGCAACAGATTGGTTCAAAGGAACGATGGGGCCTTCGCCTTTTTTTTGAAAGAGGCGAAGAACAGATTTCAGGCGCTGGGTGTCAGCTTCCGGTGGTCGCGGCGATGACGGGTAGCGAGGCATAGGCGCCGGGTTCCTTGGACCTTTAATCTGATTCCGAAGCCTCGTTGACAATTCCTTCCTGAATGGCGGCGTAGCCAAGTGGTAAGGCAGAGGTCTGCAAAACCTTTATCCGTCGGTTCGATTCCGACCGCCGCCTCCAAACATCACAATATCCGTGGGCCTAAAGAGATCGTGGACTACCTCCGTGAGCGTTTCGCTTGCTTGATGACGTTACGTTTTACCGGATTGGAGATTTTGGGATTTTGTCCGCCGAGTCCTTTTTGTCCAAGTCACCTGGTTCTCGTCGCCCTCTGTTGTAATGGTTCCGACTGCCTCAACCGTTATCTTGTTTCCACTCCCGTTTCACTGCCGCGTGTTCTTAACGTCGCCGTTCGAGACGGCCTCAAGCCGGTCGGTCGACCGAAGCTCTCCCGACGTAGGCTAATCCTTTCGCGCCAGTCGAAGCGCCATTCCGATGTCTTTGTCCGTTCCCGCGAGTAGATCCTCGATCGTGTATTCGATCTTGTAGTCAGGCACTATCCCGTGCGCGGCGGCTTTGTATCCGCTCACCGCCATGTAGTAGGTAAGCAGCGGCACGCGCACGCCCACCTTTGTGTTGGGCAGCGTTACAAGCGGCATTATCCCCGAGCTGTTTCCGTAATAGCCTCCAGCCGATTCGTCCCCAATAAACGTCGCCCTTTTGTGAAAGTGGGCCTGAGACAGAAACTCCGACGTGGTCGAAAAGCTCCCGCCGTTTATAAGGATGTACACCTTGCCGGTGAACGTAGGCTGGTTTGGCTGCTTGATTCCCCAGTTCGGATGACCCACCGCATGCACCTTCCCGTCCGCACGGGTTTCGACAAGTTTTTCAGGCACCGTTATCGGCCGGGCTGTGTATTTGGAAAAGCTGAAGGACATTGAATTGATCACCAGATCGTCGTAGTACTTGAATGGTTTGTCTACGAGGTACGAAAGCAGGAGTTGGCCCAGCTCATCCTCACCGCCGCCGTTGTCGCGAAGGTCGATGATTAAGGCCCTGGCGCCCTTCGAATGAATTGCTTCAAAGGACTCCTTATAGAAGTCGCGAAAGTCCTGCTTCTTCTCCGGATCAGCATAGCCGCCAAAATGATAGATCGCGATTTTGGCGATGCGGCCGTCATCATAGAACTTCAGGTCAGCGCCGCGCTCCAGGCCCTGGTCTTGAGGGAATCGCGTTTTCGACGCCTGCTGCAGCTTTGGCAGTTCCACTCCATTGACCTTCAGCTTCTGTTCCTTTTTGTCGGCGCCTACCAGAACCAACTCGTAGGGGCCGCTGATTCCGAGAAGGGTGACGAGATAGTTGTTGAAGGTCCAGCCGCTGAGGCGAAACTCCCGCGAGCTCTGCACATCACCATCGGCGGGCACCGCTGCCATCATCACGGCGAGTATCTTTGACGCCGGTACTCCATTGATCGAGCGAATCAATCGTCCGGCCAGCGCGCCCTGCTTGTTTTCCGGGTTGGAGAGATCGGAGAAGTCGCGAAAGATGAATGCCTGTTTGTTGAGCACGCGAACCTGAAACGGAAGGACCGCCAGAGTATTATTGATGTCTTTTCTCACGGCCTCCGGAGCGCTCACATTGGTGTGACCGCATTTGATAGCCGCCACGGCGGGCGCGAGGACTCGATAGAATTCGAGCGCATCCATCGAATGGTCCAGCGACTTTGCGGCGGTGTCGAATACTCGATCCATCTCCGCCTTCGAAGTGTAACGATAGATTCCGCTGTGACCTTCCTCCAACGCGCGTCGAGCGACCTGGAAGTCCTCGGCCAGTTGTTCGCGGCTTAACTTTGGGAGTGTGGAGGTGGTGTTCTGTGCGGACGCGGTGTTCTGTGCGGAGGCTGTGTTCTGTGTGAAAGCCGAGGAAATGACCGTACCGGCACACACAGCGATCAAGATTCCAGACAGGATTAAACGGAGCTTCATTCGTTACCTCGAAGGATGAGATTTGGTTCCGGATTGTAATCGCATGCGGCGCCGCGTTTCGACAGGCCCGAGGCGGCGGCATTTTTGCTAAAGATGTTCATTAAGACACTGCTGGTACGATGTCACTCGAGGATCGGTTCCAGGCGAGGGGGAGATGATACTCCTTCGCAACTCGAAGGCCATGGTTTTCCCGCGGAATTTGGCTTGCGACAAACTTCCTCTGAAACACAGTGAAACGCAATCATTTTGGCCCTCCCGCTGATGGCTCTTGAGAATACTCATTAAAACAAGTCTCGCAACCATGTAATGTTTTGGGCCTTTTATCATTCTATTATTGAACGCCCGGAAAATCCCTGAAACGCTCTTGGAGGCAAGAATGGGTAACGAAGGTATCGTCGAAATCGACCTGCTTGACGCTGCGCATCAGCCAGCGCACGATCCGCAAACAAGAGTTCGCTTTTTTCGTTCGCGCGATAACAGCTTAATAGCCTCATCCGACGATCTCGTGTTTCCTCCCGCAAAACAATTCACGCTTCCGGCCTTTCCACAGGAGACGAACCTGTATGGCGAGGTTGCACCCTTGAGATTTCGGACTGCAAACACCGGTTTCTTTACCCTTAGGACTACCGGAGTAAAGAATGAGTTAATCACAGCGCTCAAACTGCCGGACAAATGGAATCCAGTGTTCGTCCCCTGGGATTCTCTGCCCGGCGAATTCGACCCACTCAAAATAGTGCTCCGCGCCTCGCCGGGAATAACCATTAGAGATGAAGGGCCCTTCGATCTGCTTGTGGAGGGTGCTTACGATGGCCTCACTGGAGAGAACTCGATTCTCGCCAAAATGTCGCTGCTCAACCTGTACTTCACATTGACTACAATCAGAGAACCAACTACGGGAACTAATCCACCATCATGGTTCTCGTTCGTCAACCAGATATTTTTTGTCGATCGGGAGCGATTCATGGCGTTCGTTAGGCCGGAAATGGCAACGCTGGTCGGCACGATTGAGGACGATATCCGCCGGTTTCCGGGTTATAGATCGACACCCGCGGACAATCACTTTCAAGGAATCCAGGACGCCTTGCCTCCCGAGTTTACCGTACATAGATCGCGGATGAAGAGCATCAAGACCACACCGGATCATGCAAATATTCAGCTCACGATGGCTCCGACGCGAGATCCTAATGGGGATGAAGTCATGGTCCTCGACGCGGACATTGATGAGAACGGCCAACTGTTGGCTCATCTGGCCGACCTTATTAGACATTTGATCACCGGCGGAACACATCCAATAGACATTCATGAATACTTGATTCTTGCGTACGGTAATGTCGCGCTCGGCTATGATCTGGTCTGAACGCGTTAGATGCCTCGGCCATCCCTGAACGAACCGAGCGGTGCAAATACTCGACATTCTGAAGCACGAGGGAAATAAAAATGTCTAATAACTTGGCCAACTTTGGTGACTCCGTTCATTGGGGGCAAGGACTGAATACCGCTGACAAGTTCGCGCACCGAGTAGCAGACAGGCTTGGTCTGGAACTGCGGATGGAGGCTCATTCGGGCGCAAGGATAGGAATCGATGAAGGCTGCGAAGGCTCGACCGATGGTGAAGTCCCGTTTGCCTGTCCCACCACCCTGCAACAGATAAGAAACTACAGCGGCGATCCCGCATCGGCCGGTCTGATTCTCATCAACGGAGGAATCAATGACGTCACGGTTCAGGCTATCATAAGCCCGTTGACGACCGTGGACGCGCTGAAGAGACGGGTCCGCAGATATTGCCGTCGGTCAATGGCTGGGCTGTTGGTAGAAACGCTCAGGCGATTCCCCAATTCTGCTGTGCCTATTATCGTGACAAGCTATTTCCCGATCTTCAGTCCCGCGTCTGACTTCACGAAGATTGCACAATACCTGAGAGGTCATCTGATACTAGTGCCGCACGAAGTTGAGTTTGCAGTGCAACGGGAATTGATTCTGAATCGGGTGGTCGAGAACGCGCAGGTATTCTGGCGCGAGTCAAGCACGCAATTACAACTGGCGATCGGCGACGCGGGATCGACCAGGATTCGGTTCGCCGAAGTTCCATTCGAAGACGAGAATGCTATGTTTGCGTCCGAACCATGGCTATTTGAGGTACACCTCAAAGGCTTTCAGTTGGTACCGGAAGATCCTTTAGCCAGGCAGCGTCATATTGCCTGCGACGCATTTCACAGCAATCCGCTGGACCGCGCTACGTGTTACATCGCTTCCGCAGGCCATCCGAACCTGATCGGTTCCGAAAAGTACACGGAGGCGATACTGAATCTGGTCTAGAGCGTGTCATATAACGCACAACGCTGGACTCTTAGCGGCTTGCGTTGGCAGTGACCGCGCAAACACAAGCCACAAAGCTGTTGTCCAAACAATTCTCCGTCGCTGAGTGACCTGTTCGATCTCACGCCTCCGATCGGTAACAACTCAGGGTTGTGGATCGTTTCGGGCGTTCCGTGGCGCGGATGGAAGGGCTCAAACCGGATCAGGCCGCCGAGTTGAGCGTGATGCTTAATCGGACGCTGATGAGTCAGAGTAGGTACACGCTGAAACTCTAGGGGCTACAACAACAAGTTGCCGAATACGTGATTCTGATCCAGCAGTGAAAGAAAAGATCCCCTCTGCACGAATCCCTCCATAGTCGCCGTGGCGGTTCCAACACCAACGGGGTTTCAACACCTCTTCACCCCTTGTTACTTCGGTCCCACGCGTCACCCCCCATAGTCGGGAACCCCCAACGGGTTGTGGCCTCCAGCCCAGCGATTGCCGTAGTCGGCTACCCTCATGCGTGGACGTGATGCCCCAACCTGAAGGGGTTGCAGCTCCTCGCAATGCGATATGCCAAGCTCGCACAAAGACGCGTCGATTGTGCATTAGCTGTGTGCAACCTCTTCGGGGTTGGGACAATTGCGCGCGATTCCCAAGGTAGGCGAGTACGCCAACCTGCGTGGCTGATAATCGCCATGGGGCTGGTCTTTGAAGATCTCACGGCTCGAGATATTTCCTTCAATCCCAAATCCAGTCAAATTCAATTGCGCCGCTCTGGAATTGCACTCGTAATTTCTAACCGGCGCGAAGATGTCCTGCAACGCTTCCGCTTTTCAGTCTTCGACTCTACAATGCACCTGCGCAAAATGCTTCGCCGCTCGCATAAGAATGAAGTTAAATCCTTCAGGAGATCAAAGCATGTCTACTTCTCGACTATACCAGGCTCTTTTTTTGGTTTTGGCTTTGACGACTACGCTGCCGGCGCAGACTGCCAGGCGTCCCCTCAAGCTCGACGACCTGCCGCGTTTGCATGAGGTGAAGGACCCGCAAGTTTCACCGGATGGTCGATGGGTCGCCTACGTCGTATCGGAGATCGATGTCAAAGAGGACAAAAGCAACACGCATATCTGGATGATCAGTTGCGATGGCAAGGTCGATCATCAGATGACGGCGAGCCAGGAGAGCGAGACCATGCCGCGCTGGAGTCCGGACGGCAAATATCTCGCATTCACTTCGTCTCGTCCCGGCCCCCTGAAGCGCAATCAGGTTTGGCTGCTCGATCGCAACGGCGGTGAAGCGGCCCAGTTGACCGATGTGAAGGGACAATTGCAGAGCTACGAATGGTCTCCCGACTCAACGCGCCTTGCGCTCGTTGTCGGCGACCCCGATCCGGAAGCTGATGCCGCCGCGGAGGCAAAGGAGGCGGGCGCCAAACCAAAACCGCCGAAGCCCATCGTGATCGATCGCTACAAGTACAAGGAAGACGAGCAGGGCTATTTGTTGTCGGGCCGCCACAGCTATATTTACCTGTTCGACATCGCCGCGAAAAAGACACAGCGATTGACCACGGGCAACTGGGACGAATCATCGCCCGCGTGGTCGCCGGATGGAACCCGCCTCACGTTCATTAGCAATCACGCTCCAGATCCGGATCGTGAGCCTGAAGGCCAGTTGTTCATCGCCGAAGCCAAAGCAAGCGCGACCGAAAAGCCGTTGACGAAGGGAATCAACGTAACGCCCTCGCGTCCGGAATGGAGCCCCGACGGGAAATGGATCGCGTTCATTGAAGGCGAAGAAAAGAAGTGGGATGCCTATAACCAGGACCATCTGACGATAGTCCCCAGCGACGGGTCGCTGCCCGCCGCGCGCGTGAAAGCAAGCGAGGATCTGGATCGCGGCGTTTCGGCGCCGCGTTGGAGCGATAACAGCAAAACGATCTTCGCCACGGTCACCGATGACAGGTCGGTATACGGCGCGCGGATTCCACTCGAGGCCGGCAGTGCCGCGGCGATTACCGCAAAGCCGATCGTTCTCGGGCAGCGGCATAGCGCGGGAACGTGCGCGGTGGCAGTCTCGGGTGACGACACACATCCCAACGAGCTTTACACCGCAAGCGTATCGGGCGGCCTGCTGAAGTTCGAGCAGTTGACCCATCACAACGACGCGTTGCTTGCCGAACTGGACCTCGGTCAAACCGAAGAGGTCGACTTCAAGAGCAAAGACGGCACGGAGGTGCATGGCTTGTTGACCTATCCGGTCGGCTACGTGAAGGGCTCCAGAGTTCCGCTGTTGTTACGCATCCACGGCGGGCCGAATGCACAGGAGCAACATTCATTCAGCGTCGAACGCCAATTATTCGCGGCGAACGGTTATGCGGTCCTTGCGGTGAATTATCGAGGCAGCGCGGGGCGCGGAATGAAATACTCACACGCGATTTTTGCTGACTGGGGACACTATGAAGTCGAGGACTTGGAGGCCGGTGTTGATCACGTCATCAAAATGGGTGTAGCCGATCCTGACCGTCTGGGTGTCGGCGGTTGGAGTTACGGAGGCATTTTGACGGATTACATGATTGCGAGTGACACTCGCTTCAAGGCAGCAACGAGCGGCGCGGGCACGGCGTTTACGGTGTCTTTTTACGGCGCCGATCAATACATCATTCAATATGATTACGAAATTGGACCGCCATGGAAGGCGAAGTCATGGGAGACCTATCAGAAGATTTCCTATCCGTTCCTGCACGCCGATCGCATCAAGACGCCTACTCTATTTTTGTGCGGTGAGCGTGACTTCAACGTGCCGGTTCAAGGCGGTCAGCAGATGTATCAGGCTCTGCGCAGCCTGGGTATTGACACACAACTGGTGATCTATCCTGAGGAGAAGCATGGCATCCAACGGCCCAGCTACGTGCGTGATCGTTATGAGCATTATCTGGCCTGGTACGACAAATATTTGAAGAAGACTCCTGATGCAGCAGCGGCCACTCCGTCAAAGGGAGCGCGCTAATCGCTCGCGCCGGGCATCTCGCGCCGGGCATGACGAGAATGGTATTCGCGAGGCCCGAAGTCCTTTCGGGGTTCTAAGGTTCAAGCACCCGGAAGTAGAGCGAGAAAGCTCTCACCAAAGCCTCAGCCTAAAGGACGGTCATGTCGAGCAACAAACGCATCATCATGATTGCCGGACCGAACGGAGCAGGAAAGACCACATTTGCGCGTGAATACCTGCTCCGTGAGGCCGACTGCGCGGACTTCATAAACGCGGATCTGATTGCCGCTGGTCTTTCTCCGTTCGCACCGGATCGCGCCGCCTTTCGGGCCGGACGGCTTATGCTGGCCGAAATCCGTAGCCGGGTCCGCGGCGAAAGCAGCTTCGCATTTGAGACAACATTGAGCGGCCGCGGCTACGCACGATTGATATCCGAGTGGCGGACCACGGGCTACTACGTCAAATTGGTATTCCTCAATCTCCCAACACCCGACCTGGCGGTGGCTCGCGTGGCCGCAAGAGTGGCTCAAGGGGGACACGGCATTCCTGAATCCGTCATTCGGCGGCGCTTCGACGCCAGCTTGCGCAACTTCCGAGACCTCTATTTTCACTTGGTCGATCGATGGAGTGGTACGATAATTCGAACGTTACACCGCAGCTAATATCAGTGGGAGGCAATCAATGAGCCGACGCTCGACCGCCACGACGGATCCGGAAGCGGAAGACACATTAAGAGCTTTGCGCAGAGCGGCACGTCGCGCCCGAGAACTCGGCGCCGCAACAGGAACACCGGTTTACGTTATGCAGAACAATAAGATCGTTGATCTGACGAAACAAGATGCGGCGGCTCGAAAAAAGCGAATCAAGCAACGCCAATCGCGCCCGTCGAATTAGACCGCTCGAAGACCCTCCGCATGCCCAAGGCCATCGAAGATCATTGCTGAGACGGTTAGCTTGAGACAATGCTCTGTAGAATTGAGTCATTTGCATGCAAGGTCGACTCCGGAGCCGGCAAAGATTGAGTCCTTTGCCCGCAAGATTGAGACGATGCTCGATCGAATCGAGAGAATCGCCTGTCGGATCGAGTCTTCTGTCCGCGAGATCGACTCCCGCGTCCGCCGAGTCGAGACAATGGACGATCGGATCCACTCACGCGCTTGCAGGACCGATTCGTTTTCGGACCGAATCCAAGCTGTGCTCCGAGCGAATTGCCGCGTGCGCGGATCAGATCACCCCGTGCGTCAATCAGATCGATTCGCGCGCTCCCAGGATTGGCCCTTAGCGCGGATGAGATCGACTCCCGCATCGTCAACGTTTATTCGCTGTAAGGCCCCATCGGCCCCATCCTTGATCGGAAGAAGGCTCCTTGAGAAGGTGGAGGCCGGAGCTACAGCTTACGGCGGCAGGTCGTCGCCTCGACGCCGGTGATGGTGTCCGCGGAGTCTGATTGGACCTGCCGGGTTCTTGTTGCAGGACTGAAACCCGCGCGTGTTTATTGGTACCGCTTCTCGGATAAACAAGGCTCTGGAAGCCGCGTTGGCAGAACAATCACCGCGCCCAACGAGAGCGATCCTCGGTCGCTGAAGTTCGCGTCGTGAGCTGCCAGAATGTGAATCAAGGAGCGCAGAGCGCCTTTCGCCGAATGATCTATGAAGATGAGCGAGCCGAGCCCGCCGAGCCGCTCTGGTTTGTTCTCCACCTGGGCGATTTCATATACGAGATTGTCTGGTATCCGGAAGACCGGCCTCAGGGTATGTACGACCGCCGCCTTCGCGACATAGTCCGTTACAAGAGCGGTGAGAAGATCTCCGACTTTCACATTCCGACTACGCGCGACGATTACAGAGCGGTCTATCGCGCTTATCTCCACGACCCTAATCTCCAGGACGCCCGAGCGCGCTGGCCGTTTGTCGCCATGCGGGATAACCACGAATTCAGTTGGCTGGGGTGGCAGTCTCTTCAGGTGCGGTCCGCTTCGTTATCGCGTTTCTCATCGCGCCCGGCTCTGGCGCAAAGGAGAGCGTCCGCGGTTGGAGCAACGCGTCATCGAAGGCGATCCCGGCCTCGCGATTTGAGCGCGCGGAATATGGCGCTCACTGTGCTCGGTATGAACAGGGGGCGGTGACTATCATCGCTTCCAGGCCTGACATGCGGGCAATGGTCATAGGTCCTCTGTTGGTTTTCAACGGAGCGGGCTCAAGCCGCTCCGTCGAAACCTTCTTACATCCGTGGTCGGTATTGGGCTATGTGAGCCAGCTTAGAACTGGCACCACTCGCCGGTGTCGATCCAGCCGGTAGGAGTGTTGGAGTAGCTCGTATCGACCGATGACGTCGTAGTCTCGTTACAGTTGTGTGTAACCGTGGTTGTGTAGGTCACCGTCGTGCAGTAGCCGTAGAACTGATACGTGTTCGACGAGTAAGAATAGCTCCACTGACAGGAGGAGCCTCCCACACTCGTGCACGAAAATAGGTACGGGCCCTGAGTCGTGGGCGGGTCCGTTGTTGGGCAGGGCATGGGAGGAGGCGGACACGCGTCGCGGCAAGCGTTCCAGGCGTCCAGGCAAGGTCCGCAGATGCTGTGGGGATCGCCGCACGCCTCTTCTGCACACGCCTCATACTGAACGTCGCATTCCTGAGTGCACGTCAAATCCTGAGGTTCGAATCCCGACGGCCCCTTCCGTTTCTCATGCGGCCGCTTCAACAGCATCATGCGAGTCGTCACGTGAACCGGGTGAAACGACGCCTCGCTCTTCAGGCGCGAGTTATAGCTGAGAAATTCTTCGAACGGAAAGTCGCGGATCACGCGGCCATTCGCGCGGATCATTAGGCGGAAGTGATGAGAGGGCTTCTTCGCCGCTTCCAGGAAGTCCGCCGCGAGAACGGGATCCGCGGAAAGAAACGGCGCCGACGGCCTTATGCCTTCATCGGATGGATCGAGGGCGACTCGCTCCACCATGTATATCGCGCCGTCTTCGTGAACAATGAACATCAGCGAATTCACCCCTTCGGCTACAAGCTCGGGGCGAAGTTGATAGAACAACAGAGTATTCGGGTCGGCCGCCAGCCGGGTTGGCCACCCGTCAATTGTGTAGACCTTCCCCTGGCCCGTGTTGATCGCAGTGGGCTTCTGCGCCAATGCGGTCGAGATCAGGCACGCGCCCATCAAGAACAAAAGAAGCTTCTTCATTTCTCCCCTCCTATCGAAAGATCGAAGTATTTGCTTGTGATGGAACAGGTCTAGAAGCGCTCTCCGCTTGGCCCTCTCGCGCCTATGAACTTTGCGGTTCAGCCACTCTAGTCCATAACCGTCCGCTATGTAAAGGATAAGTAAGTTGGATTACGAGTTGATGCGTCTATGCCGTAAGTTCGCAATGGAGAGCAAAGTGCGTTTGATAACAATTGCGTCAGCAAGTGGCGAAGAGGGTGTGAAAAAATATTGCTCCGATGGCCCAGGGATAACCGGCGCCATCAAAAGATCACAGGTAAGGTAGGGAGCTGCTCCCGCTCTTCCTTTTTTGAGATAGAAAATTGAGCCAGGGTCTCTTGTGCTCAGGGGTAGCCCGACATCGGGCACACTTCCGCATACTTCATGTCTGACGATCTCCTCGGTTTTGAGTAGCATCGTTCAAGCCAGTCCGATAGATTTAGCTCCGCCGATGCCGCGCATGCCTGTCGGTGCGCGCCGATGCGATCGATTTTCAACGTGATCTTCAGGAGGAGCAAAGCGATGGCGATTCGGGTGGTGAGGCTGGGCAGTCCCAGGGCCAAAGATGAGGGGATTCGTATCGGAACGGTTCGCCGGCCTCCGCGCGGCGTCCCCAAGAGCGAGTTCGCTTCGGGCGATTGGTACGATGTGTGGTTTCCCAACCTGGCGCCGAGTGCAGAGACCGTCAAGATTGCCCAGAACGCGAAGGCCGCCGCCGAGTGGGCCAAGTTCGCCAAGAAGTACCGGTCGGAGATGGCCGCTCCGGAGAACAGTCACGCGATTGAATTGCTCGCGGCGCTGTCTCATGAAACCAACTTCTCAGTCGGCTGCTACTGTGAAGACGAATCGCATTGTCATCGGTCAGTGTTGCGCGAGCTCTTGGCGGAGAGGAGAGCAAAAATTGAGTCCTCTCACTCTTGAGTGCCGTCCTTTGCAGCAGAATCCTTACGGCTAGCTCTCGCACTCGAAAAGGATTTGCTGGGCTTTGGCGAGATACGGTGAGCCGAGCTTCTGGAAAATCTCGACCGCGCGCCGGGCGTGGGGGAGGGCTTCATCTTTCTTCTCCTGCCGCACGAGGGCAGTGGCGAGAAGTCTAAAGTCCTCGGCGATCAATTCCAATCTGCCGACTTTTTTCGCTAGCGCCAGGGCTTCCCGGGCGAGGGTGTTCGCGCCGGGCCAATCCTCCCGGTCAAGCGCCAACTCGGCCAGATTGCCCGTGTAGGTGGCAACGCCTTCGCGGTAATCGACTGCGTGGGCGATCCGCAGGGCTTCGCGGTAGTCGCGCTCGGCTGCGTCAAAATCGCTCGAGAGCCGCTCGGCATCGGCGAGGGAGTTCAGGCCGATGGCGACATCCTCGCTCTCTCTGCCCACGGTGCGCAGAAGCTCCACGGCTTCGCGATAGGCAGCGATGGCGGCGGGGTAATCCTCCGCCAACTTATGCCCGATGCCGCGCAAGCGGATTGCATAGGGCCGCTCGCGGGCTCCGGCATTCGCTTGGCACCAGTGGGCTTCGGCGCGGTCGGCGCAGATGAGCACTTCGGCCGATTGTCCGCGCAGACTATGGACCCAGCCCGCTTGATAAGCCCGCGAGCCAGCGTTGTAGAAATCCCCGGCCGATACAGCGCGGCTCTCGGCATCCCGCGCGAGAGCCAGCCGTTCATCCCACCGCCCGGTGAAATTGAGAAAGAACTGCAGCGCATTGCACACGGTCTGGAGCCGCCCATTCTCCCCGGCAAGAAAACGCGGCAGGGCGGCGGCGACCGCGGGCCAGCCGGCGTCGAGCACAGGAAAGCGGTCGTGCTTTTGGTAGCCGTTCTCAACCACGAGCGCGTAGGCGTGCTTTTCCAGCCGGCCGCCCGTCTCGCGCAACACCTCGGGCTTTTTCACCTGCAAATAGTCCGCGACCAGCGGCACGAGCGTGAACGTCTTTAACTCTTCGCTCGGAACTACCAGAGAGCGGTTGATGAGCGACTTCAATGCCTGCTCGGTTTCCGCCTCGTCCCGCTCGGCGATGGCCGCGATGTGCTCCAACTTCGCCGGCAGGTTGAAGTAGGTCAGCGCGCAGAGGCTGCGCGTCTCGGCTTCGCTGACATCCTCGACAAGGTCGCCAAAGATGAACTCGAGCGGGTCATTCCCTTCCGGGCAGGAGCGCAGGTAGGCGATGGCATCGGTCGCGGTGACGCAACTGCCGCGGCCGATCTGCCCCGCCATCCAGCGCAGCAGCAGCGGTTTGCCGGCGGTCTTGCGGTAGAGGTCGCGGCGCTCGGCGTCGCTGGTGCGCGCGAGGGCCGGATTGGTCTCGGCGAGTTTGGCGAAGGTTGCGAGCGCGGCGTCTTCGCCGAGTTTTTCCAGGATCAATTCCTCCGCCGCGGAGCCGATCCGCCTACGCGAGGTGAGGATGGCTTTGCAGCCGGGCGGCAGCTTTTTGACGAAGGTGAACACGGTGTCGCGCTCGCGCTTGAGGAGCGATTCGAGGTTATCGAGCACGAGCAGCGTGCGCGACCCGCGGAGTGCATCCAGGAGCAGGCGCGGGCGTTCGTTCTCGACCGCCTTTGCGATTTCGGAGCGGCCAAGCTCAGTGGCGAGTTCGTTCAGCAGCTCGGCGAGTCCGCTGATGAGAAAGCCGGAGAGGTCGCGTACGCCGTCGTCGTCCAGGTCACGAGATTTGAGCGAGACGAAGGCTATTTTGTCGAAGGCGCCGGCTGGCGCATCGTAGGCCGCGCGGACTGCGAGCGAGGTCTTCCCCATGCCGCCCGGCCCATCAATGAGCGCGCCCCAGGTGCGCGACTCAGGATCGAGCGCATCGGCGATTATCCGCAACTCCTGCTCGCGTCCGAAGAAGGGCTGGAGCGACGGGAGATTGTGCGGGATCGAAGTGCGCGGGGCGGCGCCGTTCGCTACGACGGGCTTGGTGTAGTGGTGCTTGGGCTTGCCTTCGTTGATCGCAAGGCGTTCGAGGATACGGGTGGCGAATTGCTCCGGGATCATGTGATCGAGCTCGATGAAACCGGCGTCCGAATAAAGGCCATCAATCGTGGCGTGCTCGAAGTTGGCAAGCATTACTTCGTTTTCGCGGCGCTTCTTCAGCAAATCGAAGATCGCATCCCATTCCAGGCCGCACCATTCCTTATTGGGATAATCGCGGCAGATGACCACAACGACGAGTTCGCTCTCTTCGTGATAGAGCTTTGGCAGGTAGCGGCCAAGCCGAGCGCGCGCGAATTCCGATTCGTGGAATTTGTCGTAGAGGATTTTGTCTTCGCCGAACCGCTCCGCAAGGATTCGGGCGACATCGGCGACGAACTCTCGTTTCTCGCCCGCGAAGGAAAAGGCGATGCGAAAGCGTTTCGACTCTATGTCTCCTGACTCGCTATTTGACATGGCCTATCTGAGCTTTCAACAGTCGAAAGATGAAGCTGTGAGAGATGAACACCTCGCAAAGAGCCTGTTGGACTAAGCAGCGGGCGGGATTATATGGGCGTTGAATCTGCTTTGCAATCTCGATCACATGAATATGGCGATGAGGGCGGCGCCTCATCAGGATCCGCTCGCCGAGATGCATCCATACCTGGCGGGAGACTGCGTAGGAGCCGGCAGGAGGCCGGTAGGTTTGCGCTTTGGTTTGCGGGCACAGCTCTATTGTCGCGACGTAGTTATCGGCAAACCAATGTGTTCCCTGAAAGGGAATGCGTCAGTAGCCGGGGGTCAGCGAAGCGCAAGCGCCCGGTACGAGGGAAGATTTGGTTCCGAAGAGGATGCGGAAGTTTGGACATTTCGGATTGTTCCCTGAAAGGGAATGCGTCAGTAGCCGGGGGTCAGCGCAGCGCAGCCCCCGGTGTAATGGAGGATTTGTTTCCGAAGAGGAATGCGAGTTTGGACATTTCGGATTGTTCCCTGAAAGGGAACGCGTCAGTAGCCGGGGGTCAGCGCAGCCCCCGGTGCGATGGAGGATTTGTTCCGAAGAGGAACGCGGGAGGTTGGATATTTTTCGGATACCAAGGCGCGGGTTTTATGGGCGCGCGAGCGAATAAAGGCTGAGTAATTATCGTGGGAAGCGACGAGCGAACCGCTCCGAGCCTGAAAGGTGCGAAACGGCTCGTAAAGAGACTATTAATATTTGCGCAGCCGGCAACGAAGCGCTTATGTCGCGCCTTCAGCGCTCGAAGGGTGTGGGGCCGTGACCAGGGGCGACGCGCTACGCGCTTGCCCCTGGCTACTTTATAGTCGGCCTTTCAGGCCTACCATTTTCTTCTTTGACAGTCGCGGCGACAGAATATATCTTCCACACGCACACAGCATAGGGCCTCTTCCCAATGAAATTTAGATTACCGCTTTTGAGCCTGAGGGCTATTTGTGTGGGTATGGATTCTTCAAGCGCGGGCTTTGGCCCGCTCTGTTCAACGGCTATTTGATTCGATGGTTGGGACGAACGATTAGGCCCTTGTGAGGGCGCGTTTCTCTAAGCGTTTCTCTGAGCCATATAGCACTTTTTTTCGATCTCAGCCGCACCCTGATCGCGATCTCACACACGCTTTGACGGAATGCGTGAAATGGTTTTCACGAAAATCCATCATGTTTCGCAACATCTCTATTTCCCGTTTTCAACTTCGCGACTCGATATTGAAAGGAGCCTGACTCATGGCCTTCCCGCAAACCACACCGCCCAATTATCAGGCGACTAACCAATTTCAGGGGACTGACGGAGGCTCCCCCGTAGAGCCATTCATCATACCGCCTGAATACGGTCCCGGCAGCCAGGCCAATCCCGGCGCTCTAGTAGTGCAAGTCGCTCAGGCGGCAGGTCCAAAATGGTCTTCGAGCAGTCTGCCCGTCATTCCAGCGAACCCGGATTTTGCTTTGAAGTGGCTTACCCTTGGCAGCGGAAAGGCCACCACGACCGCGCAGATAATCGCGTCCTCCACTTCCAACGTCTGGAACCTGAAACCGGCCGCCCGAGCCGCTCTCAAGGCGAACTTCGATCTGATGTATCAGGGTCTGGAAGGACTCGAGTATCAAGGTCAGTTGGCTTCGGGTTTTGCATACCTGATCGCTCAGCGAACCGCCGAAGCGATGCCGCTCGGTTATTCGGAGACGCTGCTGTATCGCTGCAACTACACCCCTCTCAATCCGGCAAATTCGGCTTCGGCTCACGGATTTGTCGATCTTGTTCCGGGCATGCGGCTGCGAGTCGAGGCGGCATCGGGGTTGTTCAGCGGGCCGGGCAGCAACTTCAACGGATTCGCCGGAACCGGCGCGAGCTACTGGCAGATCACCCGCCGCCGTTCGGATCAGGCGATTCTCTTCGACAGCTTCGCCGCGAACATCAACAGCTACGCGCCGATGGCTAATGCGACTGGTCTGTGGGGTTTGGTTGATCTCCAGTCGGCAGGAAACTCTCGCTACATTCGATTGTTTTATCCGCAGAGCCAGTTCGCGGCGTGGCCCGGCTACGCGAGCGCCAGCGAGATGTGCACGATCGTCGGAACTCAATACCTTGTGGATATGGCGGCGGCGACCGCGGCTTATACATCGGGCAGGCCGGTTCCGCCGTCGGGAAAAGGTCCAATCTCGTGCGCTTACTTAAGGGGCCGAGCGGTGATGGTTCCGGAGGTTCCGATCTGGATCAATCGATCGACCGTGTTCTATGTGCCGGTGGGCACGACGGCGCGGCAGTTCATAGAGGCCTTCGCCATACCGACTTTCACTTACGGTGCTCAAGCGAGTCAGGGGAGCGCTTCTCAAAGCTCTCAGGGGAACAAGCCGTCGAGTTCTCAATCGGGCGATTTCCAGGCGAGCGCTTCCGTACCCGTGACTGTATACAGGGCGTGGTCGCCGTGGGATATGCGCGGAGCGCTTACGCAGCAGATCACCGGAGTCGCCGACGGAATGTTCGCGACGGGAACCGATGGCTGGGACCTGCCTCTTGTCAGATCGGACAACATAAGCTTCACCCTGTGAGGTCGAACCGATGTCGGATGTCACCTTTACTCGGCAGCCGAACTGCCCGGAGCTTTACTACGCGCAGTGCAACGGCGGGAAGGGGAGCGACGCCCAGCAGGTCGCCTATCTCCTTCCCGCCGGGACACAAGCTCCGGCCAGCTTCGATCTGGCCGCTTCCTGGAGCGGCAATCCGTATTCAATCGGCTGCTACTTCTTTCTCAATACGCCGATCGCTTCCGGGCAAGAAACCGCGTTCGCCAACAGCGCGTGGATCTATCTCGGAATGCCGGGCAGGCAGGGCGCTCGATTCGCGTGGATCTCGAACCCGAACGATCAGGTCGATCCGTTCGACGGTCCTTTTATCATTGTTCAATCAGCGGCTGGAGGCGGCTTTCAAACCGGGCGCGTCAGCCAGTTCGATTTTCGCAACATTACTTTGATCATCGGACCTCAATGCGCGGTGTCGGTAAGCGGAACGAGCTTTCAGATTACTCCGCCCGCGAGCGCTCCGAACACTATTTATCTTCAAGCGGAGTGGGGACAGAGCAGTTTGAACATAATCGATCCTGTTGGGATCACGATTCCGTGTTGTCCGCCCGCGTCGGGATGCCTTCAATTTTCGGCCGATCTTCAGAAGTCGACGGATCTTGCCGCAATGGATGTGGGCCCGCGGACCTTTTATCTGAATGATCAGGGCTGGTTGAAGGACAGCCCGAAAGCCGATCCGTTCTGGCTGACTTCGATTCGCTATCAGGTCTTTCAGGAGATAGCGGGAACGCTTCCGCTGTACGCGAATCTCGATCCGCTCGACCATCTCAATGTGGATCGGACCTACTTTGGGCTCTTCCCGCCTTCGGGCTCGAGCCCCGCTCCCCAGCTTACGAACTACACGACCAATCTGGGCCAGGGGATTCAGTTGACTCCGCAAGCGGGTGCGAGGCTGGTGTTTCAGCAGAATCCCGTTACCAGTGTTTCGAGCAATGAGGACGCGTATTATCTCGCGCCTTATGGAAGCTTTTCAGTAGGGCTGACGGGAGTTTCGGCCGGAGCGAGCCTCTCTTTGTTGTGCGGAATATCCGGCGTCGAGTATCTATCGGTGACCGCGGGCTCGATCATCAGCTTCGTATCCGGGCAGCCGGCGTTTGCCGATGGCTTTCAGCCGGGAGCGGCGATGCCCGAAGCCGAAACGTCGTTGACCGACCTGAACGGTCTTGTGACAACGTCGTGGGTGTTTGCTCCGTCGGTGAATTACTACGCGCAGCCAGACGAGTCCGTGCTTCACAATTCGGGTCAGGGCGGATTGAAAGGGTTTTTGCAGTATCTTCCTGTAATCGCCGGGACGCTTCCGCAAAGTCCTCCGGCGACGACACCGCCTGCTTTTCCGATGCTTCCGTATTACAACACGGGCCAGTCGCTGGCCGATCTGAATACTTACAACGAGCTCGAGCTGCAGTTATTCAGCCCGACCCGGCGTCAGAACATCTTTGAGATTACGGGAGGCGTGACGGCAAGCACCGGCGGTTCGGGGCAAACGACTGGATGGGGTGTGACCCCTCAGGGGCTTGCGGCAAGTGTAGGCGCGGGCATCTGGAGCCAGTTGATACTGGCCCAGGACATTCAGGGAACACAGCTTTCATTCAATCAGGTTAAGGATCTTCCGAATTATCCGCTGCTGTCCGCGTTGACCGTCAATCAGCTCTTCCTTGTTATCTCTGACCCGGCGTCGGTGAGCAGCTTTTTATCTCAGGCGTCGGTGACGTTGAAGGGAACGGCTTCAGGAGCTGCGGGAGAGAACTGGGTGTTGAACTTAAGCCCCGAGGCTACCGGTCCGGAATCAGGAAAGCTGTTGTGGAGCGAGTACAACACGATTCTCGTGTTCAAGTTCTTTGACCGGAGTTTGAAGGATCTCGCCCAGGACACAGGTGCGTGGTCTCAGGGGACGAGCTTCAATTCCGACCCGCAAGCGACCAGCAACCTGCTCGGGAAGATCATTCAGGACGAGACTGATCCGTCCTTTGTCACGGCGGTGAACAATAAGGACTGGAACGGCATTATCGTGCTGAACGTCGCGATCGAAACGATTCCAAGAGACCTCGCGGGGTTGATGGCTGGAATCGACGTGAGCCAGTTCTACTGCCATCACCTTGGAATCAATGTGACTCCGGCGACGATTCAGGGTTCGGCGCCGTCGCTTCAAACGACGTCGATGTTCGGGCTGGTGCATTATCAGGCGCCGCACCCGATGCAGAACAACGGGTTCGACTATCAATTCCAGGTGCAGTCTCTTCAGGCGCTGTTTCAGAACTCGACCATCACCCAGTTCTCGAGCACGATTCAGCTTCAGATAAACACGTTGTTCGGAGAAGCCTGCGCGGGCCCGGACCACAACATCATCAACCTGACCGGAGTGCTTCAGGATCAGGGCTACGCTTATCAGACCGTGGGCGACTCGCTCTTCACGATGAAGAGCCGCGTATTGGATACGGTCGATCTCGCCAGGGGACAATTCGTCACTCTCGATCCGGGAGGCGCCGGCAAGCCGACGCTGTCGAGTTTCCTGTTCTGGGGCAGCATGGCTTTTCAATCGCTTCAGGCGGCGGGCGCGAATTTCGATGTGTTTTCGTTTGGGACCAGCAGTCAATCCGGCGGGCTGAGCTTCTCGGGTCTATCGATCGATATGTCGTCGGACAACCCGGGAGACGCCGACTTCGCGTTCGACGCGAACCATATCAGTTTCGATATGGCTACGACTCAGTCGCGGCCCGACAGTCTATTCAATCACTTCCCCTTGACGTTGACGGGTCTGACTCAATCGGCTACCGGGTCGGCTCCGGCGAGTCAGGGGTTCATGAGCGTGACGAACGCGCTCGGGCAGAGCGATCTTTCGGGACTCTGGTTCTCGCTGAACTTCGATTTGAACCTGGGCAGTCTCGGAGCGCTCGCGTCCGAAGCCGGTTTCGTAGCGAGCCTTATTCTGGCGTGGGCTCCGAACCCGGCGAATTACAGCGTGTTCATCGGGCTGCGGCTGCCGGGTTCCAACGGAGGTACGCAGCGCGACATCGGTCTCGAGGGGGTGTTGACCCTCAACTTCCAGAACATTCAACTCAGCTATCAGGATGTTACCGGAGTCGGCCCGTCTTACGTGCTCACCCTTTACAACATCGCGTTGAAGCTGCTGAGCGTGAGTTTTCCGCCCGGCGGGCAGATCAACGTCTACATCTTCGGCAATCCGGGTTCGAGCGGAGCGAGCCTGGGTTGGTACGCGGGATATGTAAAGAGCGGTTCGACGAGTTCGACCAAGAAAGCCGCGGCGCTCGGGGCGGGGGAATGAAACGATGCCTGTACGCGTGATGGTTTGGAACATCCAGTTCTTCAGCGAAGAGAATTTCAGCAACAAGACGACCGCCAGCCAGTTGTCCGGCCAGCACATCGTCGACGCGGTGAAGAGCATCAACCCGGACATACTGATCGTGATCGAGGTTCGCTCGGGCGGGAGCAACGGCGTCGGCAGCCTGATATCCGATACCGGCGGAGCCAAAGGCGTGCGCAAGCTCAAGACGAAACTCGGCGCCGGTTGGCACGTCGTGCCGCCTCAGGTACTGAACGCGCAGCAGGCTTATTATCAGGTCACTCAGGCAAAGTACTTCGAGGGGATCGGGGTTTTTTTCCGGGACGCGCAACTGGACTTCATCGGGCCGCAGCTCTGGACGGCGACTGGTCCGAAGCCCAGGAACCTGGCGGCTCCGCCGGCCGGCATTCAGGCTTATGGAGGCACGTGGGCCGGGATGCTTCCACATACCGTACCGGCCGGATGCGGCTTCCAGGGCCATTATCAGGATGAGTTCGCCGGGCAGAGCATCTTTTACGGCGGCACGGGGCATCCGCTCCAGTTTCCCGCGCAGTGGGGGCGGGCTCCGTTTTACACGGCTTTCTGGGACAGGACCGCCAACCGCGTAATCAAGACCCTTGCCGTCCACTTGCCGCCAAGCGGCTACTGGGCGGGTCAGGCGATGAAGCAGGTTGGAAAGATCAATCTCGAAGCGGCGATACCCTCCGACTCGGTCGCGCAGGACACGGCCGGAGCCATGCTCGTGCTGGGCGATTTCAACCTCAACCAGAATAATCCCAATCATACCGACTCCTTCAACGAAGGGTATCTTGACGACTATACGCAGAGCATCGTTCACGGCGGCTCCGAAAGATCGACGCTTATCCGGCGAGCGGTTGTCCGAACGACCGCGCCCTATCTGCATACGACCGCGGCCGGCAAGGGAGGCTGGTGGAAGAAAGAGAAATCGACCGGCTACTACATGGCTCTCGATAACATATTGCAGCAGTACTACGGCCCGGCGGCAGGCGTGGGGGTGAGGGGAGCCATCGTGGACTGGGTGCTGCGAAGCCCCGGCTTTGCGCCCCGAACCAACGCATATATGAGCACCTCTTTCGGCCTGATAGGGAATGACGCCACGTTCGTTCAGGCGGCCAACTACGGAAAGATTCGGTCGGCCAGCGATCATTTAGGCATGTACATCGACGTGTAAGCTGTTGCGCGCATGAGAAAAATCACCGGATCAATTGAAGAGGCGCATCTTGGAGCTTGAATAAGGAACCCAGGTACACAATGTCCAACTGCGTTGCTAACGACCTGAAGACGCTGGCCGCCTGTTTCATCGAGCAGGCTTCGGACAATAACGGTCAGATAGCGATCGACAAATCTTATCTGAGCCGGCTCATCACCGATCTGATCGGCGACAACGACATCACGATCGGCGGCGTCAATCCAGGGAACATCCCCACGAATCCGGGAAGCAGCCTCGTCATTAACGGGCTCACTACCGGAGACTTCCTGAATCTGGACGGCCTGCCGGTCTGTCTCGTGTTCTTTTATTACGGCGGTACGCAGCAAGTAGTCCTGCAGATGTGCGTGACGCTGGGAACGGGCTGGAAGTTCGGGACAAGCTTTCCTGATCTCGCCGGACAAGCCGCGGATTATCTAACGTCTACTTCGCAGTATCTGTATCTCTCGTCGGCTCCGGTCGCGCAAGCATTGCCTTCAGGAGCGTGTCCGCAATCGGGCGCTCCGGCGAGCCTCGGGCTGCTTCCCGGCGTCAGCGCGCTTGGAAACTACAGCCTGCTTGGACCGCTCGGACCAGTAATCGCGTTGTTGCCCGGCGCGCATGATCCCACGTTTCAACTCTACGGCGCGATTACGGAGAATCCGACGCCTCCCGGACCGGCGTTCAACCTGTCGCTGCAAACGCAAGGGCTATCGTTTTCGATTCCGGGCAACATCCTGACCATCAGCCAGCCTACGGTCGGACTGGAGGTTGAATACGTTCCGGCGCAACAGTACCCGACCGTAGTTTCGCCGGTGACGATTCCGTATTTCAGCGCGCGGATCATAGTCGGCTCGCTTCCGCTGAACATGATGGCGAAGCTCTGGGGCGAGCTTTCTTACCTGGAAATTTACATAGTTCCGGCAAACCCTCAGCAGACAACATTCGCGAGTCTGGTCTCGCTCGTAGGCTCTGGGCCGTTGAGCGGACTTACGAGTCTGCTTCAACAGCAGCAAGGCGTCTGGTCGCTGCTGAATTCAATCGCGTTTAAGCAGTTCTACTGCATGGTTACAACGGAGCCGTCCCTGGCCGAGATAGACCTGTTGATCGGCACGATCGGCTACGACCCGCGGTCTCCGACTCCGCCGATAACGAACGCATGGAATCCGTTCAACGGCATCTACCTGGCTTTTGACGTGTCGGTCTCCGTCTTCGATCCGGCGAGTGCTCCGCTGGTGATGGCGGAGCTGCAGGCGACGTTGTGGTGGAAGAAGCAGGATTCCAGCTACTACAGCTTTACGGTTACGGTTTCGATTCCCGAGTGGACTATTACCGGAGTCTTCAACGGAACGATCACGCTGAATCTCGCGAGCCTTGTCGGAGATCTGTTTGGTTCGTCGCTATTGCTGCCGAACGACCTCGCGAACTTTGAAATATCGAACATCAACTTCAACGCGAGCGTGCCCGGCAAACGGTTCGCCATAAACGCGCTGGTCAACGGCGAGTTGTTCGGCAGCAGCGTCTTGCAGTTGATCAATGTAGGAATTGGGTTGAGCGTCGACGCGTCGAGTTCGCCGACGAAAGTCACCGGCTCTATCAGCGGAATAATCAGCGTCTTCACTATTCAGTTTCAGGTGGACGCGGTCATCAGCAACGATCCGAACGTCGATACTGTATTCAAGATTCACCTGGTCAACGAGACGATCGGCGGTATGCTGAACAAGCTTGTCAGCATAATCGACCCGGATCTGAAGATCAGCCTGCCTTCTCCGTGGGACAAGCTGCTGGACATAAGCCTGGACGCGCTGGTGCTCGAGATAAACGTGAGCAAGGGCACGGTGTCGCTGAGCTACGACGCGAACATCGACCTCGTCTTTATTCAGATCGAGACGATATCGCTGACGTTTCAGAAGGACCCGGTTCAAAGCGGAGTGCTGGTCAATATCACCGGCTCGTTCCTGGGCCAGAGTTTCGGCAAGGAGAATCCGCTGGGTTGGGATGCCGTGAACGGAACCCCGCCGGCCGTGCCGCAGGGAAGCCTGCTGGACATGCGATACCTGGGCATCGGCCAGCACGTGACTGTGCAGGGGCTCGAAGACGAGACCTCGATGCAGGCCATCATCGACAAGATGATCGCCGCGATGAAGTCCACCACGCCGGACTTCACCAACGGATTGGTTTTCAGCGATGCAAGCGGATGGTTGATCGGGACCGACTTCACAATTATGGGCGCGGTCCGGCTTTCGATCATCTTCAACGACCCGAAGGTCTACGGCTTGTTGATCCAGTTGAGCGGCGAAAAGGTCGGCTCGTTCGCCGGGCTCAGCTTCGAGATACTCTATCGAAAGATCACCGAGAACATAGGGCTGTATCACATCGACTTCACCTTGCCCGACGAGTTCCGGCATCTCGAATTCGGCGAAGTCTCGATAACGCTGCCCACGCTGATCCTCGACATCTACACGAATGGAAATTTCCTGGTGAACCTGGGCTTCCCCCAGAACATGAACTTCGCGAATTCGTTCTGCGTCCAGGTATTCCCGTTCATCGGCTACGGCGGAATTTACTTTGGAGTGTTGAGCGGCGCGACCTCGTCCCGCGTTCCGAAGATCACCAACGGCAACTTCGACCCGGTCATCGTGTTTGGATTCGCGTTGTCGGTCGGCGTGGGCAAGACGATCAACGAAGGGATCTTCTCGGCGGGAATCAGCGTCACGGTTGAAGGCGCGCTGGAAGGCGTGATCGGGTGGTTCAATCCGAACAGCCCCGCGGTGAAGAGCGACAAGTACTTCTGGCTGCAGGGCACAATCAGGATCGTAGGCCAACTCTACGGGACGGTCGATTTCGCGATCATCAAGGCAAGCGTCAGCGTCGTGGTCTACGCCAGCGAGACCCTTGTGGTCGAGAGCTACGAGCCTATCTTTATAACGCTGTCGGCCGGAGTGTCGGTCACGGCGTCGGTGAAGATCGTCTTCTTCACGATTCATTTCTCGTTCTCGATGACCGTGACGGCTTCGTGGACGATCGGTTCGAAGGGGACGCCTCCATGGCGGATTGCGAGCGGAAGCGATCAATCAACCCAGAAAGCCGCAGCGCCGTTATTGTTTGCTTCGACGCTGCACCCGGCGGACAGGTTCTTCCCGACCCAGGCGAGGCTGAACCGGATAGCGGCGCTCCGCTCCGCGTCTTCAGAGGCGCCGCTTCAGTGGGCCCCCGCCCCGCGGTTCACAAGCACCGCGATTCCATTGAACGTGATCATCGGCCCGGCGTTCACGGTGACCGGAACTCCGCGGACGGTTCCGCTGCTGCTTCTGGAGAACTCAATCGATCCGTCCGCGTTGACGGCCGCGGAAGTTCGCAACGTCAGCGATGCGGCCGCGGCCTCCAACAAGCCGTTCAATCTGCTGGCGAGGGCGCTGTTGAATTGGGCCGTCGTCGCCTGGCAGCGCAATCAGGACGATCCGGGCACGACGATAAGCATGGGCGATCTGCACTTTATTCAGGAGCAGCTCGCCTGTCCGGACGCCGAGGATGTCGCGTTCCCGTACTCGAACATCTCGCAATTCCTCGCGAACAATTTCAATCTTCAGATCACCAATCGACCTACCTCGAATTTCGACGATTCGTCCGCGGCAATATTGCCGATGATCCCGGAGCTGTCGATGACGGTCTCCGGTAATACGATCTACTTCAACAACAGGAGCGCTGTTCAGGTCGGCCCTGATTACACGGAGAAGCTTGCCGCGTATTTCCAGGCGCTGTCCGCGCAGTATATGCAGCGAGTCGCCCAGACGCCTCCGGCGGCCGCTTGCCCGACCGCGCAAGGAACCGCGGAGTCGCTGGCGACCTCAATCTTCCGAAACTATTTCTTCATGGTTGCGAAGGCGACGGTCAGCAGCGCGCTCGATTTGCTTACGTCATACACGTACTCGCCGGGTTCTCAGAGCCTCCAGCAGATTTGCAATTCCTTCCCGCGCTCCGGAGATCAGGAGGTCACGCCCGAAAGCGTCCTTCATTCGAATCAATCAACCTCCGGCATCCTGACTGCTCAGCCCTGGACGCTCAGCGGCGTTGTCTATCAAGCGCGAAGCGGCGACACGTTGTCGTCATGGCTTACCCCGTTCGGCCTGAGCGCGATCGACCTTCTGAGCGTACCTGTTTCGCGGAGCGCTCAAAGCGCGAATCAATATCTGGTCGGACTGCTTCAGACCGGCGCGACGTTGGCGATAAACAGCGCGAAGACGCCGCCTACAAATCCGCTTGTATTCGTCAGCGCGGCGGGAGACACCTTCAACCTCATAGCTTCGTTGATGCTCGTGAGAAACGCCGGGACTTCGGTCTACTCACAGTTGACCGGCTTGAGCGATATGGCTCAGTCCATCGCGCTGCTCAACAATCTACAGAGCATCGATCCCAGCCAGCCGCTGCCGTCGACGGTTGCGACGCTCCTGATTCCAACGGCGGTTTCCGGCAGTCCGGCTACTTACACGGTGAGGCCGGACGACAGCCTCTACGCGGTCTCGGCCTATTTCTTGAACGTTCAACAGCAGGCCGTTCCTACCAGCGCGTTCGTCAACACGCTGATGATCGCGTATCCGGGCATCGATCCCAACAACGTTCCAATCGGCGCAAGGCTGACGCTGCCGGAGATAGATCACACGGTGCGGCTGGGAGAGAGCGTTGCTTCAATCGCGGGCGCGTTGTTGCTGAAGGACCCGGGAAGCTTGCTGCCCGCCGATCTTCAAACGCTGCTCAATGCCTCTGATCTTGCCGGCGTGAACTTGCAGCCGTTGGTCGGAATCCCCGTGCCGCCGTTCCAATACACGGTGAAGGATTCGGACAGTCTGGCCGGAATCGCTCAGCAGTTCAACCTGACGCTGGCCGATTTGGCGGACGTGCTGCTGAATCAGGCGAACCTGTTCAACACGACGATAAATATTCCCAATGTTCCGGCTATCGACGTAGAGGAGTTGTTGTCCGCGGTAACGGCTTACGGAAATCTCAACTCGGTTTCGGCGATGGCGTCCCGGTTCCTGCTGCACGGAATGCAGGTTCCCGATCCGGCCGACCCGATTACCGCCGCGCAGTTGCTCGAAAACCCATCGCTTGCGGCCGAAGTGAAGACGGACCCGCTCTATCAATTGATGGGGCAACAGGTCGCGACTCCAACGGCCGCGCCGATATTCACGTTCGACAACGCGGGAGGGGTCAGTTGGATCACGCTGGGCGAGGGCGTGTACGTGGTTCAGCAGGGCGACACGCTCGCGAGCATTCTGAACGCGTTTGTCGCGCCGGCTCAGCAAGCGGCTTTTACGACGTGGCTCGCGAAGCTCAATCTGACAATCGACTTCCAGAACTTGACCGCGGGCGAAGCGATTACGTTCCCGACGTCGGCTCCGCTGACCGCGAGCTACACCGTGCAGGACTCGGCCGGAGAGACGCTCACACAAATCAGCGAGGCATTGGCGCCGGGCCAGCCCGCTGCATTGCGAGCGCAAATTCTTGATCTCAATTCGAGCATCTCGCCGACGAATCCGCTTCCACAGGGAACCGTGATAACGCTTCCGCCTTCGTTCCCGAATCTGGCGCTCGAGTTGATTTTGACATCCGATGAGTTGAGCTTGAGCTCGAGCCTTTCGGGCTTGCAGCCCAGCGGCGCCGTTGCGCTTTACAGGCTGCCTCTCTTCAACAACACGCCGACGCGGTACACGCTTCAGAAGCACATGCCGTGGCAGGCTTCTCAGATACCGCCGTTTCTCGGAAGCGCAGGCTCCGCGGGCGGGCCTACTGTCTGGATGTTCCCCGATCCTTTAATCGCAGCGCTCGATGGTGTACAGGACCCGAATCCGCGATACGGCGTATTCGTGGGCATTCACGAGAGCGCCAATCAGCCGATGACAATCAACCCGGCGAAAAACTTCGCGTGGGGAACGTTGATCAATATAAACGTCCAGAAGATTCCGGGCGCATCCGGTCAAGCAGGCGCCGCGAACGCTTATCTATTGAACGGAGCCGATCAGGTAGGTCAGGACCTTCTTCACGATCTGCTTCCGTACGTCAACACGAACACGACGCTTTATCTTCTATATCAACCGAACGGCACATCGAACTCGGTCGGATACGCCTCGGACGTGCTGGACCCGAATGCTACTTTCGTGTTGCAGACAAACCTCTCGCAGTTGAGCAACAGCCCGACCGCGAACGTCACGGCTCGCGCGGCTCTGCTGGCGCGGAGGCTTGTAGCGGCGCTATCGCCTTATGCGGGAGCGATCGGGGATGCTCCCGATTTTCTGAATCTGCTTTGGCAATGTGGTATCGTGCGAAGCGGCGGCTATTATCTGAATTATTTCAATGCCAACGGCGGCAGCGCGATTCCGGATGGCGCGTTCGCGAGCGGCAATTCGGCGACTATTGGTCTGCTGGTTGTCCTGAATGGAACAACTCCGGCTACGCCGACCTCGATGGCGCTGCCGAGTTTCATCAACTGCGCTGTTGTAGCCGACAACATCGACGCGACGTCGGTTAACGTCTTTGTTCAACCGATTGTGCTGCCGGTGCAGCCGTCCGCGCCTGACAACTCGCTTCAGGGTTTGGTTACAACGTACAACTCTACTTATGGGGCGACTATCGATGTCACGGGCCTGGTCACGGTCAATCAAGATGTTAGAGGGCTATTGCAGCCGGGCGCTTCGATTCAACTCTCATCTTCGGCAGCCTATCCGATTCAAGAAGGAGACACCTTCGGCTCAATATCAGCCGACAAGGGCGTTTCACTGAGCACGCTCGCGAGCTTGAATTCAGCCGGCACGGCCATTCTGCGGATGGGTGCATTGGTCCAGTTCGCGGCCGGTCAACTGGATCAGACCGCGGCGGTGCAACCGGGCAACACCGGATTCCAGATGGTGCGGCCCGCGCCGACGAGCTCCGAGAGCGAAGGGCAGCAGTATGTAGAACAGATCTTCCAGATGGTCGAGTACGGCATCACGTCGAATGGTTTCTTCAACAGCTCGGGACAAGGGCTTCCGGCGGGGCCGACCGATCCGAATCCACAGGGCGGCGATACCTTGCTCGGCGTTCAGGACATAGACACGACTACGTTGAATTATTCGCAGGTCTTTTCGGTGAGCCTGTTCGCGCAGGGCATCGACGACGTTGCGCCCGCGACTTCGACGATAGAGCTTGCGCTGCCGGCGAAGGTAGGCGGGCCGTATGCGGGGATCGCGCGGAATTCAACCGTGCAACTTGGAGTCTCGTATCGAGACATCTTCGGGAACACCGGAACAGCCAACCCGCCGCTCGCCCTTAATCCGATTCCGGCGGGCTACATAGACGACATCATCGGATTCGGGCAGTGGCCCGGAGTCGTGCTGTCGTATCTATTCAACGGGGACCAGAGCAATCCGGAGCTTGTCATCGGTATCGCGTTTCAACCGAGCAGGTACACTCCCGACGCTGCGAGCAATCCGACTCCGGCTATTCAGGCTGCGATTGGAGCCGCGGCCAACCTGAAGCAGATTTACTATCAGATTCAACAGCCGGATTTGATCCTTCGCTACAGAAGCTCGCTTGATGTGAGCTCGATGAATGACACGAGCCGGAATCCTGCCGATCCGTACCTCTTGGATAAGTCGTCGAGCATTCAATTCGCGGCCCACGCATTTCTATTCACGACGGCGATGGGCGCGCTTCAGGCTTATCAATACACGACAGGCGGCTCGGATACGGTCGGCGGTGTCGCGGGATCGTTTGGTATAACGCCGGGCCAGCTTTTCAACGCGAATAAGACGGCCGCTCAGAACGCGTTGTTTAGCGGACCTCTTCAAGTCCCGATCATTTACTCCGTGCGTCCGCAAGACAGCTTACAGAGCATCGTGGAGGCGGCGGCGAAGCTTGGTTACAGCGTGACCGCGGCACAGATCGCTACAAATAATCAGTCGACTCCGCTCACAGAGAGCATCGACATGACGACTCCGCAGGCGCGGAGCTATACGACCACCGGTTCCGAGAGAGCACAGGACCTGACCGCGACAATGAATTGCAGCATCGCCGGAATCGTCAAGGCGAACGATGTTCCGGGCGTGCTTGCGGTGGGCTTCAAGTTCACGGCTCCGGGGCAGGGAAGCGCTACGGTTACCTATCAGGTGCAGGACGGCGATACTTTCACCAGGGTCTCGCAGGCATTCGCTTCGCAGTATCACCTCACGGTCGATCCGGTCAGCGCGGCAACGTTGAATCAAACAACGCCCGGAATGTTCGCGCCCAAGATCGCGCTGAACATTCCCGACCTCGTCATTCAACCGGGACAGACCTTCGCGGCGATTCAGAATAAGTACTCTTATTCGATAGCCGATACGGCGCAGTCGAATTTGGATCTTGCGGGAATCTTCCCGCAGAGCACGCTGCTGGGAATCACTACGGCGACGTATTCCGGATTCGATACGCTTGCGGCGGTTGCGTCGAAGCATCAGCTCGCATTGGATGCGCTTGCGGCGGCGAATGCGGCGACGGAACTCCTTGTTCAGACTTCGATAATCATTCCGGGGCGGGTTTCGTGCCTGTCGCCCGTTGCGTGGCCGTATCGAGCGGCCGGAACCGAGACGTTCAGCGCGCTCGCCCGGAGCTTTGGCGTTCAGCCTCTCGACCTGATGGCGCTCAGTCAGGATCTTCCGGGCATCCTCAATTCCGGTGTTTCGCTGAACGTTGGAAACGGCCGTGTCGAGACTTCGACCGATTCGACGTTCGCGGGATTGCTGGCGGCGTTGCAGCAGCAGGACTCGACGGTTACGGCGGCCCAACTCGCAACGGCGATACAGGATCAAGGCATTATTCAAAGCGGTGCGTTGATAGTCATACCGCCGGTGACCGGCGGCTCGGCACAGTCACTTTCAGCGGCCGGCGCGAAGTACAATGTCTCGGCGAGCACGATTGCGACGGCGAACGCGATTCTGGTCGGCTTCGTGCAGCCCGGCGTATCGGTCAGCTACACGCCGCCCTCGAGTTCGATCACATTCAGCTACACGACTCAATCAGGAGACACGTTCGCTTCGATGGTTGACAGGTGCAATGCGTATCTTGCTTCTCAACAATCGACGGCGACAGTGACCGTATCTCAACTCGCCGACGCCAACATCGGCGCGGCCCTTGTGAGCGGATCATCGGCGGTGCTTCCGCCCTCGCCGCCCCCGGTCACGATTCAACAATCGGCGACCCAGAACCTGCCGGCGACCTCGTTCCCGCTCGTCGTCGAGCTGGAGATGGATCGGTTGTACAGCCCGACGGCCGGGCAGCCTAATCTGGTCGATCCGGACTTCTTCGGCGTGACTTCGGTTTATCAATCGGCAACAGCGATTTCTCCGCGGGGCTCGCTCGATACGTCGAATTCATTCGCGTCGCTCACTCCGTTTGCAGCAGCCTTCGAAGCGGCTTTCCCGGGATTGAAAGCGGCGACGGGCCAGGGAGTTTCGGAAGAGGATACGTCGTCTCAACGACCGGTCTGGGTTGTAGACTTCAAGCCGGCAGGCGGCTCGCCTACTCCGATCAATTACCAATTGCAGGCATCGAGCCCGGCTTTCTTCGGAGTGCCGCCCATCTGCAATTCGCTTTGGGGAGAGAACGTTCAAGTGCCGGGCTATGTCAGCGGACAAGGGCTGACGACGGGCCAGACGCTTTCGTTCCACTCGGTCGATCTCGATGTATGGGGCAGGACATTTCTGGAGGCGATGGATGTGTTCCTCTCGCCTGCTTATGCCGTGCCCGCTTATCAGATGGACCCGGGCGATTTCACCACGATAACGAACGCGAAGGACACGATTGCGGGAGCTATCGCGGGTCAGTTGACCAACATCCTGAGCAGCAACCCGCCTTCGGCGCGGATCATACCTGCTCAGGAGACGTTGAAGCAGAACCTGCTGGTTCAGCTCTCGCAGGCCTACACCGTGAACGCCGTCGTTCAGTATCCGGTCGACGTCACGAGCTCGCCCTATAACGACGCGGTTACCGCGGCTCGACTATCCGGCAAGGTCACTACGTCGTCGTATCTGACCGGAGCCAAGGACGACCTCGGCGTGCCGGCATCATATTTCAATGTGAGCGCCGCCTACATAGCCGAGATCATCGCGGCTTATCCGGGAATTCTTGCGGCGGGCCAGATCGTTCAATACGAGAATAACAAGCACACCATAACGGCTTCGGACACTCTGAACAGCGTTGCGGAGGCGTTGGGAGCTTCGGTAACTCAACTGGCCGCCGGAATGACTTTGTTGAACTCGTCGCTGGGGCTCTTCAGCGCGAATACGACGATCAACGTGTCGGGCCTGAGTTACAAGACATTGGCGAACGACACGTTCGAAATGCTGGCCGCATTTTTCGACGGGTCGCTGCAGCAGATCGGGCTTGCGAATGCGGCGGTCGCGGGATTGATACCGGCTGGAACCTATAACATCAACCAGCAGAAGGTCACGCTGAAGGGCACGGAGACCCTGGAGGCCATAGCGTTGTTGGCGGGCACGACTCCGGATCAGGTTCCGGTGTTTCTTGCGATGACGCCTTTGCAACAGGGCGTGATGGTTTACGCGCTGCAAAGCGGGCAGGCGTTCAGCCTGTCTACGGCAAAGGTCGAGCTTGCCCTCCCCACGCAAACAGAACAGTCGAGTTTGACGTTCTTATTCAGCGCGAAGTCGGCGGCCGCGAACCGCAGTCTCACGTTGAATCTGGATTACCGCGTGAATTCGATGGAGTATCCGACGGGACCTCCGGACGGCAAGGGTTTTCAAGCCTCCAACTGGCTTTCATTCGTCTTGCCCTTTGATCGCGTGGCGCAGGCAAGCAGCGACATAGGAATGGTTGAGATTCCGATTCCGCTGAGGGCCTATCCTAATCTGCCGGTGATGCTCGATCAGTCGGGTGAATTCACGAAGACTCCCCAACAGGCGAGCGACCTAAGAAATTGGACATATAAATTCACCTATTCGCACAACAGCGCGGCGCAGGATGATACGAATCTACAGGTCGTATTCAACCAGTCTCCGGCATTGAGAGCTTCGTTCGCCCGAGAATTCACCTTGCCCGAAGCGCTCGCCCGCTTCATTACGGTTTGGCCCGCCGTTCAAGCTGATCTAAATATGCTGCCGACGACTGCGCCGGGATCGACGAACGCCAAGGCGACAAGCGCGATTGCGGCGCTGGCGACCCTGGCAAATGACGTCGCGACCGGATGGGCGGCCTGGACGTCGACCGGCTGTGGCGCCCAGTCTCCGGCCACCGCGAATATGAGCGGCTGGGTCTATCAGTACAGTCTTGCAAAGCTGAGCGATAACGAAGGCAATTTGCAAGACGTGATTCTCACGCTTGACTCGGGTCCAAGCGAAGACTCGACCGGTTCGGTGCTTGGATGGCCTGATATAAGCATCCTGGTTCAGGGCCGGATGGTCACGCTTAACAAGACTCCAAACACGAGCACGCCGCCGTCCTGCACCTATTCTTATCCGTCGAATGAGCCGGCAATTCAGACGCTTATGGCGACGGAGTGGCAGTTTGGTTATCCGATAGATCTGATTACGTTCCAGAACGCGTGGGCCGGCGTTTCGATCACGCGGAACAACCAACTTATGAGCGGGACCAGAACGGGGACGAATCCTGTGTTTGTCTACACGACTCCGCTGGTCGGCTTCGCGGACAAGCTGGTTCCGTTCCTGACCACGGATGCGATGATTCAGTTCGGCTCTGGCCTGACGAGTCAATTGGAGCAGCCGTTGGCTTCGCTGATAACAACGCTGACGCAAAACAATTTCAATCAGAATCCGAGTGTTGGGGTATCCGCCCGGTATGGATATGAGCTACAGGCGCCGACCGCTCAGGATGAAGAAGGCATGATCACGCTGCTGCCGATATTGCTCTGTCCGCCCGACGAAAATACTTCGACACTGGCGGACCGGCTGTTCGGCGCGATCGACTGGTGGTACTCGAATAATTCTCCGGCTACCCGAGGCGCGGGTTACTATTTGTCCGTGTCACTATTGTCTTCGATAGAGGCGGGGAACCCGCAACCGATCTTGAGAGCGAGCCTCCTGTACTTTCAGTTGGACCCTTCAAATGCATTACCTGAAAGGGGAGGATCGGCCCGGCCGCGGGAGGTGTTGAGCGGGGGCAAAACTGGAGCTTAATATATTGTAAAGTGCGGCCTTGGCTCCATGTTTTCTCTTGCAATCTCTGAGGCTGTTACGGTACTTTATCGTACCGTAACAATTGTGGAAAAAAGCAACCGAGGACTTCTAAAAACATCCAGGTGATTGACATCACCATCGTAAATCAATAACTGCGATCAACGTTCAGGAGGATTGTGATGGCATCTCAAAAGAAACCAGGGGAAACGTTTTCAGAGAAGCAAGGAGATAATCCGTCGGAAAAGTCTTCAACTCCTACCCAGGGACCGGAAGACGTCCTAAAACCGTTCCAGGATGCATCAGCGAAATTCGCACAAGCACATCTTGCGGCACAAGAATCAGCAGTCAAAAAGCAAGCGCATACGTGGCTCGACCTGCAGGACAAGATTCGCAAGATCGAGCAAGATGCCTACAACGCGGTGACGGAAGCTACGCGAAAGCACCTCAGCAATCTGGGTGAGCAAACCGGCGGTAGTCTCGAGGATGCGTTCGCGGCGCGCGCGCAAGCCCAGATCGAATACGAGAAGCAGGTTCGACAAATCTACGCCGACACCGAAGCCAAACTGAGAGAGCTTGCTGATAAGTCGGCAAACGAACAACAAGGTAGTGATCCCGTAACACATTTCACCAATCGGCGGCAGGACGCTTATCAAGCGTATCTGGCGGATCTACAACAGGCTTGGTCCAACACCAAGAACCTCGATCCCCAAACAGTGAATGCAATAGCATCTAACATTCTGTCTACTATCAATATCTCCTAGCCGGAGAACGGGCCATGAGGCATTGCGGATTCCGCAGCTCATGGTTCGTATGATAAGGCGTGACTTTTTGACTTGAAGACCTGGCTTCGGTCTAAATAAATCTCCCAGCCTCTGCACGTCTAATTTTGCTCGTCGGGTGAACGAGCAAGCCGGTAGTCAGATCCCGGTCTATTCCGGGGTCTTTTGCCTGTGCTGTAAGGCGGGCGGGTTTGGCCATAGGTGTTCCAATAAGATGGACTTAGAACGGCGCATTGCTCAATTATCGCCGGCGAAGCTGGCGTTACTCGAGCAAAAACTCAAGAAAAACAAAACGGTAGGCCGGGCGGATTTTCCGGCCAGGGTCGCACAGCGGCCGAAGTACGCGCCGCTATCGTTCTCGCAGGAGCGTTTGTGGTTTCTTGAGCAGATGGAGCCGGATAGTTGCATTTACAACATTCCGACCATCTTACCTATGCGCGGGGCAGTCAACCCGCGTCTAGTCGAAGAGAGCCTTCGACAGATCGTCGCAAGGCACGGCGCGTTTCGAACCCGCTTTGTAGTCAAAGACGATAATCCCTATCAGGTAGTCGCGGACGATGTGAATGAAGGGCTCGACTTTTCGATTATTGACTTGCGAGCCCACAATTCACCGCCGCTCTCGCAGACGCTTAACGATCACATCTGGGTTCCCTTCAATCTTGCGACCGGTCCCCTCCTGCGGGTGCGGTTGATCCTTCAGCGCAATAACGAAAACGTGTTGCTGGTCGTGATGCACCACATCATTTCCGACGGCTGGTCGATCAACCTGTTCACAAAAGAATTCCCGATTTTCTATGAAGCCGCGTACTCGGGCACGGCTCCGAACCTGCCTGAGGCGCCGCTGCAATACGTCGATTATTCGATTTCTCAACGGGAGCTCCTTCAGGGAGACAGGCTGAAATCATTACTCTCATACTGGCGGGGACAGTTGGAAGGCGCGCCTTCCGTGCTGGGGCTTCCACTGGACCACCCTCGTCCCGCGAGGCAGTCTTTCAAGGGCGCTCTATACCCTTTCACCGTGCCGCGCTCATTTCTGCCGGAGCTGAAATCGCTCTGCCGCGAGAGCGGCGTCGTTCCTTTCATGCTGCTGCTGAGCGCGTTCAAAGTTTTATTGTTCCGCTATACGAATCAATTCAAGATTGTCGTCGGCACGCCGATAGCCAACCGCACCCAGTCGGATCTCGAGATGGTGATCGGCTTCTTTACGAATACGCTCGTTCTTTGCAGCTCCATCACGCCGGGAATGAGTTTTCGCGAGCTTCTGGCGCAGGTTCGGGAGACTACACTCGGAGCGTATGCGCATCAGGAGTTGCCGTTCGAAAAACTAGTATCCGAATTACAGCCTGAGCGCAGTCTCAGTCATAACCCTTTGTTCCAGGTTATGTTCATCTTTCAAAACCTGTCCGCGGAAAGATCGAACAACCGGGAGGCGGCGAAGCCGGATGACGAGCCCGCCGATGACCTCAACCTGGACGTAAAAGTCTCCAAGTTCGACCTGACTCTCGCGATTACGGAAGCCGAGGACGGCTTTTCAGCGGTGTTTGAATACGCCACCGATCTCTTCGAGCTGGATACGATCGGGCGGATGGCCGGCCATTTTGTAAACACTCTCGAGTACGTAATCAAGAACCCCGACGAGCAGCTTTCGGGATTCTCGTTTCTTTCACAGGGCGAGCAGGATCTCATCCTCGATCAATGGAACGACACACGACGTGAATGGCCTGAGGTACTGCCTCTTCACGGCAGGTTCGAGAAATGGGTCAACGAGACTCCGAACGCGACGGCGCTGATTTTTCAAGATCAAGAGCTGAGCTACAGGGAGCTGGATCACCGAGCGAACCTTATCGCGAGACTTCTGCGCGGTCGCGGCGTCAATCGAGGAAGCATAGTAGGGATCAGCATGCATCGATCGCTGGAAATGGTCGCGGGCTTGTTCGCGATATTGAAGGCGGGCGCCGCTTACATGCCGATCGAACCGGACTTTCCCGAGGGCCGCGTCGCTTACATGCTGAACGACGCCGGCGTCAGTCACGTGTTGACTACGTCTGATTGTCTGGCTGCCTTGTCGAATCATCAAGTCAACGCGATCGTGCTTGACGAGCTTGAATTCGATCCGGATGAGGATGGGTCGGCGCCGCCGGTGGAACTGACTCCCGCCGATCTCGCCTATGTTCTTTTTACATCCGGCTCCACGGGTCAACCCAAGGGCGTCATGGTTTCACACGGCGCAATCTACAATCGCCTTGAGTGGATGCAAGAGGCGTACAGGCTGGAGCCGAACGACCGCGTAATGCAGAAGACCCCGTTTACTTTTGACGTATCGCTCTGGGAGTTCTTCTGGCCCTTGTCGGAGGGCGCCTGTCTGGTGATTGCGGAGCCTGCCCGGCACAAAGAAAGCGTCTATCTTGTCGAGTTGATAAGAAAGCGACGGGTGACCTGTCTGCACTTCGTCCCGTCGATGCTCCAGCTATTTCTGCATGAAGATCTGAGCGGTTGCGATTCGCTCAAGCGCATCATCTGCAGCGGCGAGGCCCTGACGATTGAACAATGCAGGCGGCTGCAGTCCTTGCCGGGGGTGAGCGCGCACAATTTGTACGGGCCGACCGAGGCCGCCGTCGACGTTACGCGCTGGGATTGCGATCAATGGCGAGACCAGTATTTGAGCGTGCCTATCGGGCGGCCCATCGCCAATACGCAGATCTATATTCTGAACGAGAAGCTTCAACCGTGCCCGATCGGAGTATCGGGCGAGCTTTACATCGGCGGCCGCAATCTCGCCGAGGGTTATTTGAACAAGCCGGAGCTGACTCAACGGCAGTTCATACCCAATCCGTTCGCGAAGCGCCCGAATGCGCGCCTCTATAAAACAGGCGACTTGGCGCGCTTTAGAAACGACGGCAATATCGAGTACATCGGCCGGATCGATTCGCAGGTTAAATTGAGAGGACTGCGAATCGAGCTCGGAGAAATCGAATCCGTTCTGTCTCAGTATCCGGGAGTCGCGGAAGCCATCGTCGTAGTTCATCGGTTCGGCGATCAAGACGAGCGCCTGGCGGCATACGTTGTCCTGGAGAACCCGGACGCCTCGATTGACGCAATGGACGTCAGCGCTTTCATCGGTAAGAAGCTGCCGAACTATATGACGCCTTCCAGCATCATGACGATTCCGGAGGCGCCGCTGACGTCGAACGGCAAACTCGACCGTAAGAGGCTTCCAGAGCCGGTTGCCGTCAGGGTTTCCGAACCGATGGAGCCGGTGAGCGACATAGAAAGGGAGCTGCTCGTTATCTGGCGCAAGTTCCTCAAGGTCGACTCCCTGCAGCCGAACGATGATTTCTTCGCGCTCGGCGGGCATTCGATACTGGTCACTCAGGTCATCAACAGCATCAATGGCCACTACCACCTCAACGTTCCGGTTCGACTGCTGTTCGAGAACCCAACCGTCAAGACGCTGGCGAAGGCCTTGAGCGAATTCGAGGACGAAGCCTGGCTGGATGAAACCAAAACCGCGACGGCTATATTGATGCGGTCGAATCTGAGGGTATTCCAGACGCTCGACGAAATGAGCGAAGACCAAATTGATGAGTTCCTCAAGCAGCACCTGGAAGATCCGGAGCTCGCGCGTTTTGAAGATGTCCAGTCACTGCTTGCCTGGTCCCGAAATTATTCGAGTTCTAATGACAACAGATCCAGGGTCCGCGCCGAGGCTGCGGGCTCGTCGAACGGCTCGGGGTCCGTGGATTCGCTTTATTTCAGATACTACGTGGATCTCGCCCGAACAAAGGCCGCGATGGAGGGCCTCCGGCTGCGCCGCCGGTACTCGCTTCCAGCGCCGGAGACGACAAACGGCTCGGACGATCTGATGGCAAGGCTCCGCGAGCAGGGAAGTCAGATATTCGAGACCTATGCGCGCGAGGTCAGGGATCGATTGTCCAGGAACGGCAATGGGGCGCTCAAGCAGGCTGACCTGCGGGACTGCTGCAGCCAGTTGCTGAGCATGGCGGATCTGGCGGAGTCAATAAAACGTCTCTGATTTGACTACGATCAAATTGCCGAAGGGGTAAGTAACGGTGCTCTCGAAAAACGAAGTGACGAGATTGAATCTCGCGGACAAGCGCCAAATAGTGAGAGCCCTGCTCCAGAGCACGTTTCGCTCGCCAAGGTCTTTCCCTCTTTCATACGCGCAGGAGCAGTTGTGGTTCATGGACAAGCTGCAGCCCGGCAGTCCGGTTTACAACATACCGCTCTACATTCCGTTTCAAGGTTCGTTCGATCTCGCGAGCTTAAAAAAGGCGCTGGCCGCTCTGATACAGCGGCACGACATGCTGCGAGTCCATTTTGAAACCGGCGACGAAGGGCCGGTGCAGATTGTGGAGCCGGAGGTCGCGCTGGACCTGCACATTGAAGATCTTTCAACATTGCCCGCCGATCAGCGCGGCGCGGCGATGGGACAGTGGCTAAACGCGGAAGTTCAGAAGCCCTTTGACCTGGCCGCCGGCGTGTGTGTTCGCTACACGCTAATTCGCCTGGATTCATTCAATCACGTGCTGTGCGCGACAATGCACCACATCATAACGGATGCGTGGTCGCTGGGCGTGTTCGTCTCCGAAATGAACACGGTTTACGGGGCGTATCGGAGCGGGCAGCAGGCGTCGCCGCTGCCGCCGCTGCAGGTTGAATATTCCGACTATGCCAGGTGGCAGAGGGCGAATCTCCGTGGGCTTCGGTTGAGTAAGCTGGTCAACTACTGGACCGCTCAACTGGCGGGCGCGCCGAGCATTTTACAGTTGCCGACCGACTATCCTCGGCCGAAAGATCAGACCTTTAACGGCACTCTGGATGGCTTTGTATTCGACGACGAGCTGAGCGCGGAGCTGATTGCGTTATGCCGTCAGCATAAGATCACGCTCTTCATGCTGCTGCTGGCCTGCTACTACACGCTGCTCTATCGGTATACGGGACAGCAGGACCTCGTCGTCGGCGCTCCGGTGGCGAATCGCGGGCGGCCGGAGTTGGAGCCGATTATTGGAATGTTCGTCAACACGCTGATCCTCAGGGTCAAGCTGCAGGACGGCCAGACTTTCGCGGATTTGCTCAAAGAGGTTCAGGCAATGTCGCTGGCTGCTTTCGAACATCAGACTCTGCCGTTCGAGAAGCTCATCGACGAACTGAACGTCGAACGAGTGCCCGGCTATCCGCCGTTGTATCAAGCTGTATTCAATTTCCAGAATGCATCGTTGATTGAATCGGCCAACCCGCGCGCCGAGGGAGAGACGATGGAGAGCGGCGACTTTCCGTTTGTGCACTCGAACACGGCAAAGGTGGATCTGAATCTGACGGTCACTCAGAACGAGTCGAAGATCAGCGGCGGGTTCGAATACAACACCGATCTATTCGACAGCGCCACGATCGCCGCGATGATCGATCACTTCAAAATGATAGCCCGTAAGATCGCCGCCGATCCTTCGATATCGCTGATGGACATTCCGCTGGGGTTAGACGTGTCTGAAACAGGCCCAGACGGAAACGACGCCGACAATGCGGGCCGGCGAGATCAAACGCGATCCATTGAAGATGGCGAATTCAATTTCGAGTTGAGCGACTGACAAGTACGAGCCTTCGGTTATTGGGAAGAACTGCCGAGCTTTATTTATGAACATGGCGAGCATAGTTTGTGAAGCTGCCCGTTTGTCTCCCGACAAGGATGCATTGCTTGATGGGCAGCGGAAGTACACTTTCAGTGAATTGGAGTGTTTCAGCACGAACTTTGCGGCCTATTTGCTTTCGCAAGGGGTGCAGCAAGGGGACCGAATCGCTTTTTGCGCGCCGAAGAGCGCTTCTCTGATAGTCGGAATCCTCGGATGTATGAAGGCCGGCGCTATCTATGTGCCGGTCGACTCCAAGCTTCCGAAGGACCGCCTGCTGTTCATACTCAATGATGTCTCTCCCAGATTTATCGTAGCCGCCGGGACGCTTTACGAATCGGTCGCCGAAGAAGTCGGCTCCAGTTCCAACCTCGTCGACATAGATCGCCTTTCGGAGCATTACCAGTATGACGGAGGCGGAGTTTCGCTTCCTCGCATTGCTCCGGAGGACGTTGCTTATTGCATTTACACCTCAGGCTCGACAGGCCGGCCGAAGGGAGTTCTGATCCAGCACGGCAGCGTCGACGTTTTCTATCGAGCGCTTGCCGAGGTTATGAATGTCGTCGCCGACTCGAGATGTATGAACACCTCGGAGCTGTACTTCGACGTTCACATTATGGATCTGCTTTTTCCGCTCTATCGCGGCGCGACCGTTCACCTCTCGTGCGGTCCGATGATCGCCAATAAGCTGCTGCAGACGCTTGAGAGAGAGCGGATCACTCATTTTACGGCGGTCGGTCCGGTTATGACGCTGATGTCGGAGGGGAGCCTGTTCGAGAAGTGCGAGCTCTCGTCGCTCGTGCGAGTAATGACGGGGGCCGAAATTATTAACGTAGACACGATGCAAAAGTGGCTGCGAAAGGTTCCCGGTCTATCGATAGTCAACGGCTACGGTCCGACCGAAGCGACGGTTATCTGCACGGCCTACTTTATCGACCGCATCGAGCCGGATCGATCGGAGTTCTATCCGATCGGTAAGGCCATGAGAGATACCGAGGTGTTGTTGCTCGACGGAGAGCGGATCATCGCCGACGCAGGCGTCAAAGGCGAATTGTTGATCGGCGGGCCGCAGGTCATGAAGGGCTATTGGAATAACCCGCGGCAGACTGCCGAGAAGATCACGAACATAGACGGCCGGAGATACTACAGATCGGGTGATCTGTGCCAACGGCGGCCCGACGGAAATCTCGACTTCATCGGAAGGGCTGACGAAGAGATCAAGTTGTCCGGCTTCAGAATCGATCTCAGCGAGATCAAGCGAGTGATGGATGCGGCTCCGAGCGTCAGGGAGGGCCACCCCGTCGCGGCTATGCATCCGTCGCTGGGGAAAGTGATAGCCGCGTGCTTTATTCGCGCGGACGATGGTGTCGACGACGATAAGATCTTCGGCCGCGTTCAATCCGTGTTCAAGAGCGAGCTGCCGTATTACATGGTGCCGTCGCTCTATTTTCTGTTCGACAGTTTCCCGAAGCTTCCGTCAGGGAAGACCGATAAGAAAGAGATTCTGAATCGAGTGAACCGGCGGATGAACACCGCCGACAAAGGCGTGACTCGCTTTGTTTGTCGCGAAGAAGCGATGGGCGAGTGAGAGATGGTCTTCCGCGAATAGGAGATTAAATGGAATCCCCGGAAAGCTGGTTTCATCGTAAAGCGACATTCTACGTCGAAGCCCAGATCCTGTTTCACCTGAATCAGGCCGGCGTATTCAAGCTGTTGAACGGCGGAGGCTCTTACACGGCTCGGGAAATCGCCGACTCGCTGCATCTTGAACCCGGGCCGGCCGATGCGCTCCTCGATTATGTCTTTGAAGTTGACGATCTTTTGGATCGGGACCAGGAAAACAAGTACTCGCTGTCCGAATTCGGGAGGAAAGTCATCGGGCGCTACTCGGATATGAAAACGGACGCGAGCCGGCAGTCCATCAATATGTTTGATGTGCGGGTCGGGGCTTACGGGCCGGTCTGGCAAAACCTCGGAAGGATGCTGAGCGGAGACGGGCGATATGGCCAAGACTTTCACCGCGAGGGCCGATACGCCGAGAACGGCGTGTTCAAGCTTGCGATGAATTTTTGGAACAGCTTGGTCGAGCATGTCGATGAGCTCGGCGTCGACAGCGTTCTGGAAGTAGGTCTCACGACGGGGTTGGTGGAAAAGCTGGCCGAGCGCTATCCAGATCATGTTTTGTACGGTCTTGACCGGAGCGAATCGGCCCTCGAGTCGAACGCGTCAAGCGCCGCGGCAAAGGGGATACGGAACATTAGTTGGATCCGGAGCGACTTCTTCGATCTCGATGGCTGGCGCGGGCGCGTCGATTCGGATCGAAGAGGGTTGATCTTTTCACTCCATTTTCATGAGTTGATGGCAAAGGGCGAAGAGAGGTTCGTCGAAGTTCTGAGAGGGCTCAAGACCACCCATCCAAACTGGGCTGTGGTTGCTTTTGAACAGCCGAGAATGCCTCACGTCGACAAAGGGAATATCTCAGAGACGCTATGGCTCTACTCGCAATCGAATATTCTCATTCATCATTTGATAGGCAACGGAAGGATTCTCAGCAGAGACGCCTGGATGGATCTTGGATACCAGGCCGGCTGCCGAAAAGTGAGCGATCGGGCCTGCAATTATTTAGGGTATCGCGCATTCGTGTTCGAGCTGTGACGGGATGCGGTAAGCATGCGATCAGCATGCGACCAACCCGCGGGGGATCAAGAAATGACAATAACGGGTAGCGGCAACAAGCTCGCCGAGGCCGCGGCCTCTATGTCGCCAAATGGAGCGGCGAAGCTCTACAGGACAGGCATTGCCGGGCTTGAAGAGCTTGTCGTCAGTGAGTGCGTCGACCCTGATAATCTACGCGTTCTGCTCGGATGTCTGGGCGACGAGGACTGCGTACATAGCTGGAGGAACTTCGGTCCGGACGGAACTCTGGAGGGGCTGCTTGAATGGGAGAACAAGCTTCGTCCGACCAGGATTTTCTTTTTCCATCTCGATCGCGGCGGCGAAACGCGGATGATCGCGGCGAGCGCCGTCGCCGAAAAACTGACGCGGGACTTTCCGCATCCCGGCTTCTGCGTGCTCGGCCGGTGCTACATCATGCCGCAGTTTCGCGGCATGGGTTTTTACCGGCAGATATTGCGCTATCGGCTCGAGCACTGCCGATCTCAGTTCGGAAACGAGTTGAACGGGGTTCATATAGGCTCCGTTAATGAGCGAATCTCGCGAGTCATAACAAACCATGGGTTAACGGGCTGGCCCAGGTTCATACATCTCGGCGAAGAAGAACTGAAGGTTGCCGGACAGATCAGGACCGTCGGGGCCTACCTGATGTTTCTTCCGGAGTATATTCACCGGCTCAAAAATATGCTGGCCGGCGACGACGCGCCCTCGTGCGTCGTGAAATTGCGAGATGCGCTGTCGAGAATCGAATCCGATGATACGCGGAATCTGGGAACGCTTGTAAAAGAGAACTTCGAAAAAGCCATCGAGCATGGGTGGTTCGAGAATCGCGGCTCTCACGAGATAAAGCAGCTACTGCGATTCTGCGGCTCGATACCGCTGGTGGGGTTCAAGTAATTGCCGCCGGTCGCGGGAGAAATACAAGGAGATACGTGGTGCGCAGCTATCAGGAAATAGCAATACAGGACGACAAAGCCGGTTTCGAAGCCTATCTTGTGATCGATGCTTCGGATAGAGATATCTCCTTCGGAGGCACGCGAATCGACCCGTCGGTAACAAAAGAGATGGTCGCCGATCTCGCCGACAATATGTCCTTGAAGCTTGCGGTCCACGGATCACCGGTCGGAGGAGCCAAAGCAGGGCTGCGGGCTTCGCCGGACGATCCTCGACTGAAAGAGTTTCTGAAACGATTCGCCGAAGAGTGCCGCGATGTACTTTCCACTACGACGATTCTCGGCAAGGACATGGGCGCGAAGCAATGGATGCTCGACGAGATTTATCAGACCTTGAATATGGCCCAACTGGCCGTTGCTCGTAAGCATACTCAGACGGCCGAATGTCCGGATCGGCTGGGCGAGCTTGACGGCTACATTCCGAACATGACCGGCAAGGGAGTCTTCTGGTCGATCGAACAGGCGCTGAACGGCGCTTTGAACGGGGCTCGCGTGCTTATTCAGGGTTTCGGAGTAGTGGGCTCCGGAGTCGCATGGCATTTGTCGCGGTCGGGAGCCAGGATCGTCGGCGTCAGCGATTGCAGCAAAGCGGTGATCGACGACGGCGGAATGGATGTGGATGCGTTGATCGCCGCGAAGAATGAGAACGGAGTGCTTGCTGAAGATAAGCTTCCGGGTTCGTGCGCGCGCATCGGCCGGGACGAATTGCTCGCGCAATCGGCGGATCTTCTGGTGCTCGCGGCGGGCTCCTATCTTGTGGATGCCGATACCGCCGCGCGAATACAGACGCCTCTGGTCGTCGAAGGGGCCAATCTCGCCCTGCTGCCTGATGCGAGGAATGTCCTTCACGCAAAAGCGGTCAGGGTAGTGCCGGATGTTATCGCGAACAGCTCGAGCGCGGCTCTGGTGGGCCATCAAATCGCGGCCGGTAATACTCGCTCTCCGCGCACTCTGTGGGAGGAGATCGAAGCCAACATCAAGCGGTGCACCGAAGAGGTAGACGAGATGTCCAGGCAGCTCGATGTCGACTCCAAGAGCGCGTTTCGCCGGTTGATCGAGGCGGAGAGAGGCAGCGGCGTCGGCCGTTCGTGAGGCCGCCGCGTTAATAGCGATCGGCGGCGCGACTGTAGCGCCGCGAGGTTTGGTCAAAGGCAACATGGAATTCCAGAGACGATCGGTACTCGGCAGCAGCGGCGCAATTCTCAATTGCCTGCACACTGTCGTCGACAGGAATAAACCAGGCATATTGATTACTCTTCCGTTCGGCGTTCCGGTCAGCGTTGCTCACGCCGCGTTCGAGAGATTCGAGCGCGATTTCAACGTTGTGACCTGGGAGAGCCGGTACATTTTGAATCTGGATCAGGAGTTCTCCGGCGATGAGAAGATGGCGCCGGCCGAACATGCGCAGGACATGATCTGCATCTTGAAAGAGCTGGAGATCGATAGCTGTTATTTGATCGGCTACTGTTCAGGAGCGGGTATCTCTCTGGCGGCGGCGACCGAACACCCCGATGTTTTCACTGAACTGATACTCGTGAATGGCGAGTATCAGCTATTCAAGCGGGGTCACGCATCGACCAATTATCAGCGCAGCATCGATACGTTTCTTCCAGTCGTGGCGACGAGCCGTCAACAGGCGGGCTTCATATTCTCGAAGATGGCCGAAATATCGCAGGCCAGCAAGGGCGATTCGCAGTCGGAGCTGGATAAGCAAATCAATCTTCCATTCAGCCGGGAAGAATACCTGTTTCGGTATGCAAAGAACTACATGGCCTATCGTGATTTCAACGCGCTCGACGTTGCCGCCGGCGTGCGGCAACGGACGTTCATCCTTACCGGCAATGCGGATGTGCATTCCAGCGCGGAGAACTCTCTGGCCGTGGGTGATTGTATTCCGGGGTCGAAGAAGTTCATCGACGAGAAGGGTGATCATTACGAGTTTTGTCGCGCGAGTTCGATGACGCTCGAAGTTCTGGGGGAATATCTCACAAGCTGTAGCAGGCTGTAATAGGGCCGTAATATGGGCACTTCGTTGACGCTTAATCTTGTGTATGATAGACTCCGCGCTATTAATTTTTGGGGTTGCTTCCGGTTGCAAGCAACAACTAATTCGAATTCTCAATCTACTGTAACTAACGCTTTTCTGACATTTCAGAGTGGATGAAACTATGGTTGATCAGTACGATGTGATCGTTGTAGGAGGAGGACCCGCGGGAAGTACTACAGCGGGTTATTTAGCCCGATACGGGCATCGCACTTTACTCCTCGAGCGTAGTCAATTTCCAAGACATCGGATAGGTGAATCACTGCTCCCGAGCATGATGCCTGTTCTGGAAGATTTCGGTCTGGTCGAAGCCTGTCGCAATGCGGGCTTTGTCGAGAAGACCGGAGCCACCTTTATATGGGGCAAGACGAGGGAGCCGTGGGACATCCGGTTCTCCGACACGCCCTTCCTTCCTTCGGGGTTTGCCTTTCACGTCGAACGCTCCGTCTTCGATCAAATTCTGCTGGATAATGCCCGTCGCTGCGGCGCCGAAGTGAATATGAACGCCACAGTTTTAGAAGCGATACGAGAAGGCGATAGAATCGCCGGAGTCGTTTATCGCGACGGCGAAACCGGCGGCACGCAGGCGGTTCGGGCGAAGTTTGTGGTCGACGCCAGCGGTTCCGCGTCGATCATAGGCCGTCAGGTGACCGAGCGTCGTTACGACGACCAGATGCGCCAGGTAGCGATGTACAGCTACTTCAAGAATGTGCGCGGGGCGCAGGACTTCCGAAACAAACATATAATTATCGAGAGCTGCCCAAAAGGCTGGTTCTGGTTCATCCCGATGAATAGCGAACGGCTCGGCGAAGTCAGCCTTGGACTGGTCACGGGTCGTGAGTTCGAGGATGAAATCCGAGCCAAGGGGATCGAGGGCTTTTATAACGAAGCGCTCTCCGAGGCGCCGTATGTAAATGAACTCATAGGGCCGAAGGCCGAACGCCTGGAAGAAATCCAAGCCGTTCGCGATTGGGCGTATACGTGCGATGAGACCGCCGGACCGGGATACTATCTGGCGGGAGACGCCGCGGCTTTTCTCGATCCGCTTCTGTCGACCGGCGTGTCGCTGGGCATGCTTGCGGGATATTCCTCGTCGGTGTGCATTCACTCCGTGCTGGGAAATCCGGAGATGGAAGCCGCGGCCGCGAAGTTCTACTCGAATAACTACCGGCAGATGTATGAAGTCACCCGTGATTTCCTGCACTACTTCTATGCCGGCAACGCGAGCGCTCATCCTAATGATCTGTTCTGGCAGGCCCGTCGAATGCTGAAGTTCGACGAGAACATAGGTGCCAAGCAGGCCTTTTCGTTCTTCATCAACACTATTCCGGGCAATCCTCATCCGGCGCTTCAAAAACAGATCCCGATGTTTCATCAGTTCATGAATAATCTGGATCACTCGGTAAACGAGGTGAAGGAGCCGGCCGGCATGGAGAAGATCGTCACCGGCGGATTCAGGAGCGCTCGCGAATTGAGCGATGAAGACGTGCCGATAGTGAACGGCAGGCTGGAGTCGACGTGGCGAATCAACCGGGCGAGCCATACGCTGGAGCCGATTCGCGGCATTACCTTCGACCGGGATCGGCCGGTGTTCTCGTCGACAAGTTCGTGGTTGCTGGGCCGAAATGTCTCTCCGTTGGAGGACAGCGCCTGCGACCTGATGGAGCTTATGGACGGCGAGTCTCCGTGGTCTACGATAATCGGCAATTTTTCCGGCAAGGCAGGCTTGCCGCTCGAAGAAGCGAGAAAAAGAACCGCCGAGATTGTGGCTCCTTTGCTCGCCGAAGATTATGTGTTGGTGCAAGGTCGAGCCGCGGCCCAATAGCATCGAGCGGAAGAAAAGCGGCGGCCTCGACCCTGTTAATTTCGACTGTTATTTCCGTCCTCGCGAAAGCGACGGCGAAAACAAGCGGGCTTTATACATACACCGGTCGCTTGATTGGAGATGCAATGACAGCAAACTCAGGAATAGAAACGTCAGCGTCAGGACAGGGAAGCGGTTCGGCTCCGCGGACGGAAGGTCAAGAGCCGCAGTCGGCCAGTGAGAAGTATATGGCGGCGCTGTGGTCGGAGATCATCGGCCTGGAGCAGGTAACGTTGTCGAACAAGTTTCTCGACATAGGCGGCAATTCATTAACGCTAAACATTATCTTGAACAGAATCGAGGCGGAAAAGGGGGTTTCACTTGAAGCCCAGTCATTTTTCGATCCTGATAATTCTTCTCTGTTCGATTTGGCCAAGGAGCTAGACGTATTACTTCAGAATAAACAAGATCAGGCGCAGTAGGCGACGCCGGTCCTGCGCGAATCTCTCTCGTTGAGAAATTCGTGTTGGATGAGCGATCGGCCTTCCGGCGTTAGATCGTTGAGCAAGAAAAAATGGAGGGTGCAACAGTGTCGATATCCAAGCTCGAAGTAGCGAAAAATGATGCGCTCAGCGCGCAAGAGGAAAAAGAATTCTTCAAAGAGAACGGTTATATCGGGCCGTTTTCAATCTACCCACCCGAGCTCGTGGACTCGATGTGGAAGAAGGTCAGATTTCAGCTCCTGAACAAAAAGAACGCGATCTATGGCGATAACAAGATGAATTACGATCGCCACCTAGACATAAAAATACTGAGTGAGATCGTCAGCCATCCGGACATCGTGCGAAGGGTTCAGAACCTTCTGGGGCAGAACCTCCTTTGCTGGAGGACGGAGTGGTTTCCGAAGTACCCTGGCGATGAAGCCACCGCGTGGCATCAGGCCGAGAGTTTCGTGGCCTTCGAGGGCGACTCGAAGCTCGTGCCGACCGAGCCGCACGACGGCTCCTGGGAGCTCACAGTCTGGTTTGCCTTTACGGAAGCGACTCTCGAGACGGGCTGTCTGAAGGTCATCCCGAAAACACATCGCACCTGGTTCTTCGATGAGAAACGAAATGTTCCCTTCGATCCGGCCTCAACCTCGGGATTTTATGGTTATGACTTCGAGAAGTTGAAGATCGATCCGGATTGGAAGCCCGACGAATCACAGGCGCTTCACGTTCCGATGCAGGCGGGGCAGGTGCTGATGTTTACCTCTCGCTGCTTGCATGGTTCGGAACCCAACATTTCGAAGGATCGGCTCCGCATGGGCCTGGCGATTCGCTACGTTCCGACCGATGTAATGGTCTACCCGAACCATACCGACAAGTTCACGCACTTTGGTGAGGTGTTCCCGCTTGAGAATTACGCCGCGGTTCTTGTTGGCGGGCAGGATTCATTCGGGCACAACCGGCTTACAATGCCGTTGACAGGCGGAGATTAACCGAGCGCATAAGCTCGTGATCCGGCTTGTTGATTATTAGCGCGCGGAAAGTGCGGTAGACGCCTTTCCGCGCCGCTTTCTCAGCGGCAGTCGTTGGAAGCAGAGTTCCGATCCGCCTCTGAATTTTCTACGCCTGGCGAACGCCCACGCTGGTTGAATTTTGACTGATGCTGTTGTTGTAACGGCACGAAGATGTACGGCGCGAAGCCGCCTCCAAAGAGACCACCCGTAACACGCAACGGCTCATTGATAAACCTTGATAAACCTTATTTAAACGAGGAGAGGTACGAGCAGCTTGAAAAAGGCACCTTTAATCTATGACAAGGCGATGCACGAAGCTCGCAAGTATTGGCGCGACAGACTGGAATCGATGTCGTTCGAGGGACGACTTGCCCTCGACCATCCTCGCCCCAAAGACGGACAACCGCAAATTTCGTCGCTCGAGCTTGGGATCGATGAAGAGATTAACGCCATCCTGCAGCGCCTGACCGCGGGCAACAGCTTCCTGCTCTACACCACCCTTGTTCTCGCTCTCAAGATCTGTTTGCACAAGCATGGCGGCGAACGCGGGATTACGATTTTCAGTCCGTCTACGGACGGCGCCATACCGAATCTGCTCCCGATCGACGGCGTGCTCGACGGCGCGTGTTCGTTCAAGGATACGTTGCTTGCTACCAAGGAACTCCTCTCGAACGCCTACAAGAATCAACAATATCCATTCTCGCGCATGCTCCTCGATATCCCCGACGAGCGCAGGCCGAAACAGCTTTCGATGATCGCGTCGATGGTCGGATTCAACGAGGAATCCTCCGATAGTCAATGCGACGTGGTTGTTCTTTTTGATACCGTCGCGGGAAAGACCAGGGCCGTATTTCGCTTCGACAACCGTATCTACCACGAATCGACGATTCGATATTTCTTCAAGTCGTTCAGCGCTATTTTGTATCAGGGGCTCGGCAAGATGGCGACGCGAATCGCCGATCTGAGGCCCTACGCCGATACAGCTCGTCCGGCTGAAGTCTCGCCTTCACCCGCTGAAACGGACATATCGCAATTCAAGAGCATAAGCATTCATGGGCTTATAGAGACGCAGTCAGCCGAGCATCCTGAGAATGTCGCGGTTGTCCAGGATAATCGCGTCACGACATATCGGGAGCTCAATCAGCAGGCGGATGAGCTCGCGGAAGTTCTTGCGAGTTTGAGACTCGACGCGCGAAAGCCGGTCGCCGTCTTGATGGACGCGGGCACGGAGATGATTGTAAGCATGCTCGCGGTGATGAAGGCCTGCGCCACTTTTGCGCCTATCAAACTGCTTTCAATCAAGGGGCCGATCGACGAAGTGCTCGGAGCGCTCGACTGTGAATGTGTTGTCTGTCATCGCGAGATGGTCGCGGATCTCCAGCAATTTCGCGACAGCTTAACGAGCGTTAGGCACTGGATCACAATCGAATACTCGACACAGGCAAACGGGAATGGATCTCCATCGCTGCGGATCGCGAGGGATCGAAGCGCTTCAAGGGCCGACGCGGATGATAGCGCTCTGCCTGATGCGGGCTCCGAGCGAGCCGCCCTGGAAACCGTTGGCGGCGTGCGTGACGGCGAAAATGGCAAGGGCGATGAGCGCTCGGGCACGGCTTGTGTCCTGGTCGACAACCGCGACGACAATTTGTCTATAACCTCGATAAGCCATATTGAAATGCTCGCTGTATTTCAGTGGCTCAACATTCGGTGCGGAATCAACGCGCAGGACCGCTGCCTGCTATCGCCGAGTATCGGAGGCTGCGAACAGCTATACGACACTTTGGGGATGCTGATGGCAGGGGCCGGCGTGGAAATCGCCGATGCTTCCAGTCTCAGGGAGTCTTCGTTGTTTGCAGAACGCCTGATGGCTCCGCGGATAACGGTATGGGATCTGCCCACGCCGCTCGCGCAGAACCTGCTCTCGAGCCTTCTCGCCTCGAACGCCGAAGTAGAGAACCTTCAGGGGCCGCGGAATATTCTACTGAGCGGTGAGAAGCAGAGTCCGAGTTTGGCCGGCAAGCTGACGCAGCGTTTCCCCAATGCGCGGGTGACCGGATTGTATGCGAATCCCGCGATTGGAATCTGGACGACCGCGTTTCCGTTCCAGTCTGAATCCGTGGAATCCGACGGCGTCGCGGTCGCGGAAGCCATTCCCGGTTTTGAACACCGGGTCTTGAACAAGATCGGCGAGCCTGCTCCTTTTCACGGCAAAGGCGAACTGTATGTGAGACGCCTGCTTCCGGAGACTTCGGCCGCGATTAGCACCGGGCTCAAAGCAGCGCAATTCGAGGGCGGCCGCATCAAGTGGCTGAGGGGCGAAGATCATCGCTTCATCAAGTATGAATGCTCCGTCGAATTGACCATCCTTGAAGCCGCACTCTGTCAGCACGAAGATATCCGGGCCGCTGAAGTAATCACAATAAGGTCAGAGCTGGATTCCGACAGCCTTGTAGTTGCTTTCATCCTTAGCGCCGTCGATCAGATTACCCCCGAAACTGCTCGGGATTTTCTTGTGTACCGCGACGGCGTCGACCTGATTCCTGATCGCTTCATTGTGATGGACGAGTTCCCGCTCACTGCTTCCGGGGCGATAGACCGGGATGTGTTGATTGGCCGGTTCGTGACATCGCGCGAACCGAAAGACGAGGCTCGCAGCGTCGAGGACGAGGAGATTCACAAACAGTTGAGAGGCATCTGGCTGGAAGCGCTGCAACTGGACGATGTCGACGATGATGAGAGCTTCTTTGCCCGAGGAGGCAACTCGTTAAAAGCCACGCTTCTTATAACTCGCATACGAGACGAATTCGGCGTCGATTTGTCCGTGCAGAACTTCTTTAGAAAGCCGACCACGCGCGCGGTTGCGCAGTTGATCGCGGCCGAAATGAAAAACGCCGACATTCGGCCAAAGGGCCCCGATTTCAAAGCTGTATCGAGGGAGAAATACAGAGTTCAGCTTTCAGACGTGGATAGCTAAGTATCAGGCGCAGTGGGCCGAACGACAGGGAATGAGTTTATGAAAATTGAGAGAACGGGAAATCAGGATGTATTCGCGCCGCCAGTCTCATATTCTCAAGAACGGCTTTGGTTTTTGGATCAACTCGAGCCGGGCGCCGCGATCTACAACATTCCTTATATCTCGACCGTGAAAGGTTCGATTCATCGCAGCGCGTTCAATAAAGCCGTGAACAGGCTGATTGCCAGGCACGAGTCGCTGAGAACATGTTTTATGGAGGCCGCTGGCAAGCCAAAGCAGGCCATCTATGCCGAGCTGTCGGTCGAAGTCGATTGGGAAGATCTCAGCCGTCTGGACGCGCGGTCGGCGGCGGAGAAGCTGCAGACGATTTGCACGCAGGTCACCAGCACGCCTTTCGATCTGAGCAAGGCGCCCCTGTTTCGGGTAATGCTGGTTGCAACCGCGCGAGAAACGACCATCATAACGACGATTCATCACATCGTCGCCGACGGCTGGTCGATCGGGGTCTTTCAGCGTGAGCTGGCGGCGCTTTATCAAGAGGAGCTGGGGGGCAGGCCCGCCTCGCTTCCCGAGCTGCGAATTCAATACGCGGATTATGCGGTGTGGCAGCGCGAGAAGCTCGAAGGCCAGGGTTTGGACCGCCTCAAACAGTACTGGATCAAGCAGCTCGACGACGCGACCACTCTACTCGAAATCCCCTGCGACTATCCTCGTCCGTTGAAGCAAACCTTCAATGGCCACATCCATGAATTCGAAATCCCGGCTAATCTGACCGCGTCGATCAGGGAAATAACCATCGATCGCGAAACTACGCTTTTCATGACCCTGGTGTCGGCTTTTGCGGTGCTGCTATATCGGCTAACGGGACACAAGGATGTCTTGCTGGGGACCCCTATCGCGGGCCGCAAAGGCGCCGACGTAGAAAACCTGATAGGTCTCTTTGTAAACACGCTGGTGCTGCGAGCGCGAATGGAGGGCAATCAGCGGTTCGTCGATCTCCTGTCCGAAGTCAAGAATACAACCATCGAAGCCTTCGAGCACCAGGACATGCCGTTCGAGAAGCTGGTGCTCGAGTTGAATCCCAAGCGCGATCTCAGTCACGGGCCGTTGATACAGGTACTGTTCTCTCTTCAGAACCTTCCCACGCTCGAAGGGCTGATGGCGGGAGCAGCGGAATCGCCGGTCGGTGCGTCGCAGAGTCTCGACGGACATACCGGCACCGCTAAGTTCGATTTTGCGCTCTTTATCTCCGAAGTGGGCGACAAGCTGCTGTGCTCGGTCGAATACAACACAGATCTGTTTTCGGCTGGGACGATCCAGGACATAAGCGGTTACTTCCTCTCATTGCTGTACGCGATCTCCAAGGATCCCGAAGCAAATATCTCCTCCTATCCCTTGCTGTCGGTGAAGCAGAGGCAGCGTTGTCTCGAAAACTCCCGTGGCAAGGATCTCCCGTATTCGGATACCAAAGGCTGTCATCATCTGTTTGAGGACCAGTGCATGGTCTCGCCCGAGGCGATCGCGATTTCGCATACATCCAACGGCGTAACACGGCGAATGACCTACGCGGAGCTTAACGCTTATGCAAACAAACTCGCTCGATATCTCGCGTCGCGAGGGGTGAAGGTCGGCGACAACGTTTGCCTCTGCATACCGCGCAGCATTAATCAGATCGCCGCCGTGCTTGCCATTCTGAAGGCCGGCGCCGCTTACGTTCCGCTCGATCAGGAAAATCCTCTGGAACGGCTTCGCTATATTTTGAGCGATGTCAGCGCACCGCTCGCGTTGATCTCGCGAGATACGCGAGTGAATCTGGAGGGCTCGGTCGATCTTGTAGTGCTGGAGGATCACGCGGAGGAGATCGATCAACAGAGCCCGGAGAATCTTAATAACCCGTTCTCGCCGGAGGCGCCTCAATACATCATTCACACGTCCGGCTCGACCGGCCGTCCTAAAGGCGTTGTGATGCCGCATCGCGCGCTGGTCAATCTCGTCGAATGGCAGAACCGTGAATCCGACTGCCCTCCCGGATCGGTAACCCTGCAATTCTCATCTCTGAATTTTGACGTCGCCAGCCAGGAGATATTCTCCACTTTCAGCTCCGGAGGCTGCTTGCAGGTCATCGACGAAAACGTCCGCCGCGAAGGCCCTCGGCATCTCGAATATCTCAACGACCACCGAGTTCGGCGAATATTCCTGGCGCCGGTTGCACTCGAGCAACTTGCCAACGCCGCGGTCGACATGGACGTGAAGCTGGAAGAGATGCGAGAAGTAATAGCCGCCGGAGACAAGCTGCAGATTACGGACAACGTGCGCAGCTTCTTCGAGAGGTACCCCAGGGTCCGGCTCAGCAATCAGTACGGCCCAACGGAGACTCATATAGTTTCCGGGCACAATTTGGAAGAACCTCCCTCACAATGGCCGGTGCACCCGCCGATCGGCATACCGGTCGATAACGTTCAGTTGTACGTTCTCGACGAGAACTTCGAACCTACGCCGCCTCGCGTTGCGGGCGAGCTCTACATAGGCGGAGCGGCGGTCGCGCACGGTTACATCAATCTTCCTGAAGACAGCAACAAACGATTCATCAACGATCCTTTTCAAGAGGGACGGCTTTATCGAACCGGCGACGTGTGTCGGTACAACGCTCAAGGCGCGGTCGAATTCATCGGCCGCGCGGATCAGCAAATAAAACTGAGAGGATTCAGGATCGAGCCCGGCGAGATAGAAGTCGTTCTCAAGAGATACGACGGCGTCAAGGATGCCGTGGTCATAAAACGAAAGTCGAAACAGGGAGACGATCAGCTCGCGGCTTATCTCGTCGTGGACCAAAGCGCGGGTTTCGATAAAGCGAACCTGCGCCATTTTCTCGGCGATAGACTGCCTGCGTACATGATTCCTACCCACTTTATTCCGATGGAGGGCTTCCCCTTGACCGGCAGCGGAAAAATAGCCCGGCTCAAGCTGCCCGACCCCGATGACACAGAATCGGCGCGAGATAGAGAGTCTACCTATGTTGCGCCGCGCACATCAGTCGAACAATTTCTCGTGGACTGCTGGAATGATCTGCTGCAGGTCGACAAGATTTCAATAAACGACAATTTCTTCGATCTGGGCGGCCATTCGCTTACAGCCACACAGCTTGTTTCCCGTATTCGGGATCAGTTCGGCCTGGAAATGCCCCTTTTCAGGATTTTTGAACGACCGACTATCGAACTCCTGGCGCTTGAGATAATCCAAAGACAGGCCTCACAAGAAGAAGAATCGGAACTTGAAGCGATGTTGAGCGAACTGGAAGCGCTTTCCGAGAAAGATTCAGAAGAGCTCCTGTCGGGCGCCGGGGACGATTAGCCGGCGGAAGAAGAAGGAGGATACCAATGAAATTGACCGCGCATCACATTGGGCGACTTCAGAATATCGCCCACCCTGAACAGCGTGCTGCTTACATCAAACAGCACGTAAATCCGGAGGCAGTGAACCTGTCCACCGCCGAGAATGTCCTGCTCCTCAACTTTTATCAGCAAAACGTATTCGATAATCTCGGACCAGTTACACTCGAGACTATCAAATATCCCATGCAGTACATCTATGGAATCGATCCATACCGCGAGAGTATTCAGGACTTCCTCAATCATCAGTGGAACGTCTCGGTTAACTACGAGAACATATATGGCAGCTCCGGCGTGGTGGCGGCGTTGGAAGTTCTCGCGCTCGCTCTGTTCAAACCTGGAGACGTGCTCCTTGCACCCGCGCCGTTGTGGTATGGATTCCCGTGGTCGTTCTCCCAGACAGCGGGAATGAAATTCGTGACCTTCCAGATCGCCGACGGAGTCAACCTGACCGTCGCCGATCTCGAAAAGGCGCTCCAGCAGAACCCGACCGCCAAGCTGTTGGTGCTGACCAATCCGAACAACCCGCTCGGTGTTAATTACACGAAGGAACTTCAGGAGGAGCTATATTCGGTTTTTCTTGCCGACCCCAGCAGGCAAATAATCTCGGACGAGATATATGCCGGTTCACAGGTTAAGAGCAAAAACGAATTCGTCAGCGCGCTCACTCTTGATGCCTACAAGAAAAACCCGGATCGAATACATGTGACCTGGGGGCTGTCGAAGGATTTTGGACTCGCGGGATTCCGGCTCGGGTTCATGATCTCGCAATCGCCCGCGGTTCAAACCGCGCTGCAGGGCACGGATTGCCTGGCGAGCCTGGCATGGTTTTCGCCGTTCGTGACGCCGAATATCTATATGACCAAGAAGCTCTTCCTCAATAAAGAGGGCAACCCTGACCCGGCGCTCGCGAACCAGACTATGAAAGTATACAAAGGCCTTCTGGATGATCAGTATCAAGCTTCCGCGAAGCATCTCAAGAAGGGAAACATTCCGTACTTCGAAGGCAATGATGGAGCGATCTTCTTCTGGATTGATCTGAGCGCTTACCTCGATCGGGTGCCGAAGAGTGTCTCCGACCAGCCGAGGTTGTGTCCATCGCTGTATACCTACGACGATCCCCGAGAAGCGCGCCTGTTGAATTACATCGCCGAGGCGGCGGATGTCCTATTGGTTCGAGGACAGGAATGCTTCAACGAAAAGCCGGGCTATTTCCGTCTCTGCTACACGGCTGAAGAGAAGGATCGCGTTACAATGGGAATCGATAAAATGGCGGCGGAGTTGAATGCGCTTCCGCCTGCTTAGGGTCTGGTAAGGCGCGAGAGATGGAAGCGTCACGGTCCGATCAACAGCTTGATTACCGGGCCGCGGCTTCCATCTCTCGATGCTATTCGAAGTAAGGTACAAGCAATATGAGTGAAGTAAGATCCGACATTCTGGGTTGTATCGGCGCCACATCTCTCCTGGCCTTGCGCAAGATCGTTCCCGATAACGGCTCGCGCATTCTGCTGAAACTCGAAAACGAGAATCCCACCGGCAGCATGAAGGACCGGATGGCGCTCGCAATGGTCGAAGCAGCGGAGGCCGACGGCCGACTCAAGCCCGATGGCTGTGTCGTCGAATACACCGGCGGCAGCACGGGCGTATCGCTCTCACTGGTCTGCGCAGTCAAAGGATATCCTCTCTACATTGTTACCTCGGATGCCTTTGCCCAGGAAAAACTCGACCATATGCAAATTCTCGGCGCTCAGCTTCAACTTGTAGAGAGCGAAAGCGGGCATATGACCGAAAAACTTACGCGGGACATGATCGAAGCCGCCCGCATCATTACGGAAAATACCGGAGGGTTTTGGACCGATCAGTTGAATAATACAGACCAGCTCGCGGCTTACCACAAATTGGGAGAGGAAATCTGGGCCCAGACCGGCGGAAAAGTCGATGCCTTCGTGCAGAGCGTAGGTACCGCGGCATCGCTGCGAGGCACGGCTGAAGCCTTACGCAGGCGCAATGAAAAGATTAGAGTCGTTGCCGTTGAGCCCGCCGAATCCGCTGTGCTGTCGGGCGGCGAGCCGGGCGGTCATAAGATCGACGGCGTGGGGGCTGGTTTTGTGGTACCTCTCTGGCGTGACGATATAGCGGATCGTATCGAGCGCGTTTCCACTAATGAAGCGGTCGCAATGGCGCTTCGGCTGGCTCGTGAAGAGGGATTATTCGCCGGGACATCGACGGGCGGCAATGTCATCGCCGCTTTGCGATTGGCGGAGGAGCTGGAACCGGGCTCTACTATCGTCACCCTGATGTGCGATAGCGGAATGAAATATCTGAAGAACTTCGGCGCCAAGCTAAGCGCCGAAAACACCGCCGTCAGCGAAGTGGGCTAGGGCGCCTCACTGAGATTTGCTGCGTCCACGCAGCCCGCAATCGGCGCGGAAACGGCTGAATGCGCCTCACAGGCAGGCTGGAGTCCGAGCTGCAACACGGCAATTCCGGCGGCATTCCTCACTGAATTTAAGATTCCCAATCTGGCTCGATCGAATTAGTTCAACCTGTCGGCGCCTCAGCGCTTCCCTACTTCTATCCTGTTCCTGTATTCTTGGCGCGTAAAATCCTATGTCTCGTGAGAGAACCAGTCAACGCATCGCACTGGTGCAAATGCCCTGGGGCGCGGTTTCACAGGCCTCAATTGCTCTGGGCATCCTTAAACAAGCCGCGAAAAACGATGGCTTTGAAGCGGACGTCCATTATCTGAATATGGAGTTCGCCGCCAGATTGGGATTTGAGCTTTACGAGGCTATGTCGGTGAGATCGGCGCTCGATCCCGAATGGTTTTTTTCCTGCGCGCTTTTTGGTCCGAACGGCCTGGGATTGATCAAAAACTCATGGGAAGACCTGCTCTCGAGTGAAATCGGCCGGCAGACCGCGGAACGACTGATAGCATTGACCGGATCAGCGATGCTTTGCCGTAAGATCGTCGACGAAACCATTCCGGAGTTCATCGAAGACTGCCTTATACGAATCGATTGGAAGGACTACGAAGTCGTCGGGTTCTCGACTACCTTCGCGCAGACCCTCGCATCGCTGCTTCTTGCGAAGCGGCTTAAGGAACAGAATCCCGAAATCAAAATCGTCTTCGGCGGCGCGAATGTCGATGCGGAGATGGGGTATGAGCTGCTCAAGGCGGTTGATTGGGTTGACTATATCGTGCACGGCGAAGGCGAAAAAGTATTCGGGCGCTTGCTCGACGGTATCTTATCGAGAAGACCCGTCGAACACATACCAGGCGTCTCGATCCGCAGCGGCGAACGGGTTATCGCCGGATTCGCCGATTCCCAGATGCTTGGCGATCTCAACGACTCACCTATTCCCGATTATTCCGATTACATCAAGGAAGTAGAGCGCACCGAATTCAATAGAGCAGCGCAGATTCAACTACCGTTTGAATCATCTCGCGGATGTTGGTGGGGCGCTAAGTTCCATTGCACGTTCTGTGGATTGAATCGCGATACGATGGCTTTTCGGAAGAAAAAGCCGGCGCGAGTGTATGAGGAATTATTGGAGCTTGCCGGCAAGTACAAATGCCTTTCGCTCAACGCTACCGACAACATCATAGACATGGATTACTTCAACGAGCTGCTCCCCAGGCTGGCTGAAGCAAACGTCGACTTTCAGATTTTCTACGAGACGAAAGCGAACCTCCGTAAGGACCAGGTTCAAAGGCTCGCCGCCGCCGGAGTTACGCAGATACAACCTGGCATTGAGAGTTTCAACACCGAGATCCTCCGAATGATGCAAAAAGGGGTGACGGCTATTCAGAACATCCAGGTCTTGAAATGGTGTTTTGAATACGACGTCGAACCCTCGTGGAACATCTTGTATGGGTTTCCCGGCGAGATGGCGGTGCAGTACGATGATCTCCCGAACATTCTTCGCTTACTTTTTCACCTTCCGCCGCCTGTAGGCATAACGCCGATTATCTTTGAGCGCTTTAGTCCTTATTATTTTGATTCCGCGAAGTATGGCCTGAAGCTCACGCCATTCCCGATTTACAGGATGCTTTATCCGGAGCATCTCGTAGACTATGAAAAGATGGCTTACTACTTTGAGGGCGAGTGGGATCAACAGGGCAATCCCAGTGAGTATATTCAGCCCGCCATGCAGGCTTATAGCGAGTGGTTGAATTATTGGCTGGAAAATAAGGTACTCTTCTATTACGAAAGAGGTCCGGGATTTGTAACCCTCCACGATAACAGGCCGCTTCAAGGCGGCGGAGAATTGCAGGGCCGTAAAATTGTTTTGGACGAAACCCAGTCCAGGATCTATCTCTTCTGTGATAGCCATCGATCCTTCAGGGCCATTTTGGAGATGCTGGGAAATGGCGTTACCGAAGCCGAGACGCGGGCAACATTGGAAGAGTTCGTGGAGTACGGGCTGATGTTCCGCGAAGAAGACAGATACCTGTCACTTGCGGTGCAATGTCGCTCCGCATTCAGACAACGCCAGAACAAGAGAAGTTGATTCCACCAGGATGTTGGCGAGTATCGGTTGTGATCTATCTCGGTGTTTTCGACCCGCCTCGTGGTCTTGGTCTGACCCTTCTGGTCTGACCCTTCTTGACATCGGACCCGCGAGCGTATATATCTCGATTCGCCGACCTGGCGATTTCTTCTGCGAAAGGGCACTACTAATGCCAAATTTACAGATACTGAATGTGAACTACACCATTGCACGGAAGGTCTTCAAGCCGGTTATCGTCTGTGATATCTCTCCAAATATCGGCATCCAGGTGATCAATATTGACGGCGCTAACGAACAGGAACTGCTCGGCGCCGTTCGCGCATTGTCCGCCTGGGACATGTCGAATGCCTTGAGCCAAAAGGCAATCGAAAAAGCGTCGAAATAACTCCGCGCTGGAGCGACGCAAGCGCTAATAACAGCACGTAAAAGAGTCAATTCGACGAGGCGGTGAAATCGGTGAACAGAAGCACGGCCGATGATCCATATGAACTCGTGTCTCCTCTGCTTGCCCTGGCCGACGACTGGCTGGCGCTATCGGAAGGCGCGAACATCCCTCTGGAACTTGCCGTCCACGAGCTGCGCTCAAGAGGCGAGTGGAGGCTGTCGATCAGCCGGACGTCGGAACGTATCGAAGGGCTCTCGGTCGTGATGCCCGGAGCGCATTGGTATCTTGATGCGCTGCGGCCGACGATAGCCGAGATGTTGTCGAACATGGCGGTGATTCACGGGCGGCGGCCGGCAACCCTGACTGCGTCACAGGAAGTCGGCGGGTGGCTTCGCGGCTTTCTTAGTGAAACCGGCGGAATCCGCGCCGAGCGCGCGGTCAAGCTATTGAGATGCGATCGCGCGCCGGTCGAGCGCGAAGGTCGATGGGCCGCGGACGCCGATCTTACCGCGCTTCGAGAGTACGAGAAGGGAATCGATCCAGATCGACTCCAGTATATGGATACTTCGTGGGAAGTACTGGCAGCGATCCGGGGACTCGCTGTTTTCACGAGCGGCGATTTGATAGTCGGCTCGATCCGGCGCTACGGCCCGGCGCCGTCTTACGCGGCCATTTCCGACCTGTTCGTGCTGCCCGATGCAAACCGCGCCGAAATCGCTGCAAGATTGGCCGGCTTCGTGATTGGTGAGATACTCACGAGGCGCAAGGTAGTGTACGTGCTCGTGGACGAATCCGATGTCTTGAGCCTGGCGTCCTATCGCCATCTTGGATTTGAAGATCAAGGGAGCTTCTACCGCGCCTACCTGGAATGATCCAGTTCGAGTGAATGCGGATCATTAACCATACTCTCTCACCGAGACCACCGTGGGAAAGAATAGTACAGTCGTTTTCCTGGGACCCTCGCTCGATTCAGAGGAAGCGGCCGGGCGCCTGCAAGCTCGTTATCTGCCGCCCATTCGACGAGGCGACTTGCCTGCGGCGATAGCCGAGGGAGCACGCTCGATCGGAATTGTTGACGGTGAATTTGGCCAATCTTTGGCCGTCTCGGTCATGGAAATCCGCTCCGCGCTGGAACACGGTGTTCGAATATGGGGGGCCGCTTCGATGGGCGCGCTTCGCGCCGCGGAGTGTCGGTCGGTCGGAATGGTCGGAGTTGGTTGGATATTCGAACAGTATACGGAGGGATTCTTAAAAGCGGACGATGAAGTTGCGCTCTTGTTTGATTCTGAGACCCACCGCGCCGTAACAATCCCGCTGGTAAACGTGCGATGGGCTCTGCGCATCGCGATTCAGGAAGGCGTAATCTCCGAACCGTCCGAAGCTCCGCTGGTTCAATTCGCGCGATCGACTCGATTCACGGAGCGGACATTTCAGACCCTGCTCGAATCAACCGGAGGTTCAGCCTTTGACGAAGAGATGCGATCTCTAATCGATTTCATGAAGAAGAATCCCCTGCGAATCGATCGTAAGCGCCTCGACGCGCTTTTTCTCCTAGATGCGATCCGGGAGAGCATTGCGCTCGCTGAGCCTTGAGGATCGAGCGGGGGTCTTGAAATGAGCACGCCCGCCTTTTTTGTTTAGAAGCTATGGAAGCCTCAAATCCCTTACCGCCGTGTCCGCCGCGAGCAAGCGACTGGCGGCGCTATCACGCCTCTGAGCTGTTGCCGGGTGCCGAGCGGGAGGCGAGCCGGCTTGGAGCGGTTCGGCCGTCCAGTCTCGCGGGACTGGATGAGCTTGGAACCCCGGTGTGGCAGGTTGTTCGGCCTGCTGCGCTCGATATCGACGGTAATGTGACCGTGTTGACTGGCAAGGCCTGGACCGACGAGTCGGCGCGTCTTGGGGCATACATGGAATTTCTGGAGCGCCACTGGGCGGAGCGTTCGGAGATACCTCACATCATTGCGCGGCCCTCCGAGCTTCAGAAGGAAAAGAGATGGTTCATTCCTCTGACGGTGATGCCTCTGCCGCAAGGCGTTCCTGATCCTGGAGATCAACCGCTTGCGTGGATCGCGGGAACGACCCTGCAGGGAGAGAAGATATTGATCCCCGCGCACGATGTGCTCTGTCCTTTTGTTTCGCCTCCGGGCGCCTGCAATCCGCCGATCTGGCGAAGCGCGGGCCTGGCTTCGGGGGGGCACCTGACCGAAGCCGTGTTCTACGGCCTGCTGGAAGTAATCGAGCGAGACGCGGTGGCGGTAGCGGCGCTCCGCAAAATCGGCACGACCGTCGATCTCGGAAGCCTGCCGTCGGAGTCCGTGCGATTGTTAACGCAAAAGCTGGAGGCCCTGGGAGCTGACATCGAAGTAAAGCGACTGCCGGCCGTTGGAGGAGTTCAGGCTTTCGCCGCCTTCCTCGATGATAGGGAATCAAGAAATCCATTGAGGTTGGTAGGCGGTCATAGCGCTCATATTGATCCGCTGCTCGCTATCGAACACGCAATACTCGAAGCGGTTCAGACGCGAGCCGTGATGATCGCAGGAGCGCGAGAAGATCTACAGCGTTACGACTCATTCGCAGGCCTCGGCTACGAGGCGGCGCGCCGGGAAGTCGGTTGGTGGTTTGATAGGACTGGAGACTTCGAAGCCGCGCCCTCTGCTCGACTCGCTCTTCCGACCGATCTCGCCGAGGTTGTCTACCAAATCGGCGAAGATCTTCGAACGCAGAAATTCTATCCGGTAGCATTCGTAGAGCTATCCGCGCCGAACGCGGAGATCAAGGTGGTCAGAGTCGTCGTTCCGACTTGTTCCGAAGTGTCGCATGAGAGCATAAGACTCGGACGAAGGATTCTCGAAGATTTTCGCCATCTTCGCTAAGTTGCCGTCATTCCATGAGATGGTTCATGGAGGATGCTATCAAGCGCCCGTGCACTCTGGCAATTTGAAAGGCAAGCGGTGATTTATAGCCGCGTCTCTCCTACTACTTTGGAAAGGAAGAATTTATGGATGTTTCTGCTGAAGACACAATCATAAAGCTCATTGAGGAGGGTTAGTTGGGAGTATTTATGAACGCTCCGCCTTCGCCGCCGCCGGCCATTTCCCGTTCAAAAAATCTCGAAGCGCCGGATAGAAGAGGTCCGGGCGTTCGAGATAATTCAAATGGCCCGCCCCAGGTATCAATAGAAATCGCGAGCCGGGAGTCGACTTAACCCACTCCCGAGTTGCATCGAGCGGCACGTTAGTCATCTCGCCTTCGACTACGAGAACAGGAACCTTTAACTTCGCGAGGCCGGGCCGAAAATCCCAATCACCGATCGAGGCAAAGGTAGCGGAGTTAACCGTACCCTGATTCCTTATCGCTTCCGCGGGAACGTTGCATTCGTCTCCACGCGTCCGAGAATAGGCCGCCGCATTGTACAGGTACGGGCCGAATACGATTCTAATGCGCTCCCTGCACAGCGACTTGATCTCTTCGTCGTTAGCAGTCGGATATTGTTTCGCAATCTCGCCGAGTCTTGCCCTGTCCTTATCGTTTATCAATGAACCGGTTTTCGCCGAGCGTTGCTGCATATACGGAGTGCGCGCCGGAGGCATCGGGCTGAGAAACACGATTCGAGCGATGTGCTCCTGATGCTCGGCTGCATACAACGCTGCAAGTCCCGATCCCCACGAGAGTCCAATAATAGTCACCTTATCGATTTTGAAATGCACTCGCAGCGCTTCAAGATCGCGCACATTTGCGGCCGCGGTCAGCATCGCTGGGTCTTTTACGATGTCGGAGCGGCCGCAGCCTCGCTGATCGTAGATTATCAGCGTGTGCCCGGACGCGAGCGGCTCCATATCAAGGCCGCCGTCGTTCAGGCTCAGTCCCGGGCCTCCATGCAAAAAGACTATGACGTCACGGCCATTACCGACCTTGCGGTAGAACAGGCTGACGCCATCAGCCGCAACGAAGCGGCCCTCGTCAACGGGCATCTTCGAAACCGATGTCTTGCTGGTTTCTTGCGCGGCGGTGAATTGCGTCGGAGCGAAAGGAATGGAAAAGAGAACGATAACGATGAGAAGTGGAATGTAGCGCATATTGGGGCCTCTATACTGATCTCGAAATTCAGGTATGTTCGGCTCTCCATCAGGCCGAAGAGCGAAATCCTAACAGATCAATCAGACCGGAGACAGGAATCGCACGGGTAGGAGCGCACGCGTCGATTCTTGTGATGACCCTCGTGAAATGGGCCACAACACCGTTGGTGTTGGCGCGTTCGCGGTTACATAACCCAAGGTAGGCTTCGCCAACCTTGGGCTTCGCGATGCAACCCCTTTGGGGTTGTCATAGATAATGCTCAGATGGCCGAGCTCGAATTCGAGCTACAACCATCCAACGCGATTACCGTCCTGTCACGCGATCACCGTCCTCTCAATCGGGATGTGAGCCACTCGTTTATGGGTTCGACAGACTCACGCGGAAAGACGTGCCCGGTTGGATACAGCCGGAAATCGACCGACCTTGCCCGGCGCGCGATCGCATCTGGAAACGCGGCCGTCCTTTCCTTCGGATAAAACTGGTCTGTTTCACCGGCGATGATGAGAACGTCGGTGTTGCTGTTCTGATACTTATCTTGATCCCAATCACCCGGTATGCCGCCGCAGACCGCCACTATGCCTTTGATCAGATCAGGATTACTGAATGCGAACCGATAGTTCATCGCCACCGATTGAGAGAATCCCATAAGAAAAATCGCCGAGCGGTCGATTGGAAAATCTGCGGACGTTTCCGCGATCGTCGAGAGAATCGTCTCGTGATGAAGCCGCAGGGACTCTTCCGGTTTGTACTGGAGCATCCATCCGAATACGACGCAGCGATGTTGGCTGTCATCGATGCTCGGCGAAAAGAACGCGTTCGGACCCTGCAGCGAAGCTATGATGAAGTCGTTTGAATTGATCCGCTGCGCCATAATCATCATCGTTTCCTTGCTTCCTTCGTAGCCGTGAAGAGCTATCAACAGCGGCATCGGCCGCGAAGCATCTTCACGCTCTGGAACATACAGGTCGTAATAGAGCTTTATCGACTTCTCGGTAGACTTCTCTACAATCATCGCGCCTCCTGCAAACAAAGTCGGTTTAATTGGAATCAAACGAATCGTGATAGTATCGAAAAAGATGAGCAGAAAGAAGTCCGTGTTCCCGAGAATGGTTGCAGTTTTGCTGCTCGCAATCATTCCGATCGCATTTATTACGTCGCCCGCTTCGAGAGCCGCGTTCCAGAAAACAGACGCCGATGCGAGTGCAGCGGGAAAATCGCTCATGAACCCGCCGGTTCTGGGCGCCGATCTCACATACGCGGGAAGGCCTTCGGTGTTGATCGAGGTGTTCAATGATCCGGGTGAGGGCGATTTGATGGGGCAGGCAATGGCAGAAGCAGGCGTGCGCTCGCTGCGGTTTAGCTTTCACGGATTCTACAGCCCGCTCGGTCCTGAGCAAACCGAGCGCGTTAAAGCGGAGAACAAGCTGACGAATGACTATCCGTGGTTTCCGATCGACCACTACGTCGACTTCATAGCAGCTCAGAATCTCACGACCGTGGTTGCGGTCAACGTCGAGGAAGGCCCAGACGTCGCCCGAACCGCAATTGAGAAATTCATAGAGCGCGGACTTCGCTCGAAGCTTGTCGCGGTCGAGCTTTCAAACGAGCCGTGGCTCAATCCTCGCCCCTGGTTGCCGGAAGACTTTGCCGTCCGCGCAAGCGAGATCATTCTGAAGCTCTCGCCGCTCGGGGTGAGATTTGCGCTGCCGCTCACGGTAGGCGATGAGCAAAAGACTCCGACGAAGCTCTCGGATACGGTATGGACAACCAGAATGCTGACGGCTCTCGATTCGCGAGTGAAGTTATCGACGCGCGCGGATGTTGTCGGCGTAGCTCACCTCTACGGCCGCGGCGTCAATCCCGGCACGATTAAAAAGTTCAATGAGGTCGTGAAGCCGTTCTCGCCTCGAATGCGATACCTCGTGACCGAATTCAACATCCGATCGAGCCTCCAGGGGAATCCCCACCTATCCAACCCGTATGCGATGGAATTCGCGCGCAAGGTCGCGGATTTGATGCGGCGGCCCGAGATTGAAGCGCTCTATGTCCACTCGGTTCCGGCTCATTCAATCGTCTACTACTCGACTCGGCGCTTTGCGACGGTGATCGGACAGCGCGACCCGCGAATCACCTTGAGCCGCGAAAATGCCGGCTGGCATTTGACTCCGGCGGGACGCGTCTACGCGTTGTATACGAAGCTTGCCTGGAACGGTCAGATCGTCGCGTTTGGCGGGTCCGATCATCAACAGTATTGGACGATTCGGAGGCAGGACGGCAGCTTGATTACGACATTCTTGAATGACAGCGCCAAGGAGTATGAGTTCAAAATAAAGGTGAGCGGACTCAACCCGTCGATCAAAACCGGCCCGAGGTCGATCGCTTGCTTCGACGAACAGGGGAAGCAGGTAGAAGCCCTGTCGCTTCCATATTGACTTCGCGAACGTCTGCTGGTTGAGTAGTCACTCGATGCGGATCACTGTACTCGGCTCCGGCACAAGCAAACCTGACGGCCGCCGCAATTCCTCGGGCTACTTTGTCGAAGCCGGCGGCGTCCGGATTCTTATGGATTGCGGAGCCGGATCGCTTCACGCCCTGGCTCGATACGAGGTTCCGTGGGAAGACCTGACTCACGTTCTTATTTCTCACTACCACGTGGACCATGTAGGCGAGCTTGCTTCGCTGTTTCAGGCGCTCAAGCATGGTGCGTCGAAGCCGCGCTCGGCTCCTCTGGCGTTGATTGGACCGACGGGCCTTAACCGGGTGATTGAGGGCCTGAAGCAAGCGTTCGGAGAAAAGCTATTCATCCTGGAATTCCCGCTCGATGTAAGTATCGCCGCTCCAGGCGAGGCGCTCACACTCGACAATAACACTCTGTTGAGAGTCGCCAAGACGCCGCACACGGATGAAAGCGTGGCCTATCGAATTGAATCCGGCGGCCGCGTGCTTTGCTACACTGGCGACACCTCCTGGAGCGACGACCTTCTCGAGTTTTTTCAAAAGGCTGATCTACTCATATCTGAATGCTCATTCGAGAAGAGTCAGGAGCGCGGCAAGCACCTATCGATTGTGGAAGCAGCAAGAATGGCCGCAAGAGCCGGTGTGAAGCGGCTTGTCGTGACTCATTTCTACTTTGAAGTAGATGAAGCGAGTCTCGCGGTAGAGTTGCGAAAAGAATTCGCCGGGGATATTGCCGTGGCTGAAGACGGTCTGGTCCTTCAGCTCGATTGAAATCGAGGGCGGCGATTCGTCCGGCCTGCCGATGACTGTAAGAATAGACATGGAGAGAAGGCGCATGAAATTCAAAGCCAACGTGATTCTGATTGTGTCGGCGCTGCTGCTTTTTGCTCAGTTGATGCCGGTTACTTACGGACAGCGGGCCGCGAAGGCGCAGGAAGAGCAGGCCCAATCGCCGAGACGCGATAGCCACGTGATAATGATTTCTATAGATGGTCTCATACCTGAGTACTACACGGCTCCAAGAGCGCTGGGACTGAGGGTCCCGAATATGACTCGGATGAAGCTGAACGGCGCTTACGCCGATGGAGTCGAAGGGGTTTACCCCACGGTTACCTATCCGTCTCACACGACGATGGCCACTGGCGTTCGCCCGGAAGCCCACGGCATTGTGCAGAATCGAGTTTTCGAGCCTCCCACGGAGCCTCAGACAAAGGCCTGGTACTGGTTTGCGAAATCGCTCAAGGCGGAAACATTGTGGACGCTCGCCAGGAAGCAGGGCTTGAGCACGGCCGCCGTTGGATGGCCGGTAACGGCGGGCGCCGAAATCGACTACAACGTTCCTGAAATCTGGGACCCCGCGGAACAGCCGATCACCGGC
>Ga0209687_1000020_pt1 | contig 75699 bp, 54 predicted proteins | sample GraSoiAngelo_136_FD_185893 | JGI IMG/M metagenome (GOLD analysis project Ga0209687, IMG submission 185893) | Grasslands soil microbial communities from the Angelo Coastal Reserve, California, USA - 14_0929_09_20cm (SPAdes) (version 2) | ecosystem: Environmental > Terrestrial > Soil > Grasslands ...
CAATCACAAATCTCTCTAAGGATCAGGAAGCGTCTCGGTCGGCGGCCCTTGCGCTCTTCAGCGCGTTTTCGATGTATCTGCTCGGGGCGAATTTTCTGGTATCGCACGGCCGGTTGCGCGCGGCCGCGAATTTTCTGGTTGTATTCGGGCTTGCTCTCGCGGTGTTCGGACTTGTTCAGCACTTCACCTGGAACGGTAAGCTTTATTGGTTTCGGCCCAATACACAGTCGGCGTCTCCATTCGGACCGTTTGTCAATCACAATCACTTCGCGGGATTGATGGGAATGTTGATAACGCTCGCCGCGGCTCTGGCGGCTTCCGATGTCGGTTTCGAGTCGAGACTATTCTATGGTTTTGCGGCGGCTGTGATGGGCGTAGCTTCGGTGCTGTCATTGTCTCGCGGCGGAATGATCAGCCTCATCGCTGCGTTTGCGCTGATCGCCGCAATGACCTCGCGGAGAAAGCGACACAGTCACGACGAAGAATACAGCGAGACTCCACACAGGAGCCGGCGAAAAAAATCAGCTCGAAGAGCCCGCGTTCTGGCGCCGGCCGCATTCGTTTTGCTTATTTTTGTTACGATCGGAGCTGGTGTTCTCTGGATCGGCTCCGATCCGGTCATCAATCGAGTAGCAAAGAGCGGCGAGGCCTCTCAATCCGAAACATTCTTTATGAGCCGTGGATGGATCTGGCGCGATACCATCGCGATGATCAAGGCAAACCCGATCTTCGGCGTTGGAATCGGCGCGTATCAAACGGCTTATCCGATCTATTCGGAGAGCGACGGCTCGCTTGTCGTAGCGCAAGCGCACAACGACTATCTGCAACTTGTCGCGGACGGCGGAATCGTAGCCGGAGCGCTCGCGCTCTGGTTTTTGATCGTCATCGGTCGATCGATGTTGAAATCCGCCCGTGCGCACGACCCGCTCGTGTCGGCAGTAGCCATAGGCAGCGCAGGCGGGATATTCGCGATGCTTGTGCACAGCCTGATCGATTTCAATCTGCAATTGCCGTCGAACGCGCTCGTGTTTTTGACGCTCCTCGCCGTGCAATCGAACATCAGCCTTGTGGCCGCAAAACGACGGGTGCGAACGCACCGTCATCACAGCGTTGTTGCTGAACCCGAAGTCATCGAACTCGATGCTCCGCCCAGCGCGGCGGCGATGAGCGGATTGTGAGATGCAGTACGGCCTTGTGAGTCGCTCATACGACCATATGAGGCCGGTGCTGGAGGTGATTATGGAACTCAATCACAGATGGATTCGAGCCGGCGCTTTGGTCGGGCTTGTCATTTTGGCTGCATCGGCCGCGCTTGCGCAGGAGAGCCGGCCTCGACAGGTCGAAACCGGCGCGGTCAAAGAGCCGGCCGGGACTTCACCGGATAAAGCCGCGCCCTCCAAGTCAACCCTGTATTCACAGGACGAAGATTATCGAATAGGCGCGAAGGATGTGATTGACATTCAGGTGGACGACGCGGAATCGCTGTCGGGTTCGTACACTGTCAGAGCCGACGGTACGCTCGATCTCGATTACATAGGAAAAATCAAAGTTCTCGATAAAACGCCGGCGGAATTGTAGAAATTGATAGTCGATAAGCTGAAGCCGAACTACCTGTAGAATCCTCGCGTTCGTATATTGGTCAAGAACTACAATAGCCGGACCTTTCTGATTCAAGGCTCGGTTCGAACGCCGGGCGTATATCAAATTGAAGGCCAGCCTTCGCTGTTCAAGCTGATCGTGATGGCCGGCGGCCTGACGGATAATCACGGCTCGACTGCTTACATCATCCGTGAACATAGGCACGAGGCCGGGGCCGATCAATCCGCGCCCACTTACGAGATGTTCGCGGCGCACATCAACGGACTGCTAAAGGGCGAGTTCAGCCAGGATCGCGACATTCGGCCGGGCGATTTTATCAACATTCCGGCCACCGATGTGTTCTTCATTTCGGGAGAAGTGCGGACTCCTGGCGAGTACAAGTTGAAAGAGGGCGCCACGCTGCGGCAGGCGTTGTCGATCGCCCAGGGCGTGACCAGTGTCGCATCCGACGAAGGAATTGTATTCCGAGAAGATCCCAAGACCGGCGCTCGCACCGAGATCAAGGTCGACGTCAAGAAGATAATGCACGGCAAGGCGGACGATATGCCGCTAGTGGCAAACGACATCATCCAGATTCCAAAGAGCGGCGGAAAAGCTTTCAGAAGCAGTTTGATCAAGGCGTTCGGCATGAGCGTTATGCGCGCGCCCATTCCATAGAGTCACGGAGCGTATAAACGGAATTATCGGATTCAACGGAAGCAATAGATACATCGGGACAGCACTCTTCCCGATGTTGATGATGGCCTGAAATTGGCTGATAAAGCCCATTCCGCCGATTTCTAAGCGCCAATACTCCAGTAACGACGGGAGAAGTTGAGTATGTCAGATGAACGGACCGACATCGAAAGGATAAAGCCGGAGGAGATGGCGTTTGGCCGTCCGGGCTATCCACGAGCAGTCGGTTATCCTGAAGCTTACGCGACAGGCAGCTACGGCTACGGAGAGGCGGACGACAGAATAAACATCCGCGCAATCTGGCGCACGGTTCGCAAGCGACTGTGGCTGATTTCGCTGATTGCGTTGATCGTCACCACCATCGTCACCCTCGAAATGTTTCGCACCAAGTCGATGTACAAGGCGTCGACCACAATCGAAATCGAGAAGGAAAACCGGACGCTCGTGAAGTCCGGCGACGTGGTCATAAGCACCGACGAATCGGACGACGCTTACTACACCTCTCTCGTGATGAAGACAAAGATTCGGACGCTGATGAGCCGTCCCCTTCTTGAAGATGTAGTCATTCATCTCGGTCTCGACCACAACCCGCAGTTCATGGAAGTAACGAGAAAGAAGTCGCTGGTCGAAGCTGTTCAGACGATCGGGAGCAAGTTCAAACAGGAAGTCACAAGCGAGCTTCCCGTGCTCGAGCCCGGGGTACAGATCGAAGGCGGCATTGACCGCTCACCCGAAGAAAGCGCGCGCCTCGCGCCGTTCGTAGCCGTATTGTCCGGCAATCTTTCGCCCGAGCCGCTCGAAGACACGCGGCTGCTGGTCATCAATTATTCGCACACCGATCCGAAGCTCGCGGCCACGATCTCCAATACCGTAGCCGCCGCTTTCATCAACCGGAGCTTCAGCAACAAGACCGAGAAGTTCACCAAGACCTCGGACTGGTTGAATACAATGGTTCGTGAGCGAAGGGCCGAAGTACAGAAGGCCGAAGAAGAGCTGGCCAACTACACTCGCGAACACAATCTATTCTCCACGGACGGCAAAGAAGCGCCCGCGGTCAACAAGCTGGCTCAGCTTTACACTCAGGTAACCACGGCCGAAGTCCAAAGAAAACTCAAAGAATCGCTATACCAGCAGGTCAAGGGCGGCAACATCGATGTCGCCACGGAGGCCTTCACCGATTCGAAACTGACCGGGCTTCAGGCTCGGCTGAACGAACTCGAGGTCAAAGCGCGAGAGCTTGACGTCAAGTTCGGAGCGGATCATCCGCGAGTCGTCGAGATTCGAAATCAGATGGTGACGATTCAGGAACAGATCAACCGCAGTCGAGGCGATTTGGAAGCCAGGCTCAAGGCCGAATACGAGCGCGCGATTCGCGATGAAACGGCGCTAAAGGAATCGCTCGAGCGGGCGAAGATCGACGCGGCTCAGCAGAATCAGGACGCGATTACCTTCAATATTCTGAGGCAGAACGTCGAAACCGCGAAGACGCTATACACGGATTTTCTACAGAAGCAGAGTCAGGCGCGCGTGCAGGTAGCCGAGCAGCACAACAACATGCGAGTTATCGAACCTGCGCAGCCGCCCGGCGGACCAATAGGGCCTAATCGCATGCGAGGAATCCTGATCGGCCTGTTCCTGAGTCTCGTCGCCGGAATCGGCCTTGCCTTCGTGCTTGAATACTTCGACAACACGATCAAGTCGGTTGAAGACGTGAATCGATACGCGCAGTTGCCCGCGCTCGGGATCATTCCCGCGATCACGTCGAGCCGTCCGAAACTTCTTACCGCGAAGGGACAGGGCGCGCTCGGCGCCAACGGTTCCGCGCCGGCCGCGGCCGGATTGCAGCGGGCCGCCTCGACGCTTGCAACGCTCGATACGCGTTCGTCGGCCGCCGAAGCCTATCGCGTGTTGAGAACATCCGTTCTGTTGAGCACGGCAGGCAATCCGCCCAAGACCATTCTCATAACCAGCGGGCAGCCGGGCGAAGGGAAGACGTTCACCGCGATAAACACGGCGATTTCCCTTGCGCAGCTTGGCGCCTCGGTTCTCATCGTCGATTGCGATCTGCGAAAACCGTCCACTCATAAGGCGCTCGGAATCGATCATTCGCACGGGCTCTCGAATTATCTTTCACGCGACGTTGCGATCGACGGCTTGATCCAGAAGCTTCCGATTCCCAACTTATCGATACTTACCTGCGGTCCGATTCCGCCGAATCCAGCGGAGTTGATCAGCTCCGAGAAGATGAAGAATATGCTGGCGATGCTCTGCGAGCGGTATGACCACATAGTGATCGACTCGCCTCCGCTTATGCACGTCACCGATCCGGTGATCCTGTCGACTCTGGTCGACGGAGTGATACTGGTGGTTCACGGCGGCAAGAGCACAAGAGAAGTCTTGAAACGCGGGCGCCAGGAACTTGCCACGGTCGGAGCGAAGATCTTCGGAGTTGTGCTTAACAATCTGGACCTTCGCCGCGAAGGCTACGACAGCTACTACTACTATCGATACTACGGCGACTACAGCGAACGATCCGTTAAATAGACCGCGCCGGATTCTTGTGAATGAAAGGATCGATGGAGAATTCATACAGCCTGCCTTTACAAAACGCTAAGGAAGCTCAAGAGACTGATCCGTTCACTGTTCGGATTCGCCCGAGCCGTAAATGGGCCGCGATCAATCTTCGAGACCTGTGGGACTATCGAGAGCTGCTCTACTTCCTGACCTGGCGAGACGTGAAGGTTCGGTACAAACAGACCTTGCTTGGAGCGGCGTGGGCGGTGCTTCAACCGCTGGCCGCTATGATCGTATTCTGGCTCTTCTTCGGCAAGCTGGCGGGCATCGGCTCGGATGGAATTCCCTACCCCGTCTTTGCATACGCGGGCCTGATGGTGTGGACGTTCTTCTCGAACGCTTTGAACAACAGCGGCAACAGCCTTGTCGGAAATTCGAACCTGATAACCAAGGTTTATTTCCCGCGAATGATTATTCCGGGAGCCGCTGTAGCGGCCGGGCTGGTCGATTTCGCGATTGCCTTTTTGATTATGCTCGTGTTGATGGCCGGCTATCGAGTGCCGGTAACCGCGGCGGTTCTGATATTGCCGCTGCCGGTGCTGTTGACTTCGTTGCTGGCGCTTGGCATCGGACTCTGGATGTCGGCGTTAAACGTCAAATATCGAGATATTCGGTACGCGCTGCCGTTTGGGATTCAGCTCTGGATGTTCGCGACTCCGATCATCTATCCGATGAGCCTTGTGCCGGAGAAATGGCGCTGGCTTTTGAAGCTGAACCCGATGACTGGAATCGTTGAAGCTTATCGCGCGGCGTTATTGGGTTCGACTCTTGACTACAGCGCTCTGGCAATCTCGGCGGCAATGAGTCTCGCCATACTCGTGTTTGCGGCATTCGAATTTCGGCGCATGGAAAAAGAATTCGCCGATGTGGTTTAGAGCGGATCAGCGATGAGCCAAAGGGAGCGGATTAGCAATCCACGGAGGCTGGGAGCTGAGCACTGAGAGCTGAGAATTAAGAGCTAATGACCGCTGAGAACTGACCGCAAAAATTAATGATCATACAAGCTCGAAATATTTCTAAGCAGTACCGAATAGGAGCCAGGCAGGCCGCGTACTCCACTCTTCGCGAGTCGATCAGCGGCTTCGTCCGAGCGCCGCTCAATCGCCTGCGAGCGAACCGAGCTGCGGCGGACAATATGATATGGGCGCTGCGGGACGTGAGCTTCCATGTCGAAGCGGGCGAAGTAGTCGGAATAATCGGCCGTAACGGCGCGGGAAAGTCTACGCTGCTCAAGGTCCTGTCGCGAATAACCGAGCCGACAACTGGCGAGATCGATCTACACGGCCGCGTAGGCAGCCTGCTGGAGGTGGGAACCGGGTTTCATCCCGAGCTTACCGGCCGCGAAAACATCTTTCTCAATGGGGCGATTCTCGGAATGAAGCGAACCGAGATAGCCGAGAAGTTCGATGAGATCGTAGCTTTCGCCGAAGTCGAAAAGTTCGTGGACACACCCGTCAAACACTACTCCAGCGGTATGTATATGCGATTGGCGTTCTCGGTGGCCGCGCACCTGGAGCCGGAAATCCTGCTCATCGATGAAGTGCTTGCTGTCGGAGACGCGGCCTTTCAAAAGAAGTGCCTCGGCAAAATGGGCGATGTCGCGAAACAGGGCCGCACGGTTCTGTTCGTCAGTCATAACATGACCGCGATACGCAGCCTGTGCACTCGAGGAATTTTCTTGAGCAGCGGTCAGGTCTCGTTTCAAGGAACAGCGGCGGCTGCCATAGACCACTACATATCGGAGTTATCCAGCGTCCAGGCCGACGAAGTTGATCTCTCGCGAACGAGCCGCCCGCATGGAGCCGGCGAAACGCTTCAGATAGCGAGCATTCGAATCTGTTCCGAAGACCGCCGCGCGGTGATTCGAGCCGGCGATCCTATAGACCTCGAGCTCGGATTCAACGTCAAGCGAGGAGTCGACGAAGTTGCGTTTGGAGTAGCGGTCAGCTCTCAGGACAACGTCAACGTAGTCGAGTGCCGCAGCAGCCATCATTATGGAGCGATCTCGACGCTCGAGCCCGGAGAGTATTCACTCCGATGCAGAATCGACAGAAATGTCTTGAGCCCGGGAATCTACAGCCTGAGCGTAGGAGCCCGCTCCTCTCGCGTCTTTCTGGATTACGTACCTGGCGCGATCACTTTCGAGGTCTACTCCGATGAGAGCCTTGGCTCGATCTGGCTCGAAGACGTAGGCGGCTTCATACGCCTTCAATCCGAATGGACCGAACCGGTACAGGTGAACAAGAATGGAAACGCCTCTAACTAGATTTGCTACCGTAGACGAAGTCATGTCGAACGAATTCATGGCTATCAACAAAGCCATGGATGAGATAAGCGTCCGCTACATGCTGGCCGATCACAGCGACGTGAACGCCGAGCGCTACCCGTGGTCGCAAGGGCTCCTGAACACGCCGGCGTTCTATGCCTCGCGACTGTGGGAATATCCGTTCTCAATCATCTCCGCGGATTTGAAGCCCGCGATGAAGGCCGCCGATATCGGCTGCGGAATGACCGCTTTTACCGTGTATTTGAAAGAAGTCGCGGGTTGCGATGTCACCGGCGTCGATCCCGATCTATTCGACTCCGGAATTAAGTACAAAGCGCATGGAGTGAGCCGAGAGTTTGTCGAGCGAACCGGTCTAAAGATTGTTCTCGGCGATATGGACGAGCTTCCGCTCGAGACCGATTCACAGGATCGAGTCTTCTGCATCAGCGTTATGGAACACGTTCCGCCCGACGTTCGGCGCCGAGGAATGCAGGAGATCGCTCGCGTTCTGAAGCCGGGCGGCCGGGCGGTGCTCACAGTGGATATGAGTATGTGGTTCGAGTTGAACAGACCGCTCGACCTGGTGTGGGATTCGGGGCTTGCGATGGCAGGCGCCGTCGATCTTCGATGGCCGACCCGGCGCTTTGGAATGTTCAGCGAGAGCAGGAAGCCCGCCGACGTTCTCGGACTGACTCTGACAAAGGACGAACACGTGGTCGAAACCGAATATCGAACGAACGGCCACGCCATCGAATCGGTTCCGGGCTACAAGGTTCCGGCGCTTATACCGGTCCCGAACGCGACAGATCGGCCGCTGTGGTGGCGGGTCGCCAGACGCGCCTATCACGCAGTCCGCTAATGCGCCTCCGAGACAAGTGACAAGTAACAAATGACCAGTGACAAATCGTGACCGACAAATTGTGACAAATGACCAGTAACCCGGTGGGAATCGTGAATCGCATTCGGTCCGGAATCGAATGGCGAACCAATCTCGTTATCGATCGTGCCAGCCGGGTCAGGTGGCGTCTGTCCGATCTGAGCGATCTCAACGCGGAGGTCGACTCCGATCCGAAGTTCGCGCTTGTGGTCACCGGACGCAACGACAACTACGGCGGCGATTTCAGGGGCAGGCTTGCCGCGACTCTTGAATGGAACCTCCAGTATGAGCGCTTCATCGAAGCGATCTACGTCGAATGGAATCCGTTGCCGACTCAGCCTTCCGACGCCGAATGGCTTGTAAAGAAATTCAAGAATCTGCGCGTATATATCGTCAGTCCCGAGCGCCACAAGCAATGCTGCACAAACCCGAAGATGCCGATGATGGAGTACTTCGCAAAGAACGTCGGCATTCGAAGAGCGAAAGCTCCTTGGATCTGCGCGGCCAATGCCGATGTGCTGATCGGACCCGATATGTTCGAGCGAATGAGCAGGCTTCGAACGAACGCGGCATACTGCAGTCACAACGTGAACATCAGGTGGAGCGGCAGCTCGATCAAACCGTCAGACCTTACGGGTGATGCCGTGCTCGGCGAGTTCAGCGCGGACAAAAAGATGTTTTCGGTCAGCGGCGATTTTGTCCTGGCTCATCGCGATCTCTGGATGACGGCTCGCGGATACGATGAGTCATTGACTGATCGAAGGATTTCCTGCGACGGGCACGGGCTGGCGCAGCTTTATCATCACGGAGCGGTGCCGCGAGTGCTCGGCCGGCACTATCACCTCGATCATCCGGAATCCTGCAGGAACGCTACTCTGGATCATCAAGGCAACGTCTTTGATCCTGAAAAAGGGATTCCTTATCTCAACGCGGAGACGTGGGGTCAGACGGACGCTGAGCCTAAGCAGGTCGGTGAGAGAACTTTTTTCCTGGCATGATTACCTTATACGAGCATTCTCTCAATGAGGTGCGATCTTGGAACATCAGCCGTCCCTTCGGGACTAAGTCGCAAGGCCGCGTAGAACCCACCGATTAATCGGTGGGCTATTGTCAGCACATCCCTTCGGGATGTCGGACGAATGCAAAGGACTCTCTGGGATTTCAATCATAAATCGATATGAACGAACTGGTGCTTGGCGGAGACGGTCTGATCGGGTCCGAACTGGTTTCGGCGTTGCGTTCACGGGGAAACGAGGCGATGTCGCTCGACATCAAGAGCGGCTGTGATCTGAGGTATGTTGATGCCCGTTTATTTGATGGTTTCGACCGCGTGTGGTTCCTCGCCTGGGATACCGGCGGAGCGAAGTACATCGGCGCTCCTGATAGGCAGCACCAGATGTTCAAGCACAACTGCGAGCTTTCATCGCGAGTGTTCGAGATACTTTCACAAACAAAGAAGCCTTTCCTGTTTGTGACCTCGCAGCTTGCGGGACAGCCGAACGCCTACGGGATGACAAAGCTGATGGCGGAGAACTGGGCCCGTCAGCTTGGCGGAAAGATAGCGCGGCTCTGGAACACCTACGGCTGGGAAAGCCCCGACGCGCGCAGTCACGTGATCACGGATTGCGTGCTGGCGGCGCTAAGGACCGGAACTATTGAGCTGCTTACGAAGGGAAATGAGCGCAGGCGATTCATTTACAAGAGCGACTGCGTTGAAGCGCTGATTCGTCTGTTCGACGGAGACTTTAAGACTGCCGACATCTCGGGAAGCGAATGGTTGACCATTCGACAAGTCGCAGAAGAAGTTGCGGGTCAGTTGAACGCAGAAGTCAGGACCGGCGAAGCTGGCGGCGAAGAGCTGATAGTCGATCCCGTAAATTTGTTGCCCGGATGGAGACCGCTTGTATCGTTCGCCGAAGGCGTATCGAAGGTCATCGCCGACGCAAGAAGTTTCATAGGCGAGGAGCAAACGCTCGCGATCCCGCGTTAATCGGCTAGAAGTAGGGCTGAGACCGAAGAAAAAAACATTATGAGCGCTTCACACAGCCAGATCAGCGCGTCAGCCGCGCGAGTGTCATCGTTGCGTGAAAAGCTGACCAAAAAGTTGGCTCAACGACGGCTTCGCGCCGAAGCAAAGCGAGTGCGGAGCAAACATCAGATGATCCGTCTTGTAATCGGAGCGGGCACGACCGAGTTCTTCATCGGTCCTCGCGGATCGAACTACGACGGATGGCTGATAACCGACCGGCACTCGCTCGATGCCCTGGATGCCGGCGACTGGTCCGCTCTGTTTTCCGAATCCAGCATAGACCGAATACTCGCCGAGCACGTTATAGAGCATTGGACGGAATCTCAGTTCCTGACTTTTCTTGCAAACATTGAACCCTTTGTCGCGATGACCGGGTCGATTCGGATTGCGGCGCCGGACGGCTTTCATCCGGAGCCTGCTTACATTGAGAGCGTTAAACCCGGAGGCACCGGCGAGGGCTCCTCCGATCACAAGGTGCTGTACGACTGCAGCTCAATCGAGCGGCTTATCGCGGGCACGAATTGGAGCTGTGAGTTTCTCGAGTACTATGACTCGGAAGGCGAGTTTCACTGGAAGCCGTGGCGCATCTCCGATGGATTCATCGAGCGCTCGGCCAGGTTCGACGAGCGCAACCAGGAGCGTCCGCTCTCATATACAAGCTTGATTTTTGATTTGACGAAGAAGACGGACCGATGGGCCTCAGAATACTGATTCTCAACACCGATTATCCGGACTATCTCGAATGGCTGTACTCAGGCAATGAAGGCCTCAGCCATCAGCCGTATGAGAGCCAGCTTCAGGCGCGTTACGAGAGTCTATTCGGTGTGGCGAATTTCTATTCGAACAATCTGCGAAGGCTGGGGCACGAGGCGTGGGACATATACGCCAACAACGAATACCTGCAGAAGGCATGGGCTCGTGAGCACGGCGCGAATGTCGACGAGCGCGGCGGCGCGCTTGGCAATAAGCAAGTGCGCAGCACGCTGCAACTGGCCCGGCGGGCGGCTGCCAAAACGCCCGTGCGCCGCCTGAAGAGACTGTTTCATACCGTCCTGCAATCTCTCGACAATGAGCAGCCGTGGATCAATGAAATACTCGCGGCCCAGATAAAACACATTCGGCCTGATGTTGTACTCAATCAGGATCTTCACATGATCGACGCGTCATTTCTCGGCGAGTTGCGGCAATACTACGGACTTCTTGTGGGACAGATTGCGTCGCCGCTTCCTCAAGGCCAGGATCTTACGACTTACGACCTGATCATCTCTTCATTGCCGAACTTCGTAGAGCACTTCAGAAGCATCGGCGTTTCCAGTGAGCTCAACAGGCTCGGCTTTGATCCGTCGGTCCTGAATTCGATGAGCGACTGCGATAGAGATATACCGGTCTCGTTCGTCGGCAGTCTTTCAACAGCACATCAGACGAGAATCGCGCTGCTTGAACATCTCTGCCTGACGACGCCGATTAAGATTTGGGGCAGTGGAGTCGACCGGCTCCCCGCGAACTCTCCGATTCGAGGCTGCTATCAAGGAAACGCCTGGGGAATCGAGATGTACCGAATTCTCGGACGGTCGAAGCTCACGTTAAACTCTCACATCGGGATCGCCGAAGATTACGCAAATAATCTTCGCTTGTATGAAGCAACGGGCGCTGGCGCTTGTTTGGTCACGGATGCGAAGGCCAATCTTAACGAATTGTTTGAGCCTGGAGCCGAAGTCGTCACCTACAGCACTCCGGAAGATTGCTCCGAGTCAATCAGGTTTTATCTCGAACATGATGAAGAGCGCCGGGCGATAGCGAAAGGCGGACAAGCGCGGACGCTGCGCGAACACAGCTACTTCAACCGTATGCGCGAGCTCTTGTCATTGATAGATGCGCACTATTCGCATCCGCTGCAACAGGCGGTTAGTTGAGCAAAAGCACTATGTCGGTTCCAAGATCGAACGCAGAGAACCAGCCGCTGCTTAAGGCGGCGATCAAGGGCGGCCTCGAAAAACTCGGCCTGCTCTTGATCCAGGAGTCCGGCTCCAGGCGGGTTCACGATCTGCTCAATAAGATAGCTCGCGCTTGGATTCGCGGATTGCCTTCGTTCAAGGCGAGATGGATGGAGCGCTCTTTGCGCAAGCACTATGCGCGAAAGCAGGCGATTGAATGGTACGGGCCGAGAGCGCCGCTCTGGTATGACCATCGCACTGATCTGCATACCTGGAACACGACTCGTAATTCGCAATGGCTTGAGCGAGGCGTTTACGCGCGCGAGGTCATCTCGTCCGGATGCTCGGTCCTGGATCTTTGCTGCGCGGACGGCTTTTATCCGTATCATTTTTTTAGCCTGACCGCTGCCCACGTAGACGCCGTTGATTTCAGCGGAGAATGCATTGAACGAGCTCGAGCGGTGCACGCGAGCGAAGTCATCGATTATCACTGCATGGACATCGTCGAGTCACCTTTTCCGAAGTCATCTTACGACGTGGTTACGTGGGACGCATCGATCCAGTACTTCGATGAAAACTCGATCCATACTCTGTGCGACAAGATCGCTCTGGCCATCGGAGAAGACGGAGTCCTCGTTGGAAGCGCCAAGATCGCCGATCACACAAGCGATCTTCTTGGCGAAAGGCATCACTTCAGCTCGTCCGGCGAGCTCAGGAAGTTGCTCGAAGCTCATTTCCCATACGTAAGTATTCTTGAAACGGTGTATCCCCAGCGCCGAAATCTTTATTTCAGGTGCGCCGCAAAGGCCGAGCGTCTTGGCGGCTTTGTTCGATAAAGAGCATTTATGTCAGTAGCCGTTTCTGAGTTTGTTCTCAACAATCAATTCCGGCGAATCATCAGGGCCGGTTTGCGTGCTTACTACTGTGCTAGACACACATTCGGCTTAAAGCCTAGGAGCGAGCGTGAGACGGATGTTCGGCTCGCGCGGTTCACGGCCCGTGAGCAGCGTTATAGGCCGGGGCGCTTCAGCTTTCCGTTTGGTCCTATCTCATACGTGGATGGGCCGTCGCTCAGGTATCAGTTTCAAGAGATCTTCGTTCAAAAGTGCTATGACTTCAACACCGCGGAAACCGCTCCGGTAATCATCGACTGCGGCGGGAACGTCGGAATGAGCGTGATCCGCTTCAAGCAGCTCTATCCTGAAGCGACCGTCACCGTAATCGAGGCCGACCCCGAAATCGCGGCGGTTTTGAGACGGAATATCTCTTCTCTGAACCTGACGCATGTGAGTGTTATAAACGCGGCGGCGTGGAACCGCGACGGCGAAGTCAGTTTCAATGCTGAACACGCCGACGGCGGCAGAGTCGACGAGAGCCAATCGTCAAATCGCGTGATGGCCATCAGGCTCGCCGATCTCATCAATGAGCCGGTTGATATGCTGAAGATGGACATTGAAGGAGCCGAATACAGCGTGATTCGCGACTTGTGTCAGAGCGGAAAGGTCGGTCTTGTGAGGCGCCTGGCCTGCGAGATTCACGGGCGCGATGACAAGAATGACCGGCTCGGCGATTTACTTTCGATCCTGACGGCGGCCGGGTTGCGTTTAACATTCAACTTCGCCCGGTCGGCTCCGGATATGCCGGGCAACGATGTTCCAACGCCGTTCTCCGCCGTGCCGGACGGAAAGTACCTCTTGCATTTGTATGCATGGCGGCCCTGATCTTCGTCGCGATCTTCGTCACATGTAGGGGCGGGCTGAGACGCCCGCCCCTACATGAACTCTTCAGCAGTGAGTTGAAGCCGAGATTGATCCATACAAAGCCGTTCTCTAACTCGATTCTTTCAAATGGTCGCAAATAATCACATCAGCATTGAGCCGAGCCATTCTATTGGGCCGCGCGAAACTGCGAGGTCTCTCAAAATCGTGCACTTCAGCACCGAGGGCGCTCAGGGTGGAGCAGGCCGCGCCGCCTACAACATTCATCGATCGCTGCTCGGAACCGGCTGCGATTCGTGGATGGTTGTTGCCAATAACTCGAAACCCGAATCCAGAATATTGAACGGGTACGGCGGAAGCGTGAGAGGCAGAATTCGGAACAGCATCATCCAGCGCGCACAAACGCGGCTGCTGAGCGAGATCAATCCCCGGTCGACGTTTTTTCCTGATCGATACGCGACGATCGACCTCGCCAAGCTTGCTCTACCGATGATTCCCGAGATCATTCACCTTCACTGGGTATCGCGATTCCTTACAAGCCGCCAGATTCGCGGATTGTGGGAGCGCTACCGAACTCCGATCGTCTGGACCGCAATGGATCTCGCGCCGCTCACTGGAGGCTGCCATTATTCCTACGGGTGCACCGGATTCGAGAAGCAATGCGGCGAATGCCGCGTTATAAGATCAAGCGGCCGCGATGACGCATCGAGATCATCGCTGGAGTCGAAGCGAAGATGGCTGCGCGATGTGCCCATCACGTTTGTCGGCGCGACCGAGTGGGTTATCGACAAAGTATACAGAAGCTCCCTCTTCTCGCGAGCGCGCGCGGTCAAAATACCTTACGGCATCGATCAAACAATCTTCTTTCCGGTTGAGCGCGCATCGGCGCGCCGCCTGCTGAATCTTCCTATCGACCGGAAGATCATCTTCTTCGGCGCGACAGACCATAACGACGAGCGCAAGGGCATGAGCTATCTTGTTGAAGCACTCGCGCATCTTCACGAACGTGTTCCCTCCTCCGATCGGCCGCTGGTGCTGATCGCGGGCCAGAGCAAATCCGAGCTGATGGAACGGATTCGTTTCGATCGCTTAGAGCTGGGCTATTTGAGCGACGAACGAGTTCTCGCTTGCGCCTATCAGGCCGCCGATTTGTTTGTCTGTCCATCAGTCGAAGACGCGGGCCCGCTGATGATTCCCGAATCGCTGATGTGCGGGACGCCTGTCGTCGCATTCGCGGAATGCGGCGGCGCTCCGGATTACATCAGAAGCGGGATCAACGGCTATCTCGCGGAATCGCGAAGCGCGTCTGATATGGCCCGAGGAATTCAGCAAGTGATGGAACAATCGGATACAGGTTTGATTACTCAAGAGAGCTGCCGCGAGGGCGCGGCTCGTGAATGCGCCATGGAGACTCAGGCGTCTCGATACCGCGCGTTGTACGAGGAGTTGACGGACCAAAATGCTTAAAGAAGATCGAGGCGAGTCCAAGACAGCCGTCCTCGCCGATATTCCATTCAACCGAGCCTGTTCGAACGGTAACGAGCTCGCTTATATGACCGACGCAATCGAGCGAGGCCATATAGCCGGAGACGGGCCATATACAAAAAGGGTTGAGCGGCTTCTCGAGACCGAGCTTGGCGTCGATCGCGTGCTGTTAACGACTTCCTGTACTCACGCACTCGAGATGTCGGCTCTCCTTATCGGTATTCAGCCGGGCGACGAAGTAATCGTTCCATCGTTCACGTTTGTATCCACGGTCAATGCGTTCGTGCTGCGTGGAGCGCGGCCGGTCTTTGTAGACATCAGGCCGGACACTCTCAATATGGACGAGCGGTTGGTCTCCGATCTGATCACCGATCGAACGCGCGCGATCTTCGCGGTTCACTACGCCGGGGTCGCCTGCGAGATGGATGAGATCAACGCATTGGCCGGTGCAAAGAACATCCCCGTCATCGAAGACAATGCACAGGGGCTGTTCGCTCGATACAAAGGCCGGCCGCTTGGATCGCTCGGTTCGCTGGCAGCGCTGAGCTTTCACGAGACAAAGAATTTCACCTGCGGCGAAGGCGGAGCATTGTTGATCAACGATCCTGCTTACATCGAGGGCGCCGAGATCATAAGAGAAAAAGGAACGAATCGAAGCAGGTTCATTCGAGGACAGGTGGACAAGTACACGTGGGTCGACGTGGGTTCCAGCTACGTACTCTCGGATATGCTCGCGGCTTTTCTCTGCGCACAGCTCGAAGCGCATGAGCGGATCACCGCTCATCGACGAGATCTCTCGGAACGTTATTTTGAAGGGCTCGCGAGCTGGAGCGATGCCAACGGAGCGACGCTGCCCTACGTGCCTGAGCATTGCGAGCAGCCTTATCACATGTTCTACGCCCTGATGCCTTCGGAAGAACAGAGGGACGCGCTCATTCAACGGCTTCGTGGTTACGGCATTCAATCTGTTTTTCATTATCTTCCCCTGCATTTATCAGGCAAGGGTGAAGAGTACGGCTATCGACGAGGCGACCTTCCAGTGACCGAGGATGTAAGCGCCCGACTCGTGCGGCTGCCGTTTCATAACGCTCTGGACGAATATCAACAGCGGTACGTCATAGATGCAATCGTATCCGGAAAATAGGCGATCGCTCTCACATCCCGTCGGGATGCGGCGAAAGTAGCCCACCAGTTCACTGGTGGGTGTCGGCACGTTCACTCCGATTCGCGTCCCCTGGGGACGCAGAGAAAATAGCCCACCAGTTCACTGGTGGGTGCGGGCACGTTCACTCCGATTCGCGTCCCCTGGGGACGCAGAGAAAGTAGCCCACCAGTTCACTGGTGGGTGCGGCCACGTTCACTCCGATTCGCGTCCCTTGGGGACGCAGAGGGAGTAGCCCACCAGTTCACTGGTGGGTGCGGGCACGTTCACTCCGATTCGCGTCCCCAGGGGACGCAGAGAAAGTAGCCCACCAGTTCACTGGTGGGTGCGGCCACGTTCACGATTCGCGGAGTGCCGTGGGCACGACCGATGACGATCCGAAAGCGTCATCTCGTCCCTACGGGACGAGCGTCGAAAAGGCGCTCAGCAACCCAGCACTGAAGTGCTGGGCTATTTTCAAGGCATCCCTACGGGATGCATCGGCGCATCCTCCTGGGATGCAAGTCGGGAACGGCCGAACTCAGGGCATTCCTCTGGGGTGCAAGTCGGGAACGGCCGAACTCAGGGCGTCCCTCTGGGATGCAAGTCGGGAATGGTCGAACTCAGTGCATGCCTGGATGCGAATAGAACAGAGATCACACGAGCATCGGAAGCATCCCGGCGGGATGCGAGTAAAACAATATGAAAAGAGCCTTAATAACAGGGATCACCGGACAGGATGGTTCCTACCTCGCCGAACTTCTCATACAAAAAGGTTATGAGGTCTACGGCATCGTCCGCCGATCTTCTTCCTTCAACACGGATCGCATCGAGCACATCTATCAGGATCCGCATGAAGAGAACGTGAAGCTGCGAATGTTCTACGGAGATCTGAACGACGCAAGCTCGCTCAACAAGATTCTGCGCGATCTTCAACCGGATGAGATCTACAACCTCGGAGCCCAATCGCACGTTCGAGTCTCGTTCGACGTGCCCGAATACACCGCCGAAGTTACGGCCCTGGGAACCGTGCGATTGCTTGAAGCAATACGCGATATAGGACTGCGGCCCCGATTCTATCAGGCCTCCAGCTCGGAGCTGTTCGGGAAAGTGCTCGAAACGCCTCAGACGGAGCGGACGCCGTTTTATCCACGGTCTCCCTACGGCTGCGCAAAAGCTTACGCCTATCACATCACCGTGAACTATCGCGAGAGCTACGGCCTGTTCGCCTGCAACGGAATCCTGTTCAATCACGAGAGCCCGCGCCGAGGCGAGACCTTCGTCACAAGGAAGATCACTCGGGCTGCGACCCGAATAAAAATGGGGCTGCAGGACAAACTCTATCTCGGGAATCTTGATGCGCGCCGCGACTGGGGCTTTGCAAAAGACTATGTCGAAGCGATGTGGATGATGCTGCAACAGCACGAGCCTGAAGACTATGTGATCGCCACCGGAGAGCAGCACTCGGTTCGCGAGTTTGTGGAAGAGACCTTCAGTTTGCTCGACCTTGATTGGCGCCGCCACGTCGAAATCGATCCGAATTACTTTCGGCCCGCCGAAGTGGACACGCTGCTCGGCGACCCCGCGAAAGCGCGAGCAAGTCTTAGATGGGAACCAAAGACGACCTTTAAGGAGCTGGTCGGAATGATGGTCGACTCCGATCTCAAGCTTGCCCGACGCGAGCGATTGCTCGCCGACGCACCGGTCGAATTCGCGGTGACCGGCGGCCACGACAGTTACCACTTATGAAAAGCGGTTTCTGGAAACAGCGCCGAGTTGTGGTGACTGGCGGCGCGGGCTTTCTCGGTTCGTACGTAGTCGAGCGGCTGCGCGCCGCCGGCTGCCAGTCGATTGAGATACCGCGCTCGGCGGAATATGACCTCCGCGATAGAGCAGCAATAAGGAAGCTCTACGACGCGGCGCGGCCCGACAGCGTGATTCATCTTGCAGCGGTTGTGGGCGGCATCGGAGCTAATAGAGAGAATCCCGGACGCTACTTTTACGACAACCTGATCATGGGCGTCGAGCTTGTCGAAGAAGCCCGCAAGCGCGGCATCGAGAAGTTTGTAGCGCTGGGAACGATTTGCTCTTATCCAAAGCACACTCCGGTTCCGTTTCGGGAAGAAGACTTGTGGAACGGCTACCCCGAAGAAACCAATGCGCCGTATGGACTCGCCAAGAAGATGATGCTTGTACAGTCGCAATCGTACCGCGAGCAGTACGGCCTCAACTCGATCTTCCTGTTGCCGGTGAACCTGTACGGCCCTCGCGACAACTTCGACCTGCATTCGTCGCATGTAATACCGGCGCTGATACGAAAGTGTGTCGAAGCGGTTCGGCGAAACGAATCGGCGATTGAAGTGTGGGGAACAGGCAGGGCGACACGCGAATTTCTCTTCGCGGATGATTGCGCCCGCGGAATCTTAATGGCCGCCGAGAGCTATGACTCATCCGAGCCTGTGAATCTCGGCGCCGGGTTTGAGATTTCCATAATCGATCTTGCTCATTTGATTGCTCGGCTCACCGGCTTCAAAGGGGATCTCAAATGGGACGCGTCCAAGCCGGACGGGCAGCCTCGACGCTGTCTCGACGTCAGCCGCGCAAAGGAACGATTCGGCTTCACGGCCGAGGTCGGGTTCGAAGAAGGACTGCGCCGGACGATTGAGTGGTATAAGGCATTTGGCGCGAGTGCTCCCGGCGCTGCTCTCTGAGCATCGTTCGAAGGCGAGAGCAATCGCTCGAGAGCGGAGCATCGGACATGAATCAGACATCGCCGTCTCGAAATAAGCTGATCCGCTTCATCGGAATAACATGAGCCGCTTGAAATTCTCGATCATAACGCCGTCGTTCAATCAGGGGCAGTACCTGGAAGAGACGATTAAATCAGTGCTCGACCAGGCGTATCCTGATCTTGAATACATCGTCATCGACGGAGGAAGCCGCGACAACAGCGTCGAAATCATCAAGCGTTACGAGAAGCACCTCGCCTACTGGGTCAGCGAATCCGATCGCGGACAGACGCATGCGATCAACAAGGGACTCGCTCGCGCCGCCGGCGACATTGTCGCGTACATAAACAGCGACGACATCTATCTGGCTGGAGCCTTCGATGCAGCCGCGGCGCGATTCAACCGCGAGCCGCAATGCAAATGGCTTTGCGGCGACACGCAGTACTTCTGGAACGACGGCAAAACCGAGCTTGTAGCAACCGACGTCCCGAAATCCGCGGCGCACTGTCTGTCGTGGGCTTATCGAGCGCCGCAGCCCGGGATGTTCTGGCGGCGCGAGTTGCTGGAAGCCGGATTCAATGAGCGCTGGCAATACTGTTTCGATCACGAGTTATACGTGCGGCTTCTATTGGCCGGCCACAAATGCGAGCGCCTGCAGCAAACGGTCGCGGGTTATAGACTCCACGACAGCAGCAAAACGGTCGCCGAGTCGGTGAGGTTTGACGAAGACTTCGACGCGATCGCGAAGATCTATGAGAAACAGCTCAACGGCCCGGGTCGCCGCTGGTGCGCGGCTACAAAACTGTTGAGGCAATCCTACGCGGCAAGCAAGGCCGGCAATACGCGCCGAGCAGGAGCCTATCTCTTTCAGGCTCTCGTGACTCATCCCGAAGGCATTGCGCAGCGCCCGTTCTGGGGATGCGCGCGGCAACTATTGATGGGTCCGCGCAAGACCGAGAGCGCGGCTCCTGCCGCTGGTTGATAATGAATCAAGCTGAACCGCTCGACTCACGGACAGGAAGCGACAGACCGCGGCCCGCATGGGTATGGCTCGCGTTCGCGGCGGCGCTGACGGTGTACGCGTTTCAGTTCGTCTATGAAGGCGGGCGGCAGTTCATTTCAACGGACGGAAATCTCTACCTCGCGCTGAGCAGAGGCGAAGCCGTCTCGGTCCCGATCAACACCCGGATAGTTAAGCCGTATGCTGCTGCCGCGATTGTTTCCTTGACGAAGCTTGATGCGGCCGATGTATTCAGGTTACTGACGTCGATAGAAATTCCGGCGGCTTTGTTAGTGCTCTTCGTTATTTTGCGAAGAAGAAATAGCTCCTCGGAGTGGCAGGCTTTCACGATTGCCGCTGTTGGAATTCCGGCGGCGGCGACGTTCGGCCACACACCTGTGCTGGTCGATTCGACTCTTCTGCTGCTAACAGTCTTGACTATCGCCGCGCTCGACCGCGGCAAGCTCGCGCTTGGGCTTATCTTTGCGTGCCTTGCAGCGCTGACTAAAGAGTACGGTTTATGGTTGGGCTTCGTCTGGATGCTTCACGCATATCGCCGAGGCCATCGAGCGGCGTGCTTGAATGGATTGTTGCCGGCGGTTCTTTTGATTGCCGTGATGTGGACCCTGCCGGGCGCTCGCAGCGGCGTAAGCGGCTGGGGAGGCTTCTTCCAGGGCGCCATCGGTTATCAGCAATGGATATATCATCAGGGCGGGGCCGCGAATTATCCGAAGACGCTTTATATCTGGTCGTGGTCGGCCGTGTGGCCGCTGTTGTTTGTAGCGGTGCTGAGCGTTTGCGCTCAACTCCGCGGATGGCGCGAGCTGAGCGCCGATCTTCAAGACTTCTCGATAATGATGACGGCGATGCCTCTGCTGCTGCTGCCGGACTGGGATCGCGCGTTGTTGCTGATAGTTCCGTTTGCGTGCGTCGTCGCTGCTGCTCACCCGCTGTCGCGCAGAATCAGGTTTATCTCGGTTGTGGCCTCAGGTTCGATAGCGACGACATTGGCGCGCCCGCTCTATATAAATGTCGCGCCGCCGCGCGTTTTGATAATGGCGATGATGCTGGCCAGCTTCGCGGCCTCGCTGTTTGTGCTTGTAATGATTTCCAGGTTCCATGTTCGCGGCCGCATTGAAATGCTCACGCCGGCCGCTCTCACAGCAAATGACTGATCAATTCTCGGATAAACTTCGCGTCAGCCTGGTTGTTCCTGTGCGCGATGAAGCGAAGTGCATAGAGAAGCTGATCGCAAGCATCGCCGCGCAGACTCGCGCGCCCGACGAAGTGATTTTCGTCGACGGAGGCAGCAAGGACGAGACGGTTCGTTTGATTCGTGAGACGGCGGCAAGACGCGAATCAGGCGGCGACCCTGAAGAGAGAAGCGGGACGAAAGACGCGCGGCCGCGGATTCGAGTGATCGAGGCGGGTGAAGCGACTCCCGGCCGCGGCCGGAATATTGGAATCGCCGCGGCTCAGAATGATTGGGTAGCGCTGACCGATGCAGGTATCGAGCTCGAGCCGCAGTGGCTCCAGCGTCTGATTGAAGCCGCTGAGCAGGATGATCGAGTGCGAGTCGTATACGGAAACTACGAGCCGCTCGTGACCACGTTCTTTGAACGATGCGCTTCACTGGCCTATGTCGCTCCGCGGCGCGAACACGATGGAGTAAAGTTGCGAGGTCCTTCAATCGCTTCGGCGATGCTTCACCGGGAGGTCTGGAAAGAGGTAGGCGGCTTCCCGAATCTTCGCGCCGCCGAAGATCTGTTTTTCACCGAGCGCATCAAGGAGCGCGGGTTCAAAACCGGCTGGGCTCCGCGGGCTACGGCTCGATGGCATCTCAGGCCGACGATTGGCGCCACCTTCCGAAAGTTCCTTCTCTATTCGAAGCACAACGTGTGGGCGGGACGGCAATGGGACTGGCATTACGGCCTCGCAAGAAATTATCTAACCGCGCTTCCCTTTATCGCGCTCGCCCTGGCGCAGAGCGCATGGTGGCTGCTCGGGTTGTTGCTCGTCTCGTTTGCGCGCGTTGCGAAGAACATCTGGGAGCGCCGCGACGGCCGTGATATCCGGCAACTCCTGAATCCGATCCAGTTCGCCTGCACCGGAGTAATTCTTCTGGTCATCGACGCCGCGTCGTTCGCCGGTTGGATACAGGCCGCGATTCAGAAGGAAGGCGCCGCACGAACCGAAGATCAGCCCGTAGTCTCATGAAAAGCGGCTCAATTCGCTCGCTCTACATTTCATACTTCGGATTGCGTGAGCCCCTCGTTCAAACTCAGGTGCTTCCTTATCTCCGCGGCTTGAGTGAATCGGGTGTTGCTGTCTGGCTTATGACGTTCGAACCGGAATTGAAGAGATCATGGAACGCAGTCGAGATAACCAGATCGCGAGAGCAGCTCGCTTCCCAGGGCATTCGCTGGTCGTGTCTGCCTTATCACAAGCGGCCTACGCTGCCCGCGACTCTGTTCGACATTGCACGTGGGACGGCATCGGCCTCGCGGCTCATAAGAAGAGAGCGTATCGGCCTGCTGCATGCGCGCGGGTACGTGCCCGCCGCGATGGCGGCGCTGGCGAAACGGATCGCGGGCGGCCGAATGATCTTCGATGTTCGAGGGTTCATGCCTGAAGAGTATGTTGACGCCGGACTTTGGCCTGAGAATGGTCTGCTGTATCGGCTCACTAAACGCGCGGAGCGAGCGTTGATAAAGACCTCCGACGGATTCGTCGTGCTAACGGAAAGGGCCCGAGCCATTTTTAAAACCAGCCGCAACGCGGCCTCGAAACCGATCGAGGTGATTCCGTGCTGCGTGGATTTCGATCGCTTTGACGCCGCCAACATCATCTCGAGAGAGGCAATCAGGAGCGAGCTTGGTATCGGCGTCGATCGGAAAGTCCTGATTTACGTAGGCGCGCTCGGCGGCTGGTATCTCACGAACGAAATGACAAGCTTCATCGCGGCGGCCCACAAGCGAGATCACCGGACGTACACGTTGATCGTCACTCAAAGCGATCCATCGATGATAAGCAGGCCTTTGAGCGAGGCAGGCGTTTCGCCGCGCGACTTCAGCGTGACAAAAGCGGCGCCGGATCGCGTACCGCTTTATCTGAAGGCTTCCGACATAGCGTTGTCATTCATCAAGACGTGTTATTCGAAGGTCGCATCGTCGCCGACAAAAATCGCCGAGTATCTCGCAAGCGGGCTGCCCGTTCTGAGCAACGCCGGCATCGGGGACCTGGACGAATTGATCGAAGCGAATCGCGTAGGCGTGATTCTCCGCGGCTTCAACAACGACGCGTATGCCGAAGCGCTCGACCGGGTCGAAGCGCTTCGAAGCGAGAGCGATTGCGGCGCGCGCTGCCGCAAGATCGCAAGACGCTGTTTCGATCTCGACTCGGTCGGAACCGTGCGCTACCGAAAACTATATGACGCGGTTGCTCTGAAACAGCGGACGCAGGCGGCTTCCTGTGAGGCGGCGTTATGAAAGACAACGATCTCTTTTCGGGAATCGTGCTCTTCCTGGTCATGTCGATGGCGGCGATAGCGTTGCTCCATCTGACCTGGCAGCACCGCCTGACGATGAGATCGCAGATAAAGCTGTTCCTCTACGCGTTCGGCGTTCGCTTCCTGCTGTCGATCGTCATCTATGAATACGGGCTCGTGAACGTGCTGGGCGACGAAGATTCAAGCGGCTGGATGTCGGGACTCGCTTTGAATTCGCAATGGACTCGAAGCGGCATCGGTCTGTTCGATCTGCCGTCCGTGCTGACCGGCGCGTTCCAGGGACACCACAAAGGCTACGGCTACCTCGTCGGCGCGCTCTTTTACGTGACCGACTCGCCCGCTCGGATGCCGGCCGCCGTGCTCAATTGTTTTTTTGGAGCCCTGACGGTTGTATTCGCTTATCGCATCGCGCGAACGCTGTTTTCGGAATGGGCAGCGATGCGTGTCGGCTGGTGGACGTGTTTCATTCCCTCGATGGTGATTTGGTCTTCGCAGACGGTGAAGGAGCCGGTGGTTATTCTGCTCGAAACGATCGCGCTCTACTGCTGCGTGAGGTTGAAGGTTTCGGGCTTTTCGGTCAGGCACCTCCTGTTCTGCGCGCTCGCGATCGTGCTGGTGATCCCGTTCAGGTTTTACGCGGCCTATATAGCGGGCGGCGCCGTCGCGCTTGCATTGATCCTTCCGCAGTTCAGCAAGGGCAAGACGTCGATCACGTCTCTGCTAGGAGTGGCCGCGCTGGTTGTTCCGATGGTCGTTATGTCGGGCGTGCTGGTGCAGCACGAAGCCGAGTTCGAAAAGTTCGACCTGAAACAGATCGAAAGCTTCAGAGGCAACATCGCAAAGGACACCGGTTCGGGCGTCGACAATCCTTACGATATGCGAACAAGCAGCGGGTTTGGGCTTTCGGTTGTCGTAGGCGGAGCGCACCTGCTGCTTGCGCCGTTCCCGTGGGAGCTCGGAGGCGGCAGTCTTCGCATGGCGTTGACGCTGCCGGAGCTTCTCGTATGGTGGTGGCTCTTCTTCGCGGGCGTCTTGCCCGGTATGTGGTTCGCGATAAGAAAACGATTCAACGATATTCAGCCGATGCTCTTCTTCCTCTTCGGACTGGGGCTGCTCTACAGCATGATGTTCGGAAACATCGGGTTGATTTATAGACAGCGCGCGCAGCTTCTCCCATGGCTTCTGATCTTCGCCGCGGTAGGAGTCGAGCGCCGCGCGCGCCGCAAGTCGGAAAAGAAAGGACTGCGCGCGCAGGATATGCAGCGGCCCGCTCCGGCAGGAGCGATGCGCCTCGTCCCCCAGAAAGTTGTGCGACAGGGAGGGCTGACGCAAAGATGACCCGTAACGGTTCCTCGACTATGAGAGTGCTGGCTCTGGTTCCCGGACCATACGACGCTATACCGAGCCAACGGTTCCGAATCGAGCAATGGGAGCCATTCCTACGGCAGCGCGGCGTCGAGATAGCTTACGAGCCCTTTGAATGCGATGAGCTGCACGAGCTTGTATACAAGCCCGGAAGAATGCTCACCAAAGCGAAATTGATCTTCGCCGCCTGTGCCCGGCGACTATCGGCGCTGAGCCGCGTCCACGATTTTGATGCCGTATATATCTTGAGAGAGGCTGCGCTCCTCGGCCCGCCGCTTATTGAACGGATGATAGCTCGATCGAAGAAGCCGATAATCTTCGACTTCGACGATGCGGTATTCGTGCCTTACGTCAGCCCATCGAACGGGTATTTGAGCCGGCTCAAGTTTCCATCGAAGACGCGAACCATTTGCAAGCTCGCTTCTCACGTGATGGCGGGGAACCAGTTTCTCGCCGATTACGCGCTCGAAGTGACCGACAAGGTCACGATCATCCCAACTACAATCGACACCGCGAGGTTCACACCATCGAAGGCGGTGGAGCAGAAGCCGATCGTAATTGGCTGGACCGGAAGCCACAGCACCGTGCAGCACCTCGATACTCTTCGCGGCGCGCTGATAAGGCTGGCGAAACAAGAACGGTTCACGCTGCGAGTTATCGGCGCGCCTCAATTTCGTATCGACGGCATCGACGTGGATCTGAGGCCGTGGCGCGCTCAAACCGAGGTGGAGGATCTGCGGGGGATCGGCATCGGAGTGATGCCGGTGCCTGACGAGCGTTGGAATCGCGGCAAGTGCGGGCTGAAGGCTCTGCAATACATGTCGCTTGGAGTACCGGCTGTTTGCTCGCCGACGGGGGTCAACTCACAGATAATCCGCGACCGGGAGAACGGCTTGCTGGCTTCGACTGAGGACGAGTGGGTCTCGCGGCTGGTGGAGTTGATTCGATCGCGCGATCTAAGGCAGCGATTGGGTTCGGCAGGCCGGCTGACCGTGGAGCAATCGTATTCGGCCGCATCACAGGCTCCGAGAGTATTTCGCATCCTCGAGTCAGTCGTACAGGGTCGAGCGTGCGTGACGCGAACCGTTCCGAGCGGAATGCTTCACTACACGGAGGGCGATTGAGCCGCTCGCGTGAGCAGCCCGAAGGGACCGCGGAAGGCAGCCATCCGATTTCCGAACCTGGGAGCGCGGGCAGGATGCCTGCCCCACCGATTTATCGGTCATCGGTGGAAAAGATCGTTTCCGAATAACTCTTAACGAAAACAAAATCGATATGTATATACTCGGCCTCACGACATTGGGTGATGCGGCAGCCACGCTGATATGCGACGGCCGGTTAATAGCCGCAGCCGAAGAAGAACGCTTTTCACGAGTAAAGCACCACAGCGGCTTTCCCTACGAAGCGGTCGAATACTGCCTGAGCGAAGCGGGCATAACGATGGCCGATGTAGAGCACATAGCGCTCTACTGGAAGCCATGGGTGCTCAGGCACAAAGCCATGCAGGCGGTTAAATCGCTCCGCATTTCTCGCGATATGTTCATGGCCAGGGTCGATCGCGGAGTAACTCAGGTCAGCGGCAGCTATCTCGGAATGCTGAAGCTTCCGCGCCTGATCCGTGAGCGATTCGGCCCGAGCCGGTTCAAATTCCATTACCAGGAGCATCATCTCTGCCACGCCGCCAGCGCGTTCTATGTATCTCCATTCGAGACAGCGGCCATTCTGACGATGGATGGAACCGGTGAAGAGACTACGACGATGTGGTCTCGCGGCGAGGGGACGCGAGTCAGGCCGCTCAAGCGAATCAAGCTGCCGCATTCGCTCGGCCAATTCTACTCGGCGGTCACCAACTTTCTCGGGTTCGACATGTTCGGCGGAGACGAATGGAAGGTGATGGGTCTCGCGGCTTACGGCAGGCCGGTCTACAGCGATTTCCTGTCGCGGCGAGTGCTCTCGTTGAACGGCAGCCACGATTTTCACATCAACATCAACGTGCTGGATCACCATCTGGCCAAGCGCTATCAGTTCGGCGAAGAGATCACGAGAGAGCTCGGTCCGGCTCGGCAAAAAAACGAGGAAATAGCCGGCCGTCATCAGGACATCGCGGCAAGCGCGCAGCGAGTGCTCGAAGACGCGGTGCTTCACCTGTTGGACGGTCTGTACGAAGAAACCCGTGAAGAGAATCTCTGTCTGGCGGGCGGCGTCGCGTTCAACTCGGTGATGAACGGCCGCATCATGCTCGAGTCGCCGTTCAAACGCTTCTTCGTCCAGCCCGCGGCCGGCGATGCGGGTTGTTCGCTCGGAGCGGCATACCTGATCCACCACAACCTCTTGAAGCAGCCGCGGTCGTTTCAAATGGAGCACGCCTACTACGGCCCCGGTTTCACATCGGAAGAGTGCGCCGCTGCCCTGAGCGCGGCCGGGCTGTCGTTCGAGACGCTGCCCGATTCGGAGCTGTTGCCGCGAGTCGCCAGGCTGATCGCGGACGGCGGGATAGTAGGCTGGTTTCAAGGGCGAATGGAATTCGGCCCGCGGGCTCTGGGCGACCGCAGCTTTCTCGCCGATCCGAGGCGCGCCGACATGCGAGAGCTGTTGAACAAAAAGGTGAAGCTCAGGGAATGGTTCCGGCCGCTGGCGCCCTCCATGCTCGAAGAAGTCTCCGGTGATCTATTCGGCAGGCCGCACCGCGATCCATTCATGATCACGGTACTGAGTGTCGTGGAAGAACAGCGCGAGCATATACCGGCTGTCGTTCATATCGACGGGACGGCGAGGCCTCAGACCGTGAGCCGCAAGACCAATCCCCGCTACTGGGAATTGATCAGCGAGTTCAAGCGAATAACCGGAGTGCCGCTCCTGCTCAATACTTCATTCAACGTTCAGGAGCCAATCGTGTGCACGCCTGACGACGCGATTCGCACCTTCAAGAACGCGAGCTTCGACGCGCTTGTGTTAGAGAATAATCTCGTACAGCGCGCGAAATAGTCCGGGTTCGGATTTACTACGATGGGATCGAGATTAAAGCGTTTCATTCGATTGAAGAGCGGCCAGGCTTTCCGGTGGTCTCTTCTGATTCTGGCGCTCCTCGTCTCGATTGAATGCCTTCTCCAGTATAACGAGTCCGAATACGTGCGTTCCGTAACGCTGGACGTCATCAGCAAGGCGAACGCAACGGACGACCGCGCGAGGATTCTCGCCCTGAGGGCCTATTTGCGCGGGGCCGTTCACTACAGCGGTGTTTCGAAGGAGAACCGCCCATTCCTGCGAGCTACGGCAGGAGAGATACTGAAAAGCGGAGAAGGATACTGCGGAGAAGTCACTCGCGCTTTCATATGCATGGCCGGCGAGGCGGGCATACGAAGTCAGCGAATAAATCTATATGGACGGACTCCGCATGTAGTCGCCGAAGCCGAGCTGGATTCGGGCGAACGGTTCATCGTGGATTGCCAGAACCCGCCCGAGATCGAGCAGCTCGAGCCGCTTGATCAGGTGATGCCGCGGCTGGATTACGACGACTACTCCACGTTGAACGTGCGGCGGCTCCACCTCTCCTGGCTTGTATCGAGAGTGAAGCTCCGAATGGGAGACCTGACTTACTGGTCTGAAAACCCGCATGCGCTGAAGGCCGCGTTGTGGTTCTTCCTTTCGCTTGGCCTGATCGCGTTGAAGATGATGCGAAATCTACTCAGGTATGTTCTTCACAAGCGGGGGTGGATTCACATCTCGGATGAACCTTCAATAAACGCCGCGGCAAACGCTCTCTGGCGATATCGAGGCAGACGAATCGACGAGATCACGTTGGCGCTGCGGGGAGACGCAATGAGCGATCACGGATCGAACGTTGTCGATATACGAAGAAGCAAGGCGGTTCGCCTCGACGATTCGATGGTGGACACCTTGAGATGCCCCGGATGTGAAGGCGGTCTGGTGTTCGGCGATGATGCTTCGGGACGAGACGCCGAAGGCTCGTTGAGCTGCATGGAATGCGGCAGTGAATTCGACGTGATAAACGGCATTCCCCGAATGCTGCTGCCGGAGATGAGAGATGCCCTGGCTGGGAAAGAGACGCGGATCGATACGAGACAGATCGAGACCGCGCAAAGCTTCGGCTTTGAGTGGACTCATTTCCCGGATATGTACGTCGAGTGGAACCGCAATTTCCTGGACTATATGAAACCGCTCGAGCCCTCGTTCTTTCAGCGCAAGAAAGTACTCGATGCAGGCTGCGGCAGCGGACGACACGCTTTCTACGCCGCGCAGTACGGCGCTGAAGTGTGGGCCGTCGACATCGGTCCCGCTGCCGAAGTCGCGCGCCGAAACGCCGGAGGCTCCGATTCAGTTCACGTAGTCCAGGCGGATCTGAACAATCTGCCGTTCGCGCCGGAGAGCTTTGATTTTATTTACTCGATAGGCGTCCTCCATCATCTGCCGGAGCCGGAAGCGGCCTTCCGCAATCTTCTGCGGTATCTCAAGCCCGGCGGCGAGATTAAGGTCTATCTCTACTGGAAACCCGAAGGCCAGCCCTTGAAGCGCGCGCTGCTTGGTCTGGTGACGTTGGCGCGAAGGGTGACTACGAGATTGCCTTACAGGCTCGTCTACCTGTTTTCGTTTCCGGCGGCGTGCGCGGCGTTCGCGATTTTCGTCGGACCTTACCGGCTGCTTTCAAAAATAGCCGGCCTTCGAAGAATCGCGGACCGCATTCCAATGCGACAGTATTCGCGATATCCGTTTCGAGTATGCGTGAACGATCAGTTCGACAGATTCTCCGCGCCTCTCGAAAGACGATACACGCGCGCTGAAGTCGAATCGTGGCTGACGCGGGCGGGTCTCGAAGACGCCGAAGTGCGGCCCAACTGCGGATGGGGCGGCTCCGGACGCAAACCCGAGTTCATGAATGAGCCGCTCTTCGTAGAAGGTTAAGGCTAAAAGGTTAGAGAGTTATGTGTGGAATCGCGGGAGCCGTGTCGTTCCGAGGCGCGGGCGCATCGGACCTGGAACAAATGGTCGCGCCGATGATCGAAGCGCAGCGCCATCGCGGTCCGGATGCGTCAGGCACTAAATCGGATGACGTATGCGCGCTTGGGCATCGACGGCTAGCAATCATCGATCTCTCGGAAGCGGGCCGCCAGCCCCTGACGAACGATGACGGCAGCATCTGGATAACGTTCAACGGAGAGATCTACAACTTCCAGCAGCTTCGCGACGATCTCGAGAAACTGGGCTACAGCTTTCGAACCAGGACCGACACTGAAGTTATCGTTCACGCTTATGAGCAATGGGGAACGGATTGCGTTAAGCGTTTGAGAGGCATGTTCGCCTTTGGGATTTGGGATGCGAACCGCCGACGGCTCTTTGTCGCGAGAGATAGAGTAGGCAAGAAGCCGCTGTTCTACACACAGGATCGGAATCGCTTCCTGTTCGCGTCCGAGCTGCAAGGCTTGCTCGTCTGTCCTTCGGTCGAGCGCGAGGTCGATCCGGCGGCGATTGATTCTTATCTGTCGTGGGGCTATGTGCCGGCCCCCCGAACCGCGTTTCGCGGAATTTCGAAGCTGCCTCCCGCGCACTATCTGACGCTGGATGTTTCCGGGGGCGAGCCTAAACTCGAGATCGAGCGGTACTGGTCGCTCGAATACACGCCCAAGATCGAGATGTCGTTGGAAGAGGCTTCTGAAGCCTTGCGCGAGAAGTTGACCGAAGCGGTCCGGCTTCGAATGATCAGCGACGTGCCGCTGGGCGCCTTTCTTTCGGGCGGAGTAGATTCGAGCATCGTCGTCGGGCTGATGGCCGGATTATCCGATCGGCCCGTCAAAACATTCTCGATAGGCTTCGAAGAGGCGGCTTACAACGAGTTGGATCACGCGCGCAGGATCGCGGATAAATGGAGCGCGGATCATCACGAATTCATAGTGAAGCCGGATGCATTGTCGATTCTGCCGAAGCTTGTGCGTCACTACGGAGAGCCTTATGCCGACTCCTCCGCGATTCCGACGTTTTATGTTTCCCAAATGACCCGGTCGAGTGTGACGGTTGCGCTGAACGGCGACGGGGGCGACGAGAGTTTTGCCGGCTACGAGCGCTATCTCGGCAACCGCATAGCCGAGCGGCTTCATGCCGTGCCCGGCATGATCGCTCCGGCGCGCGCGCTCAGCAAGATGCTGCCCGATTCGATCGACCCGAAAAACCGGATTCGACAGGCGAAACGATTCCTCTCGGTCGCGGCAAGCGAGATGAGCAGCAGATACGGGCGCTGGGTGAGCTATTTCAGCGAGGAGGCCAAGCAGGATCTCTACAGTCGAGAGTTTCGATCTCGCCTGAATGGAGACGGCCACAGTAGATGGATTGAAAGTCTGTTTTCGGAAACAAGCGGTCTCGATCCGGTGGACGCGGCGATGTCGGTCGACGTGCGCTCGTACCTTCCGTTCGATCTCCTGGTGAAGGTAGACATTACTTCGATGGCCAACAGCCTCGAAGCACGTTCGCCTTTTCTCGATCATGAGGTTATGGAGCTGGCTGCGCGGCTGCCGGGGCGGATGAAGCTTCGAGGAAGCGAATCGAAATTCGTATTGAAGCGGGCATTCGCCGATATGCTGCCGCGCGAAAACGTCAGGAGGCGCAAGATGGGTTTTGGAGTTCCGGTGGGCGAGTGGTTCCGAGGCGCGTTGAAGCCGCTGCTGGAAGACTCGCTGCTGTCCGGAAGCGCCGCGACCCGAAAGTATTTCGATCCCCAACAGGTTGAAAGATTCGTGCGCGATCATCTCGATCGCAAAACAGATTACAGCTTCCCCCTCTGGAGTCTGCTGATGCTCGAGCTGTGGCATCAGGAATTCATAGGCGCTCATGCATCGAGCGCTCACGTTTAACAAAAAAAGAAGAAAAACAAAATGTTTTTATTGGGTTCAGCAGTTGAAGCGGTAAACACACACTGGAAACGCAGGGCAAAGCCGATTCGGGTTCTACGTATTATTGATCGGCTCAACATTGGAGGTCCGTCCAAGCACGTGACTTGGTTGACGGCCGGGGTTAACAACGAGCAATACGAGACTACTCTCGTGACCGGAACCGTGCCGCCGGGTGAAGGCGATATGAGCTATTTCGCCCTCGAGGCCGGCATAAAGCCAATCGTCATAAAAGAGATGAGCCGCGAGCTAAGCTTCCGCGACATAACCGCCATAATCAAATTGATAATTCTGATGTTCCGAGTGAAGCCGGACATCGTCCACACTCACAAAGCAAAGGCCGGAGCCGCCGGCCGCGTAGCCGCCTTCGTGTATAAATGGCTGACGCCTTCCGCGCTGTATCTGCAGCCCCGCGACTGCAAAGTAGTTCATACTTTTCACGGCCATATCTTCCACGGCTACTACGGCCCGCGAAAGACACGTTTGTTCATCGCAATCGAACGAATGCTGGCCCACATCACCGACTGCATCATCGCCATAAGCGAAAGCCAGCGTTGGGAGATTAACGAGCGTTATAGCATCGGCAAACGCGAACAATTTCTGGTCATCCCGCTCGGGATCGATCTCGAAGAAGCGCGAGCCGGCCGAAGGTGGACCGGCGGCGATGTCGGCGTCTACGACGACGAGGTGACGATCGGCGCAATAGGCCGATTGTGCGAGGTCAAAAACCACCTGATGCTGCTCGATTCGGCGGCAATAGTCCTCAGCCAGTACGAGGACCCAATCAAAGCGCGCTTTGTAATCGTCGGCGACGGCCATCTTCGCCCAGAGCTGGAGAAGCATGCCGAAGAACTCGGCATCTCGGAACGAGTGACGTTCGCCGGATTTCGGGACGACGTTGTCGCGCTCTACAGTGATCTGGATATAATCGCGCTCACTTCCGTGAATGAGGGAACGCCCTTAACACTGATAGAAGGAATGTCCGCGGGCCGTCCGGTTGTCGCCACTGAGGTAGGCGGTGTCGCCGATTTGATGGGCGCTCAGATCGGAAGGCGCGATGGGTTCACGATATGGGAGCACGGAGTAACCGCTCCAAGCCGCGATCCGGAGACGTTCTCGCTTGCGCTTAGATACCTGATCGACCGGCCGGAGCTCCGCTTCGAGATGGGAATGCGGGCAAGGAACTTTGTTCACTCTTCCCTGTCGAGGCGAAGGCTCGTTGCGGATATTGAGGAGCTATACGGAAAGCTCGCGGGCGTCGAAGAACTTCAACCGCGGCAGGCCAAGGCGGCGGCCGCCGCTCGCTGAAGCTGGAGAGAATATTCGAAGGCGGCAATGTCGATTCAGCCGGCCGTTCGAGAATTAATGTAGGGGCGGGCACTGAGGCCCGCTCCTACAGTGTATTACAAGAGAAATCTACATATCTTAGTCCCCCGGATTCGAAGGCTGACAGGAACAGCTCAAGCAGCAAAAACAATATAAGGGGAAACGCATTATGAGAGTTTTGATCACCGGAGGAGCCGGATTTATCGGGTCTCACCTCGCCGAGATGTACCTTGACCGTGGAGATGAAGTCTATGTAATTGACGACCTGTCCACCGGGTCTATCGAGAACATCGAGCACATCAAAAGCCACCCGAACTTCCACTATCACATCGACACGATTACCAACTACTACCTGACCGCGGAGCTGATCGATCTTGCCGACATCATCTTCCACCTCGCCGCCGCTGTAGGCGTGCGGCTGATCGTGGAGAGCCCGGTCCGCACGATAGAAACCAACATCCGCGGAACCGAAATCGTGCTCAGCCTCGCGGCAAAGAAGCGAAAGCGAGTGCTGATCACGTCGACGTCCGAAGTCTATGGCAAGCTCGATCGCGTTCCATTCACCGAAGACGACGACCTGGTCCTGGGTCCCACCAGCAAGAGCCGTTGGAGCTATGCCTGCTCGAAGGCCATCGACGAATTTATGGCTATCGCTTATTGGAAGGAGAAGCATGTGCCCACGGTCATCGCGCGCCTATTCAATACCGTAGGGCCGCGTCAGACCGGACGGTACGGTATGGTGATTCCGAATTTCGTCAGACAGGCCGTTACGGGCCAGGACATAACCGTTTTCGGGAATGGATCGCAGAGCCGCTGCTTCACTCACGTGCTTGATGCGGCCGGAGCCCTGATGGATCTGGCGGAGCATCCGGCGGCGGTAGGCGAGGTTTACAACATCGGCAGCAATCGAGAGGTGACGATCCTCCAGCTTGCCGAACAAATAAAGCGGCTTGCGGAGTCGGATTCCGAAATAGTCTTCGTGCCTTATGAGGAAGCATATGAAGAGGGCTTCGAAGACATGATGCGGCGGGTCCCCTCGATCGCGAAGATAAACGATCTCATAGGATACACGCCGAAGATTACTCTGGACGAGATACTGACCAGCGTCATAGAATACGACCGAGCCCGAGTAGTAAATCGGCTCGGCGCCCCCGCCCCATTGGCTTTCCAGGTATAGCTCCTGAAAATTCAGGCTTCTCAAAAAGAAGCCCGGGATCGAACAAGGTTATCGTAACAAGGTGTCGCACCGCGGTGTTCCCTCTCGCCGCACCCCAGGGTGTAGCCCACACCTAGGTTGGGCAGTGGTTTTATGGGAAGAACTACCGTGCAGCTAATAGTGAGCAGTTTTGGGGCGCTTGCGTTGGGGTTGGCTCTAACCGTAATCGTCAAACGCCTCGCCAGTCATCTAGGCATCGTCGCCTCGCCGAGAAAAGACCGTTGGCACCAAAAGCCCACGGCGCTAATGGGCGGAGTCGCGATCTATGCCGCATTCTTAATTTGTTTTCTAGGCTTCGGACCTCACGTACCCGGAGCAGTCGCCATAGTAGCAGCCGCCAGTCTACTCTTCGTAACCGGCTTGGTTGACGACCTCATTCAGATTAAACCGTACACAAAACTGATCGTTCAGTTGGTCGCGGCTACAATAGTCGTGTACTTCGGCGTGCGGTTGCATTGGACGAATTATCAGGCGCTGAACGATTTTTTGACGATCTTCTGGCTCGTCGGAATTACAAACGCCATCAACTTGCTGGACAACATGGACGGTCTGGCCGGCGGAATCGCCTTGATAACCTGCGGCTTTCTTGCGGCGACGTTTTTGCTGAACGGACAGTTGCAGGCGGCGGCCCTGCCGATGGCGCTAGGAAGCGCGGTGCTCGGATTCCTCGTATTCAATTTCAATCCCGCCTCGATCTTCATGGGTGATTGCGGCTCGATGTTCCTCGGGTTCCTGCTTGGAGGAACCGCGCTGTTGAGCGATTACGGGGGATCTCGCAATCTGGGCGCGATATTGCTGACGCCCGTGCTCGTCCTGATGATACCTATCTTCGACACGTGCGTCGTGACACTCACGAGAAAACTGTCGGGGCGGCCGATTTCACGGGGCGGCCGCGACCACACATCGCACAGGCTCGTCGCATTGGGGATCTCCGAAAAACGAGCGGTCATCATGCTCTACTCGCTTGCCGGCTTCTCCGGAGGCGTGGCGTTGCTTGTGAGGCTGGTGAATCCCGCGATGGTCATGCTTGTCGTTCCGGTGTTCGCGCTCGGAGTCCTGTTCCTCGGCCTGTACCTGGCAAAGGTCCGGGTTTACGAAAACGGTGAAGAGCGGCATACCGGCGCGATTCTTACGGCGCTCGCTGATTTCTCATACAAACGGCGAATATTCGAGGTCCTGCTGGACGCGGTTCTCGTGCTGCTGGCTTATTACGGCGCGAATCTCTTGCGCTTCGACGGCAATATGCCGGCGGAGCAGATGGCGGTATTCGTGCGAACGCTGCCGCTCGTTATCGGAATCGAAATGCTCGCGTTTTTGTTCGGCGGCGTATACCGCGGGCTTTGGAAGTACGTCGGCATAAGCGACATGATCGTAATCGCGCGATCCGTTCTGGGTGGAGCGCTGGCAAGCGCGGCGGTGGTCTTTGTGATGTATGGATTCACCGGACCGTCGCGGGCCGTATTCGTACTTAACGGACTGCTCTTGATCGTATTCGTGGGAGCGAGCCGGCTGTCATTCCGTTTCCTTCGAGCCGCGCTCGCGGGCCCGATCAATGCTCATCCGGATGCAAAGCGAGTATTCATCTACGGAGCGGGTGACGACGGCGAGTTATTGATGCGCGCGATCCTCAACAATCCTTCGCATCAGTACGTGCCGCTTGGATTCATCGACGACGACCGCCGAAAAACAGGGAAGCTGATCCACGGTTGCCGCATCTTTGACAGCCGCGAAGCGCCCGAGCTGATTCGAGCCCACGGCATCAGCGAGGTACTCGTATCGAGCAGCTCGGTCCACGAGGGACGGCTGGATCATTTGCGAGGGCTTGGGGTGTCGCTCAGAACAATGAGCATCAGGTTTGAATGAGCTTTGAATGAGCTAGGCTGAAATACGCAAGGATGCTCGTAGAAAGCTAACGAGAATTGAGGTTCAGATGTATTTAAGGTTTTATCGATCCCTGACCAGCTTGCTTTTGATGCTGGCTCTGTTAGGCGTGTTCACGATGCGATCGCTCGCCGTTGGACAACAGCAGCAAGCCGATTCTACTTCGGCCGCCGTTCAGAAAGACGCGGTTCGGACACCCGTGCCGGTTCAGCCGTCCGGCCCGCCCGCTACCGGTTTGTTGACTGGAAACGGGCAGGTGTACGTCAACGGGAATCCAGCCGAATCAGGCGCTACCGTCGTCAGCGGCAGCACTGTTTCAACTGGAGGCGACAGCAAAGCCGTGGTCGATCTTGGACCTTCCGGAAGGCTCGAGCTGCAAGCCGATACAACCGTAGTCGTCACTGCGCTCCCGAACGCGATGTGGGTCAACATGGATACCTGCGGCAACATCACCCAAACACTTCCGCCAGGGCGCGCGGGCCAGATAATCATCTTTCATCGCGAGAAGGTTCGCATTTCCGTGACCAGGGGCGAAGCCACCGTCAGGCACGGAAAGAACGAACACCAGTACAACGAGCGCTTGTTGAAGGGCGTCGACAGCAAGACGTTCGACGACCAGGAAAAGAAGGTCTACGGCGAAGGCAAGAGATTCGACGATGCGCTCATCGTCACCTCAGCGGGAGACGCCGTAATCTCGATCGATTGCGGCGAGAAGCACATAGCTGGTTGGTGGGGCGCCGGCGGCCTTCTTGGACTTCTTGGACTCGCAACCAGGAAGTCGTTCGACAAGAACAAGCTGCCTCCGCCTCCTACGCCGAGCGCGATCAATCCGGGCTAAATTGCCGGACGTGCTTTTTGTCTGTGTGACGCTTGTACAAGAGCGTCGCCGGATTAATCGGGTAAACCGAGCAAGGATTCTCAAGCATCGGCTGTAACCGAATCGCCAGGACTCGGTATTCACCTCAGTAGTATCCCCAGAACAATCTCGGTTTCATCGGAGCGAAGCTAAGTGGTTTCTTGTCCGAAATGCGACGGAGAAGCGCATCGATCGCACACTCGAGGTCTGCTCGAACAATTTGCGAAGATTGCTTCGACTTACAGGGCCTATCGGTGTCTTGACTGCGGTTGGCGAGGCCTGCTGGGCGCCGAAAAAACGCCGAGCAAGACTACAACAAGACGAAAGCTCACCATAATAATCGCGCTCATCATAACGACGGCGCTGGTGTTCGCATTAATGGGGCTTATCGATTACACAATCGACAGCGCGAAAAATCCACGAAAAAAACAGAAGTCCGCGCAATCAAATTGATCTCACGGTCCGCTCGAGCTTCAGAGGCCTCCTCGGCGCGCGGAATAGCTGCGCGCCGAATTCAGCCCAAATACAATCGCGGTCTCTGTTGGTCCTTGCGCACGCTATCAAACCTTGCCAGAATAAGACGTTTCAACGGAAACACGCCCCCATTATTCGCATCATCGTAGTCGGCCCTTAAACGGCAAGCCCCTGCCCTACTCCAGGAGGACAACTTGAGAATCAGAGCGGTATTTCTAACTCCGATTTTCTGCGCGATTCTTTGCACGGCCTCGGCGGCTCAGGCGCCGATCACTGCCGTCACGCTCAGTCCGGAGCAGATAGGCGTCGTGAAGACCGCGGTCGGCCTGTCGACGCGAATAGTATTCGCGGGGCCCGTGAAAGAAATCATCTGCGGAGACCTCTACGATCCGGGCAGCGGCCGGGGCACCTTTGTCGTTCAGAAAGGCGAGAACGATGTATTCATAAAGCCCGTTGTTCCGAAAGGCATGAGCAATCTCTTCGTTAAGATCGGCGAAAACGAGAAGCAGATATTCAACTTTGATCTCAAGGTTGTTTCGGTCACCGAGGCTCATCGCGTAGTGAATGTGACGGGAACCCGGCCTATGTCGACCGCTGCCGACAAGTCATCCAACGGCGACTCTTCGACCGACAACACGCGAAAACCGGCAACATCACGAGAGCTCGAACAACTGAAAGCCAAAGCCGCTCAGGAGGGCGAAGAGATCGTCCGAACCGCCAATCAACAGGCCGCGAGAATAACCGCCGAAGCCGAAGCCAGAGCCGTCGAAGTCGATCGCAAGACTCTGGAGCGATCCGAACAGGAGACCGAGCGCCGCTTCGTAAAAGCGTTGATGCTCGGGCTGCATGAAGCAAAGATCAATAACCCGAGAGTCGCGGCCAAAAAAGTGGTGATCAGTCTCGAGCCCCGAGTCATAACCCTGGATGAAAAGTCGTACATACGATATACGATCCAAAACAACGGAGACGCTGACTTCACTTTCAGCGCCATCACCCTCGAAGCGAGCGCCGGCGCGGAAATGAAGGCGATTACCGCCGAGGTGACCCAGAACAAAACAGAAAACAAGGTGAGCCCGAAAGAAGCGGTCGCCGGCATTATCGTATTCGATCCTAAACAAATTGGAGCCAAAGACAGGCTCGCTCTCTTCATACGCGGTGAAGAGAACGCTGAAATCGCTCACTTGACCATTCAGTAGGAGTCCCGAGATGCGCCACGGAAGAGTAACAGTACGAGCCGCATTTTTTGCCGTCGCGCTGGTGCTGTCGCTCTATACCGCGGCATTTTCGCAGAGCGTTTCCCAGAGCAAAGACAAGCCGATGTCGCCTCCCGATCGTACGCCCGTGCCGCTTACGGATACCGACCAGGAGCGCGCCCGCTCAGTCGAGACCGTCAGGAAAGACGCAAAACCGGTAACAGAATCGCCCAAGATCAAAATACCCGGCCGCCATATCTCTTCAGGCAATGCGCTGTTGGACGCTTTCGTCTACGACGCGGCGGCGCGCTACTCCCTGGACCCGTGCTTAATCATCTCGGTGATGAATGCCGAATCAGCTTTCAATACTCAGGCAATTTCGCCGAAGGGAGCGCGCGGCCTCATGCAGTTGATGCCGGCAACGGCGGCAAGGTTCGGAGTAAAGAATATCTTCGACGCTCGCGAAAATGTCGCTGGCGGCGCAAGCTACCTGCGGTTTCTGTTGGATCGTTTTGGCGGCGACGTACCGCTGGCGCTGGCGGGTTATAACGCGGGCGAAGGAGCCGTTGAGTTTTACGGCAACCGTATACCTCCGTTTCTTGAAACGCAGAGCTACGTGCGCGTCATCTACGCGCGCTACAGCCGAATTCATTCCGCGGGGTCCGTCGAAACAAGCTTACCGGAACCGGTTCAGGCAAAAACCGGGCCCGCTGAAGTCATTCCTACCTACAATCAAATCATTCGGTCTACTTCTTCGACAGGCGACAATTCCAACAAACCATAGTCAAGTGAGGCTTTGGGATCGTGAACCGTACGGCAGGCCGCATAGAATACGCGAATCTCCGGATGCTGGTAGCGCATGCGCAGGCGTCTTGCCTCAGGCGGTGAGTTATCTTCGCCGTCCGCCGCGGGTTCCCTTCCCTCGCTGCTTGATCTTTATCGGGGTTCCAAAGAAACCGAATTCTTCCCGGAGTCTGTTTTCCACGTAGCGCTCATAAGAGAAGTGCAGGTGGTCGCGCGGCGCGCGCGCGGTTGTGAATAGAACAAACGTGGGAGGCCGGGTCGACGCTTGAGTCATATAAAGCACCCGGCACCGATTCTTCGCGTTGGTAGTCGCCCGCGGCTGGTCAAGATTTCGCTCGAAGAAGCGATTGAGTTCCGCGGTCGTAACCCGCTTCGACCGCGCTTCATACGCTTTTGCCGCATCGTCCAGAGGCCGAGTCACGCGTTGACCGGTCTTCGCTGATATAAAAACGATCGGAGCATAATCGGCAAATTTCATCATGTCGCGAATACGCCGCTCGTACTGCGTGGTGGTTCCCGTCTCCTTCTCGACGGCATCCCATTTGTTCACCGCGATGACAAGGCTGGCTCCGGCTTCGTGGGCATAGCCGCCTATCGTGGCATCGAGCGCCGTCGGTCCTTCCACCGCGTCTATTAGTAAGATCGCTACGTCGGCGCGTTCCAGATGACGTCTTGCCATAACGACCGAAATCTTTTCCGCCATAAGGTCTGTCTTTCCCTTTCGGCGAATGCCGGCCGTATCGATCAAGCGAAAGCGCTTTCCATCGTGCTCGATCTCGGTATCCACTGCGTCCCGCGTGGTGCCTGGTATCGGCGAGACGATCACTCGTTCTTCTCCGCTGAGGCGGTTGATCAACGACGATTTTCCGACATTAGGCCGGCCGACTATCGCGATGTTGATCTCGCGGGGCTTGTCCCCTTCTTCGGGCGATTCACTTGCCGGCGCCGCTATTACGTCAAGAGCCGCGTCAAGCATATCGCCGAGGCCGTTGCCGTGCTCCGCCGATATTGGGTAGACCGGCAGCCCCCAGCGTTCGAACTCGAGCGCATCGGCCTCGAGCTTCGAGGAGTCGACCTTGTTGGCGGCCACGAAAACGGGTTTGTTCAGGGATCGCGCAAGCTCGGCGAGTTGTTGATCGAGCGGAGTAATTCCGACCCGCGCGTCTACCACGAGCAGCACCAGCACTGCATCGGTCAACGCGCTTCGAGCTTGCCTGAGAATGTTAGCGGGGATCAGCTCCTTATCGTCCGGAATGATCCCTCCGGTATCAACCAGGCTGAACTCTCGGCCCGTCCACTCGACGCGGCCATAGATCCGGTCTCGTGTTATTCCCGGCTCGTCGCCTACAATAGAGCGCCTCGAGCCTATAAGTCTGTTGAACAGTGTCGATTTGCCGACATTGGGCCTTCCCAATATGACGACCCTTGGCAATGTGCTCGGATTTAATAGAGTAGATTCCATACAAGCTTTCCAATCTAGCCAGCGGCTATGACTTTTACAAGCTGCGCTCCGGCCGTTAATATTCGGCGCGGGAAGCTTTAGCAATGCTCGATGCGATAAAGAAGCTCGTCTCCGGCCGAATCCGTGCCTCCGAAGGCGCGGGTCCTATTCAAGCGGCGCATCTCGAGCTCGGCTCCAGAGGCGAGCGAGCAGCTCTCCAATATCTTGAACGCGAAGCCGGATATCTGATCGTCGCGACAAACTTCATAGTTCCACTGGGACGCGGGCTCAGGAATCAGAAGATCACGGGTGAGATCGACATCGTAGCTTATGACAAGGACACGCTCGTATTCGTTGAAGTCAAGACGCGCGCTTCTGATGTCTTTTCAGCGCCGGAGCGCGCGGTCGATCTGCGCAAGCAACGGCAGATAGCTCGCGCGGCGCGCCGATACCGGCAAATGATGAAAGTGAGTGAAGAAACCTATCGGTTCGACGTGGTCACCGTAATTCCCGGCGACGGAGGCTTCATCCTGGAGCTTCTGCCGGGTTATTTCTCGGACTCAATTTTTCAGAGAAGCAGGTACTTCGAACGATATTCCAGCACATGAGCCGGGCTGGAGAGGAATTCAGTTGGTGAGCATGAATAATGTCATTGCGATAATCCTCGGCGGCGGCGCCGGGGCACGGTTGTATCCGCTAACCAGGCTCCGAGCGAAACCGGCGGTGCCGCTCGCCGGCAACTATCGGCTGATCGACATTCCCGTGTCGAATTGCATCAACTCCGATATTCATCGGATCTTCATCCTTACCCAATTCAACTCCGCTTCGCTTAACAGTCACATAGCGCGTACCTACCGGTTCAGCAGGTTCACAAACGGATTCGTGGAGGTCTTGGCGGCGGACATCACGCCCGAGAGACCCGATTGGTTTCAGGGCACAGCGGACGCCGTACGGCAGGTCTTTCATCATCTTGAGGATTACAAGAGCGACACCGTTCTCGTGCTCTCGGGCGATCATCTGTACCGAATGGACTACCGAAAGTTCATCGATCGACACTTTCAGACGGGCGCCGACGCCACGATTTCGGTCACCGCCGCGAATGAAGCCGACGCGAGCGGATTCGGCCTGCTCAAGATCGATCGATCGGGCCGCGTCGTTGAATTTCGCGAGAAGCCCACCGGTGAGCGGCTTCAGGAAATGCGAATCGACACGACTTCTCTCGGGCTTTCCCCGCAAGAAGCCGAAAAGCGGCCCTTTCTTGCGTCGATGGGAATATACGTATTCAAGAAAGACAAACTGCGGAACCTGCTCCTCGAGACACAGCCTCATGCGGTTGACTTTGGAAAGGAAGTCATACCTTCCGCGCTGTCGACCCACAACGTGCAGGCTTATTTATTCGACGGCTACTGGGAAGATATCGGTACCATAGGAGCGTTTTACCGCACGAACATAGCAATGACTCTACCGCTTCCGCCTTTCAATTTCTTCGACGCCGAAACGCCGATGTACACGAGGCCGAGATTTCTACCCGGCTCAAAGCTGCTGGACTGCCACATCCAAAGCTCGATCATAACCGAAGGCTGCATAATCAACGGCGCTACGGTAACCGACTCGATAATCGGAATCAGGAGCCGCGTAGAGCACGGCTCGAGGCTCGAGGGCGTTCTTATGATGGGAGCCGACTACTATCAGACAATTGACGAGATGGAGCAGGATCTGGAAAATGGCCAGCCAAGAATAGGAGTGGGCCGGAACTGTTTGATACGCAGGGCCATCATCGATAAAAACGCGAGGATCGGCGCGGGAGTGCGGATCTTAAACGAAGCCCAGCTTCAGCATCACGACGGCCCCGGTTACTTCGTCAGAGACGGGATCGTAATCGTGCCCAAGAATGGGCTCATAGAAGACGGCGCCGTAATCTGAATTCAAAAACAGAGTCCTCCGAATCCGAGCATCAGTTTGACTTCTCCCCTGCCCCGCTCATAGAATCGCCGCACAATGATCGACCACGATGCGCATCGCAAGATTCCGGCCCGCTGGTTTCGGATTCTCTCCGCGCTTATTTTTGTAGGTGCTTGCGCCTCGTCGGCTTTGGCTCAACAGAAGCCGCTGCTTACCGAAGATGTGGATATTGTGAGGCCGGGTGTCATTCGAATAGAAGTGGGATTCGATTTTCTACAGGATCAAAAGTTCACCCTGTCCGGCCTTCGAGGCGATCTGACGAAGATCGGGGACGCACGCCTGAGCTTCGGCATGTCTTCAAACATAGAATTCCAAATCGACTGGACGGTACACAATCTGTTGTCCGTCAAGAGCCGCGTGCCTTCGCCTATTCCACTCAAGCTTGGGTTGAACGAATCGGACACGAATGATGTCGGAGACGTGACGCTCTGGATGAAAATGAAGCTCCGCAACGAAACGGCGCGCGCTCCCTCGCTCGGCTTTCGCTTTGGAATTCAGTTGCCGAACACCGATCAGGCGCTCGGTATCGGCACTAACACGACAAATTTCTATGGGATGGTGACCGCCGGCAAGAAATTCCACAAAGACAAGCTGAACCTGTTCGGCAACGTCGGTCTAGGAATTCTACAGGCGCCGCTTGATCGATTTACGCAAAACGACGTGTTGCTGTATGGCCTGGCGGGAATCTACAGCGTTTCGGACAAACTCAATCTGGTCGGCGAAGTAAATGGTTTTCACTCGACAAGAAACCACGCGCCGTTAGGCACGGAGGATTTCTCGACTGCCCGATTGGGCGCTCAGATCAAGGCATTGGGTCTCCGCTGGAACGCCGCCGGCGTGTTTGGTCTTTCGGATCGCGCGCCGAAGACCGGCCTGTCTTTGGGAATCACTTACGACTGGGATGCCTTCACGCCGGTGAAGTGACGCAATCATTCAAAGCTGAAATTGGAGCCGGGAAAGTCGGAAGCTCGCCTATTCAACCTGATCGTTCTTCTCCCCTCCTACTCGCCGATTCGGCTCAACCATAACTGTTTTGAACGACGAAAGGCGGACGAGCCCGGGTTTTGCGCGAGGCGGTTTGCTCACGAATTTCTTTTGTGTGTAATGCACCGCCGCCTTCTTCTCATTCTTCGCACTGGAATAAAACGCAGCAAGTTGAGCAGCCTCGACGATCGTTCGATGCGGTACGGCTTGGCGACTTGGGTTGCGAATCATCACGTGCGATCCGGGATAGTCAGCGGCATGAAGCCAGACATCTTGAGACCCCGCAATCCTGAATGTAATAGAGTCATTCTCGACATCAGTTCTACCGACAATTATCTCGAATCCGTCCGAAGACTCGAAGCGCCTTCCTTGAGGCTTCGGCGCGTCCCGTTTTGGACGCTTCTGGGTTGAAGCTCCTGACTTTGAAGTCTGTTTCCCGAGCGCTTTATCCAACTCTGCCCGCACTCTCGTTAGCGTGGACGAAGACGGATCATCGGTAAGCGCGGTTAGAAGCTCAGTCAGGCGATCCAATTGAGCGCGCAATTTTTTCGCGCGCGGAACGAGATCTTCCAGTGCTCGCCTGGCTTTCGAATGAAGTTGATAGTAGTGAGCGGCGGCTTGCTTGAGAGTACTCTTCGGCGGGAGCGGTATCTCTATTTCTTTTTGCTCCGGATCGAAATAGTCGATCAACCTGATGGATTCTCCGGCGATTCGGGCCGAATTCAGGCTCGCGAGGATCAGGTCTCCGAATTTTCTGAATCGATCTGGATCGGAATACTTTTCGAGATCGGATTCAACAGACGCTAATTGCGCCCCTCTCTTCCGAACCGCCGCGGTCAATTCCCTTCTAAGAGTCGACAGTCTTTCTAATAACGATGCAGCGGCCTGCCTAGCGGCGTAGTAGCTTTCAGCCGCCTCAGAAAAAGTCTCAAAACAGTAGCGGCTATAACCGGCCAGGTGTGTCAGCTCAACGCTCGAAAGCGCAAGCGATTTTATTGGATCGGTCAGAGCGGTCCCAATTTGATCGAGGGGAATTGACGAATAGACCAGTGCTTTTGGCGACTCGCTCAGCAATTCACGGAGCACGTCGCTTGGATTCCGACCTGCATCGCGAAACTGCTCGGCTCGAAAGCTCGATTCTCGCTCCAACTGGGCGCCGAGCCGAAGGAGCGGTGCAGTCGAGCCTTCGCCAACCGCTGCCGCCGAGTCATCCGCTTCCGGCTCATCCTTCCAGTTCCATTCAGGAATCGGACCCTTTCTATTGAGCAGTCTCCCTGCAAGGATGTTTTCATTATCAAACAGAAAGACGTTGGCCGCTCGCCCAGTCATCGAAAGCACGAGATGAGATTTCGATGAGTCTGTCGGAGACAAGAGCGTTAGCCTCACTAATCGATCACTCGGATGCTTGGAAACCTCGGTCACGGTCATTCCGTTCAGTTGATCTAATTTCATCAGGCTTGCGCCCGGATGACGCGATTTCGACTTCGGCCAGCGTCTCGCCAGATAGAGGGCCGGACTCGCGGGATCAAGGCCGACAAGAAGGCGCTGACCGATAAGACCATCGAAGCCCAGGACCAGATTCTGGTCGACCATTGACGCTGTATTGATTTGTTTATTCAGGATTGCTGGACGAATCTCGACCACCAGATGAGACAGGAAGAGATTATCCATTGAAAGGCAGGGAGGTGTTTACAAACTTAGCGCGACGTTCAACGGTCCCTGATAACGGCCGTGCCCCCGACGGCGCCATCGCAAAATAGTAGCCGACCGTGCGTCGAAGCGATCGAGACAGCGAAGGCGCTAGACTTGATCCCGCCGCAACGACTCGCGTTCCGGTCAACATCATCCCAAACGTCCTGCCGCCGAGGCAGTGAGTCAGGGCGAGATAGAAGAAGGACAATACGAGCACGATAGCGATCCCGGCTATACGCGTGTTCCGTTCAAAGTAGGCGGCGTGATTGAGGGAAATGAGCACGAGAAACGGCATCGAGGAGATCGCTATGACCAGAAGATCGAGCACGTTCGTCGTAAGCTGAGCAAGCACCGAAGCCCCATCCGATCTATGTTTTTCCTGGTTAAGCGCTCGATCAACTCGCCTGATCTCGTCGGCCAGATAGTCGCGAGGCTCGATCTCATCAATCGGTTCAGCCAGCGAGAACTCACCGACAGTTTGAGTGCCTGACAAGACGCCCATCGAAGATTCTTCAAGTGCCCGCGTATTGGTTGGTTCTTCCGCGCGATCAGGCTTCGGAATCGAACGTTTTCGCGGCGGCGCATCGTAAACGGCGGCATCGGCGAGAGCGACCGAAGACTTGATCACCGGTTTCGCTCGGCCCGGAAGCGGTCGTGCCGCTCGTTCTATGACGTACTCCGGCTCAGGTTGCAGCGCTTTCGCGGTAGCATCGCGATCGGCGGATACGCTCGGCGCCGCGAAGCTGCGCGAGTTACGGCTTCCGGCGGCCCCGGAGGGCGAGAAACCAGTGCCTGCGGCGCGCCTGACCCTGTTGAGTGCAGCTTCCACAAGCGGATTGTCGGATCTGGGAATCGATACACCTGTAGTGACGGATGTTTCCTTGTTGGACACCTCTGGAGCATTAGCTGCTGGAGCATTAGCTGCCGGAGCCTCACTAGCGGCTCCCTCACTCTCCGAACTTCGTCTCGCGCGCGACGCGCGAACGCGTTCGCTCACCTCCGCTCGCCACGCGGGAACCGCAGGCTTGGGAGTGTCGCGTCCTGCCTCTCTGTTGGGTTGTTTTGGGAACTCGATCAGCCTGGAATTACCAACCGATCGCATACGACGTGATGTGATTTGCCCGCAGCTACTGCAACGAGTAGGCGTGCCCGGGTTATCATGCCCGCAGCTCTGACAGATCATCCTTGTAAGCACCTCTGGGTTTAAGGGGCGCCCTGCTGTGTGATTCGGGCGCGATACTATCAAAAGGTGAGCGACAGGTCAATCTATTTATCCGCGGACTTCCGCGGAACTTAGGGCTTAACAGTTTTCACGCCGCCAAGCGCCGCGGAGTCGCCGCTCCCAATCTCAAATAGACGAGACTCGGAGCAGTATAAACCCGGCTTGTAGTTATTCTTTACTTGTCGCCTTGCGTGAAGAGCTCGCGCTTGAGGCCGGTTCCGGCTCGGGTTCCGATCCTACTGGAAGCCCCAGCGCCTTTCGAACTTCAGACTCGATCCGCGAAGTGATCTTCGGATCGGACTTCAAAAGGTTCTTCACGTTCTCTCGACCCTGTCCCAATCTTTCCCCTTTGAAGCTGAACCAGGCACCGCTCTTCTCCACAATCCGGTTTTCCACGGCAAGATCGAGCATGTCACCTTCTCTGGAAAGACCCTCACCGTACATTAGGTCAAATTCGATTTCCTTAAATGGCGGCGCCACCTTATTTTTGACAACTTTGACCTTCGTGCGGTTTCCCACTACGCTATCGCCATCCTTGATCGAGCTAATGCGCCGAATCTCGAGGCGCACCGACGAATAAAATTTCAACGCGCGGCCGCCCGTTGTGGTTTCGGGATTTCCGAACATCACGCCGATCTTCTCTCGAATCTGGTTTATGAAAATGAGACATGTGTTCGATCGCGAGACAACCGCCGTAAGCTTTCGAAGGGCCTGTGACATTAGCCTTGCCTGCAGGCCGGGCAACGAATCGCCCATCTCCCCTTCGAGCTCGGCCTTCGGCACCAGCGCGGCGACCGAATCAATCACCAGCACGTCCACTCCGCCTGAGCGGACCAGAGCTTCGGCGATTTCGAGCGCCTGCTCACCCGAATCGGGCTGGGATATGAACAGGTCGTTTATATTGACTCCGAGCTTGCCGGCGTACTGGGCATCAAGCGCGTGCTCAGCGTCTATATAAGCCGCGACTCCAAGTTTCTGGGCTTCGGCGACGATATGGAGGGCCAACGTCGTCTTACCGCCCGACTCGGGGCCGTAAATCTCGATTATTCTGCCCCGTGGCACTCCGCCTATTCCGATGGCGGCGTCAAGGCTAAGACAGGAGGTCGAAATTGCGGGAACATCGACGACTTTTTTGTCGCCGAGTCGCATTATCGAACCCTTGCCATACTGCTTTTCTATCTGGGAGATCGCCATTTCTATGGCGCGGTTGCGTTCATTACCTGGGTCTGCCATTTTGAGGGTGCTTCCTTTCGACTGAAGGGACTGGAAAAAAGAGGACGGATTATAGCATAGCCGCGAAATTCGCCTAAGGACATTTGGGACTTACGGGGCTCGGCTGATTAAAGGGCTATCTGAAGATGCGAGGGCTGCCGCGCCATTGAACGCAAGCCAGGATGATTTGTTCGTTCACCGGTCGTCCGGCTTGATTTTAGACGTGTCAGGCAACCTGTTGGCACATAGGTTGCTCAAAGAGGCTGCGCGAAAGACATCGATTTTAGGTTCGACCGAGTGGAAGGCGAATTGCAGAATCAGATTTCTCCGAGGAACAACGCCGGCTCGAATGGCGTTAAATGCGGTGCAGTGACCCATCCCTACACAGGCAGATTGCACCCGCGGCAGACAAGTAAGAGTGATAACAAGGGTGAAATAATCATGAAAAAAAACGTTCAGAACAAATCGTCGGTCAGCGTTGGGCTTGTCGACCTCAAATCGATTTCGCCCGATGATCTTAAGAGTCTTGTTCGCGACGGCGTGTCCGGAATGACCCCCGCCGACCGAGAGCTCTTTTATACGGAGATGGAAACCAGCTTGAGAAAAACAGGGATAGACCTCTCTTCTTATGTAATCCCGCTGGGGATCACAGGCAGAAGCGCCGAGGATCTGACCCCGACCGAGATTGGACATCTTCTTCGATACCTGAGAATCAACGTGCCCAAAGCGTCTCCGGTAATCGTCAGAGTTCTTTCGAAGTACCCAGCCTTCTTCGAACACGAAATGCCCGGGAAGAGGCTGGCAGCGTAGTCATCAATCAATCCTTGGGAAATTGTCCGCCGGTGTGGCATGCATCGGCGGACGTTTTCATTCGCCGCCCGATTTTACGTACCATTCCCGCTTCGTCCTCAAGCGCCGAGGCCAACTTCCCCCCATGACTAAGCGCTGCTTTGTCTATTCTTATTACAGTCGGGCCGCGCACGAAGCAAAAGTTGAAAATGATCGAGGGGATTATTTTGCTGCCCGCTCTTTCTAAGCGCTCCGGCCTGCTGTAGAATTTCCCGCGATGATCGACTCCGATGCTTTCGCCGTGAGTCACTCCGCTTGATGAAAAGAGTTCTCCTCATTACCTCGGCGCTTATCGTTATAACGCACCCGACTCTGATCGTGGGTCAGAGTTCCCGGACAAAAATCGAAAAGCACGACGATCAGCACTCCTCTCTGAATCCTTCCGAAGCAAGAGTCAAAACCCTTCTTTCGCTTGTAGAGTCAAAGGCCGCTTCAGCCGCGGCCGAAATCAGAACCGCCCTGGCGGAGAACGATTGGTACATTCGAGGCGAGGCCGCATTGCTACTCGCCAGGGTCGAAGGGAAAGCCTCCGCCGCGACTCTTCTGCCGCTACTCTCGGATGAGAACTGGTTCGTCAGGGACTGTGCGCTTCGCGGACTGGCGGCGCTTGCCGATCCTGGGCTCGCCGAGTCGATTCGCCCCCTGTTAAAGAGCCCGGACGCACACACTCGTGCTTCGGCGGCGGCAGCGCTGGGCAGAATGAAAGACGCGGCATCCGCCGATGCGCTGATTGCGCTGCTTGGTGACGACGACGAAGTAAGGCGTTCCGCCGCTGCTGCTCTTGGCCGGATCAAAGCCGCGCCCGCGGCCGACGCGCTCATAAGGCTCCTGAACGATCAGTCGATACCGCTGAAGCTGACCGCCGCGGAGGCGCTCGGCCTGATCGGAGACAAGCGCGCGGAGTCGGCCATACAGTCGGAATTCGACAAGGCGGCTCCGGAGGATGCGTGGAAGCTCGCGGCCGATCTCTACCGGCTCGGAAATAAAGATCATCTGGACACGATTTCGGCGGTGCTGGGAAGCGAGGACTCGACCACCCGACGCGAGGCGCTCGATCTACTTGCGGAGCTGGCCGATAGCAGGGCGTTGCCGGCAATCCTTGCGCTTAAATCCCGAACTACGGACCAGGCCGGCAAGATAGAGATTGCGGCCGCATTTGGCGGGTTCAACTCCTCGAACGCCGCCGCGGCCCTCGTCGAGATGTGCACCGAAGGAGATCCGCGAGTTCGCGTCTCGGCAATTCGAGCGATCGGTTCCGCGAAGAAGAGGTTTGCCGACTATGACAGCACGGGCCCGGCTATATCCGCGCTTGTAGGCGTATTGAAAAAAGAGCAGTCAGACGAAGTTCTCTCCGCTCTCGCGGATGTGCTCCCCATCTTGGATCGCACGCGAACCGCCGATGAGCTGCTGAATTCGCTTGGCACTGATCCCAAATCCGACGAGCGTGTTCGTAAGGCTCTTGCGTTAATCCAGGTGACTCCGGAAGCCGTTGCCGATCGCGCTAAGGCCGGCGACACAAACGAGAGAGCGCACTCGCTTGAATTGCTTGGACGACTTGGCGGGCGCGATTCGGTCTTACTCATCATCGAAACCCTTAAGACAGAAAAAAGTCCTCTTCTGCGTTCAAAGGCGGCCGATGCGCTGGGACTGCTGCGAGACCGCCGTGCCGTTGAACCGCTGGTACAGGCATCGAACGCATCGGAGCCCGAAGTCAGAGCGGCCGCCATAACTGCGTTGGCGAGGGTCGGGGACAGCGCGGCGGGAGACACGTTCTTCACGGCGGCAAGAGACGCGAATCCTACGGTGCGTGATGCCGCATTGAGAGCGCTCGATACGCTGGGAATATCGATCCAGCGCCTGACGCCGGATCTCGCGAGCAACAACTGGCAAGTCCGCGCCGCCGCCGCAACTACGCTCTCCAGACTCGGCGACCCTCGAGCCGTTCCGGTTCTGATTTCTGCTTTGAAGGACAAGGAACCCCGTGTGAGGGTCGAATGCATTCGCTCGCTTAGTTCGTTAGGCGACAAGCGCGCGGTCGACGCCTTCATAAGCGCATTGAACGATCCGAACTCCGAAGTTCGCTTTAACGCCGCGGCTGCGCTCGGCGATATCAACGACCCGCGCGCCGTAGGACCTCTGAGCAGCTTAATCAACGACCGCGATCTTCGAGTCAGCGCTACCGCCGCCGAAGCGCTCGCGCGGATGCAGGACCCTCGCGCGATTCGGCTCATGGTCGATTCACTGGCGAGCGCGGACTGGAAAGCGAGGGCGCGCGCGGCCCAGGTGTTGAGCCGAATTCCGGAGCGAAGCTTCCCTGCCGCGGCAGTCGACCCGCTCGTAAAAGCGCTTCGAGATCCCGATCTCATCGTCAGGTATTACACGTCCGAAGCGCTCGTCGCCGCATCGGCTTCGGCCGTTCCCGCGCTCGTAGGATTGGTGCGAACCGGTAACGTTAATGAGAGGGATCGAGCATCTCGCGTGTTGGTTCGGATTGGGCCCGCTTCGACGGATTCGCTCATACGCCTGCTCGAGGACAAATCGGCTTCGTCGGAAACCCGCATCGAAGCCGCAAGAGTCCTCAGCAAGATGCGAGAACCCCGCGCCGTCGAAGCGATGCTTCCGCTGTTGCGGGACCCACGATTTTTCGCGAGACAACAGGCGGCTCAGTGTCTTGGTCAGGTCGGCGCGCCGGCTCTTAAGCCGCTGATCGAGATGGCCAGAGCTTCGCTTCCGGCGACCAGGGAAGCCGTGTTCGAGGCGATTGGAATCGCGCTCTTTGTGGCCAGGAATCTGCCGCCGGATGCCGCGGGCTCGAGCGTGGATCACGATAAAGCCGATCGAGCTCGCGCATTGGAGGTGCTGGTCGAAGGTGTGAGCGACGGCGCGGCAACGGCTCGATCATCCGCCGTTCGAGCGCTGGGCGAGTCCGGCGATGAAGCGGGAGTTCAACCATTAATACAACTGCTGCTGGATGAGAGCAGCCCCGTTCGCAGCCTCGCCGCCAGCTCGCTCAGCAGGCTGGGCAAGGCGGCGTTTCCACGGCTCATCGGCGCGCTGGACGATTCGCGTCCTTCGGTCAGGATACTTGCGGCCCAGGCGCTTGGCGAGATGAGATCGAGTGAGGCTGTTCCGTCGCTCGTGCGCATTGTCAAAGCAGATCGCACGGCGGCCCGGGCCGATGCGATTGATGCACTCGGCAAGATAGGCGACCCGGCTGCTCTTGATGCGATCCTGGCGGCGCTCAGCGATGGCTCTGTAGGAGTTCGGAGAAAATCGCTTGCGTCGTTGTCGCACTTTCGAGATCAGCGGGCAATTCAAGCGCTGGTCTCTTCGCTCGTCGATGTGGACGACGAATGCCGCCAGGCGGCGGCAAGCGGTCTCGGCGAAATCGGGAATCACCACGTGATCCCTTTGCTCGAACGCCTTGCCGACGGCGACAAGAATTCCGATGTGCGCGCGGCCGCCGTAGCGGCAATCGAGCGAATACGCGCTCAATCGCCGGACAATGGCAGCTCGGCAATGACACCGCGCAAATCGTCGCAGTAATAACCGAGGAGCCGGTCGCTAATCGGATAGATAACCTGCAAGCATGAAAATTTACATTCTCGCAATCAATCTGCTTTGTTTGTCGCTCGCGGTGACAGCCTGCAAGAAAGCAAATACCGCGACACCCGTTTCGACAAATTCAGTGGAAGCGAATACATCTGAATCCAAGCCCGCGACTCTGGATCTCGCTCCAACCGTGCCCGTCGGGATCTACACGATGAGCGAGGTCCAACAGAAGAAGAAAGTCACGATGGTGCCGCCGAACTTTGCCGTGCGCTTTGCCTTCCAACAAGACGGATCCTTCTCTCGCACGAGCAAACGGGCGGGACAAGTTGTTCATACCGATGGAGGTAAGTTCCAGATCACGGGCAAGGACGACCTCATTCTCGAGGTCAGTATATCGAACAAGAACCCGGTGTCGCCTCCCACGCAGCGAATGTATAAGTTCACCTTGTCCAGGGATGGCTCTGAGTTGAGTCTGCTTGGAACCGATGGCAAGCTCGCGGTATTCCGGCGAGAATCAAAAGGTCCGTCGAATTGAGTGGAAGTGCAGCCCGAGTACCAGCGTGTGCAGCGATCTTCGCTTTTCTTCTGATAACCGCGTCCTGTGGCAGTTCCGACAGAAAGACCGACGGCTATGAGCCTTTCAACGAGCGGCCGTCGGAAGCCGATCCCGTTCAGAACTCCGGAAAGAGCCTGAGCGGCTCGTACTCGGTCACCTCATCCGATTCATATTCGGCCGAAGCCGGCGCGAAGAGTACCGATAAGAACCTGAGCTTCGACAGCACAGGCCGGTTCATACGAGAAACGGTTCGCGACGGCGTTGTTATCCGACGAGAAAAAGGCTCATACGTGATCGGCACTCACGGAGAGTTCGTTCTCTTTGTTGAAGAGATCGGAGGTGAACAGCTTCAATCCGCCCGTGCCGACCGATATAAAATCGTCAAACAATCGGACAATGAAATAACAGTCGAGCGCAGCCCCGGCAGCCAACTGATCCTTAAACGCAAATAGTGCTTTCGGCCCGCCGCCCTGACATTTATTCTTCACGGAAAGCTTTAGTACCCGCTGTATGTAACACCCTCAAGAAGAATGACTACTCTTAAAGAGGGGCGGCCACGGAGCGCCGCCCGTACAGTCATTCTCAATCGGACTCACGTCTGGAATAGAACTCCGAGCTGAGGATAAAATCAGAATTACTGCGTCGACACCGGCTCGACTTTCGCGGCCCCGTTTATGAAAGCCGAGACGTCGCGGTGAAGCTTCTCGCGAGACTTCTTCTCGATGTACATCATATGGCCCGCTTCATAATAGGCGAAGCTGATGTTCTTGCGGATAGCCGGCTCGAGATTCATATGCGATACCGTATGCTCGATGCCGTTGAAGGGCGTGGCCAGGTCATAGTACCCGCAGACGACCAGCACCTTCAGATAGCCCTGCTGCGTCATTGCCGATCGAAGCGCTTCCGCCGGCTGGCCCGGCTGGCCCTGATCCCACGGCTGAACGCGGGCGCTCAACGTGTAATACATATCCGTGTTCCACTTAAGCTCGCGCCGTACATAATCCTGAAACATCGCCACGTACGAGCCATCGTAGGACGCAAGACTGGGATCGTATTCATCGCGCTCGCCTGCCGCATCGGCATCCATCCCAACGAATCGCGAATCGATCCTTCCCACCGTCTGGCGTTTGTCGCGCAGCAACTCTTTGAACCAACGAAATGGGCTGATCCGGAGGTTTGTCTGTTCAAGGTATTTCGGCGAGAGGCCGGTGAACCGCGCAAGTTCCTTGACTATCTTCTGGTACTCCGCGGGAGAAAGCTCGTCGCCTTTTTCGAGCGCCGCCGCATACTCGCCGTGCGCGAAATGCCGGGCCTGCTGCGCCACCTCAGCCGCGCTCAGCTTTTGCAAATCCGGCGGCAGCAAATGGTGATACCACGCCGAAGTCACAAAAGTGGGAAGGAAAAAAATTGTGCGATCATCCGCGCCCCAATTTCCGAACCCAACCGTCGAGACCAGCACGATTCCATTCATGTAAATCTGATGACGCTGCTGCAAGACCAGCGACAACTGCGCCGATCTCGTAGTTCCGTAGCTTTCTCCGATTAGATATTTCGGCGATGCCCAGCGCTCGTTGCGGGTCAGATATTGGTAGATGAAATCTGAAAAGAAGGTCGCATCCTGCACGACTCCGTAAAACTGGGCCGTATTCTCGCCCGGCGCAGGCCGAGAGTAACCGGTCGATATTGCATCCACGAATACGAGATCGGTCGCGTCCAGGAACGAATCACCGTTTTCGACAATAGAGTACGGCGCCGGCATACCGTGACCATCGTCGGTGAGCACTATGCGCTTCGGGCCGAGTCCCATATGGGTATACGACGAAGCCGAGCCCGGCCCTCCGTTGTAGACAAACGACAGCGGCCGCCGCGCGGCATCGGGAGCGTCGTCCTTGGTATAAGCGACAAAAAAGAAGCTCGCTTTGGGCGCGCCGTCGTCAGCCTTGATGATGTAGTTCGCGGCGGTGGCAGTGTAGTTGATCTGCTGTCCGCCAATATGCGCGCTATGCTTAGTGACCGACGTTTTTTCCTCAAGCGGCGGGCTGCGACGCGGTTGATTGGCTTCGCCCTGCTGAGGCTGCTGCTGCGCCGCTTGCTGAGGCTGCTGATCTGGATTGAGCCTTCGCCCCTGCGGCAAAGCCGTATACCCGAGGAGCAGGACTGCCAGGACGGACGCTACAATGCGATTGGTTTTCATCTCTCTGTTTTCCTCCCCAAGAGCTGGATTCGCGAAAAGGACTCGCGTTCCACTGTGCCCAGTCATCTCATCTCTCCAGTAGATGCTCGGTACTAAGATGGGCGAGATTCATTATCGGATCAACGGTATACCACTCGTCGCAGAATCACGCAAAGGCCCCGAAACTACTCGACGCCTTTATTACAAGCAGTCCTATTCAGCGCTTAAACGCAGGCGCCGCCTGCTCTATTTCCTCTCCGGCGTGGTTGAACCTTCGCGTGTTGTCGGATATCGAATTCCGAGTTGATCGAGGTACGTCTCGTATTTCGACGGATCGTCGTAGAACTTGCGCATCTGCTCGCGGTACTCCGCCATTGTCTTCTTGTTGAGCCATGTCGCGGGTTTGTCTTCCGCCGAGAGAAACGGCTGGTATTTTGTTTCCTTCGTCTGCTCGTTGCGGAAGTAATCCCAGGCCTGCTTGACGAGATCCGGCTTGGTAAGCAGATCGATCATCGTCATTGCCATGACCTTCGCGCCCGCGGTGACGCCTTTGTGAGCGATAGGCGTCGCCATTGCTATCGCGTTCGACCAGTTGTGGCCGGGAAGGTTTGGTATGTTCGATGGATAATTCAACACAATAGTCGGGACGTTCCAGGACACATCGCCTATATCGTCGGAACCGCCGGTCGTCCTGGCCTCTTCACCCGCTGGACCTCTCAGCCGGCTCAACTCCGTAGCCAGCCCTGTTTCACGCACCTTCAACTCCTTTTGCACGGCTTTAGCCAGGACTTGATCAGCATCGCTCCATTTCGGCAGGCCGATCTGCTTGATGTTCTCCTGCATGGCTTCGGCTACGGCCTTATTGAAGTGTCCCGGCCATGCGGTTCCGAGAATTCGCGAAGTGAACGTTGTGCCGGTCATCAACGCCGCGCCCTGCGCAATCGAATTTCCGATCTCGCGCATCTCTTTGATGTGCTCATAGTCGAGCTCGCGGAAGTAATACCACACGCTGGCGACAGGCGGCACGACGTTTGGCTGATCGCCGCCTCCACTTATCACATAATGCGAGCGCTGCTGCGTGCGCAGGTGTTCCCTCCTGAAATTCCAACCGACGTCCATAAGCTCGACCGCATCAAGCGCGCTGCGACCGCGCCACGGCGCAGCGGCGGCGTGAGCGCTCTCGCCCTTGAACGTGTATTCAACCGAGACCAGCCCCGTTCCCGTTCCCATTCCCCACGACACCGCGAGATTATTCCCGACGTGGCTGAAGAGCACGATATCGGCATCTTTGAAGTAGCCGTCGCGAACGAAATAGGCTTTGCCGCCGACCAGCTCTTCGGCAACTCCGGGCCAGACCTTGATCGTGCCCGCGAGCTTCGAGCGCTCCATCAGCCTCTTCACCGCGATGGCCGCCGTGATATTGAGAGGCTGACCCGAGTTGTGTCCTTCTCCATGGCCGGGAGCGCCTTCGATCATCGGATCGTGATAGGCCACACCCGGTTTCTGCGACGCCTGAGGGATGCAGTCGATATCCGACCCAAGCGCGATAACTGGTTTGCCCGATCCCCACGTTGCGATCCATGCGGTCGGAATTCCAGCAATGCCGCGTTCGATCTTGAAACCCTCTTTTTCAAGAATACCGGTGAGGTATTTCGAAGTCTCATACTCCTGAAACCCGAGCTCGGCGAAGCTGAAAACCATATCGACCATTACCTGCGATTGTTTCGCCATCGCATCGATGTCGCCGATAACCTGTGTCTTGAGCGCCTGCCCTTGATCGGATTGAGGATGTACGGGCCAGGCTATGGCGAGAGATAACATCACACCAATAGTCATCACGAGAAGTCTTCGCATATCGATCTCCCTTCGTGCTCGGAGCCGCTGTGATTCTATTTTGATCGACCCACTACGCGCCGGCTTTTGTCAGAGCATTGCGGATTATTTGCTGAATCGCTCCATCCACTACGAGGCTGCCCCCGAACGTCAGCGAGCCCGCCGAAAATACGAAGCCTCCGCCTGGATGATCGTAGTAAATCATGTCCGCGCCGGGACCGCGATTATCCCTCTTGCCCCGGGCCAGGACAACTGTTCCAGACGGCAGAACCGATGGAGGAACGATGCCATCTTCCATATCGCAATCGATTGGTATAGTGATCGCGCCGAGGCCATTCTGGGTATCGACTTCCCAGCCGCTTGCTTTGCCGTTGCCAACCCCAGTATTGAGTCCGAAATCGCCGAACGTGTCCCCCGCATTCAAAGCTGTGCCCGCCAGGAGCGAGTGGTCCGCGGCGACTACTTCATATGGAGAGCCCTCTACGCCGCAACGCTCTGTTGCGAGTCCGAGCAGGCTCCTTTCGGGCCTTGCCGGCGAAAGCCTTCGAAATATCGCATTGACCCTGGGGCCTCCTTCGACCCCCGCCCGGAATACCATTCCTGTCAGATCCGGCTCGTACTCTCCGTTTTCGTAGATTCCATTTCCGCCGAGATAAATCACACTCCCTCCGGCGTCGAGATATGCCGTCAAATTGTCATACATCCGCGTGGACCAGTATTCGGGGTGTGTATTGAGTACGAGGCACTTGTATTGAGCAGCGTCGCAACCATCATTATGGAAATCGATGTCGGTGTAGAGATCGGCGGCGAAGCCCGCACTTTCGAACCAGCCCAACACCCACAACTCTCCACGCGTGAGATGAAGATCGCCCTCGGGAGCCGCGCCCGGCGCGGGCCTGAGAAAGCTGGTCCTGGCCAGCCCGGTGTATTTGGACTTGCCGCCCCACCCGTTGTAAGCCAGCCAGGTATTCACGTTGGCGAGCACGGCTATTCGAGATCGCGCTCCGGCACTCGACTTAACGACGAAAGTGATATCAGAGGTATTATTGTCGGCGTCCGAACACCGTGCCGAATAGATTCCCGATCGCCATGAATTCGGAATCGTAAGGCTGAATGTCTCAGCCCATCCGCAGCCCGAACGATAGGGCTCGGGCGGCGCCTCCTGCGTCGCCGCAACAAAAGCCAGATCATCCATATGATCCGAATCCACCGAAGCGGATGTGGAGAGATGCCTTCTGAATTCGGCTGTGCAAGGGCCTTCGGCGGAGATCCTGAACGATATGCTTTCGCCGGGAGCCGCCGAAAGAGGCCAGCAATAGCCCTCGATCGGGCGAGCGGAAGACTTTCCCATCCACAGGCTGCCGTTGCTTGGATGATAGCCGACCACATCGACCCAGTGATCCGCGTCGAACTTGCCCGCGACGAACTGCCAGCCGTCAGAGGGTTTTACCGACCCCCATTGCTCGAAGATGAAGGAGCCGACCGCATTGTCGCCTACCCAGATCGAGCCGTTGCTGGGATGGTATCCAAAGAGATCCGATTTCGCCCGGTCGGTGAACGATCCGGCTGCAAACTGCCAGTTCGCCGCGGGATCAACCGTAGCCCATTGGCTCAACTGAAATCGGTTGCCGATATTCTCGGCAACCCAAACCGCCCCGCTGTCCGGCTGATAGCCAGCGACGTCGCTGCGGCCGTTTCCGGTGAAATCACCGGCGACGAACTGCCGGCCGTTCTTCGGATCTACGGAACCCCACTGCCGGAAGCTAAAGCCGATCCCGGTATTCTCACCAACCCAGAGCCCACCCGTGGCTGAATGGTAGCCGAAGAGATCCGTTCTGGCTTTTCCGGTGAACGCACCCGCGGCGAATTGCCAGCCGGCAGCCGGATTGACGTTGCCCCATTGTCTGAACCGGAACTGCGTTCCCAGATTCTCTCCAATCCATAGCGAGCCGTTGCTGGAGTGATAGCCTACGATGTCGGCGCCGCGGCCGCCCGTGAAATTGCCGGCTACAAACTGCCAGCCATCTTTCGGATTGACCGTGTCCCATTGCTGAAGCGTGAAAGAGTCGCCCTTGTTCCGGCCAATCCATAGCGAGCCGTCGCCGGGTTGATAGCCAAAGAGATCGGCTTTAGGACCGCCGGTGAACTTACCCGATAGGAACTGCCAACCTGATACCGGGGCTACAGTACCCCATCGACTGAAAGTAAATGCGCGATTCCCCATTGCGATGCTCCTGAAAGTTCTGCCTGTGTGACTCTCCGTCTTAATAGGCGACGCTTTCGATCACGTAGCGCGATCACAATTATCCATTTCTTTTACGGAATCTGTATCGAATTCACAGATTGGAGTTGCGACAATATTTCCCGCGGAATGGGATTGTCAAGAAATACACTGAGTTATCAGCTTATGGGCTTCTTCTAAAACTGAAGGCAGGAGAGAGCTGGCCGGTACGCAAAAGCTTCACGATAATCGTTACCGGGGCACCCGGTGGAACCCGTTTATGAACCTTTTTATCGAGACTGATCACCCGCGAGAACGTTCCATTGCCGTTGTCGTATGCCGCAGGGTAGCTAATCTTCCTCAGACTAACGTCATCGACGAAAATCTCGACCTCATCTCGCCGGAATCCCGTTCCGTTAATATCTAATTCGCCTCGACCATCGGGCAGCGTTATGTAAGAAGCGCTCTGGATGAGCGGCATCGCCCAGACCTGCAGGCTTCCTGACGAAGACGCAGCCGCGTTTCCGGAGCCATCATAGACGATGACGCGAATGATCACGGATTGAGTTCCCAACGCAGGCGGTACTTGCCATTGGTACGACATCTGACCTGCTGAGCCCGGTCCATCTATAGAAGCTACTTCAACGAACGATGCGCCGCCGTCAGTCGACAGCTCTATTATGCGCCGCACCACGCCTACATTATCCGATTCGGTCCATTTGATCGATGTTACCGCGCCGCCCGAAATGAGTTCGCCGCCGCGCGGGGCGACTAACGAGACTCCAGGCGGAATTGGATCCGGTGGTCCGGGAATGATTTCGAAATCGCGAGCATTTTCGGATGAAACCGGAAGGCTTGCGCCATCCAGTGCTGTAACTCGAATTCGGCATCGAGCCGACGGTATAGCCGGCACAAGCCAATCGAAGCTCTGCGCGCGGCCATCCAGCAACGCGATCGTAGCGAACGTCGCTCCCCCATCACCCGAGAATTCAACTCGCTGTTTGTTGATGCCTCTATCGTCCGACGAAACCCATAGAAGCTTCGTTACGCTTCCGGCAGCTATTGATTCGCCGCCCGCCGGATAACCGAGCGCAACCGAAGGCGGGCCGTCTGTCGATGCGTCCATCGCATTCGCGTTGTAAGCCACCAGAGCGAAATCCTGATCCAGACTCGCTGCGTTACCGGGAACTCCGTCGCCCGTGATGTTGGCCGCTATCACTCGTATGGTGAAATCGCCGCTCGTGCCCTCCGGCAGCCAGACCGATTCAACGTTATTCAGTTTATCGGCGGGCCCGCCGGGAGAAGACAACGAAAACACGAAATAATTTCCCGAGTAGGTCAATCCGCCAATCTGGACTTGAAGATCGAGATCGTTTACCACTGGACTGGCATTGATTGGTCCCGGCGCGTCCGTCCACGCCAGAGTGACTCTCACTGGTTTAGAAGAATCGGAAACGCGTCCGTGAAGCGTGAACACCTGGCCGGTGCTCGTGAACCTGTGAGTTTGATCGACAAGGATTCGCGGCGCTGCGTCAAACGCCCTGCCAAGATTCAGAAGTCCCCATCCTTGCGTGTTGCTGGGCAATGGGTCGCCGGACAGGTCTCCATTGAGCCAGGTAGTGGAGTTCAAGAGGAAAGCCTTTGTCATGGCCGCGCTGGGTGCGTTTCCAGTCGCCTGTTGAAAATATTGTCTGGCGAGCGCCGCTGCCCCGGCGACGGCCGGCGCCGAGTGACTGGTTCCGGACGACCATGTATACAGAGTCTGACCGGACGGATAATTCTTCGGGCCGCATATGCCCAGCGCCGAGTAGGCCGAGTCCTGAGATTGCGCGCCCTGGATGTGGGTTCCGGGCGCAACCAGATCAGGCTTGATTCGCCCGTCCAAGACAGGGCCGCCGGAGGAGAACCGCGCGATCGAATCTACGTCGCTCGCACCGCCCGGCGTAACCATGCAGCCATCGGTTCCCGCGGGACGCAGATTCTCGCTTGCACCGACCGCGATCACATTTTTGGCGGTCGCAGGCGAATTCATATGCCCGTTAGGTCCGCCATTGCCCGCCGCGAACACCGCGCAGATCTCCTGATTTCCCGGAACGCCCGCTTGCGCGTCTCTCACGAGCGAATCGTAGAGCTGACTCTCAGCCGTGTAGGCGTTGGTTTCGCCTCCCCAACTATTGTTTGAAACACGAGCGCCGCTCGCGTACATCGCGTCGACCATCGCCGCGAAATCCGGGTGGGTGAAATCCGGATTGAACACTTTTGTGATGCCGATTCTGGCAAACGGATGAATTCCCAATCCAAAGCGATATCCCGAATCATCCACCTCAGGAAAGCCGGAGCCGGCGTTGTAACCGCCTAGTATCGATGCGTTGAGCGTTCCGTGCCCTGTTATGTCATTCACGGATGAGCTTGAAGCCTCGGCTCCCATGAAGCGTGCATAGGCGATGCGCCCGGCACCGCCCGCGTTCAGAAAGTCTCGGTGCAGCACCGATGGACTCAGGTTTCCCTGATCGATGCCGGAATCCGAAAGGTCGACGACGAAGTCTGGAGTTGAACTTATTCCCTTGCTCGCGAGCCATGCGGTATAGCCAGTTCCGGTTAGCTGATTAGCAAAGTAATTCCCCGCAATGATCTGGCCCTGCCGCTCATCTCGCAATGCCGGCTCACGCCAGCGCTCAATCCAGATCAACCGATTCATTGCCGCGATGGCAGGAAGATCGCTTTGCCTGATCAACACACGAACATTGGTGTAATTGAGGCAGCGCTCAGGCTCGCCGAGTTGCGATACGGCTAGTGCTACTATACGGGCTAGATCGTGAGCGGTCTTTTCAGCCGTGAGCAACTGGATCGTGCACGGAATAACATCCTCGGACTTTAGATCGATTTCCGGTGCTACTCTGGAGCCGATTCCGTACGGACCTGCATATTGAATGAAGCCGCCCTGCGAAGCCTGTGTCTGTCGTATTGCCGCGACACCGTTGGCCCCGGCGCTGACCAGATATGTGTTGTTCGGGATATAGCTGACGATGCGGACGTTTTCTTCCAGCCACTTGAACCAGATCGGCTTTATCGGACCTCGCATCTGAATCAGATAGAGCCCGGCTTCATTCGAATCTATTCCGGGCTCGGCTGAAATATTCGTTTGTTGAATCTCGGTCGTATCGATGGCTCCTGCTCTAAGAAGAATGAGATTCATATCATCGCGAACAACGGCGTTGCGCGATGCTGCTCCGTCGACGATCGGACTCGACGCATTGAAGAGCGAGAAACTGTCATAGTCTGCGATTTTTGTCCCGCCCCCGCTCTTAATTTCCTCCTGAAGAGCCCTATTGTCATTGTCGATAAGAACCTTGTGTAAGTGAGTATTGCTTCGATAAGAGCGCAGATAACCATTGAGATCGCTCGTTGGCGCGATAGGCTCTTTTTGGTGAGCAGCCGACTGAACAGCTCGTTGGCCGACGAGCAGGGTTGCCGTCATGCTCGCGGCCAGCGCAACTATCCGGGTGATTGGCTTCCAGATAAACATCTCGATTGATGCAGACAGCGAATAACAGCGCCGACTCGACGGGTCTCGCCAAAAAGTGATTAATCTGTGGGGGTATATTCGGAAGGGGCCGCGTATTAAGAGCAATTACCGCGTGCCTGTGATCGTAAGGGGCGGCCTGAGGCCTGTCAATAAAAAAGGCGGAAGCCCGCGGAAGCCGAACTGCTATGAACTCACTATCAACATCGAGCAAGGCGCATTTTCCAGCAACGATTTCAGGCTGTGGCCAAAGAACAACTCCTCGCCGCGCCGGACATTGACGCCGACCACGAGGAGATTGTGTTTGCCCTTTCTGATCTGGGTCAAGATGGCGTGCTCGGCCGCACGGCTGACTCTGATGGTAGTCGTGACGGTAAGCCCCTCGCGTTTGCCGAGCTCTCTGATGTCTTTAAGAAGCTCGCGTCCCGGCCTGAAATGCTTATTGGCGCTTGGGGGAATGTTCGCCGTGGCGGGAGGAGACACACTAAAAGCGGTTATGTCGCAGCTACAACTCTTTGCTATTGCGATAGCAAAAGCAAAAAATCTTAAAGCTTGCGGCTTTGCGTCCTGGCGTCCTTGCGTTATATGAGAACCATGAGAAACCGAAAACGCGAAGAGTGAAAAAACGCAAAGACGCAATAGTCGCAAAGGCGCAAGAAAAGACCGAAAGGAAAATTCTATGACTTGCGACTCTGCGTCCTGGCGTCCTTGCGTTATGTCAGATGCGTCTTTGCGTTGTCTTACCGCTTACAGGCCGTTCACCACACGGTGAATACCGTTCTTTACTACTCGCTCACCGAAATTGATCACCATACCGAGTTTCATACCCGTCAGCCGCAAATACGTGAGCGCCTGAGCTTCAAAGATCGCGTTATATTGCGTCACGGCTTTGCACTCTACTACAACCTTTCCGCCAACCACGAGATCAATCCGAAGCGGTGAGGCCAGCACGTGTCCTTTGTAAGGAATAGGCAGCGAGACCTGACGGCGCACCTCAAGTCCGCGCTGTCCAAGCTCCCATGACAACGCCTCTTCATATACGCTCTCCAGTAAGCCTGGGCCGCCCAGGGTGCGATGTGCTTCGATGGCGCACTCTACGATATGACGGCTGATGTCGTTTTCATCCAACGCAAGGACGCCACGAAGCAAAGCCGCAGGGTCTTCAGATATTTCCACTCTTTCTTCTTGCTCCCGTGCTCTCATGTAACGCAAGGACGCCAGGACGCAAAGCCGCAAGTTTAAGATCTTTGTTTTTGCTCGCTATTCCTTGCGCCTTTGCGACTGTTGCGTCTTTGCGTTCTAGCGGTTGTTTTCATCCAACGCAAGGACGCCACGAAGCAACACCGCAGGGTCTTCAGATATTTCCACTCTTTCTTCTTGCTCCCGTGCTCTCATGTAACGCAAAGACGCAAGGCCGCAAGTTTAAGATTTTTGTTTTTGCTCGCTATTTCTTGCGCCTTTGCGACTGTTGCGTCTTTGCGTTTCGTCCTCGCGTTCTAGCGGCTCGCCTTGATGTCGTAGGCCCACAGCGTCCCTATATCCCTAATGTAAAGCCTCCCATTTGAAATGACGGGATAGGCCCAAGCCTTCTCCGGATACGGCCCCATGCGCCTGCGGGTCGGCGGAGACGGTGGAGTGAATCGGCCTTTCTCGTGATATGCCTCTGAGTTCGCCTCGACCAGTGCGACGTCGCCGTTCTGGCAATGAAGAAATAAGAGCCCATCGGCATAAACCAACGAACCTCTGCACATGTTCTCGGCCTGCCATTTCACCTTACCCGTTGTAAACTCAACCGCGAGCAGCCCCCCCTCGGCAGTCCCATAGAGATAATCACCAACCAGCACGGATCCACCGATGCCATTAGGAAGGCCGCGCGCGAAGTAGATCTGCTCGGCGATGACCCCCTCGCCTTCCGACTTTAGACGAACAGCTCCGCCTCCGATGTCATTGGCCGCTCCGTATACGTATCCATCGCGAGCAACCGGCGTGGGTATCTGCGCCATACCCTTGGCAACCTCCTTGTAGCGCCAGAGAAATTGCCCGGTCTTCGCATCGACCCCGACTATGCCCTTACTCAGAAATTGCACGTATTGTTTTCGGCCGCAGGCCTGGACGACTATTACTGATGAGTAACCGGCTGGATCGCCGCCCGGAACCGCGGACTTCCACACCACGGCGCCGGTCCTTTTATTCAGAGCCAGCAATGTGGCTTGCTCGCCGCCCGGTGTTACGACGACTACATCGCCGTCAACCAGCGGAGACTCCGCATAGGCCCAGACTCCCTGCTTCCCTCCGAATTCTTGACGAATATTCTTCTGCCATCGAATCTTGCCGGTCGCGGTTTCGAGGCAGGCGATATCACCGTCAGAGCTCAGCGCGTAGATAGACTCTCCGTCCACCGTCGGAGTCGATCGGGCCTTCGCATAAAGGAAATCATTCGGGTTGCCGACGGCGCCGAGGCGAGTTGTCCAGATAGGTTTTCCATCCTGAGTCGAGAGGGCCTGAACATATTCATTATCCATGCCGCGGTTGCTCATTAAGTAGATCCGCGTCCCTACAACCGCGGGCGTTGAGTAGCCGTCTCCTATGTCGTTCATCTGCCAGAGCAGTTTTGGTCCCTGCGCGGGCCATTTCTTGAGAAGACCGGTCTCCTGCGATATACCGTTGCGTTGCGGGCCTCGCCACTGAGGCCAGTCGGAGGTCGAAGCGCCGATGTTGGCGGATCTCGTTGCTGAAACGACTGAAAGCCCCAAACAAAGAGCTGTAATCGTGCTTAACAATTTTGACTTCACGGTTTCTCCTTGAAACGAGTAATCTGAGGGGCCGTCGAGCCGGCTAATACCCAAGCCAATTTTTCGGCCGCGCGACGGGTATGAGTTCAGTCGCTAAGATTGGGCCGAACACCATCGAAATAGTCTTTCCGTAAAATTCTAAGGAGCGACAAACCATACGTAGAGCATTCGAAACTTGTTCAATGATGTCGCCCCTCGATCAATATACGCACGAGAATCAATTTGAGGTGCTCTGGTTAGCGACGCCTGGCGCGAATAACTTCGTTGATGACGAGAACGGCAAGTCCGGTCGCGGATCTAGCGGAGTCTTTCTATCGAGTGCAAACGACGTATCGCGGCAGCCGTGGGACGCGCGGCTTATCCGCCGTCTCCAACGAGCACAAATCCCGCCCAGTAGAATGGATGACGTGTGGCCGGATTCTTCAGTAGACCGAGCGCCGCCCGACGCAGTGCTTCGGATTTTGTTGGTTTGGGCTTGCCTCCCGCGGGCCGCGAAATCAGTCCACGATGGAAATTGACCATCAGATCGCGGGTGCCCGCGGATTCAACCTTCCATTGAGTGACAACGATTGAAGGGACTCCGGCAATGAACATCGCCCAGGACAATCCGATCATGCCTTCGCCCGCGCCGACGTGGCCTCGCGCCGTCTCACAGGCTGAGAGCACGGCAAGGTCTGCTTTCAGATCGAGCTGCATCAGCTCCCATGCTTCGAGCAACCCGTCTTCGTTAGCATCCCCTTCGGCGAGGGCCAAATGCGAATACATCGGCGAAGCATTGTTAAGCGTTCCGTGCGTCGCGAAGTGGAGTATCCTCGCTTGACCGGCTTCCCTCTTGACGCGATCTTCGCGGGCTTCGGCCCCGATGTAGACCTTGCTTTGCGACGCACCGTACAACTGTCGAAGCGCTCTGACCTCCTGTTCGGCTTCCGGCAGGCGGTCGAGCTTACCATCGCGCAAGGTCAAAGCGGCGTGATTCATCGTTTCCTTCCGAACAAGCGGGTTGCCGACCGCAAGCAGGGTCGCGGCGAGAGCTTCAGGATGCTGATTATTGCGTCGCTTCGTCATTTCACGGAGCACCGTCAACGAAGGTGCATAGGCGATTGCCGCATCTTCGATCAGAAACCGATTCGCGCCGTTCATCAATGCTTGAAACGGCAGATCCCATAGCGTATCGTCCGGCGCGATGATGAGATTAGTTTTGCCTTGAAGCTCAGCTTCGGCGGGCTTGAGCAGTAACTTGTAAAGCCTGCTCCCCGAGACCCGAAAACCTAAATCGCGCGCGGCGAGCTGCCGTCGGAAGCTTTCAGTTTGTCTCGCAAGCTCGTCCTTTTTGATGGGCAGCACGTGAACTTTGATTTCCGCTTGCGCCGCGCCGGCAGCCCTGGTGATGGTGAAGAGGTAAATTCGATCTTCGGTGACTACGTATTCGACAAGGGCGGTTGAAGCGTCGGGCAGCAGATCGGTCAGCTCTTTCAAGTTGATGACCGGGGCCTCGCCCCGCTGAATCTTTAACTCCGGATGCGACGTATAGAGCGCGTTCTGAAATGCTTCGTATTCGAGGCGGGCCCTTTCCAGCTTTTTTTGAAGCTCCTTGAAGTGCTCGCTCTCCCGACCGAGCGGTTGGCCGGCGCGGCTCAATTCAAGATTCAACCGGGTGAGCTCCGTGTTCAAACGGCGCTCTTCATTCTGCTCACCGCCGGTCATTGCCTTATGAATGTTGGCGCGCCCTTGTTGGAGCATATCAAGCAGGCCGCGCGCCTTGCTTCGCTCGGCATAGACAAGGGCTTCCACAGGTTGGTTCTCACTGACCATTAAGCTGAGCATTCCATGGAATCCATCCAGCATCAGTTCGAAGTGATGCTGGCGCTCTTCGATCCCGCCCGTGGTCTTCGCCCGCAGCTCCTCGATTGTCGAGATAGCTTCCGCGAATGCCCGTCGCGCTTCCGCGTGATGGTTCAGCCCAAGGTGACAGTACCCGAGAGATGCGAGGGCAAAATTGAGCGATCTCTGATCGAGTATCTGGCGCGACAACGACGCCGCCCGCTCCGCGAGCGGTAAAGCGTCCTCATATTTATCTTCCGCGAGATAGAGCCCGCTCAGCGCAATAAGAGTGGGGATGGAAGTGCTCGCGAAGTTCCGGGCATCGGATACCTCGAGCGACTTGCGATAGTCCTCCATTGCTTCCGCGTACCGGCCTTGAAAGCGATGGACGTTGCCGATGTGATATCGGAGTTCGGCGCCTCCGATCTGGTCGCCTCGGCGTTCGGTCTGTTTCAAAAGCTCATTGTATATTTGGAGAGCCTGATCGTAGTTTCCCAAATGCTCATGCCGATAGACGATCGTGACCCGCGCTATCGCAATCTGAATCTTGTCCCCGAGCTCCTGAAAAATTGACAACGCCTTTTCGAAATAGACCAGGGCCTGCTCGTCGTCGTTTTGATACATATAAACATGTCCCATCTCGGAAAGCGCATGGGCCATGACTGACCTGTGTTTCAACTCTTCCGCGAGGTGAAGCGACTTGAGCGCGCACTCGAACGCTTTTGGATAATTTCCGATCTGATGATAGGTGTGAGCCACTGTAAACAGCGCTATGGCTTCGCCCAGCTTGCTCCCAGCCTCGGTGTAGAGCGCGAGCGCGCGTTCCCGCAACGGCAGGACATTTTCGACATCACCCTGGGCGTCTTTCACCATCGCCAGGTACAGCCAAGTTTTTGCCGTACCGATCTTGTCGTCAATCTGCTCTGCTACCTGCTGAGCGAGTCGAACGCTGAGCGCGGCCGCTTCAAACTCACCGCTCAAGCGGTGACGTGTGCTTCTATCGATCAATATCCTCACGAGAACGTCGGTAGTTAGATCTCTTTTATTCTCGAAGAGTATCCGGCGCTCGGCGTCGGACGCGGATCGCTCCAGGTCGACGGCGAGGTCCTCCTGAAGCAAAGACTCGCGCTCGATCTTCCACCCGGCGCCGGTCTTCGTCCAGTTTATTAAACGCACTGCTCCGTGAAACACATCGCGGTCCATAAGCGGGGTTCCCGTTGCTTTGTCGAGCAGACGCTCATCCGCCCGCAGTTGCGTGGCGGCCTTTTCGCCGGTCACATCCGCCCTGGTGATCTTGATACCGAGAAATTGAAATCGCGACGTTGCGAAGAAACTCTGATAAAAGCCGAGCCGCGTCGCGAGGTCCGGTGATTTTGGTTCCCAGAACTCGCGTATTTTCTCGAGGTCTCCAGACGCGAGGGCCTGCCCGTATTGCTCCGTCAAACCGCGCAGAGCGGTCTCATCCGAGGATTGGAGCGAAATCGGAGGTGAAGCCTGAGACCAGACACGTAATGGAGCCATACTGACAAGACTCAGCGTCAAAACCAGGAGACATAACGGCACACGCGATCCCGACGACATCGAACACACTCCCTTCCGGTTACAAAGCCATAAGCAGGCCGCCAAAAAATTCAGGTGGACGGTAATATGGTCGAAAGTTCGGCAACTTTCTTTCTTTCGGTGTTTGAAGTGGTGAAGGAAACTTCCCGTCTCGGGTCGGTATCAACGTTGGAGTTTAATTGATCTTACCAAAAAAGCAAGGGTCTCAGTTCAAGAGCCCGCACCCTCCGATGAGGAGCCTCAGGAGTCTGTTCTCACCGTAGCTGTCCCGCAAGAACACAAAGACGCAAATTCGCAAAGGCGCAAGAAAAAAAACGAACAAGCAAAGATCTTAAGACTTGCGGCTTTGCGTCCTGGCGTCCTTGCGTGGCATGAGAACGCAATCGCAACGTGATGCGGATGTAATACTGGAATTAATGCCTGGCCTCGAAACGCCGGTCGGCGAAAAACCCAAACATCATTGCGGCGGATGGCTGAGAGATTGAAAGGACGGTCTATGTTCGTTCGAATAACCGCTTTGGCTTACGGACTAATTTGCTATCTCGTATTCTCTGGAACCTTTCTCTATGCCGTCGGATTTATCGGCAGTATTGCAGTCCCGAAATCTATTGACTCAGGACTGGAAGGCTCGCTTGCCGCCGCTCTGTTGATCAACGGCGGTCTGCTTGGATTGTTCGCCGTGCAACATAGCCTCATGGTAATAAAGAAATAGTTCTCGCGCTGCTCGCTCGCCGCGTCGAAGTAGATGCCCAGGCTGTTGCTCTCAAGAGCGCCGCGCGAGCCGACATGGTTTTCTAGGTAATTCTCGTTTAACGAAATTGGCCTGACCTGATGCGAGCTCCTGGCGTGATGGTTGGGTCAACCCAGCCCTGACAGGACGCGACGGCAGTTCGACTTTGTCCCCTTTGTTTCGAGCTGTTCCGGCGCGTCCCGCTCAGGGCGACCCCTTTCCGTCTCCCTTCCCGCACTCGATCCTGAACCCGCTCGATAAACCGCAAACACTACTGAACCGATCATTTCAGAGAAAGATATTTCGTCGAGAGGTAATATCAGGTCCGCCTCGACAACTTTCTTAATTGGGCAATCAATCCTGAAATGCCGATTTCGATGAGTAGGATTGGTTAGTATGTAACAAGGTTATTTGAGGTACACCTTCCACTGCGCGTCATATTGACTTGCTGCATACCTCACGATCGCCGTTACCGTTCAAAGAGGCAATCGGTAACGGCGATTGTGCCCTTATTAAAAAAGGCGCCTTCGTTGCACGTTCCCTTCCCTCACAATTCCCATCATAGATTGACTTCGAACATACCTGCCGGCTGCGAGCCGGGGGAGTGCTTATGGAGTATTCAGCGGCTCCGAACTCTAGTATCATGCCTCTATAGCGGCTCGCATGAACGAGGCGACGATGGCAAAGAAAGAAACAGACACTGCTACCGACCCTGAGCTTAATCGACAGATGGACGCGGCTTCAGCTACCGGACGAGATGTCGAAGCCGTATTCACGCTTTCTCCAGACGAGACTTCGGATGGCGTTCGATCGCCGGAGGAAACAGAGAACTTAACTCGACGCGTTCTCGAGCGGGTGACCAATCGCGTCGGCCATGGCGAGAAGAAGCTCAACATCTTCAGAAATATAGGTTCCTTCGTAGTATCCGCCAATCCTTCGTTCGTTAAAGAGTTGATAGCACAGCCGGAGATCGCAAGCGCAATTGCGAATCGACAGCAAGAAACTGATCCGGTTGGGCCTGTAAAAAAACGTGAAGCAGGTTCGACCGAACGTCCGAGACGATCAAAGAGCAAAGCACGCGACAAAAGCTAAAACTATTCGCCCAGACTAATCGATGTCACTATTAACCGGCGTCAGCTTTCGCGCCGTCGATAGCATCGGCTTCGGGCCCTTGCGTTATGAGAACGACCAAAAAGACGCAATAGTCGCAACGACGCAAGGGGATATTTTCAGGACAACGATCGCTGCCAATGTCCCAATTAGCTCTTCTGTTTTGAGCCGGCGCGATTTTGTTTTGAGCCGGTCTTTGTCGTCTTCTTTTTCTTTGCAGTGCTCTTCCCGGTGTTCTTGACCGCACCGTTGCTCTTCGCTGTTTTCTTTCCAGAGATCTTTTCTTGCTTCGCCTTTGATGTCTTGGACGCCTTTGATTTCTTCGCAGCCTTACTCGCGCCTTTCGATGGCTTCACCGCGGTTTTCGGCAAAGGGGTTCCGGTTAGCTCTTCGAAAGCACGCACGGCGTCCGGAACTCCACGGTTGCCTCTCTCTGTCGGTATCGTTCCTACGCTGCACGAACGATAGATTGCGTTCTCAATCTCATCGATTGTAGCAGTGGGCTTAGCCTCTAACAGGAGCGCCGCCAATCCGCTGATATGAGGGCTAGCCATCGAGCTCCCATCCATAGACTGATAACCCCGGCCCGGCATCGCGGAGATAATGTCGACTCCCGGCGCAACAAGATCCGGAACCAGCGGATCTTCCTTTCGATTGAATCGCTGGCTGGATGAGAAGGCGGCGATCGCGGTTTTCTTGTCAATCGCTCCGACCGAAACCGATTCAGGCTGATTTCCAGGAGCCCTGCTGGTTCCGGGTCCCTCGTTGCCGACCGCCAGGATGGGAAGAATATTGCGGCTCCGCAGTATTTTCAAAACCGGCTCGAATTCAGGCATGGGCGGGCTGAGCGGAATGCCCAACGACATATTCAACAGACGAACGTTTTGAGAGACCGCCCAGTCCATTCCGCCTAAGATTCGCGCGATAACGTTTCCACCTTCAAGAACTATTCCGCTTACCAGATCGGCTCCAGGAGCCACACCTATAGACTTTCCCCCCACCGGGCGGCCGGCTATTGTCGCCGCCGTATGTGTTCCGTGTTCGCCGGTATCGTGTGCCTTCGGAGTCGGAGTCACGAGCTGTCCGAAGGAATCGAACTCCGCGAAAGTCGCGATGGCTTTCCGCAGGGACGCGTGAGTACCGTCGGCTCCCGTATCAAGATGGCCGACTCGAATACCCTTTCCAGTAAGGCCCTGCGCCCAGAGCCTGGGTATGTTCATAAACTGGATGCCCCAGGTTATATCAGTCTTCAGCTTCGTCGCCGCGGCGCGAACAGGCTTGATGAGCCGGGGTTGGGGCGCGCCTACTACCTTGTCTACCATTGAATGCTTCCGCAATGAGCTCAAGCCCTCTCGATTGACCGTGCCTAGCATCAGTCCGAGATTGGGGAAGTGCAGCACTGATGGAGGCGCTTGCGCAGGCGCCCTTCTCGCGCTGACTCGGCTTACCGTCAACGCAATCGTGGCCGAAGCGGCGCTCGCCAAAGCGTGGTTAATACTCAGCTCTGAACTCGCGAAGCATTCGTCAAGCGATGCGACCTCCGGAAGCGCGCTCACAAGCAGGCGCGGAAGAACGCCTCCTGCGGCTATTCTCGCCGCGACCGGAATTGGTGGAGCTGACTTTAGCACTACGATTACCTGCGCTATTCCGAGGGCGCTGAACTGTCGATCCATTTCCGCCATGATGCTTCCCTTTGCTTATCTCATCGGTCTTGAGCGGCTCACGCTTGAGCAGTCACGGCTCGGCAGCCGCAATCGACGTCTGAGTAACCCACAAGAAAACGCAGCGACCGGAAATGAACGTGTGAACCTTATGTACTCATTTCCAGCCGCTGCCAATAATTCACGATCGAGTTTACCTATTCCATGATCAATACATGCATCGACCTTCAGTTCTCAATGAGCTTGAAGCTTCCGATGGTAGGTCTTGCTTCAGCCGCAGGCTCGCCCGACGGAACGATTGTAACTGAAGGCGCGGCGCCAAGCTTGTTCTGCAAGGCCAATCTCTTCGCAAGCGCGGTAACATCCAGGCTGAATATTCGCGCCACATCTCCTCCTTCATGATCCGCGTGCGGAGACGCGTCGAAGAAATTGATGGTGCCTGCGTAGTAGCGCCTCGTCGCAGCGCCTGTCGTATCCTGAGGCATACCCAGGTAAACATGGTATGCGACTCCCGGCGCCGCTTCCGCCTTTGCGTTCTCTAATACAAGGTACAGGTAATGGCCCGGCTTGATCTTCTTGACCTGAGTCGACAACGATGCAGCCGCCGCACCTTGCGGTGTTAGAGTAGCTCGCGCCGGCGACGCCGAGAGCGTTAACGAACCGCTGCTCGCGTGAACCTTCTCCGCCGCTGCCGATAAGATCGTAGGCGGACACGTCGGCGGCGTCTCGTAAGCATCATACTGGTAGCCTAACTTCGTGAGGTTGACGAAATCCTTCACCGTCGCGCTGACGAGGTTCCCGTTCTCATCAACAAACTGGAATGATTTGTTCATCCAGTTAGTATCAGTAGTAGGATTTAGCCGTCCCGCCTTGTTCCAACTTGCCCACAGTCTGTCTATGTTGCAGTGATGCATCCAGAACACCGGATCACCCGCCGCCCAGGGGATAGCTCCCATGTTTTGCTGGTTTCCCGTGTAAACATGCACGTTTCCATGAAGGCCGTTATCAAGTGTCTCGTTGAATCCGCGTACCGCGGTTGAGGTGGGCAGATAGCGGCACTGAGCAAGGCTGCTGAGACTCAGGATGCCGGGCGCAAACTGATCTATGGCTGCCCCGGCGTTTACATTAGCGAAGTCATTGGTTGTAGTGTGCACGTTGCGCTTTTGCACAAAGAGTGAGCTGCTAGTTACTCGAAACTGAGGCGGGATTCGTCCGTGGTTCACTCCGGTAGCGGAATAATTCCAATAGGGCAACGTGAAGTTCGCGTTTCCGCTCACTTTGCGAATAGTGCGTTCGAAGTAATAAACGAACATCCGATGCCAGGGAAGAAACCACGGTTGATTCGCCGAGCTGAAATGGGCCTGACAGGTATTCCACACCGCCTGTGCCTTGGCCTTATTTGGGTTTGCAGTGGGATATATTCTTGCGATTTCACTTGCCTTGCCCGGCGGTGGAACCGCGTGCGTGTACCACTGGAAGACCCAGCTCGCGGGATCTCCTTCAGGAATCTGAGCATGGTCCATCATCTTCGCAACAGCGCTCCTGTAGATGTTTAGCATCGCAATTCCCTGCGTGCTGTAAGCGCTGTACCGGATCTTGACTGTCTGCGCGGCTCCGTATTTTTCAAACCAGACGGTAAACGGAATCGCAGCGGCCGCACCAATAAAAGATCGGCGTGAGATCTTTGACATGGTCTTTATTCTCCTTTGGGTTCGGTTTCGGAAGTAATGGTACTAACCGTTTGCTGTGGTCGCTACAACGCAGGTCACCGCTAGAATACCATCGAACAATACGATGTCAAGGAAAGCAGCATCACATCACGATCTCATGGAATGGCGGCATGAACGTTAAGCGGTATCAAGGCGAAGCCGCATCGCACTCGGAGTTCTATTGATCCGATCGGGGCAGGTTAACTAGTCGTAAGATCTTCGAAGATGAAACCAAACTTTGCGTAGCCGCTATCACTCAGCTATCAAATTTAGCCGCCCGATTCGCGCTTGCGCTCCGTCGACCGGCACACCGCCGGGCTTGAATATCACCGTTGTTTCGCTATTCAAGCGACCCTTGGAGATGAGATTCCGAACTATCCTCGTGATGTCGAAGCTGAATACGCGCTGATCCTTTGAATCCGGATCGGCTCCTTCAAGCCTGACGGCGTTGTAGAAATTCACCGTGCCGACATAGTACGCGTTGTTGAGTTCGGGCTTGACTCCGGCAGGCAAGTCAAGAAAGAGGTGATATGCGACTCCTGGCTGCTGTGCCGCACTGAGGTCACCGACAATCAAATAAAGATTGCGATTCGCGCCGAAACTACTGAGCGCTTGTTTCAGCGATTCTCCGGATCTCGAAGCCTTAAGCGATACCGTCGTCAGTCCAGATTCAAGCGCGATAGGTGCACCCGCGGAGGCGATCGTGACATCTTGCTGTCGATCAGGAGATACCGTCGTCAATCCAGATTCAAGTGCAATAGGTGCACCCGCGGAGGCGATCGTGACATCTTGCTGTCGGTCAGGAGATACCGTCGTCAATCCAGATTCAAGTGCGACAGGTGTGCCAGCAGAAGCGATCGTGACATCTTGCTGTCGATCCGCGGCGTCGCCCCTTCCCGCACTCACTTCGTGATTAGTCATATTGAGGTGGCCTCGATCGAGATTAAGCATTGTACGCCCGTGAAAAACAATAGCTCCTGATGCCATGCAAAAAATAGCGACTACAAAGACTCCAGCGGCCAGGACCATTCTATACTTGCTTATTGCTTCTCTATACTTGCTCATTGCTTCACCTCGGAATTGCTGTTGATTTTCATGCTAGCGGCTAAGTCTCGATCACGCAACAAAGCTCGACAAAGCCCATTTGAAAAGGGGCTCTGGAATTTGGAGATTGGCCAGCCTGATCGAGAGTTCGTGCTTATGTAGGCCCGAAAGTCGCTGTAATCAGCGCGCCATTCGTACACGAAGTCTATAACCTGATCGAGAGTTTCGTGCTACAAACAGAGTTTCGTGCTTTGTTGGCCTGAAAGGCCGGCTATAAAACAGCAGAGTTGCATCGTTCTCGCGAAATATCTGGATCGTGCCTTATAGTCTAAAAGGCCGGCTATGAAACAGCCAGCCAGGGGTGCGCGACATAAATGTGGGGCTAGCCGGCGCGGCGAGCGTCCCAGTGATCTTCATAGCGATTGTTCAACAAAGAGCATCTTAGGTGAATGATCGCGTTGGCGCCGCGAACTGTCCACCACATGCCGCTCTGCTTGAGCCTTCCG